>Ga0137403_10008473_pt1 | contig 11518 bp, 8 predicted proteins | sample CZOMad2_1_16fung_FD_122057 | JGI IMG/M metagenome (GOLD analysis project Ga0137403, IMG submission 122057) | Vadose zone soil fungal communities from Angelo Coast Range Reserve, California, USA - CZOMad2_1_16fungal (Hybrid Assembly) | ecosystem: Environmental > Terrestrial > Soil > Vadose zone...
CCATTGTTGTGAAACAGCGAATCTCCCGCGCCCTTCAATCCGCGCGGCCCGCACTGCACATCCAGTCCTCGGTATTTGCAATTCGGCGCCTTTCCAAATCCCGGCAAATCGTTCAAATGAAAATCCACATAGTTCGTCACCATCAAATCCAGAAATCCGTCGCCATCGTAGTCGCCAAACGCCGCGGCCGTGCTCCATCGTCCGTCCGCAACGCCCGCTTGTTTCGTCACATCCGTAAACGTCCCATCGCCATTGTTTCGGTACAGAACATTCCCGCCAAGGCAAGTCACATAAATGTCCGGCCATCCATTATTTTTGTAATCGCCCACGGCTCCGCCCATCGCAAAACACGGCGTCGCAATTCCCGCTTTGTCCGTCACATCCGTAAAAGTCCCATCATGATTGTTATGATAAAGCGCCCCGCGCGCCTTTTCGCCCTTAATCGCCATGTCAACCGTCGGCGCATTCGTAAAATAAATGTCCAGCCATCCGTCGCGATCGTAATCGAGCAGCAGCACGCCGCCGCTCATCGACTCCACAACATATTTGCTCTCCGGCGCCGAAGCGTGCGTAAACTTAATCCCCGCTTTTTCCGTGACGTCGATAAGCTGCGGAATAGTTTTACCCGCACACTTAAGCGACTTCGCTCCGGGCGGAGGTGGTGGCGCTTGCGGCCGCGCTTCCTGCCCCGCCGCCAATCCGGCGGACAGCGCGAGCGCCAAAAATGAATAGACTGACTTACGAAAAAAACGAAATTTCAATGGTTAGTCCGCGATTAAGTAATTTTTTTGCGACTTCTAGGCTACACTAAGCTTCGCATCAAAACACTTCCACGGGTCGACGTCCGGTTTTTGCCGGAATTGTTTCGGGTGCGCGGTGAAACAATTGAAACGCGAAAAACCGTCAAAAGAAAATGGCGCCGTCACGCTGAAAGAAGTTGCGAAACACGTCGGCCTCACGCCGGGAACTGTTTCTGCCGTGCTGAACAATTCCGCGGCGTCGCGTTCGATCCCCGAGACGACGCGGCAAAGAATTCTGGCGGCGGCGCGCGAGTTGAAATACCGGCCCAACATGCTGGCAAGAAGTTTACGCGTGCAGAGAACTTTTACGATTGGCGTGATCCTGCAGGAAATTGGCGACGCGTACGGCTCGGTCGTAGTCGGCGGCATTGAAGAGGTCTTGAGCGAGCGCGATTTTTTCTTTCTGACTGTAGCGCATCGTCACGACAAGAAATTGTTGCAAACGTATTCCGATCTTCTGATTTCGCGGGGCGTGGAAGGATTCATTACAGTTGACACTTCGATTCCGGAAAAGCCGGCCCTGCCGACGGTGGCGGTGGCGGGCCACAAATACGTTTCAGACGTTACGAATATCACGCTCGACCATCGCAAAGCGGCGGAAATCGCGCTGCACCATCTGAAATCGCTCGGCCACGAAAAAATTGCGTTCCTTAAGGGCCAGTTCGAGAGTTCCGACTCCGCCGTGCGCTGGGAATCCATTTGCGCGGTAGCGCAGGAGTTGAACATCACAATTCGACCGCAGCTGGTGGTGCAGCTCGAAGGCAAAGAGTCGACGCCAGAACTCGGCTATCCTTTCGGCAAGCAACTGCTTTCGAGAAATGTTCCGTTCACTGCGCTGTTCGCGTACAACGACATTTCCGCGATCGGTGCGATGCGCGCCTTTCAGGAAGCCGGAAAACGCGTGCCGGAAGACATTTCCGTCGTTGGATTCGACGACATCGACTTTGCTAGCTTCGCGCGGCCGGCGCTGACCACGGTGCGGCAACCGTTAAAAAAAATGGGGCGCATCGCGGCGAAGACTTTGCTCGATTGGATCGAAGAGAGAGCCGAGTACACTCCCGAAATCGCGATCGAACCGGATCTGGTGATCCGAAACTCCACGGCGCCTGCGCCGCCACCGAAAAAAACGGGTTACTGACCCGCATAAAATTAGCGGCGGTCGTGATTCTCCGCATTCGCACCATCATTGCGTTCGCAGGGAAATCATATTTCTGCCGCGGTGATATAGTGGAGCCGTGTTTCTTCGGCTCCATAAGTTTTTTTGTCTTTCATTCCGCCTTGCCTGTTTCGTCGCAACGTTTCTCGCATTTTCGCCTTCTCTCCGGGCTCAACTCTCCACTGACGATCATCTTATGGAGCCCGGTTTCTGGCCGACCAAAAGTGTGAAGTCGACTGATGAATTTGCAGGATCCGCGGCCTGCGCCGAATGTCATCGCGCAATCGCGGCTTCGCAGTTTCAAACTTCGATGGCGAAGGGACTGTTGCGCGCGGGCGAGTCCAAATTTCTGAAAAGCCGGCTCCCTCTGCAATTTTCGCGAGATGGTTTTCGCTATGAAATCCAAAAGCTGCCAGACAAGATGCTCTACTCCGCGACAAACGGATCGGAAAAGCGCACTGCCGAATTGACGTGGGCGTTCGGAACAGGCCGCGTCGCGCAATCGTATTTGTTCAAAGCACCCGACGGAAGTTTTCACGAAGCCCGCGTTTCGTATTTTACTGCTCAGCAAAAACTTGACGTCACTCCCGCTCGCCAGATCTCGCCATCCCAAACCTTGACGGAAGCGATGGAACGCCTCGTCCCCAACGGCGAGATTCGCCGCTGTTTCGCGTGTCATTCGACGCAGGCCATCATCGCCAACCGCTTCGAAGAGGCGAAAATTGTTCCGGGAATCGCTTGCGAAGCCTGCCACGGTCCAGGAGCCAAACATGTTGACGCAATGCAGGCGAACGCCGCGGCAGGAATTTCCTCGACGAACGGCGAATTCATCTTCAATCCCGGACGGCTGGGGCCGGCGGACGCAGTAGATTTCTGCGGCGCGTGTCATGGAACATGGCGGGACGTCAGGCTGTCCGGAGTGAGAGGCCTTGCAAATGTGCGAATGCAGCCGTACCGGTTGGAGTCGAGCAAATGCTGGGGCACGGGAGACGCGAGGCTTCGTTGCGCGGCCTGCCACGATCCGCACAAGGAAGTCAGCACGGACGCGGCGTCGTACGATTCAACCTGCTTGAGTTGCCATCGAACTTCCTCTGCGCAAAGCGCGGACGCGCAACACGCAGCGAAGCCTTGTCCGAACGCGGCAAACAACTGTACGACTTGCCACATGCCAAAAATCGAGATCCCTTTTATGCACGGCGCTTTTACGGATCATAAAATTCAGATTGCCAAAGCCGGCCAGTCCTATGTCGAGTGACAGAGGACGTCGCGGCTTTGGCAATTTGGTGAATCGGCGTTAGCCGAAATCATTTTCTGCAGCGGAACTCAGCTAATTTCCGCCGCTAGAAAATTAGTGACGGTCGTGATCGTCACGGTCCTTGTCACGGCCGCGGTGTTTGCCGTTGTCGTGATGATCGTCGTGATCTTTCCAGCGATCACGGTCGCGATCATGGTTCCGGTCCCACCGATGGTCATGCTCGACATGGCCGCGCGGACCGTCCCAATAACCGGCGTAGAAGCGTCCGCCATCGTGGCGCGGACCGATCCAGCGGGCGCCTTCATACGGCGGACGAGTCCAATAGCCGCCGTGCCAAACGTAACGGCCGCTCACTGGATACCAGTAGCCTTCGACCCAGCTGTATTCGGCTTCGGGGCCGGGGCAGACCGGACGGACTGCGTAGACGCGCGGTGGCGGCGGCGCTCCGATTAGAATGCCGACGGAAATCTGGCTGAATGCCGCGGGCGCTCCAACGAAAAAGGTGCCCGCGAGCAGTAGAGTTCCCATGCAAGTTTTGAAGTTGAGTTTCATGATTGTGCCTTTCCCCGCGGACCTGAAACGCTGCGGGAATTGCCTCCATCATTCCATGATTTAGATACCACCGCAGACGAGCTGGAGTAGTTTGCGGCGTGGTTCTCTTCGATTCCATCCTAACCATTTCCATCGTAACTATTTCCATCGTACAGGGGTGTAAACACCCCGGAGCAGGAATTGTTGTGAGATGTGATTGGGGCGGCACCGTGGGAGGGGGTACCCCCTCCCCTGTTTTGCGTAAGTGCGGAATCTAAAGGAGATGAAGTGGCGTGTTTTGATACAGATCTGTAAGTGCTCATTCTAAAGATGGTTAGAGGAGGAAGTTGCGGCCAAAACACGGTAAAACGCGGAGTCCGTCCACAAGTGTTGATTCTAAAGGCAGTTATCAGTCCACAGTTTTCGGTCGACAGTAGGGGAGAACTGCGGGGACGACGACGGGAGAGGTGCGGCGAGGCGAACACAAAACAGCATAATACGGAATGTTTATAAAGTCAATAAGATAATTGAGTAGGTATTCGAATGAGTTGTGGAAATCTGTTCGAGCAGAAAGAAAAGTCAAAACCCGCACGCTTAAAATCGAAGCATGCAGCACCCGAATTCTTTAAGACCCCGAGTCTATTCGCCACCCGCCAGCCCGACGAAGGCTGAGTACCCAACAGATCGCAGAAGCAAAGGCCACTATCAGGGCCGCGGGGGCCCCCGCGGGAATTAGTAAGTCGGATGCCCTAAAGACTCGATAACGAAAGAAGTTCGCCAACCCATCGAAGAGTCCGAATACGCTAGACCATAAAGCAAAATGAAATCCAATAATGGTTATGATGACCCAGGTCGGTGCAATCCATTTTCGGAATGTGTAAACAACGACGCCGACCAAGGCTAGTCCCGCCTCAAGGAGTTGCAGAAGCCCTTGTGCGTTCAATCCTGTGATCCAAAGGTTGTTACCATAGCACCACAAAAGGGGTAGGGCACTTATCACGATGAGTCCAGATGCAAGGGGGAGGGCGCGTTCGATCAAAGGGATATTTCTTAGAATATGAATGCCTCCCCAAACTAGTATAGAGACGACCGCGGCGAAGATAGCGAATAGAAACCCGAAGCTGGCCAGATCCGTCTGTCGAAGATGCAGTAGAGTGCGAATTACGGCGTTCTGATCATACGCCCAGTACACAACAGGTTTTGGACCGAGAGTGAACATTGAAACCGTGAAAACGAGGCCCGCGTTGATAGAAAAGAGCAGTTCGTGAAGAGGACGGGAATCCCTTGATTCAAAGTGCCGGCCAATCTGCGACATAGATTATTCCTCGCTTCGTATTCGGTCGATTTTATAATGCGCGTTCAAGCTATTAAGGAAACGGAACGCTACTGCAGAAAATTGGAGTCTTATACCAGCCATCCCTTAGACAGTTTTCAAGCCCGACCACTGCGTTCGGTGTACCCGCATTGGGCCCACTAGTAATTGGCGTGTTTTCCCAATGGAGGTCAATCCGTGGGTTCGGCCAGTAGCCAATCCAGAAAGACGGGTCATCTTTACCGCTAAAGCCACCGGCGTTGTAAGCCCCCCGCGCGTCGGAGTCGGGCTGACTAGGGTAGGGATTTGATGTTGACGGATCTTTCGGCAGCGAGTCCATGTCACAGCACTGGAGCAAAAACTGATGGGCAACTTCATGAGCGGACGTGTTTCCGACTGAGCGCCCGATTGCTTGGATTAAGTCGGCTCGGGCAAGAGCTGTAGCTTCATCCTGAGCATTGTTTATGACAATGCTCAGAGCAAATTGTGCCTCATACATAAGATTTATGTAGTCAATCTGGCTGATTTGATTCGTAAAATCAGTTGGCGGGCTTATGCCTCTATTAGGCTTTGGTGGTGTTACTCCAGCGCTATATGTGTGGCTTGATAGATTTTGGTGATTCATAACTAAAGCTTGAGCATCGCCGGTGTTAGCCGACCCTTCAAATACCGTTACGGGCAAGAAAGAGTAAGCATCCCCAAAAGCCTTCAGTGCGGCTTTCTTGATGATTGGGGCGTAGTTGGTTATGTCGACTTGAAGATCTGGCAGCGTCTTGGGGTTGCGCGGTATAAATATGAAATCATTCTGCCAGACCAGAGCGAAATACCACGTCCTACCCTCTTTGCTCCTTCCCGAAGGGTCACCTCGCGGGTTTGCCCAAAGACTACTGAAGTTCTCAAGCAGGGGCAGGGTGATGCTGGCGAACCCGGAACGTGAGTCAGGAGGAGCGTACCAAGTTCCGTGCCAAGAATAAGAGGGCAGGCCAAAGGGTTGCGCGGTGGCGATCTGCGAAGCGCTGCCGCTAGAGTCGAGTTGGATAAGGCCATGCTGACTAGTTCTGATGGTGGCACCACCATCCGCTGTTGCCGCCGCGAGGTCGATGCTGCCTTGCGGCGCTGAGTAAGTCCAAGCTGCCGAACCGCTCGCGGTGTCGATCGCGGCAACGGTGTTTACGGGTGATGTATCCGAACTAGAGCCCGCGATGTAGGCGATGCCATTTTGCCCTAAGAGGACGGGCCCGTCATCGAAGAAGCCGTCGAATACTTGAGGCGGAGTGACGGACAAGGGGAATTTCGAGGTCGCAGATGTGGAAGCGTGGTAAAGAGCCGGAGGAAACGAAAGTGTGAGCAGCGCGCCGCCCTGGCCGTCCGGGATTGAGCGGCCCATGCCGAAGAATCCGGCTACACCGCTGACACTCATTCCTGTTCCACTGGCGGAGTTGGCATCGAGCTGCTGCGTGGAATAGCTGCCGTCGGAATGGATGACCAGCAACTGAAGATTGCTGGCGGAGTTCCAGTGGCCGTCCGTGGTCTTTACTCGCTGCGGTAAGCCATTTTCGCTTTGGTCGTTGGAGTTCGTGGTGATGGTCGTGTCGCAGGGCTGCGCGCTCGATAAGCTCGAGCCAGCGGTGAAAGGGATGTACACGTTTCCGTCGGAGGAAATCGACATGGCGCCGTGCGTGGCCAAAGTTGCTGTGTTGGTGACACCTGGAGCCCCGGGGCTGCAATACCAGATATCTGGATGCGTCGGGTTCAAATGCGCCTCGTCTGCGTTGTCGGTGTTCTGAGAGGATGCAGGCAGAGGGACGGTGAACTTAATCTGTCCCGTGATGGGATCGAGTGCCGTGACGACGGAAGTATCCGTATTTTGATAGGAGTCTTCGACCAGGAAAATCGTTCCGTCGGGAGCGACGGCGTAGTCCTCCTCGCAATTCGATTCCTGATATTGCCAAGTCTCATTGCCATTTTGATCGATACGGCCGAAGTAGCAGTAGCTACTGTAGGGTCCAGGATTGTCCTGACTAGCGAAATAGATGGCTCCGCCCTGGTTGTCCCCTGCGGCGAGAAGCGGGAATTTGTCCGAGGGACCTGACGGCCAGACCCATTTCTGCTGACCGTTTGCGGTGAAGGCGCGGATGGCCCCATTGCCGCTGTGAGCGCCGTCATCCTGGGCGTATAGATCGGGCGTGTTGTCGAGTCAATGTCCTTCTCCAAATCAGCCCTATTTGGTCGACGAAGTCGTCGGCATGACGCACGCAGAATTGACGACTTGGTCGAAGAGCCCGGCTTCTTTGGTGCCGACAGGACGGTAACCGATCTCATCACCGCCAGAAAACCTAACAATCCTCCATCGCTCTCCGCTTTTGAGAAAACCCCACCGATCCTTGCCAATGACTCGGCCACCGGGCGTTCGGACATCCCGCTCTTCGCGGTGTGTCGAAAAGACCGGAAACGCTGCGCTCAGCTCTCGGTCCAAATTGAGCGCCCCGTATCCAATCTCCAGATTGGTGCTGCTGCCCCTTAAGGCGATTGAATGGTACGTTCCAATCACCATGTCTGGCGTTCCGGAATGAATCGTAAAATTTCCTGCGGGTATATCAAAATAGATTCGCGAAGAAGCAGCAACATTTCCGGAGCCTACCCGCTGAATTGCTGGAACTGACTCTCTACAAGTGGAAACAATTAAGATTGCTGGCGCCTGCGGCCCATGTGCACGAACAACGAGGAACGCGACTGCTGCGACTAAGGCTATGCCTGCCAGCGTGAACGTCAGCCATCCTATTTTTCTTGCCACGGATTACCCTCCTTGGGCAGATATCTCAGTAGCTTTATTTTTGCCAGAACTAATGGCAGTCCCGTGAAAGCTACGGCCCACATGGATTGAAAGTGTTCTTATAGAATACATTGTATTTGATATACCAATCGATATTGTCTGTGCAGGTATCTGAAGGCTTAATTCCCAACAGCGTTTGTATGGACCTATCGATAATTCCGTAAAACTCGTGCAGTCCTTCGTGGAAGATTTCGGCTTGATTGACGATCTGGCAAGAACTGCTCGACAGCCCGGAATCCACGCATACGGATGATGGCCTGAAGAATATTTTAAGACCTGTCCGTGCCGTCGCACTTTGCGCAGTCGTAGATTGATAGTAAGCCAGGGCTGTAACTCCTGGGTTTTGCGCAAAAACATCGGCGACGGTTACACCAGTCCCGAGGGCGCTCAGATATAGCTTTTGCGCATCGATAGAGCCTAGATCGCCGCTTATGTTCTGCAGTAATAGTGTCGAGCGGGTGCCATCAAAAAACCCAGGCCGCCTATCGATGAACCTCGAGAATAGTTGCTGGTCGCCGGCGGACCCAATCTTACTGAACACGTATTTCGCACAATCGTTAAAATTATCTGGTCCCACGCAGTCTCCGCCGACTTTCAGCTCTAGCGCTTGCAGCCCAACCAATAGAGAATCATACGGGCACAGCGCATTGGGGTCCGTCGAGACACACTTTTTAAACCGTGGATATGGATTTTGTTTTGTGGCGCTGCCGTTGCCCGAGGCGTTTCCGCTCGGAGATTGATTCAAGCCATTTTCTAGGAAATCTCCCGAGATAGAGTCAACTGGCCCTCGAATGGAGGCGTAGGTCTCAGCTAGATCAGTGTCATCAAGAGCGACGGAGTCGAGAAGGCCGGAACTCGTCTGATAGGCGGCTCCCATCCATGCGAGCATTGGTAAGCTGGGGTACTGGCCTACTGCATTGCCGCTTTGGTCGAAGGAGACGAACTGACCGGAGTCGAGCCTAGCGATGGTGTTGCCATCGGACGTGGTGTACAGCGACTGAGCGTTGGCAGGGCCGGCCCATTTGACGCTGCCGTCTGAATTGAAGCCAGCCAAGCTAGCGGTAAAATCATCCGCTGCGATAAGGTTGCCTACAAGCGTTCCGTCTTGCGCTTGGAGAACGGGTGCGGGGAGATTATGGCCGGTGTTCGCGGTGGCCCCTGTGGAAGTATCCAGCAGGTTTATGCTGAAAGTGGTTGGGAAGCAACCCGAGGTCTGATCATTGAACGTGTATGAGCATCCCTCCGGGTAAGTCAGGCTCCAAGTAAAGAAAACGCCCTTGTCTGCATTCGTCAAAATAGATTCAAAATTTCCCTCAGGTACCGGATAGGACATGGTTACGACTCCGCCGTCTGTGTAGGTGGTATTGAGGTAGCCGCTCCAGTCGCCGATGACCGTTTTCTGCACTGAGCCGTCCGTCCCCACGCGGATCAACCGAAGATGACTCAGATCCGTTCTCTGGATTGCGCAGACAGGGTGCCCTTGCCCATCATCCCCCACTACGGGATCGGTTTCCTGTGTCTCCTGATATTGGTAAGGAAAATACAGATAGCCATTGCCCGCAATGAGTAACGGGCCCAAGTACGGCGGAGAAGTACCGCCCGAGGAGGCAGAGCATCCGGAGGAAAAGCTGAGCGTGCCGTTCTCCAAGGGAATTGCGAATTTAGGCGTGCTGCTCTGAGGATCGAAGCCCAAGACCTGATTTCCGTCAATGGCAAAAATGGTCCCGTCTGTGTGCACTGCGACGGGGTGTTTGCCTTTGTATAGAATGCCCGGCGACCCTGGATTGGCAAAGTTATAGGAAAAAACTTGCTGCCCGGTGATTCCATCAAAGCGCTTTACCGAATCCTGAGCGGCAACGACGAGTCCGCCCTGGAAATCGGGCAGGAGGGAGTTTCCACTGCCAACGATGGCGGTCCAAGCGACCGTGCCATCGGCGCTTACTGCCTGCACGTTGCCGGACGCTTGTAATGCGAAGACGTCGGCGACGCCGGTTGGACTGGGAACGGCAGGTACTGTTTGCGCGATGCCAGAACCGTCGCCCGGGACGGACCAAATAACTGTGCCGGGTACAAGCGCAAAGCCGCTTGAGACCGTCACGTCCGCGGAAGAATCTGCAGCGGTGATGACGGCATGTCCAGGGGCAATTGCAGTGAGAAGAGGTGGGTCGTCCGTGGAAAGAGCGACAACGGTAGTGTCACTTGAGGTCCAATTCAGACCCGAAACAGATTGGTTATTGGAATCTAAGGCTTGCATCGCGTGAGTTTCACCCATAAGCAGATTGAGGGCGTAAGGAACTAGAGAGACGTTGTTTCCAGAACCAACCGTGGGAACCACGAATCGCTTGGTGTTGCTTGCAACTCCATTTTGCGTTATTCGCACTATTCCGGTTTTCGATCCTGACGATACAGCGGTCGTAATTTGTGTATCACTCCAACTGATGACTTGACCGGACATGTTGCCGAGCACGACGTCCCCGGAAGCTTGGGAACTACCAAAATTAGACCCCGTTATCGTGATAATTGTGCCCGAGGTTCCTGAAGCCGGGTTCACGTTGGATATTTGCGGCACTCCGGTACTGAAGGAAAGCGTGTTGCTCCATACTCCGTTTTGGAGGATTTGCGCTTTTCCAGACAACGATCCAGGCGCAACGGTTGCAACCACTTGGTTGTCGTTCCAACTTACAACCGAGCCGTATGCAGTGCCGAGCCAAACCTGTCCCGAACTTTGCGCTGAGCCGAAGTAAAAACCCGAGATCGTCACTTGCGTCCCTGCGACAGCACTCGGCGGATTAACGCTGGTGATTACCGGATTGTTGACGCTGAAGTCGCTCAGATTGGACCAGACGCCGCCTTGGCGCACCTGTACGCTTCCTGAGGTGGAACCGGTTGCGACGGTCGCGACGATCAGGCTGTCGCTCCAACTAACGACACTGCCAGCTGCCGTTCCTATGAGCACGCTGCCGCTACCTTGGACGTCGCCGAACCCTGTCCCGCTGATACTCACCTGCGTGCCTGCGACACCGTTGGTTGGACTGACGTTCGTGACAGTTGGGGCAACCAAACTAAACGCCACTGCGTTCGACGCAACGCCTGACTGGACGACTTGTGCGCCGCCCGAGGTCGAATAGGGAGCGACGCTCGCAATGATCTGCGTGGCGCTCCAACTTACAATTAAACCGTTGTTGCTTCCGAGGACGACAACGCCGTTTCCCTGAGAGGCGCCAAATCCGGAACCCGTGATCGTGACTTGCGTGCCTACGACTCCGCTCGTAGGCGAAATACTGGTGATCTTCGGAGTAGTTACTGTGAAATTTACGGAATTGGATGAGTTTCCGCTCTGGAGAACCTGAGCCGCTCCAGACGCGGAATTCGGCGCCACCAACGCAACGATCTGTGTATCGCTCCAGCTGACGATCAGAGCGTCGAGGGTACCCAACACCAGTCTTCCGCTGCCGCGTGAAGCTCCAAATGAGGACCCTCGGATTGTTACGGGCGTACCAACATGACCCGAAGGCGGAAATAATGTCGAAATTTCTGGATTGGTTACGATGCCAGAGATTACCGTGACGAAGGCGTCGGTGGAGCCGTTGGTTGCGGTCTGAAAAGCGCCGGAGGTGGTGGGAAAATCCGA
>Ga0137403_10008474_pt1 | contig 11518 bp, 10 predicted proteins | sample CZOMad2_1_16fung_FD_122057 | JGI IMG/M metagenome (GOLD analysis project Ga0137403, IMG submission 122057) | Vadose zone soil fungal communities from Angelo Coast Range Reserve, California, USA - CZOMad2_1_16fungal (Hybrid Assembly) | ecosystem: Environmental > Terrestrial > Soil > Vadose zone...
CCCGATACGCCGGCGTTGACGACTTCGTAGGCGAAGCCGTCGGCGTCGAGCTTCTTCTGAAGCAGCGACGGATAGCTGGCGGACTGCGGAAGGCCCAAGCCCGCCGTGAGGCTGTCGCCGAATGCGACTATCTTCGGTAAACTCTTCGCAGGCTTCGCGGGAGCGGGAGGCGATGCGGGCGACGCGTCCTTCGGAGCTGTGCCCCTGCATCCGGTCACAACGAACATCGCGGTGAGGATGGCGTAAACTGGAAAGCGATTGAGGACGCGCGGCCGGACTCGACTCCGAGATCGACACGAGTGAATTAGAAAGTGATTCATGATCGAATTATACAAGGTTTCCAAGGTTGTTCCCTCGGGCGCGGAGATGCTCACGATTCTTCACCCGCTCGATCTGACGATTCCGGACGGCCAGTTCATAGCGGTCGTTGGGCCTTCGGGCAGCGGTAAGTCGACGCTGCTCGGGCTGATTGCCGGGCTCGATGAGCCGACTGCCGGCGAGATTCGCATCGATGGCCAGACGATCACCACAATGAACGAAGACTCGCTCGCCGAGCTTCGAGGCGCCAAGATCGGGTTCGTGTTTCAGTCTTTTCATCTGATCCCTTCGTTGACCGCTCTCGAAAACATTCTGGTGCCCATGGAGATAGCTGGCGCGCGCGATGCACGAGAGCGCGCGCAGCATCTGATGGAAGACGTGGACCTGGTGGCGCGCGCACATCATTATCCTTCGCAGCTTTCCGGCGGCGAGCAGCAGCGAGTCGCAATCGCGCGAGCGTTTGCGAACGACCCGTCGATCATGCTTGCGGATGAGCCTACCGGGAATCTCGATTCACACAACGGGCGCCACGTTTTCGAGCTGATGGTCGAGATGAATCGAAAGCGCAAAGCAACGCTGGTGCTGGTGACACACGATCACGAGCTCGCGGCATTGGCTGACCGCCGAATCTCGCTGAGGGACGGCCGAGTCGTAACCGACAGCGACGCGGAAGCGTTGAGTCGAGAGCGAGATACAGTGGAGGCGAGCCGCTCATGAGATTCATTTTACAAATGGCGCGGCGCGAACTTCGAGCCTCGTGGCGCCGGCTGTTGTTCTTCTTCGCGTGCATCGCGGTCGGCGTCGGCGCGATCGCCGCCGGACGATCGATGCTTCAAAACGCCCATTTCGCGATGACATCCGAAGCGCGCAATCTGTTAACGGCGGATGTTCAGCTCGACAGCGGCCGCCCGTGGGAGCCTGAAGCGCTCGCTGTGATCGATCGCCTCGCGCAGCCCGTGGCCCAGGCAAGGACCGAGACGATTGAATCGCCTACCATGGCTCGCCCGGCCGACTCTGCACACGAAGGCTCGATGATGATCGAGCTGAAGGGAATCGACGCCGCCTTTCCGCTTGTTGGCGAATTCACTCTAACGAACGGCGAGTCATTCGACTACTCACTCGTCCAGAATAACGGTGCGGTAGTCTCGGTTGCGCTTCTCGACAGATTGCAGCTTCGAATCGGAGATAGCGTCAAGATCGGAGTCGCCCCATTTCAGGTCAGGGGCACAATCGATCAAGAGCCTGGACGCGGAGGCGGATTCCGCCTCGGCCCAAGAGTGTTCATCGAAAGGTCTGCGCTCGAGGCGGCGGGACTCACAGGCTTCGGCAGCCGCGCTCGCCGCAGAATTCTTTTCACCGTGCCTGAAGACAAGATGGGCGCGCTGGTCCGTCAGCTCCGGGACGCGCTGAAAAACAATCTCATCAATGTTCGCTCGTACCGGGACTCTCAGGAGAACCTGAACGAATCTTTTTCGCGAGCCGAAGACTATTCTTCGCTGACCGGCCTTGTCATCCTTGTGCTCGGCGGAATCGGCATCTCCAACGTGACCCGGGTTTTCATCGAGCAGAAGCGCAAAGCTATCGCGGTGCTGAAGTGTATAGGGGCGACTGGGCGAAGGATAACGGTCGCCTACCTGGCTCAGGTCATCACAATGGGAGTTGTAGGGAGTGTGTTCGGCGTCCTGTTCGGCAAAGGAGTTCTGCTTCTCATTCAGGGAGTCTTCGCGGATAAGCTGCCGCCTTACATGACATACGGACTTCGAGCTGGCGCCGCAGCGCAAGGAGTCGCAACTGGGATAATGATCTCAATACTCTTTTCAGCGCTGCCGCTGCTTCACATTCGTCACATAAGACCGAACGTGCTCCTGCGCGACAGCGCCACGTCAGCGCGTGGCCCCCTCGATCTGGTGCGATGGGGAGTTGCGGTTTTAGTGATCCTCGGCTTGTTGTTTGTCGTCTCATGGCAAGGAGGGGGAGTTTTGGTCGGATTGATTTTCCTGGGCGGGCTGGTAGTCGCCGCCGGCGCGTTGTACCTTGGCGCGACCTTGCTGATCTTCCTGGTGCGCCGCACGCGGCCGCTCACATCGTTCGCGTTGAAACAGGCGATCAACAGCCTTCATCGTCCCGGTAATCAAACGCGCATCATCGTGATGATAGTTGGGCTGGGCGTCTTCGCCGTGCTCTCAGTTCAGTCGCTGCAATCGAACTTCATTCGCGAATTGGATCGCGGGCGCACTGGCGATCTGCCGGACATGTTCCTGATCGACATCCAACCGGATCAACGGCAGGGAGTGTCCGACCTCGTTGCTGAGACGATGGGCTCGCCTCCTATTCTGGTGCCGACCGTTCGCACTCGAATCGTCGCCATCAACGGCAAGGACATCGATCTCAACGAAGCCGAGATGAAGCGTGAGCGCGGACGGCTGGGCAGGGAATACGTTGTCACCTACCGGCCAAACCTCGAGACGAATGAGTCGATAGTTGCGGGGAAGTTTTGGGACACCTCGCCCTCTTCGGAGCCCGAGGTGTCCATTGAAGAGAGCCTGCGCGGTTTGTCCGGGCTTGATATTGGCGGTGAGATCGGGTTCGACGTTCAGGGTCGCAAGCTAACGGCGCGCGTGACAAGCGTTCGCCACGTCGACTGGCGAAACTCGCGGACCGGTTTCGTTATTCTGTTTCGGCCGGGAACGCTTGAGGGCGCGCCTCAGATGCTGGTCGGCGCGCTCAACGGTCCAACGGGTGAAGTCGAGCGCTCGCGATTTCAACGGGCGCTGGTCGACAAGTTCCCAAACGTTTCAGTTATCGATATCGCGGATGTCGCACGTGCTATCGAGCGAATCATCAACAACATCACATTGGCCGTGTCATTTGTTGCAAGCTTCGTCTTGCTGACTGGCGCGTTGGTGCTGATCGGCTCGCTGGCAATGACGAAGTTCCAGCGGATCTATGAAGTCGCCGTTCTGAAGACACTCGGCGCAAAACGAAAGGTGCTGTTGAAGATTTTACTCGCCGAGTACGGGTTGATTGGCCTGGTAGCGGGAATCATCGGGTCGCTCGCTGCAGTAGGCCTGTCTTACGCAACCTCCCGATGGGTGTTCGAGATTCCGTGGAGCTTTACACCGGTAGTAAACCTCGGCGGGGTGGGGGCGACCATCATCCTGGTGACCGTCGTGGGAACGCTGGCAACGGTTGATGTGCTGTCTCGCAAGCCGCTCGCGACGCTTCGCGCCCAGTGAGGAGGAGGTCTACTCGTCGGGACGCAACCCTAAAATCAAAATGGCTCCGTCTCAATTAACGAGACAGAGCCATTTTGTCCGCAAGACCGAGTTGTAGATCCGTCGATCGACTAGAACCCGCCCATTCCGCCGCCGCCTGGCATCTGCGGCGCTTCCTTCTCCTGTTCCGGCATCTCCGAGATCAGGGCTTCGGTAGTGAGCAGCAGCCCGGCGATCGAAGCAGCGTTCTGCAATGCGTAGCGGGTGACCTTGGTCGGATCGACCACGCCCATCGCCAGCATATCGCCGTACTCTTCAGTCTCGGCATTGAAACCGTAGTTCGCCGACTTGTTGCTTCTGACCTTGTCGACAACCACCGCGCCCTCGTAACCCGAGTTCGCAACGATCTGGCGAATCGGCTCTTCAAGCGCGCGCTTCACGATAGCAACGCCGATGTTCTCGTCTTCGTTATCGAGCTTGAAGCTCTCGAGCGCCTTTTGCGCGCGAATGAAAGCGACGCCGCCGCCCGGCACGATGCCCTCTTCAACGGCCGCCTTGGTCGCGTGCATCGCGTCCTCGACGCGAGCCTTTTTCTCCTTCAGCTCGGTCTCGGTAGCCGCGCCGACCTTGATCACAGCCACGCCGCCCACAAGCTTCGCAAGCCGCTCTTGCAGCTTCTCGCGATCGTAGTCGGAAGTTGTGTCATCGATCTGAGTGCGAATCTGCTTGACTCGGCCTTCGATCTCGGAAGACTTGCCCGAGCCCTCGACGATCGTCGTGTTGTCTTTGTCGACCACGATCTTCTTTGCTCGGCCAAGGTCCGTGAGCTGAATACTCTCGAGCTTGATGCCGAGGTCTTCAGTGATGGCCTTGCCGCCTGTGAGAATCGCGATGTCCTGAAGCATCGCCTTGCGGCGGTCGCCGAATCCCGGCGCCTTCACGGCGCACACCTGCAAGGTGCCGCGCAGCCGATTTACGACAAGCGTAGCCAACGCTTCGCCTTCAACGTCTTCGGCGATGATCAACAGCGGCTTGCCGCCGCGCGCAACCTGCTCGAGCAGCGGAAGCAGATCCTTCATGGACGAGATCTTCTTCTCGTGAATGAGGACCACGGCGTCTTCGATGATGGCTTCCATTCGCTCGGGATCGGTTACGAAGTAGGGTGAGAGATACCCGCGGTCGAACTGCATACCTTCGACCACTTCAAGAGCCGTCTCCAGCGTCCTGGACTCCTCAACGGTGATGACCCCGTCTTGTCCGACTTTGCCCATCGCTTCGGCGATCAAATTGCCAATGGTAGCATCGCCGTTAGCCGAGATGGTTCCGACCTGGGCAATCGCTTCGTTGTCCTTCACCTTCTTGGACAAACGCTGAATCTCTTCGACGGCTTTCTCGACCGCCTTGTCGATGCCGCGCTTCAAAGCCATTGGGCTCGCGCCGGCGGCTACGGTCTTCACGCCTTCGCGGAAGATCGCCTGAGCCAGAACGGTGGCGGTTGTTGTTCCGTCGCCTGCGATGTCAGAGGTCTTCGACGCGACCTCGCGCACCATCTGCGCGCCGGTGTTCTCCAGTTTGTCTTCCAACTCAATTTCCTTAGCGACTGTGACGCCGTCCTTGGTAATGGTCGGAGACCCGAACTTCTTCTCGATGACGACGTTGCGACCCTTGGGACCGAGAGTGACTTTGACCGCGTCTGCGAGCCGATTGACTCCTGCCAACAGAGCGCGTCGTGACTCCTCCCCGTATGCTATGTGTTTAGCCATTTATTCTTCTCCTGGTTAAGAATTGCTATTTGCCTTTTCCTTTTGCCTTCGCGGCTCTCTCAATCACGCCGAGGATGTCGTCCTCGCGCATGATCAAATACTCTTCGTCGTCGAGTTTGACCTCGGTGCCGGCGTATTTGCCGAACAGCACCCGGTCTCCCTCTTTGACGTCCATCGCCAGGCGCTCGCCGCTATCGAGCTTCTTGCCTTCTCCGGCGGCGATGACCTCGCCCTCCTGCGGCTTTTCTCTGGCGCTGTCTGGAATGATGATGCCCCCACGGATCTGTTCGCCTTCCTCGATCCGCCTGATGATCACACGATCTTGAAGCGGGCGTATACTTGCCATACGTGTCGTTGCTCCTTTCTAGTGAATTGAAGCTAAGCGCTGATGAGATGGAAATACATATGCGCGTTAGCACTCTCAATTGAGACTGCTAAGTATATGTTTTGAGGAGCCGGTCTGTCAATGCGTCTTCAAGAAATCAATCCGATTATTTTCTCACAGTCGGAGAATTCAGCTCGCCGGGTCTCTCGGACCGTCTTTGCAGCCGGTCAGTCATCGGTCATAATCAGAGTTCGGCAAGCGTCAGGCCGGGCAACCAGTCGTCGTCAATCCGTCGAAACTACGAGCAAGGCCTTGGCTCCTCAAGCGGCAGCTCCTCGAACTATGACTAGAGCAATCAAACTATCCCTCACAACCGCAACGATCCTGGTCCTACTCGCGACGGTTTCGTTCGCTGATATAAAGTTGCCCGCATCGCAAGGGATGCTCAGCGACTTTGCTGGAAAACTCAGCCCCGCGAGTAAGCAACAGATCGAAACGCTGCTTCGGAGCTTTCGGGACCGCGCTGGCATCGAGATCGCGGTTGTCACGATTCCATTTGATGACATGCAGGGTTATCCGATCGAGGACTACGCGCTTCGACTAGGCCGGGAGTGGGGTGTCGGACGTGATTCGGAGAGGCGAGCACTGTTGCTTCTGGTCGCGATCAAGGCGCCCGACAATCAGGGCCTGTATCACGGAGGGACAAGACTCGAAGTCAGCCGCCACCTTGAGGGCGATGTGCCGGACATCCTTGCGGGCGAGCTCATTCGCAAGATGCGCGATGACTTTAGCGCCGGGCGCTTCGACCAGGCAATGACGACCGGAACCCAAACGATTCTGGCGACTCTCGCTCAGAGGCTCGGAGTCTCGATGGACGGAATCGACTCGAGTCAGGCCGCGCGCCAGCCGGCCCGTCAGCCGGCGCGTGCGCGTGGTCGCAGCGGAGGCGGAATCTCGCTGTTCACGATTGTCATCATCGGTTTTGTGCTCTTTGCGATCATCCGCGGGCTCTTTGGCGGCGGTCGTGGAGGAGGAGGGGGTCGATGGGGAGGCATTGGCTCTAACTGGTTGCTGTGGGCGATTCTGTTTGGCAGCGGCAGAGGAGGCGGCGGCTGGGGCAGCTTCGGCGGCGGCGGCGAAGACTCAGGTTGGGGCGGTGGAGGCGACGGCGGCGGCGGGGGCGGAGGCGACTTTGGTGGGTTCGGCGGCGGCGGGGATTTCGGCGGCGGCGGCGCGAGTGATAGTTGGTAGAGTGATGGCCAGTTAGGATAATAGAACTCGGATCGCAGGATCGAACGGGTGTGCGCGTTTTTGATCCGTGAGAATCGGCCGGATCCGTCCTATCCGCGGTCCATTCCGATTGTGATTGATGACAATGGAGGAGATCTTGGCTGACGAACTGAAAGATCTTGTAGAAAAGCTAACCGAAGCGCACGGCGAGAATCTCAAATCGGTCGTGCTCTACGGCTCGGCGGTGGTTGGCGGACAGCTCGATGAAGACCGGCCCAAGAAAGTTCTGGTCGTGCTCGATCGGATCGCACCGGCTGACCTCAAGGCCGCTCACGAAGTAGCGGAGTGGTGGCGATCCGAAGGCAACCCGGTCCCGGTCTACTTCACTAGCGAAGAGATCGCCGACTCGTCGGATGTGTTTCCGATCGAGTTCATCGATATGAGTCAGGTCCGTCATGTGTTGTACGGCAAAGATCCGTTTGATGGCTTGAACATTCCGACGCAGAACCTTCGTCATCAGATCGAATATGAGCTGCGTGCGAAGCTCCTGAGACTTCGAAGGCTCTACATCCCCGCATCACGAAATGCCAATCAGCTTGCCAGGCTGATGGCTGACTCGCTGGACAACTTCGCGGTTCTGTTTCGCCACGTGCTTGTTATGCTCGGAAAGGAAGCATCCTTTAATAAACGCGAATGCGTAATGAGACTGGCCGATGAGCTTAAGTTGGATAAGAAGGTTCTCGTGCGCATCTTTGAGTATGCGCCCGACGAAGAGGTTTGGCTGGAGTCTGAGACCAACGAAACCTTCGCGAAGTATCTGGCGCAGATCGAGAAGGTGATAGAGGTGGTTGATAGGAGTGATGCGTAACACGTGACAAGGGAACCGTGATTCGTGACCCGAGATGCGTAAACAGTCAGGAGTTAGGGATCACAGGTCAGGCATCACGCATCACGTTTCACTCATCAAGTCAGCTTCACCTGCTCCAACCCCTTCGGCGTCAGGTACAGCTTTTCAAGTTTGCCGGTCAGATACTCAAATGCGTCGTCAACCGAATCAGTCTTATAAAAGATCTCGAGCTCCGAGGCATTGACTACGCCCCAGCGCACTAACGCCTCGAAGTTGAGCACCTCGTCCCAGAACTCCGAGCCGAACAGAACGACCGGCATTTTCTTGCGAGGCTTCTTGGTCTGAATCAACGTGAGCACTTCGAAAAGCTCATCCATCGTGCCGAAGCCGCCGGGGAATACCACGAGCGCTTTCGCGGGATACACGAACCAGAACTTGCGCATGAAAAAGTAGTGGAAGTTGAAGATCAGCTCACGCGAGACGTATTGGTTCACTTCCTGCTCCATCGGCAACTGAATGTTCAAACCGATCGTCTGGCCGCGCGCCATCGAGGCCCCGCGGTTGGCGGCCTCCATCATCCCGCGCGATCCCCCCGAGCACACGATGAAGTGATGATGACTCGTCAAACTCTTTGACCACTCAGTCACTCTTCGCGCCAGTTCCACCGCGTCGTTGTAATAGCGCGCCAATCTAGCGGCCTGCTCGGCGCGCGCAAGTCTGGCGTGCAACTCCGGCGTCGGGTCAACGCTTTGCTTTGTTTCTTCCCTTAGCAATTCCAACTCGGCCGCAGCCGTCTCAGGTGATATCGAACGTGCCGAGCCGAAGAACACTATGGTGTCGCGAATGCGATGCCGCCTCAGCCGCGTTGCCGGCTCGATGTACTCCGACAGTATTCTGATGAGCCTCGCTTCCTGGCTCTTGAGGAACTCCGCGTTAAGGTAGGGCAGAGGCGGTGTGACCCTCTTATCCGATTCGGACATTCTCTCCTCGTTGCAAAGAAAAAGCCACGCGAGTCGGAACGCATTTCGCCGATCTCGGTGGCACATCTCAGACTATGAACCAGTGTTCCAAAAGTGGTGCAACAGCTCCCAGGCGATCATCAGCCCAAAGGCTACACTGAATACGCCGGCGCAGAGACGGATCATACCGTTGATGGTCTCGAAGCGCCGGGCGGTCAAGACAAACGGTAAGCTAATCACTGCGCTCATGATCAGCATCCCGCCGATCGAACCTATCCCGAATACGGTCATGTAAACCAGTCCGAGCGCGATTGAAGGGATCTTCGCCAGCACCAGCAATGTCAGGGCCGCGCTGCCCGCGAACCCATGAACGAGTCCGACCGCGAACGGCCGGCGCCCAAGTTTGAACATTCGATGCACGTGATTGTGTTCTTTACCAAGATGAACGTGAAGGTGTTCGTGGGGCCGGTGGCCGTGTTCATGAACGTGTGTGTGGATCTGCACGCCGCGTTCGCGGAGCGCCCGCCGTGTCGCGCTGATCCCAAGGACGATCAGCATGACCGCAACTGGCGCTTCCATCCATGGCAGGACGGTGTCAGGGATCGACAAGCGCAACAGGATTATTGCCAGCCCGACTCCAAGCAGCGACGCCGAGTGACCAAGTCCCCAGAAAGTGCCGATCATCGACGAACGCCGCAGGCTCTTGTGATCGCTTACGATCGTCGAGACTGCTACCAGGTGGTCAGGGTCTAAGGCGTGCTGAAGCCCGAGAACGAATCCCCCGGCCAGTGCTGTGGCTACAGTCGCATCCATACTTGCTCCCGCTCGCAGGGCTCAAACTACCAGGAACGCGCGAACGGCAATGATACCATAGCGAAAAGGATTCAGCCCTCAGAGCAATGGTGGCTCACGAAGTCGTGATCGGGAACGGCATGAAGCACAACAGGAAAACGAGCAACGCGACGATCGCAATTGCGATTCTGGCCTTTCCAAGCGGTTCCTCTTCGATCACAGGTGGGTGTCCCACTTTCATCAGGAACAGCAACACAAAAGTCCACAACAAATAAACGGGCGGCTGATTCAACACAAGCGATAACACCGCCAGCGCCGCGCATCCGAGGGCGACAGCGCGCGAGATCCACGTGTGCACCCGCTGGCCCGCGATCGCATAGAGCACGTGGCCTCCATCGAGCTGGCCAACCGGGAAGAGGTTCAAAGCCGTCACCAGCAAGCTCCCCCACGACGCCCAATAAATCGGGTTCCACTCGATCCACTTCGGCATCGCAAGCAGTTTGGAGACTAGAATGAAGAGCAACGGGTCATTGAACTGCATACCGCTGCTCGCCGCGGATGCGGCGCCGTGCGGGGCCGGTGTCGCGAAGACCAGGCCCACGACTGCGGCGGGCAATGCGAACGCGAAACCTGCGAGCGGCCCGGCTATTCCTATATCAAACAATGCGCGCCGGGACCTGATCGGTTCTTTGATCTTGATCACCGCGCCGAAAGTGCCGAACAGAGTTATAGTCGGAGGAGCGGGAATGAAAAAGGGCAAGGTGGCGCGAATACCGTAGTGACGGCACGCGAAGTAATGCCCCAACTCGTGGGCGCCCAGGATCGTCAGCAATGTGAACGTGAATAGAAGCCCCTTCGCCAGCGGATCAAAATTGCCAGTCGCGGTCTCTCGCAGAACCGCCAGGGTGGGGGCAACCAGCGAGCCGATCACCGAAGAGTCGTCTTGCACTTGAACTGAGAATGCCGCCCCGGTGACCGTGGTGCTTATCGCGGTCGTCACGAACAGAACGGTATGGAGCAGCAAGCGAGGAGTTGATAACTCGATCTCGCGTGTTCGGACTAACGGTTGTGCGGGTTGAAACTCAGTAAAGAGATATGGCTGGTCTGTGTTCTCCACAGATTTAGAATACAACCCCTGAATAGTTAGCTGTCAACCGGCGTGTGGTTCGGCTGGAATCGTCACGATTGAAGTTCTTTTCCGGGCTTAAACCTGATGGTTTTGCCAGGTGGAATGTCGGTGACCTCTCCCGTTCGAGGATTGCGCCCAACCCCGCGCTTCCGAGGCTTGACGACGAACACGCCGAAGCCGCGCAGTTCGATGCGCTCGCCGCGCTGCAGCGCCTTTTTCATCGCCTCGAACAACGACTCGACTGCTACTTCGGCTTTGATCTTAGGAACGCCAGTCTTATCGGCAACCTGATTGACTATGTCTAACTTGATCACCTTAGCCTCCGCTCGCGATGTGGATTGAAGCATTGAGAGTACGGTTTAGCGTGGGCTGCATTATAGGAGCCAACCAGGGGAGTGTCAACGTCAAGAAGTTGATTTTATTAGATATGAAAACCTTGAAGCGGCGGTACGATCAGGAACCTGCCCGCCAAGCCCTTCGCCGTCGCGCGCAGCTTTGATAGACTGTCAATTCTCGATTCCAACCTTTCCAGTAAAGGGTCGCAATGGCTACGTCTGAAAGCAAGATCGAAGAAAAACCAGCTACCGATGGCTTGAAGAAACTTGCCGAGAAGGACGCCGCTGCTTTCGCCGGCGGTGGAAACGAGCGCATCGAGCGCCAGCACGCCTCGGGAAAGATGACGGCGCGCGAGCGCCTTGAGTTCTTGTTGGATGACGGCACGTTCGAAGAGTTCGACCGCTTCAAAAAGCATCGCTCACTGGACTTCGGCATGGAGAATCAACACTACCCAGGCGACGGCGTGGTTGCAGGGCACGGGCAGATCGACGGACGCAGGGTCTTCGTCTTCGCCCAGGACTTCACGGTATTCGGAGGCTCGCTATCGGAGACCAACGCCGAAAAGATCTGCAAGGTCATGGATATGGCGATGAAGGTCGGCGCG
>Ga0137403_10008475_pt1 | contig 11517 bp, 7 predicted proteins | sample CZOMad2_1_16fung_FD_122057 | JGI IMG/M metagenome (GOLD analysis project Ga0137403, IMG submission 122057) | Vadose zone soil fungal communities from Angelo Coast Range Reserve, California, USA - CZOMad2_1_16fungal (Hybrid Assembly) | ecosystem: Environmental > Terrestrial > Soil > Vadose zone...
CAGCTTGCATCGAAGGCTACCCGTAAGTTTCACAAGCCCAATACCAGAATCCAGGAGACCATGAACGAGGTCCTGGATCGGATTGCAAGTTCGGAGCGGCAGTCGGTTCTGGCCGAACCGGAACATTTTGCTGAGGCACAACGGCGGGCTGCGTAGTTTAGCCCGCCCTCTTGCCCCGCCGGATAGTTCCTTCTCTTTCGCGTACCCCCCTTTGAAAAATCTCCTCGCAGGTGACTGATGACCATTGCTGAACTCAAAGAAAAAAATATTACCGAGCTAACCAAGATCGCCCGATCTTTGGACTTGCCCGGAGCTAGTGGATTGCGCAAGCAAGACCTGATTTTCAAGATTCTCCAGGCCCAGAGCGAAAAAGAGGGCCACATTTTTGCCGAGGGCGTGCTTGAAATCCTGCCCGACGGCTACGGCTTTCTGCGCTCGCCGGATTACAACTATCTGCCCGGCCCGGACGATATTTACGTTTCGCCGTCGCAGATTCGCAAGTTTGACCTCAAGACCGGAGACACCATCAGCGGCCAGGTGCGTCCGCCGCACGAGGGCGAAAAGTATTTTGCCCTGGTCAAGATTGAGGCGGTCAACTTCGAATCGCCGGAAGAGGCTCGCAACAAGATCCTGTTCGACAACCTGACGCCGCTTTATCCGCAGGAACGTCTGAAGCTCGAGACAGTTCGCGAAAACGTCAGTGCTCGGGTAATGGATCTGCTCACTCCGCTCGGCAAGGGACAGCGCGGTTTGATCGTTTCGCCGCCTCGCGCCGGCAAGACCATGTTGCTGCAGAACGTGGCCAATTCGATTACTACCAATCACCCCGAAGTTGTTTTGATGGTACTGTTGATCGACGAGCGACCGGAAGAAGTTACGGACATGCAGCGGTCGGTGAAGGGCGAAGTTATTTCCTCGACCTTCGATGAGCCTGCTGCGCGGCACGTGCAAGTTGCGGAAATGGTGATCGAGAAAGCCAAGCGCCTGGTGGAGCACAAGCGCGACGTGGTGATTCTGCTGGATTCGATCACGCGTCTAGCGCGTGCATACAACACTATCGTCCCCCCCAGCGGCAAAGTGCTGTCAGGCGGCGTGGACTCGAATGCGTTGCAGCGTCCGAAGCGCTTCTTTGGTTCGGCGCGAAACATCGAAGAGGGCGGATCGCTGACCATCATTGCCACCGCGCTGATCGATACCGGATCGCGCATGGATGATGTGATCTTTGAAGAATTCAAAGGTACCGGAAATTCGGAAATCATCCTTGACCGCAAACTGGTCGACAAGCGTACCTTCCCGGCCATCGATATTCAGCGCTCGGGCACCCGTAAGGAAGAGTTGCTGATCCCGAAGGAAGACCTCACGCGGATCTGGGTGCTGCGCAAAGTGCTGAACCCGCTATCGCCCGTGGAAGCGATGGAACTGCTGATCGACAAGTTAAGCAAGACGAAGTCGAATGGCGAATTCCTGGCGAACATGAGTTCGTTGTAAGAAATGTAGGCGCGAGCGTCCCGCTTGTGCTTGGAATTGTCTGCGATAGCATTGTCATCCTGAGCGGAGCCGAAGGACCCCTACCCTCTTTTCGTCACTCTTTGATCTCGTCAGGCCTCTTGTCGCTCCAGAGCAAACGCCCACGCACCGGCTTCGAACTGAATCATCGGGGTCCCGCGACTGCGCGCTTGCTTCGCTGCGCGAAGCAGCCTCTCCGCTCAGGATGACAACTTGTGAGTTTTTCTGCATACTTTTCCGTCCTGCCCCTTTAATTCCGTCTTTCGAGGTGGACTTTGCCACTCAAGAGCCTCTCACGGATCACTTTGGTGTTGGTTCTCACGGCCGCTCTCCCGTCCCAGAGCAATACATTCCTTCAACTGGACCCCCTGGCGGCGCAGAAGGCCGGTATCGAAGACAGGCCGCGTGCCAGGATGGAGAGGGACATGGCCAAGAAGGCCAACCAAGCGCGCCAGGCCGATCTCAAGCGCGATACAGAGAAGTTGCTCAAGCTGGCGACCGAACTGAAGGAGTCCGTGGACAAGACGAGCGAGAGCACGCTCTCGTTGGATGTGATCAAGAAGGCAGAGGAGATCGAAAAGCTGGCGCGCAGCGTGAAAGACAAAATGAAGGCAGCTTACTGAGGGACCTCGATAACGATGCGATGACGGTCTGCCCACCAGCCCCAAGGGGCCGTCAACCCCATCGCAAGTCCGCCCCAGGCGAGAGCGGCTACGTTGGGCGGGGCGCCGGCTAATAAAGAGCTCACCCCAGCCAAAGAAGAGAAATGCAATGAGCGCCCAGAACCCGTAGCGCCCGGTGTTATCGCGCACACGTGTACAGCTGAGGTGGATCCCCAATCCGGTGCCGAAGAACAGGACTTCCATGGCGATCGAGGCCGCCCACGAGTTCCACGACCCAAGACCGACTCGAGCCTCGCGGCCCGGATACAACTGAAGATCTGGACGGTGCAGGATGAAATCCAGCAGCCAATGACTCAGCACGGCGGCGCCCAATACCAAGGCGCTCCGCGCATTGCGGCGTAGAGTGTAATAGGCTCCGCAAAAGAGGACCGCCCACACTGTGGCTATCAGCAAACGGTACGAGATGGGATCGTCGGTGAAATCCAGAGGTGAAACTCAAGTAGACCCGGGCGCGATACGCACCTGCTCGATGCCCAGCAACACGCAGACCGGCCAGAGGAAGTCAAGGAACTGGGCGGCGAGAATCAGAGTACCCAGTGAAGTCTCGGCGCCACTCTCTTGCCCGCGAGCGCAACGCCGAAATGACCGATGAGGATGACAGAGAAGGGACGGGGCGAACGCCCGTCCTCCATTCTCTCAGGCCGCCTTGACGATACGCATACCGTAGAACGAGCGGTATACGAAGATGAAGGACACCAGGAAGAAACCGAAGGCGAGTACGTGGCCCAACGTGCTGCCTGCTTCAGCAGTGAGTTTCACTGCCAATTCAACGGCCAGCAGTCCGAAAAGCGTCGTGAACTTGATCACCGGGTTCAACGCCACTGACGAAGTGTCTTTGAAAGGGTCGCCGACGGTGTCGCCTACAACGGTGGCATCATGAAGCGGAGTGCCCTTCTGCTTCAGCTCGACCTCTACAATCTTCTTGGCATTGTCCCAGGCGCCGCCGGCGTTGGCCATGAAGATCGCCTGGTAGAGGCCGAAAACGGCGATCGAAATCAGGTAGCCGATGAAGAAGAACGGCTCCACGAAGGCAAACGCCAGGGTCGCAAAGAAGACCGCCAGGAAAATATTGAACATCCCCTTTTGCGCGTACTTGGTGCAGATTTCAACCACCTTCTTGCTATCGGCGACAGAAGCCTTCACCACGCCCTCAAGCTTGATGTTGGCCTTGATGAACTCCACCGCCCGGTAAGCGCCCGTGGTCACAGCCTGGGTGGATGCGCCGGTAAACCAATAAATCATGGCGCCTCCGGTGATCAGCCCGAGCATGAACGGTGCGTGAAGAAGTGAAAGGTTGTTCACGTTCTCGGTGAGCCCGTTGGTGAGCGCCATGATAATGGAGAAAATCATCGTGGTCGCGCCAACGACCGCAGTTCCGATCAGCACTGGTTTGGCCGTGGCTTTGAAGGTGTTGCCCGCGCCGTCGTTTTCTTCCAACAAATCCTTGGCGCGTTCAAAGTTGACGTCAATGTTGTAGTCTCTTTTGAGTTCCTGCTTGATGTTGGGCACCTGCTCGATCAGCGACAGTTCATAAACGGATTGCGCGTTGTCCGTCACCGGGCCGTAAGAATCGACCGCAATAGTCACCGGGCCCATGCCCAGGAAGCCAAACGCCACCAGGCCAAACGCGAAGACCGGAGCGGCAATCATCAAGTTATCCAACCCCAGGGTGCTGAAGTAGTATCCGGTCGACATCAGCGCCACCATCGAAAGTCCGAGATAGTAAGCAGAGAAATTTCCCGCCACGAAACCGGACAAGATCCCAAGCGACGCGCCGCCTTCGTTGGCGGAAGTAACCACTTCCCTTACGTGTCGCGACTCGGTCGAGGTAAACACTTTCACCAGCTCAGGAATGATGGCTCCAGCCAGCGTGCCGCAGGAAATGATGCTGGCCAGCTTCCACCACTGCGTCGTGTCGCCGCCGAGGTTGGGAACGATGATTGCAGAGATGACAAAGGTGACCGCGACGGAAATCAGCGAAGTGAGCCACACCAGCCAGGTCAGGGGCGTCTCGAAATTCATCTTCTCGGCGGTGCTAAACCTGGCCTTGGCAATGGCGCCATTGATGAAGTACGCCACCGCGCTCGACACCAGCATGGCGATACGCATGACAAAAATCCACACCAACAGTTGCACCTGCACGGTCGGTTCCTTCACCCCCAGCAGGATAAAAGTAATCAGGGCAACGCCGGTCACACCGTAGGTTTCAAATCCGTCGGCGGAGGGCCCGACCGAATCGCCGGCGTTATCTCCGGTACAGTCAGCGATGACACCGGGGTTGCGTGCGTCGTCTTCCTTGATCTTGAAGACGATTTTCATCAGGTCGGAGCCGATGTCGGCGATTTTGGTGAAGATGCCGCCGGCAATCCGTAGCGCGGCCGCACCCAACGATTCGCCAATGGCGAATCCGATGAAGCAGGGCCCGGCGTAGTCAGCAGGAATAAAGAGAAGAATGATGAGCATGAGCAGCAGCTCGACACTGATCAGCATCATGCCAATGCTCATGCCGGCCTGCAGTGGAATGTTGTAAATCGGGTAAGGCTTGCCCGCGAGACCCGCAAACGCAGTCCGGGAATTCGCGAAGGTGTTCACCCGAATGCCGAACCAGGCAACTCCGTAGCTGCCCGCGATTCCCACCAGACTGAAGAGAAGAATAATGGGCAGCGTGATGGCAATCGGCTTATCCGGGACGGGAGACAGAACACCGAAATAAAGCACGATGACGACAGCGATGAAGAGCCACAGAACCAGCAGGAATTTTCCCTGGGTGATCAGATACGTTTTGCAGGTCTCATAGATCAATTCGGAGATCTCGAGCATGGAACGATGCACTGGCATCTTCCGGAGGCGGGTGTAGATGATTAGGCCGAAACCCAAGCCAAAGATGCAGAACAGAATACCGATCATGAGCAAACGATGACCGTCAATGCCGAGGAACAATACCTGGGAGAGATCGGGAAGTTTCAGACTGGCTTCGCCGCCCACTTCGTGAGCGGGCTGGGCCAGGGCAGAAATCGAACCGAGAGTGAGGACGGCGATGGTGGCTGCCACCGTCCGAATGAAGATCTGGGCGAATTGGCGTCCTTCGGACGCAGCTCTCGCCAGCCGATTGCACATAAGAGTTCCTCCGGTATGAAAGCTATTTCAGGACCATCAACACGTGTTTAGGCGCTGCCACCCAGCGAACAGCACTAACCGGACGCTCGGATGAAGAGCGCCGGGGAGCGCATTGCCGGAGTTCCGAACACGCTTCCACTACACGGCTTTGAACAGGAGTGTTGAGCTTGGCCGCGTCGGATATTTGTACCGCAGAGGCCGCCGGTTGGACCCCGGAGGCCCGATACAAAACCAGCTTTTATAGCATGTTAGAGGGGGTTGGTCAAACGTTGTCTATGGCCGGTTTAGACCCCATTGCGGCCAGCCGCGAAGCGTCGAAAAGAATGTAGCCCACGGCGTAAGCCCTGGGTACAAAGGCGATTGGAGCGTAAGCCCAAAGGGGCGAAAGAGCCATCAACCCAGAGATATCGTTCATTCCACCACAATTCCGTTCTTCTTCAAAAACACCAAAAAACTCCTCTTGAAACGACCTTACCTTGTGATGCTCCTGCTGGTTTGTAGTGTAGGCCCGAACCGCAGGGGCACCCGACTCGCTCACGGTGAACGCGCCGTAGCCGGTTTGCCTGGCAAAAAGATGGTGTTCGGGCCAACGCCCGTGCACCCACCTCGACAAATTCGTTTTTATCAGATGAGCGATATCGGCGATGGAGTGGTGGGTGGACATACGAATCAGGAGATGCACGTGATCGCGAGTGCCATTGATGCAGAGAGCAGTGCCTCCGATTTGACGGACGATACCCGAAGTAGGCGTGCAGATCCCTTTCGATTTCCGAAAACCACGGCTCCGTCCCATGGTACGTTTTGCAATTTGGGCAAATAAGTGGCATAAGAACGGAGCGAGCTTCTTTCTCAGAAGTAACCCTATTCCGTGTTGATAACGGTTTTCTAGCCGCTCACGATCGGTTCGTGCAGAACAAGGTCGACATTCTGGTTGCTATGTTGATTCAAGACTGCTGTGCTCCATGAGCACAGCCTCTCAGCTTGATTCCTTGGTCTCGGCTGACCCTTTACATAGGCTAGAGCAAAATCTTGCCTGCCAGGGAGCGGACTACTTTCAGCGGCGGCCCTAAAACTATGTACACTGCGCATGAGTCCAGCCATGGCCGCTGGTGTCACGGATCGGCTCTGGAGCGTGGAAGATTTAGTGGCCCTCTGGGAGTCTTATAAGCGGAGGGTGGAAAGAGCAGTAGGATGAAAAGCTATTTTCTTGCGTCGAACGGTTGTTCAGCCCGCTGCCGTATTACATCCAGCAGCGACTTCACCGGATAGATTTCGAACCCACCGACCATCGCAGCCTCGCGCCCGTTCAGTTCGGGCACGGTCAGCCGGGGGATCTTCTTGCCGCGGGCTTCTATCGCGGTAGGTAACATGCCGCGGACGCCGAGGATCCCCAGGGCCATGGGCAGGTCGAATCCTGAACCTTCTTTGCGGAAGTCGGCGGGCGCGAGATTGATGGTGGTATGGGTGGGAGGAATGTCGTAGCCGCAGTTCTTGAGGGCGGCACGCACCCGGTCGCGGCTCTCCCGCACCGCTTGGTCGGGTAACCCGACGGTATGAAGATAATCTTCATTGGTCTTGATGCCGGAGACCTCCACCTCAACCTCAGTGATGCTGGCACCAATGCCATACACATAGAGCATGAGGGGCTGCGCTCGCAGCCGAACCGCTCAGTTCGAGCCACCATGTCCAACCGACCATGACCAATGAAGATGGGGCCGCTGACTGCACACTTGGTGCCCACGATACAGGCCCTTCTCGCGAACCGGCGGTGACGGTCGTCACCAGAGGGGCGACGGACGAACCATCGGCCACCGATCCGAGCTCGAACCAAGTTGCCCAACACGCCTTCCCATTGTGCAGGCTCTGGCTGTGAACTACGATTCAGCTAATATTCCCGAGGAGCCCGTACCTGTTCAGTCGCGGGTGCAGGATCCGTACCGGCAGTTATGGACGAAGAAGATCAACCCGGACGCCCGCGTCGCGCTCCAGGAAATCTGGAAAAAGAAGAAGCCAGGCTATGGCGGCTAGCCCTCGCGTTTCTCGTCCTGCTGGCTACTGGTTTGGCCGCGCTTTCCTGGGAGCGGTTGAAGGACCTTCCCTATCACCTGGGTGCGATTTCGATTGGACTGCTGGTGCTGGCGGTCCTGTTTGCCGCGTACGTATACGGGCGGCGTCGCGAAGTTTCGGAACTGAAGCACCTGTTGGGCGATTTGCGCGACCGTGCCGGCGTCACGCCTTCCGACGAGCAACTCGACCAACTGAGTCAGGTCATTCAACGCTCCCAGCGCAGCTTTAAGGAACTCATCGACTCGTTTGACGACGTGGCTTTTGCCTGCTCGCTCGACGGTACTCTGAGGACAGTGAATCGCCGTGTCACCCAGTTGCTGGGAGTCGCCTACACCGACGTCGTTGGCCACAAAATCGACGAGTTTCTGACCGAGCCGCTGCGACGCGACGTCGAAACTGGTCTTCCCCGCTTTCTCGAAAAGCGCCGCTGGTCGGGCCTGGTTCGTGTCCAGGTCAAGAACAACTCGCGCTCCCTGTATTTCGACTGTGTGCTGAATGCAATCATCAAGAGTGACGAAGTCGTGGGCATCAGCGCCCTCGCCCGGGACGTGACCGAAGAGCGCGAGAAAGAGCGCCGCTTCACCGAACTTTTCGAGACTCTCCACGAAGGCGTTTACTTCAGCACTCCAGAGGGCAAGCTGCTTGACGGCAACCCGGCGCTGATTCGAATGCTAGGCTGCAGCGGCCGGGACGAGCTTTTGTCCCTCGACCCCAGCGCACTCAATCTGGACCCTGGGCAGGGCCCGGTGCTGGGGAGGAGCGCGGATGATCGCGGGAGCGAGCGCAGCCGCGAGCTTACGCTGCGGCGCAAGGATGGCACGACCGGCGTCTTTCTGGATACGTCGCGCGCCGTCTGGGATGGAACCGGCAACATCATCCGTTACCAGGGCACGCTGGTGGACGTCACCGAGCGGCGAAAGATGGAAAAAGCGCTGCGCCAGCAAGAGGAATTTCAACGGTATCTTCTGGAAAGTTTCCCCGATCTTATCCTGGTCGTCGGCCTGGATGGGCGCTACAGCTTTGTCAGTTCGCGCAGCCGCGATCTGCTGGGCCGCATCCCCGCGGAGATACGCGGGAAAAAGGTGGATGACGCTGAGCAAGAGCAGTCAGCCGAATTCGCAGCCCTCTACCACGACGTGAGTACGGGCGCGAAAAAGTTCGGCTTCTGCGAGTTCGGAGCGCGGCACCGGGACGGAAGCTGGCGCACCATGCGCGCCAACGCCAGCCCGCTGTTTGACGCAGACGGAAAAGCCAGCGGCGTAATCATGTCGGTCCGCGATATCACGTTGGAGAGAAAGCTGGAACAGCAGATCATCCAAAGTGAGCGGCTGGCCGCCATGGGACAGATGATCGGAGGCTTCGCGCACGAACTGAACAATCCGCTTACCAGCATCATGGGCGTCGCCGAGCTTCTGCAGGAAGGTGAACAGGCGGAGAACAGGCGCAAGCAGTTGGTGATGTTGCAACAACAGGCCCGGCGCGCGGCCGACATTGTGCAAAACCTGATGTACTTCTCGCGTCCACCCGCCCCGGGCAAAGGTCCAATCAACCTCAGCGAACTGGTGCAACGGACCCTGCACCTGCATGCGTACTCGTTACGCAAGAACAATATCACGGTGGATTTTCTGCCGGAGCCGTCTTTACCGGTAGTCAACGGCGATTCGCACCAGTTGATGCAGATCTTCCTGAACCTCATGCTGAATGCGGAACAGGCAATGCGCGAGGCCCGCGATCTTGGTACCCTGCGAATCCGTTTGGAAAAGATCGACAAGGCGGTTGCGGTCACATTTCAGGACGACGGTCCCGGCATCGCCGCCGAGGTGCTGCCCAACATCTTCGACCCTTTCTATACGACCAAGCGGCCAGGACGCGGCACCGGCCTCGGGCTCAGCATTTGCAAAGCGATTCTGCGCGAGCACGGAGGAGAGATTGAGGCTAGTTCCGGCCCTGGCGGGGGGGCGGTGTTCAGAGTTACACTGCCGGTGCCGGATTCTGCCAGCGCGTAGGCAAGGTCAAAATCTTTAGCGCAAATGCCGCAAAGTCTACCGTTCCACTGCCATCGCTACTGCATTCCCGCCACCAAGACATAGTGCCGCAATGCCGCGATGGACGTTACGCCGAGTCATCTCATAAATGAGGGTTACAAGGACCCGGGCTCCGCTGGCTCCTATGGGATGTCCGATCGCTACTGCGCCGCCGTTGACGTTGACTTTATTGTGGTCGAGCCCGAGCTCGCGCATTACGCCCAGCGCCTGCACCGAAAACGCCTCGTTGAGTTCGTATAGGTCCACGTCTTCCTTCTTCCAGCCGGTCTTTTCCCAGATTTTTCGGACGGCATCCACAGGCGCCATCATGACCCACTTGGAATCGATACCACTGGTTGCCTGGGCCACGATGCGCACCATAGGTTGAGCACCCAGTTCCTTCGCCCGTTTCCGACTGGTGACCACCAGGGCCGCAGCCCCATCGTTCACACCCGGGGCATTGCCTGCCGTCACCGTGCCATCTTTTTTGAATGCGGGCTTAAGCGAGCGCAACACTTCGATGGTGGTGTCTTCGCGCGGCGACTCGTCCTTGTCGAAAATTACCGGCTGGCCGCCCTTTTTCTTCGGAGCCAGCTCCACCGGGACGATTTGCGACTTGAATCGGCATTCCTTGATCGCAGCCAGAGCTTTTCGGTGAGAGTTGAGCGCGAACTCGTCCTGCTCCTCGCGGGGGATGCCGTATTTCTCCGCCACGTTCTCGCCTGTGATGCCCATGTGGTAGTTGTTGAAAATATCCCACAGGCCATCGTTCACCATGGAGTCAACGATCTGCGCGTTGCCCAAACGATATCCCTTGCGCGCTTGCGGCAAAAGATAGGGGGCGTTGGTCATGGATTCCATGCCGCCGGCGACGACAATCGAGCTGTTTTCCGTCTGGATCGCTTGCGCTGCGAGCGCAACCGCCTTGAGTCCGGAGCCACAAACCTTGTTGACGGTCATGGCACCCACTTCCGGAGGCAGTCCACCGAAGATTGCAGCCTGGCGCGCGGGATTTTGTCCCAGACCGGCAGAAACCACGTTGCCCATGATGCATTCGTCCACCTGCTTGGGGTCGAGATGGGCACGATTCACTGCCTCACGCACCACGATGGCACCCAGTTGCGTGGCACTCAAATCAGACAGGCTTCCCTGAAATTTCCCCACCGGCGTACGACAACCTGAAATGATGACAACCTCGTCGTAAGCAGCCATTTATATGCTCCCGCGATGTTTTCTCAACTCCAATTATAGATGCGGGAGGAGGAATAAGGATTGAAATTCGCGAACGCTCAGCGCTGGCGTAGGCATCAGTCACTTACTTGTTTTGAGGCGATGTCGAAATGAAGAATTCTGAATGTCGGGACAACTTTTACTCGGGAAAAGTTCGACGACGGGTGTTGCATTCGCGAAAATTTCATCTCCAACCCTCGATGGTGACTTTGGTGCAAGGGTCGCATGCGCGAGCGAGCATCATTTTTTTCTTGACATCACTTTTTAATGACTCTATACATTCAATTAGTTGCAACAGTTGACCGTTGCTATAGCAAGTCCATGAAAAATGGAAAAGGGAGAATAGAACCATGGCAACCAAGAAAAAGGCAAAGAAGAAAAAGAAGCACTAAGAGAAGTATCGGCAAGTAGCAAACCGGGGACGCGGAAGCGTCCCCTAAGTTTTTCTGCAAGAAGATTTTCTCTGTTACCCCCCGTCATCCTGAGCGGAGCAATACGATTGGCTTGCGAATCGTATTGCGTAATCGAAGACCCCTACCTGCTCGACAACACTTTCGATCTCGCCAGACACTTGTCACTGCAGAGCAAACGCCAGCGCCCCCCGACCTCGAACTAGCTGTAGGGGGCCTTCGACTCCGCTCAGGATGACATGTTTTTCTGTTTGGCAGCTTTATTCTGGGGCAGGGGTTCCTGCAGCCGTTTTTCGGTGGCGGGACAAAGATTACGATAGGCGCAGAATCTGCAGTAGAAACCAGGCTTAGCATCAAACTTCCCCATGGCAATCGACTCTGCGACTTGCACTACCCGGCCCCTGGCTTCGCTGAGTTGGAATTCGTTGCGGCGGGTGACGACCGGACTGTTGCCTTCCAGGTTGTGGAGGATCAGGTGGT
>Ga0137403_10008476_pt1 | contig 11517 bp, 14 predicted proteins | sample CZOMad2_1_16fung_FD_122057 | JGI IMG/M metagenome (GOLD analysis project Ga0137403, IMG submission 122057) | Vadose zone soil fungal communities from Angelo Coast Range Reserve, California, USA - CZOMad2_1_16fungal (Hybrid Assembly) | ecosystem: Environmental > Terrestrial > Soil > Vadose zone...
CCGCGCCAACCTGACCATCGGCCGCGCGCTCCAGCTCGTGGTGCGGAACGTCGGCGGCGGCCGGCCGGGCGAGGTCGACCGCGCGACCTTCGGCAATCCCGGCAAGATCGCCTTCTGCTTCGCCGAGGACGAGGAGAGCTCGCCGTGGCCGCCGCTCGCCGCCGACTTCGGCGCACGGCCGGGCACCGACGCGGTCGTGCTCTTCACCGGCGAGGGCCCGCGCTCGATCGTCGATCAGCAGGCACGCGATCCCGAGTCGCTGGCGCGGACGTTGGCCGCGAACCTGCGCACGCTCCACCACCCCAAGCTGGTGATGGTCTTCGACTCCCTGCTGGCGATCGGCCCCGAGCACGCGCGCGTCTTCCGCGAGGCCGGGTGGTCGAAGCCAGCGCTGCTCGGCCGGTTGCACGAGCTCCTGCAGGTTCCCGGTCACGAGCTGGTGCGCGGCGCCGGGGGCATGGCCGAAGGCGTGCCAGAGAGCCTCGCCAGCGCGACGCTCCCCAAGTTTCGCCCGAACGGGCTGCGCCTCGTCCACTGCGGCGGGCGCGCCGGGCTCTTCTCGATGATGATCGGCGGCTGGGCGAGTGGCGCGCTCGGCAGCGAGCCGGTGATGAAGGAGATCAGACCATGAACCGGAACGGCGACCAGCGAACCCTCCTCGATCCGACCAGCGAGCGACAGCTCGCGATCCGCGAGCCCGTCGCCCGGCCACCCTCGCTCGCCGGCAGGACCGTCGGGCTGCTCGACATCGCGAAGCCGCGGGGCGACGTGTTCCTCGACCGTCTCGAGGAGCTCCTGCACGCCCGCGGCGTCATTACCCTCCGCTTCAGCAAGCCGACTTTCACCAAGCCCGCGCCGGCCGATCTGCGCCACGAGATCGCCACGCGCTGCGACGCCGTCATCGAAGCGCTCGCCGATTGAGGGTCGTGCACGTCGTGCAGTGTGCACGACATCGTCGATCTCGAGACGCGCGGCGTGCCGTCGGTCTTCGTCGCGACCGAGGAGTTCGTCGACGGTGCCGAGCGACAGGCGAAGGCGCTCGGCTTCGCGCCGGCCGCGGTCTACGTGCCGCACCCAGTCCAGGACCGGACCGACGAGGAGATGCGCGTGATGGCGGAGCGGGCGTTCGCGGCGGTGGTGAAGCGGCTCGAGGGGTAGCCCGAGGAGGCCCGATGCAGTTCGAATTCGACGGCAGCGAGGGGAGAATCAGCGTCCGCGTCTGGGAGCATCCCGGGGCGCGGCGCCTGGTCGTCATCGCGCACGGCTACGGCGAGCACATCGAGCGCTACGACCACGTCGCCCGCGCCCTCCGCGCGCACGGTGCCGCGGTGTACGGCCCCGATCACCTCGGGCACGGCCGCTCCGCGGGCGAGCGCGTCCTCGTCGCGGACCTCGAGCACGTGGTGGACGACCTGGTGCAAGTGGTCGAGCGCGCGCAGGCCGCGTACCCCGCGCTGCCGGTCGTCCTCCTCGGGCATTCGATGGGCGGCTTGACGGCTTGATCGCCACGCGCCTGGCGCAGCGCGCCGAGCGGCCGCGCCTGGCCGGGCTCGTCCTCTCGGGGCCGGCGATCGGCCTCGGGCCGGCGCTCGCGCAGATGATCGACGCCGGCTTCGTCGACCAGCCGCTCGACGTCGCCGCCCTCTCGCGCGATCCCGCGGTCGGCGAGGCCTATGCCGCCGACCCGCTCGTCTGGCACGGGGCCTGGAAACGGCCGACCATCGCCGCCCTGGGGCGCGCGCAGGAGGCGGTCGACCGCGGGCCGGGCTTCGCCGACCTTCCGCTCCTCTGGATCCACGGCACCGAGGACCCCTTGGTCCCCATCGCGTTCGTGCGCCCCGCGATCGAGCGCCTGCGCGGCGCCGACTTCACCGCGCACGAGCACGAGGGCGGTCGCCACGAGGTCTTCAACGAGGTCGACCGGGAGCGGGCGATCGACGTCCTGTGCACGTTCGTCGAGCGCGTGGCGCCGTGAGCACCGCCGGCGTGGTCGACGTCTGGATGCAGCACCCGTCGAGGGGGCTCCTGGCCCACCGCATGTTCGACTCGCTGCGCCGCTGGTCGCACGACGGGCTCCCGCAAGCGGAAATCCCGCTGCAGGCGACGATCCAGGCGATGGACGACGCGGGCGTGCGCCTAGGGCTCCTCTGCGCCTGGTGGGGACCTCAGGGGCCGCTCATCTCGAACGACGAGGTAGCAACCCTCGTACGCCGCTATCCCGCCCGGCTCCTGGGAGTCGCCTCGGTCGACCTCTACCGCCCGATGGACGCCGTGCGCGAGCTGCGCCGATGCGTTCGCCAGCTCGGCTTTCGAGCCCTCCGGATCGTACCCTGGCTGTGGAACCTCCCCCCGGACGATCGCCGCTACTATCCCCTCTATGCCGAGTGCGTCGAGCTCGGCATCCCGTTCTGCCTCCAGGTTGGCCACACCGGCCCCCTCTGCGAGTCCGAGCCGGGTCGGCCCATTCCTTATCTCGACCGCGTCGCGCTCGAGTTCCCGGAGTTGAAGATCGTAGGCGGCCACATCGGTTACCCCTGGTGCGCAGAGATGATCTCTCTCGCGACGAAATACCCGAACGTCTACATCGACACCTCCGCCTACAAGGCTCGCCGCTACCCGCGAGAACTGGTCGAGTATCTCCGCGGCCACGGGCGACGGAAGGTCCTCTTCGGCTCGAACCACCCGGCCTGGCCCGCGAAGGACTGTTTGGACGGCCTCGACACCCTCGAGCTCGATGCCGAGACCGAGGCGCTGTTCCTGCACCAGAACGCCGAGCGGGTGTTCTCGCTCTGATCAGCGAGCCGTCGCCACCAGCGACGCGACCGGATTGTATCTGTTGGGCACGGCGCCGCGATCTTTCCGGCGAAAGCGAAGGACGCTTGACGGGCGGTTTAGGGCATAGCCCCTACAAAGGCCCGGAGTTGACCGAATCCTCGATATCAGACGTTGCCCCGCGCCCCTCTCGTGCGCCTTCCTACTCTTGCCCGTGCGACGCTAGAGTCTCACGCGATCCGCCGCTCCACCACCACCAGCACCCCGCGCGACGGCGCGACGGTGATCGCGCGCAGGACCGGCCGCATGCGATACCCCGGGGCGATCCGGAGGTCCACCCGCGAGAGCACCTCGGCGAGCACGATCTTCAGCTGGTAGGTCGCGAAGGCCGCCCCCAGGCAGCGGCGGACGCCGCCGCCGAACGGGAAGAAGGTGTTGGGGCTCGGGCGCGTCCCGAGGAAGCGCTCGGGCAGGAAGCGCTCGGGGTCCGGCCAGAGGTCGGGCCGATGGTGCGTCGCGTAGATGGACGCCGACACGCTGACGCCCGCCGGGAGGTCGAGCCCGCCGATGCGTGCCGGCGCGTGCAGGCGTCGCATCACGTTGGTCGCGACCGGCGTCAGGCGCGCCGACTCCTTGGTGACGGCGTCCAGGTACTCGAGCTGGGGCAGGTGCTGGGCCTCGACCGGGCCGGAGCCCACCACGCGCCCGAGCTCGGCACGCAGCCTGGCGAGCGCGTCGGGATGCCGCAGCAGGTGGTAGAAGACCCAGGCGAGCGAGGTCGCCGTCGTCTCCTGGCCGGCCATGAGCAGCGTGAACATCTCGTCGAGCAGCTCCGCATCGCTCATGGGCGCGCCCTGCTCGTCGCGGGCGTCGACCAGCAGCGAGAGGATGTCGCTGCGGCCCGCGGTGCCCTCGGCACGGCGCCGGGCGATCTCGTCCAACAGGACGGCGCGGATCGCGGCGCGGTTGCGCACGAAGCGGCCCCAGGGCGTCCAGCGACCCAGGTCGATCTGGAACGGCTTCAGCGCGATGAAGGGCGCGCTCGGGCCGTTGGCCTGCGCGACGAAGCGCTCGACCTGCTCGCGCACCCGGGTAAACGCCGCGCCCTCGTCGACGCCGAAGACGGCACGCAGGATCACGTCGAGGGTGATCGATTGCATCTCGCGGTGGATCGGGAACGGGCGCCCGACGGGCCACCGTTCGATCACCCGGTCGGCGATCTCGCGCATGAGGCGGCCGTAGACGTGCATGCGCTCGCCGTGGAACGGCGGGCTCATGAGACGCCGCTCGCGTTGGTGGCGCTCGCCGTCGAGGAGCAGGATCGAGTGCGCGCCGAGGATCGGGCCGAGGATGGGCGCGACGGCCTCGCCGGAGCGGAGGTCGTCGCCGTCGGCGGTGAAGATGTCCTTGATCCCCTCGGGGTCGGTGAAGATGACCATCTTCCCGGGCTGGCCGAACGCGGGGACGGTGTAGCGCTCGCCCCAGCGTCGCGCCCCCATCGCGACCGATGCGTAGGGCCAGAGCGCGAACCGGATACTCTGCCACCACCCCGGCGTGCGCGGCCCCGGCGGCAACGCTGTGGGCGTGGGAGTGGCGGTGGCCTCGGCGACGAGCGTGCTCATCTTTCCCTCCTTTGCGCTCAGCGCGGCACGAGACCGTGCATGACGATCTCGCCGTACAGTGGGAGTACCTCCTGGTACGGGTAGTGACTCTGACTCGAGAGGGCGTCGACCATGGCGCTATCCGTCTGGCTCCCGTCAGCCACGCCTCAACCGCCGCGGCGGGGCGAGCGCAGGCAGCCGACCCGAGCGGCCTGCCGTAGGACCGACCGCTGCCGCGCCCAGGAAAACTTCGGCCGCCCGCTGCATCCGCTGTCGAAGCGAGTCGCTCGCCTCACCGTACAGCCAGTGGGTGATCGTGCCGTTCACCAAGCTGTCGAACGCCGAGGCGAGGTCCTCGGCGCGAAGAGCCCGGCTCAGCTCTCCCCGTTCCTGGCCCCGGACGAGCAGCTTCAGGAGCAGCCCGAGTGCCGCCATGCCCGCCTGCTGCCCCAGCCCTCCTTCGTCGAGCCCGAGCCGGACCTTCGCGATCTCGCGAAAGACGCTGCGATAGAAGCGCCGGTCCTCTTCGATGCCCGCTCCCATCTCATCGAACAGGGCGCGTACGAGCACAGGCGTCGGGGTGGTCGTGTCTGCCAGGGCATTCCTCAGCATGCCCTGGTAGTGAGCGATCACGTCCTCGGTGATGGCCTCGACTAGCGCGTGCTTCGAGCCGAAGTGGTTGAAGACCGTGGCTCGAGCGACACCCGCCTCCTCCGCCACCTGCACCATCGTCACCTCGTCCACACCGTCGCGGGCGAACAAGCGCCGCGCCGCCTCCACGATGCGCGCACGCTGATCGTTCCGGTTCTGCTCCCGGCGCATCAACATTAGACCCGAGTCTAAGACAAACTTGGACTCAAGTCCACCCCCCCGGCAACGAGCGACCGGCCGTCCGCGCTGGTCGAGCGCCTTCTGGCCCGGCCGGCGGTCCGCATACAGGGCGCCTGCCGGCGATCACCATCGAGGCGGCTGACCTCCCGACGATGCGCTCGCGCTCCTCGATAAGCGCCTCCTCGACCTTGGCGGCACCTACGGCGATCCGAACGCGGGCGACCCGATTCAGTACGACGAACTACGTAACCGGCGGCCCTGCGGTGCTAGGATGGGCGCTGGTTTCGGCGCCATCACCGACTGGCACATAGGTCTGCAACGGCTCAGCTTTCCCGGGGACCGGCGTCGGCGGTGCCGGAGAGAAGCGGATCGCGTGACCGACGCGTCGGCGCGTCTCCTCGGACACAAGGATGCCCACACCGTGCAGTTTCGTGAGCCGTTCGATACGCGCCGCGACGTTCACCGCATCTCCGATGGCCGTGTACTCGCGGCGGCGCGGCGAGCCGATGTCTCCCACCACAACGGTGCCCGTGTGAACACCGATACCCATGCGGAGCGGCGGGTCGCCCCGATGCGTCCTTTCAGCGTTGAGGCGGGCAAGCTCGGCCTGCATGGTGATGGCGCAGGAGACCGCCCGCTCGGCATGATCGGGCTGGGCCACGGGCGCGCCGAAGTAGGCCATGATTCCGTCGCCTATGAACTTGTCGAGCGTGCCGCCGGAGGTGAAGATCGCCTCGACCATACGTGCATGGCACTCGTTGAGCACGGCGACCACTTGGTCACTGGTGAGCGACTCGCTCAGGGCGGTGAAGTCGCGGATGTCGCTGAAGAGGATGGTTACTTCGCGGCTCTCTCCTGCGGAAATGGTGTCGCCGCTCTGGTCGAGCCGTGAAGCGACCTGCGGCGAGAAGTAGCGCCCCAGCCTTTCCAGCCGTAGGTGCTCTCGGGCGATGTTGCCGATGAGCGCGAGGGCCTGCCGGCTCGTGTACGCCAGCATGATCGCGATGATCCCTATCGCGAGTACGGATAGCAGCGTGACGCTCACATCCGGCTTGCCGCCGAGGTATATGAGCCCCACTTCGAGGACCGCAGCGATGGCGGCGGTCAGGTAAATTTGCGGCTGTTCCAGAGAAAGGGACGCCGCGACAAGCAACCCGCCGTAGTAGAGACTCGCATACGCCGCGAGGCGCGAGGCATCGCCCTCCCTCCCCGCCGCGTGCAACCGCGATATGGTTTGCGCAAGGACAAAGAATACCATCGGCATGTCGATGAGCGGCACGGATCGGCTACCGAGGTGAGCAATCCGAGGGGAGCGACGGCTTAGCCAGAAGACCAGCACCGCTGCGGCCAGCCAACACACCAAGAGCCCCAGCGACGGCGCGATGAATCCTGGGATGGTGCTGTGAAACAACGTCAACAGTGCGAGGACCAGCGTCAAGGTGAGGACACGAAAGGCGTTGATCTGCCGGGCGTTCCGCAGCCGCTCTTGGGTCAATGCGCGGCGGTACGCTTCAGAAGCGGGATCGCCGGGTTGGTTCATGCGCGCGAGAGGCGCGCAACGTAGGTCAGGACGTATCCCCGTGACAAGCGGCTGACCTACCGCACGGGGTTCGTAAAGCGCCTTCGAGAGGCGGCGGCCCCTGCCGGCGATCACCGTCGAGGCGGCTGACCTACCCGACAGACGTGCTCCTCGATCACCACCTCCTCGACCTCGGCGGCACCTACGGCACCCCGAGGCCGGGGACGCGATCCAGTACGACGAGCTACGCATCGAGCACGACCAGGGCGCCGGTGGAGATCGTCGTCTACAACCGCGCCATCCTGCTGTTCAGGACCGACAGCGAGGCGGTGCGGCGGATTCACCAGGTGTGCTGCCGGCTCGATGACCTCGCGGCACGACAGCGCCGGGCGTAGCTTCTCGCCATCCAGCCTCGCCTGCGAGGTAGCGGCCCGGCTCCGAACTGAACTACCACCACCTGTTGCGCAATCGCCGTGCTAGCTCCAGGTAATCCTCTATCCAAGCCCTGATAGCCTCGGCCCAGCGCTGGATCATGACGCCCATCTGACGTCGAGCTACTGTTAGACCTATGGTAGCAGCGCGGCTGTGCGGCTGCACTCGGGTCAAACTGACCCACCACTGAGCACTGGCATCCCTTGTCCGGCTCGCCCTTCGGATGTAGTGGGCACCTGCCCGTTCGGAGGCGACCCATGGCAACGCGGCGGATGAACAACTCGGTCGATCTGGAGCGGGTACGGATTGAATTCGCGGAGAGGCTTCGCGAAGTTGCCGGGCTGAGGTCTTCTGCCCTCGTGCGTGCTCTGGCCACCGTACCGCGCGAACACTTCGTCGGCCCTGGACCCTGGGAGATTCTGAATCCGTCTGATCTGCCCCGGGGCTACCGACTCACGCCCGACGACGACCCTCGTCGTCTCTACGATACGGTGCTGGTGGCGCTCGACAAGAACCGCCTCTTGAACAACGGCGAGCCGGCTTCGCTCTTGCGGTGGCTCGACAGCCTCGATCTTGGTGCTGGAGATCGCTTCCTTCATATCGGGTGCGGCGTCGGCTACTACACCGCCATCGCGGCTCCGGCTGTTCGTCCGGGGGGCCATGTCGTGGGCGTCGAAATCGACCCGCAACTCGCGGAGCGCGCCATGCGCAACCTCGCGACCTACGAGAACGTGGAGGTCATCTCGGCAGACGGCAGCGGGTACGAGGCTGAGCCGTTCGACGCTATCTTCGTGAACGCCGGCGCGACGGAAGTGCGGCCGGGGTGGCTCGACCAGCTACGCATCGGTGGGCGTCTGCTCATCCCGCTGACCGTTGCCCTTCCGCCGGACCTGCGGCCCCGGTGGTTCGGGGAGGGCATGGACGTGGGGACAGGCCAGATGCTCCTGGTCGTCAGGCACCCCGGTGGCTACGCGGCGCGCTTCATCTCGCCGGTCGGCATCTTCCACTGCGTCGGTGCCCGGACGGACGAGGGCAACGATCTACTGGCGCAAGCCTTTCAGCGTGGCGGAGACGAGAGCGTTCGGAGCCTGAGACGCGACAAGCATGATGCAAGTTCTCAGTGCTGGCTTCACGGCCCTGGCTTCTGCCTCTCGTGTGTTGCAGAAGGCGGCCTCACTCGTTGACCACACCTGTCCTCTCCTCGCCTCAGGAGCGCACAGGCGTCGAAACGAGCCGTAGCATGCCATTGGATGTCGGCGGTAGAAGCGCTCGGGCCGCGCCTCGAAGCCGCGAGGGGAGAGGGCTGGCATGTCGCACTTCCGCTTCGTGCAGGATTGGTTGGAGGGCTGGAACAGCCGGGAGCCGAACCGTGTCATGGCGCACTACGCCGACGATGCGATCTTTCAGAGCCCGAGCGTGCTCGCGCTCGGCGCCTCGCCCGACGGCATTGTCCGAGGAAGGAGAGAGATCACCGCATTCAATCGCGGGGCCATCGAACGGTTCCCAAATCTCCGCTTCGAGGTGGAGGACGTGATCGAACGACCCCAGGGAGTCGTCGTGATCTACCGGAAGCACGGCGTCTTTACGGCCAACCCTGGGCTCACGGTCGAGGTCTTCGAGTTCGAGAACGGCCTCGTGAAACGCAACATCGTCTACTGGAGCGCCGAGGAGGTCGCGAGCCGGTTTCGGGCAATCTCGACCTGACCCTCACGCAGTTTCGGGCGCCAGGTTGTCCGCCGGCAACGCACAGGAGGTGTCGCGTGGCCGAGTGCGTGCTCTGCCAGATCGTCCGTCGAGAGGTTCGGGCAAAGGTGCTCTACGAGGATGACCTCGTGGTCGCCCTCGACCTTCCGAAGGACCACCCGGTCAGGATCGCGCCTGTCCACTTCCTCGTCGTCCCGAAGGAGCATCTTCCCTCGGCCCGAGAGGCCGAGGCGAGGCACGAGCCGGCGCTCGGTCGGCTGGTCACGGTGGCGGCTCGGGTCGCCCGCGAGATGGGCGTGGAGGCGACCGGCTATCGGCTTGCTAGCAACACGGGCGACGATGCCGGCCAGACGGTCTTCCACCTGCACCTTCACTGCATCGGCGGGCGGAAGCTCGGGCCGGAAGGCTGAAACACGCCGGCCGCGTGGAGAACGATCATGACCGACTACGCCTATCGCCTCCTCAACGTCTTCACCCTCGACGGCGACCGCCTCTCTGGCAATCCGCTCTGCGTCTTCGAGGACGGACGCGGGCTGGACAGTGCGACCATGCAGGCGCTCGCCCGCCAGTTCAATCTCTCCGAGACCACGTTCCTTTTCCCGAGCGAGAAGGCGACGGCAGCCGTGCGCATCTTCACGCCGAACTACGAGATGCCCTTCGCCGGCCATCCAACGCTCGGCACGGCGCACGTCGTGCGGGCGCTCCGGGCCACAGGCGATGCGGTGACGCTGGAGATGAAGGCCGGCGTGATCCCGGTGACAGCAGAAGGCGACCACTGGACGCTTGAGGCTAACGCGCCCCGGTATCGCCAAGTCGATGCGGCGCCCCATCGACTCGCGGAGATGCTCGGCCTCCCCGCCGATGACGTACTCGACGGGCCACGCTGGGTGAACACGGGCAGCGAGCAGTTGGTGATTCCCCTGCGGTCGCCGGAGGCGGTCTCCCGCTGCCAGCCGGTCGCATCGCTGTTGAAGCGCTACGGCTGCGTGAACGACGACCGATACCTCGCCTACGTGTTCGCTGAAGCGGGCGGGGGAGAGATTCGCGCCCGCTTCTTCTTCCCCAAGGGTACGGCGATTGCCGAAGACCCGGCCACCGGGTCGGCGTGCGCCAATCTCGGCGGCTGGTTCCTGGCACGGGGGGCGGCGCTCCCGTTCACGCGAGTGATACGCCAGGGCGATGAGGTGGGCCGGCCATCGCGCCTCGGGCTGCGGGTCGATGGCGAGGGACGCATCTTCGTATCGGGCCAGGTGATCGAACTCGGACGCGGTGTGATCGCGCTATAGGAGGGGAGGAGCCATGCCGAAGCACATCGGGATCGCTGCCTGTAGCGCCGAAGGCGCTGCCCTCTGCTTCCGCACGATCTGCCTGGAGGGCGAGGCGCTGATGGGCGAGCACTGGCATCCCGAGGTGACGATGCACGTTCATCCCCTCGGGCAGTACATGGAGCACCTCGGACGCGGAGACTGGCCGGGAGTGGCGACCTTGATGTTGTCGTCGGCCGAGAAGCTCGCCGCTGCGGGCGCCGACTTCATCATCTGCCCGGACAATACGATCCATCAGGCGTTTGACCTCGTCGTCGGAAGTCCCCACGTCCATGGCTTCACATAGCGGAGGTCGTGGCGACGGAGGCAAAGGAAGCGGGCTACCGCCGACTCGGTGTCCTGGGGACGCGCTTTCTCATGGACGGGCCGGTCTACCCGTCGTACCTTGAGCGGGCGGACCTGGAGTACGATCTCCCCGACCCGGGCGAACGACAACGCATCAACGAGATCATCTTCCAGGAACTGGTCAAAGGCGTCCTGAGAACGGAGTCCCGCGCCGAGGTGAGAGCCATCATCGAGCGGCTCGGAGAGAAGGGATGCGACGCCGTGATTCTCGGCTGCACGGAGCTACCCCTTCTCATCGAACAGTCCGACTCGCCTCTGCCGATCTTGGATTCAACACGTCTTCTCGCGAGAGCGGCGCTGCGGCTCGCCCTCACGGGGACGGCTGTTGAGCGTTGACAGTGAAGGGTCGGGTTGCGGAGTTGGCGACACCGTAGGACCCCTCAACCTCGCAGATCGCTCACGGCGACGAGATCATCTACGGTCAACGCGATGTTGAAACGGTAGCCCGCGATGGTCTGCTGGGGTGCAAGCGCCGGCAGTTCGAGATGGGGGTGATCGTAGAAGCGAAGCTCCGCATCGCCGCGCCAGAGGGCCGACACCGCAACGTCACGCGAGCGCAGCTGCACCAACTCATGTACCGCCGGCCGCTCGTGGCGGCCGCCTGCAAGCTCGGGAAAGAGGCGCACGTTGAAGGCGCGGCTGAAGTTGGGTTGCGGCATCGATTCGCTCCGCACACGCAGCGTTACCCGTGCCTCCGCAAGACGCCGATCCTTCGCAGCGAGTGACGCGCCAAAGCGCTCGCCCGCGCCGATCACCGGGGCGGCAGGCGAGGCAAGCTCGAATGTGCGCGTGATCCACACCGAGCCAAGCTGCTTCGGCCATCCTTGGATGAGCCCGCGCAGCAGCGACATGTCCTGGTCCACCCAAATGAAGGGGCAGTAGGCGCACGGACTACCCTCGAACTCAGCGGTCAGCAGGAGGATGAACTCGCGGTACTCCCCCCGCGTGTCCACCGTAAAGGTGTGCGCCTTCGCGCGGCCGTGGTCCC
>Ga0137403_10008478_pt1 | contig 11516 bp, 9 predicted proteins | sample CZOMad2_1_16fung_FD_122057 | JGI IMG/M metagenome (GOLD analysis project Ga0137403, IMG submission 122057) | Vadose zone soil fungal communities from Angelo Coast Range Reserve, California, USA - CZOMad2_1_16fungal (Hybrid Assembly) | ecosystem: Environmental > Terrestrial > Soil > Vadose zone...
TTGGCAGTGTATTCGAAAAACATCATCGATAGTTATCGTACGGGTAGCGTCATATCTGCCGTCAGTGTCAAGAAGTTCCAATCTAAGTCGCCTGAGGGCTTTGATTTTTCTAAGATTACTGTGCCGGCTTGTTCTTTCCGCTCTTTTTGGCAGCGACCCTCATTGCGCTGGTGGTTTTGGCGTCCAGAATTCCGGATCGCCTGCCGCAAACTCTTTCGATACGCGGGACTTTTCGGGGCTAATAGCGTAAAGGTTGCTCTCTGTGTGCGCGTACGCTGCGCGGGCGATCTGTTGCATGCGCTCAGCGGCTTCACCTTCTGCTTCATGCAGCCGGTCCCGCAGCTTCAGCAAATCATCGTTCCGCGCTAGAGTTCTCATTGGCACAAACGCAAAAAATGTTGGCGAGGGCATCCCCACGTTCACCTGATACACGACCCACGGCAAATCGGATTCCGTTTTTTCGTACGCTGCGGCAAGGCTCTTAAAGGCTTCGGCGAATTCACCCTCGTGGCCGGGATGCAGGCGAACCTCGAGCACTCGCAGGAAACGCGCCTTCGACAAATCAATGCGGTTCGCGCGGTAGCTTAGGTCATCTCGCCTTTCCGCGACGATCGTGCGCTGGCTCGCCAGCGCGCCATTGATCTGCGCTTGAAATTTTCCAAGCTCCGCGTGAGCTGCGTAAATGGGTCCCCACTCAGCAAGGGCTTTGCCGATATGTGCAAATGAATCGAACGGGTCGAACGACAGTACTTCCGTATCTCCGGTGATCGAATCCAGCACCATCCACGAATTCGGCACCTCCAGATTCGCGCAAGCACGTGCTGCGGCCGCGAGCGCCTTGCCGCTTTCAGTCGCTTTATTGAGCGGAAATCTTTGATAAACGAGCATTACGAATTTTGGGGGAGCCGTCTCCGGCCGTATGACACCCTTTGTCTGGCCGGTTGCGCCGCCAGCGCACATCAGCACGAACGCGGCAATCATCGCTAAATAGTGGGCGATTGTCATTGCGCTAAAGCCTCCGCTGCAACTATCGAAATGGGTGGTTAATTTTACATCGGCCGTTAACGATCGACTAGCCGTGCTGACGAGTTCCCCGGTTGCTGATGGATGACCGGCAACCCGGAAGTTGTCAGCTCGCCCGTTGGGTTAGTACCGACAAACGCCCTTGTGGCGATTAATGGACCCCTCTCGGATTGTCAGCTACCCGGAAGTAATTTTTGGGACGCGATTTACCCGATCTCAGTTTATGATTTGCAACCCAGAAATATGATGTGGCGCGGACCGCCTTTGTCCAGCCTGCCGCGCTGCTGCCGTACTTGCACGTCGAATCCGCCATCGCGCAATCGCTGCTCGAATTTTCGATCTTCTTTAACCGCCCAGACCGCCAGAACCCCCTTGGTCTTAAGCGCCGCGTGAGCTGAGGCGATTCCCCGCTTGTCGTAAAGCCCGGCGTTGTTTGACGCTGTAAGCGCTGCCGGACCATTGTCTACGTCGAGCAGCACGGTATCGAATGGACCAAGCCGCGAACTCAGCGTGACAGCGACGTCACCAGTTTCAACCCGCACGCGCTTGTCCTTCAACGGGTATTCCGCCAATGGCCCAAGCGGCCCGCGATTCCACTCCACCACCGCAGGCACCAGCTCAGCAACGACCACCGTCGCATCCGGTGGAAGCAGATCGAGTGTCGCGCGCAACGTGAAACCCATTCCTAGACCGCCAATCAGCACGCTAGGCCCCTTCAGCGTTCGTGCCCGCTCGCAGCCCAAAGTAGCCAAAGCCTTCTCCGAGCCGTGCACGCGGCTGGACATGAGAATCGCCCCGCCGACAAGAATGACGTACTCGTCGCCGCGACGAATCAGCTTCATGACCGTTCCGTCTGGAGAAACCGTCTGCCCGAGTAACTCGAAAGGCTTCACGAATGTGATGCTACAGCACAGAAAAACCGAAGTAAAAATGAACAGTTCATCACCAGGTCCGCTCGACAGCTTAGAAGGGCGTAGGGCGCCGACTCTGGTGGCGCCGGCGTCTTGCTGGTCCTCTTCCGCAATTGCGGTCGTAGCCACGCGGTTCCGCCGCAGAGCGGGGCTTGCCCTGCCCGCCACTGCATCTTGGCCAGATCACGTCTCTCGGGTGACTGAGCCCGGCTACCACCCTCGGTTGGACGCATTTCCACCGTTTCGCTACACTGAACGTTTCACACTTGCACTAAGAAACCTCAGGGAACTCTCAGATGACCAGCGGTGACTCAGCGTCGAAATCGGCTTCCGGCATACGCGTGCGCTTTGCGCCTTCGCCCACCGGCTATCTCCACGTTGGCGGCGCCAGAACCGCTCTATTCAACTGGCTGTTTGTTCGCCGCAACGGCGGCATGATGATTCTGCGCATCGAAGATACGGACGCCGAGCGTAACAAGCCCGAGCTTGTCGAAGGCATCATCTCAGGCTTGCGCTGGCTTGGCGTTGATTGGGATGAAGGCCCGTTCTATCAGTCGCAGCGTACCGATCTCTATCGCGCGGCCGCCAAGAAACTCCTGGGCAACGGCAGCGCCTTTTTGTGTTACTGCGCCGCGGAAAAATATGCCGGCGGCGATCACGCCGAAGAAGGGGCGGAAGGTAGGCAAGTCCGCCGCATCTCGCGCTGCGCTTGCCGCGACGGCCGGCCCTCGACTCCCGGCGTGAAACCCGCGATTCGTTTCAAGGTTCCCGTCGGCGGTGTCACTAAGTTTTATGATGCGGTCTTCAACGAGCGCGAATTTTCCAACGACGAGATCGAGGACTTCGTCCTGCTCCGCTCCGGCAAAGGCGACGAAGAGTTCGGCCTGCCCACCTATCAGATGAGCGTCGTAGTCGACGACATCGACATGCGCATCACTCACGTCATTCGCGGCGCCGATCACATTTCCAACACTCCGAAGCAAGTGCTGCTCTACCACGGGCTCGGCGTCACTCCTCCGGTCTTCGCGCACGTCCCGCTGATTCTCGGCGCGGACAAATCGCGCCTCTCCAAACGCCACGGCGCCACCGACGTCAACCTCTATCGTAAAGAAGGATTTCTTCCCGAAGCCTTTCGCAATTTTCTCGCCTTGCTCGGCTGGTCGCCCGGTGGCGACGAAGAATTCCTGCGCACCACCGAGCTGATCGAAAAATTCTCGCTCGAAGGCGTTAGCCGCACCAATGGCGTCTTCGATCGCGCCAAGCTCGAGTGGTTCAACACCCAGTATCTCCAGAAACTCCCAATCGAAGATGTGCTTCCGGAAGTCGCAGCCGAACTCAAGAGTGCCGGTCTGTGGAAAGAGGAATGGGCCGCCGGCGAAGGTCACGCCTGGTTCTCGAAAACGGTGGACCTGCTGCGTCCCCGGGTTCGCCTGCTGCCGGATTTCGCCACCTGGTCGCGCGCATTTTTCAGCGACGACTTCACGCGCGACCCAGCAGCGAAAGAGAAATTCTGGAAAGATCCGAAGGTCCCCAGTCTGCTCGCCAGTCTAGCCGAAGCGCTGGACAAAATCGCGGACTGGAGTCACGACACCTGCGACCACGCCACCCGCGCCGTAGCTGAATCCGGCGGCGTCAAAGCCGGCTTGCTCATCAACGCCACCCGCGTCGCCATCGTGGGCCAAGCCGTCGCGCCGCCACTGTTCGACACCATGGTCGTGCTCGGCAAGACTCGCGTCGTGAATCGCCTGCGCGATGCTTGCCGCGAAATTGCTCCTGCCTGACTCTATATGGATTTTGTTCCCGTAAATAAGTATCGGACGCGACCGAGTTTCAAAGCTCGTTCGCGTCCGATAATCTTTCTGTATCTTTGCAATCGGCGACCGATCAGCAACCGGTCAGTGATGCTCGTGGCGCCACCGCCAGTAGTCGCTCCGCTCCCGTTCGTTCAGGCCGGTCCACTCCCGGTAATTCTCATGCCGGTCCGACCAGTACAGCCGGTAATACCGATCCTCGCCACGATTCCAGCGGTGATAGTCCCGGTGATCCGCGTCGTAATACCGTACTCCCGCCTCGCAACCCGCCACCATCGCAGGAACAATCATCGTGCCAGCAAGTAGGAGTGAGCCCAAGTAGCGTTTTGTTCGTCGCATTCGCGATACTCCTTATTCTGTTGGCGCCGTGCGATAGGTTCTTTGCTTCCCACGTAACAACTGCGGCGCCAACGGCCCACATTGCTTTGACCGAAATTCCACAAAGGAATGGTGCAACTGGGAGTCCAGCCGAGGCCCTATCTGCTAAAGCTCTCGGAACCTTTGACTTACGAAGCTCGCCCGGATGCCAGCGCAAGTCGTTACTGGCCTAAGATGGAATTTCTTACACAGTCGTCCCGAATCGTTCGTTCTAGTCGTTCTAGTTTTTCTTGCCGCTCGCTTCATTCTTTTTATCTTCGCCTTTGCTAATCGTTTTGTGGAACATGCTCACGCCAAACGTCACGTGATCCCGCGTGCCGCTGATGGTAATCGGCAGTTCCGCTCCAGCGCCATTCTTCTTGAAGAACGGGTCGAATGCCTTCAGCAGAAAAGATTTCGTCCCGGTGGTCATCTGCGAAAGCCTTGCTTGCGTTCTCAGATGCCCTTTGAAATCCACTGACTCGCCCGCCAGTTCGTAAGTTCCCGCGAGATCGATCGCCGCTCCCGGAACGCTGAACGCGAGCTCGGAGAAATGGATCACTCCCTTTTCCAGATGAAAACGGCCATGCAAATCGGAAATCGCGCTGCCCGCATCTTCGTCCTTTGGATGTCCCTCGCTCGTTCTGCTCAGAGCCTCCAGTTTTTTGCGCACTTCCGGGCTGGACCATTTCGCATCGTCCACGCCAACTTGTCCGTCGAGAATCATCTTTTGCAGTACTCTCGCTTTGCCGGGAGGGATGAAGAGCTTCGCTTTGATTTTGGCCGGCCCAATCATCAGCGGCTGGTCCGCCTTCATGGCCAGGCTGAGAATGTCCTCGATTCGTGCTGACGGAGCGCTCACGTCCAGGACAATGTCGTGGCCTTTGCCCTTCACGTTGACGATTTTGCCCTCCGCCAAAATCAACGAGTGAATCAGCCTCGCGCGCACCGGATGCAAGATCGTGTCCCCGTCCGTGCCGTCCACGGTCGCTGAATATTCCGTATGCAGCGCTACAGGTTTTCCGGCGCGATCCAGCGAAAAGTTCGGCGTATCCGTCTCGCCTTCCACCTCGATCTCATCCAATTGCCCGCGATATTTTCCCGTCGACGATAGCGTTCCCGCAATTCCTGGAAATGGATCGAGATTCGCATCCGTGAATTTATACGAGCCCGCCACCGGCGTTCCGCCGGGCTCGTCCAGATTCCATGGACCGAAATCGCCTTCCGTCGCAATTTCTCCCTCTGGCTTCGCATTGGTTAGCGTCCCGGCAAAATGAAAAGGTTTGTCGACACTGACGGAACGCAAGATCAAATCGTGAATCGCCCAATCAAGGGGATCTTTCTGGGCATCTTTCGGAAGATGCACGAGATCCGCGTCGACGCAATGAATCTCGTCAACTACGACGTGCTGAATCGGTGTTCCCGATTTGCCTTCCTGTGTCTCCGGCTTTTCAGCTCTCTGTTGCGGCGGAGGAATCGTGATTGTCAGTTTCTCGATCTTGACGCCGCGAATCCGGTGCGGCACTTCAAAAATTCCCGCTAGCCCCAAGTGAAAAACAAACTTGTCCACATGAATCAACGGCGGCAAGTCCGCGCGGTTGCGATATTGGATATCGAGATTCTGCCCAGTCACCGTAAATTCTGGAAACGCGCCGACCGCAATCCTGTCGAGTGAAACGTTGGAGGCGAAGCGCTGGGCCAGTTCGCGGAGCACCCACTGGCGGGTGAACTCGTTGATGTGGCGCGCGCGCCACGCGAGGACTCCCACCCCCGCCAGGATGACGCCTAAGACCACGCAGAGGACGAGAAACCATCTGCGCGCAAAAACGCTTTGCCGGGCGGCCACGATTTTCTCCCCGGGCTGAGAGTCGTGTGTTTGATGCTACGGCGTTTTGAAAACCTCCGGATGCGCGGGCTTGGAAGCGGAGGCGGAAGCAACAACGTTGACAACGGCGTCGACGTCGAGCGTTGTTGGGGGCAGACAGACTTCTTGATTGCAGGCCTGATAGCGCAGCTTGAATGGAATGTGCTGCTCGCCCGTTGGCGCGCTGACCAGCACGCTTAGCGGCATTTTCAGGACGACGGTGTCCTGATAAACGTTGAGCGGCGTTTTCGAGAAAGCGAATTTTTCGAGTTTGCCTTTCGGATAGATCACATCACCGGCGGAAAAGCCCGCGGGCAGGTTGCTCTTGAGGTCGGTGGCAATGAGATATTCGGCGGATTTTTCGCGCGCGTTGACGTGAAAGCCGGGGCGAATCTTCATGACCACGGCGACTTGCGCGGTGCTGCCGCGGCCGGCCGGGTCGAGCGAAACATAAGCAGTGGGCGCGACTACGTCCTTGCCGGACGGCATCTGGGCCGGCAAACGCGGCGACGCGACGAGGGCGAGCATTAGCGCAGCGAGAACAGCCGGAACACACATCAAACTGAAAACGCCGGGCGCGAAAATTCCGCGGCCGGACCTTTCTGCGACGAGGGCGAGCTTCATACATTCACCTGCTCGCCGAGTTGCTGGGAGACGACGCGGCTCATTACCGCGAAGAGATCTTCGCCGGTTTTTTCGAGGACGAAGGCGCTCCTGGATGCGGACCAGCCGAGCTTGAAGCTGGTGGAGAGCGCGGAGATCCAGATTTCGCGGACCGGCGTGTTGGGGGAGATGACGAATTTCATTTCTTCAGGCTCCTCGAAGATGACTTCGAGCTTGCCGCTTTCGCCTTCCACGTCGAAACCGTGGGCATCGCCGAGAGTGAGCAAGCGTTTCTTGAGCTCCTCGAAAGCGGCATCGGCTTTGCGCTGAAAGTCTTTCTCATCGAGCATGAATCCAGCGTACAGAAAGAGGAGGCAAAGAGGCAAGGAGGTATGACGTAACGAAGCGCGGGAAAGGGCCGCAAAATCGCATGGACTCCAGGGTGCAGATGCCCGGGGCCCCTGGGTTTCTTGTAAGTGTTGCGTCTAAAGGGGTTACAGCGCGAGTTTCTTGTAAGTGTTGATTTTGCGGGAGTTGCGGGCGGACGATTTCGGCTGATTTCGGGTAAAACGCGGAGATCGTCTATAAGTGTTGCTTCTAAAGGAGATAGAGCGTTGAAAGTTGGCAGGTTTGAAGGTTGAGAAGAATCGACAGAATTGGGAAAACGCACTTGATGGCGTCCCGGTGTTCTCGCAAAAGAGTGCGGAAGCAATTGAAAAGTAAGGAGATGCACTTCGCTTTGGTGGTGTAAAAACGGCAAAGAGTGAGAAGTTAGGGAGGTCGCGTCGGAGGTTGGACGGACAGCCGGGCGGCGGGACATAAGAGGGTGGGCGGAGGAGCTAGATCCGCACTCGCAAGACCAGAGACAGTATAGCATATTTGCACGATTTGTCAAGTAATTTTATAAGTAACTGTAAACAAAAGAGATGGAAGAGAGCGTTGGGAGCAGGAGGCGATGGGCTGCAAATTCCCAAAACGGGAAGGCTGAAGAATCGCCGCACGCGCTGAATGAGGCGTTCCCGGTCCAAATAACCGGGATGCAAAAACGCAGACGCGGAGCACTGAGGTACGCATCTCATTTGGCGATCTAATGCGGCACGACCCCTTCCTTGTCGCCTTGACGGAAAAGCGGCGTCGAGCCGCCGCACTCCAAACGAGGGAAGTTTTGCGCATGCTGATTTGGAGATGAAGGTTGGGCAAGCCCTCTCTTGAGGAGCCGCTCTGGGAAACGGAAGACGGGCACGGCAATGCCGTGCCCCCAACGCGGCGGCGGACGTTGTGACGGCGCGGCTGTCGAGCCGTGCGGTGTGGACCTGTTGTGGTTAGGGGAGGCCTTGCCAAGCTAGTTTGCGGGTGTGCTGAATTTGGCTCCTCAGGATGAGCATCCCTGGTCGGATGCCCAGCGGTGGTTGGGGTTGATTCCGGCTGTGGTGGGATTTGCGGTGGCTTTGCGGTGCATTTGGGATTTTGGGTGGACGGGGCGGGGGACGCCTGCGCCGATGATTCCTCCGCGGCGACTGGTGGCGGTGGGATTTTACCGGTACGTGCGGAATCCGATGTATGTGGGTTTCGCGGTGGGATGGATTGGGCTATGGCTGGTTTTTGGACACGCGAATCTGGCGGCGATTGCGGCAGTGGCGCTGGCGGCGTTGGGTGTGCATTTGTTTGTGGTGTTGTATGAAGAGCCGACGTTGCGGAAGAAGTTTGGCGCGGATTATGAGGAGTATTGCGGGCACGTGCGGAGATGGTGGCCGCGGCTTCGGGCGTGGGAGTCTTCACGGGCTAAAAGCCCCGATTGGGGCGCGTTGAAATGTCGGAACCCTTCGAGGCTCAGGGTGAACTGAAGGTCCGAGCCCCCAAAAGAATGAAGGGCCAACCCCTAAGGAAGAAGACCCACCGTCACGAACCGCGGGTCGGACGCCGCGCGGGAACAGAAAAGAGAAGATGGCGACGTAAAGTCGCCGCTACAAAGACGAGGAAACAAATCCCTCACCGACGTTGGTGGAATTGTAGTGGGGTTGCGGTCGGTCGCGTTGCGGGGCGGTTCAGAATGGCAGTGTTCGCGGCGTTGTTGACAGGCGGCGGACAGGTGGTATCTTAGCGCCTATTCTAACGGTTGGCCCCGGCTTCTCCCTCCCTGGCCATGTCCTTCTGAACGTTCCCACGAGGTGTGCGATGGATTATGACGTCATCGTGATTGGCAGCGGCTTTGGCGGAGCTATCACTGCGTGCCGGCTGGCCGAGAAAAAGAAGCGGGTGCTGGTGCTGGAGCGGGGCAAACGGTGGAACAAGAATACGTATCCGCGCGAGCCGGAGGATGAGTGGATCTGGAGCCATTCGCACCCGGAAGAGTTCCACGGATGGACCGATTTGCGCAGCTTCAAGGGGATGGCGGTGATCGCGGGAGCAGGAGTGGGCGGCGGGTCGCTGATTTACGCGAACGTTTCGGCGATTCCGCCGGAATCGGTGTTTCGCAACGGGTGGCCTCCGGAGATTACGTTTGCGGGATTGCAGAGCTATTACGCGACGGTGGCGGATGTGCTGGACATCCAGAAAGCGCCGGAGCCGCAGTGGAGTCCGCGGGTGCGGTTGATGCAGGAAGCGGCGAAGAACCTCAATCAAGCGGAGCGGTTTCGGGCGGCGGACCTGGCGGTTTCGTTCGATCCGAAGCTGGTGTACGACTACAACACTCCGCCGGACCTGAAGAACAGCCACACTTTCGTCAACAAACATGGAGCGACGCAGGGAACCTGCGCGCAGATGGGGGAGTGCGACATCGGTTGCCGGGCCGACGCGAAAAATACGCTGGACAAGAATTATCTGTTTATCGCGGAGAAGAATGGAGCGGAAATCCGGCCGCTACACATGGTGACCGGCATCGAGCCGATTGCAGGAGGGTATCGAGTCTCGCATACGGAGTTCAAAGACGGCGGCGGAGTGGCGGGCTCAACGACGGCAACGCGGGTGATTGTGGCGGCGGGATCGATGGGTTCGACGGAACTGCTGCTGCGTTGCCGTGACGTGAGCAGGACGCTGCCGAACATCAGCCCGTTTTTGGGCAGAAACTGGAGCAGCAACGGCGATTTTCTTACACCGGCGCTGTATCTGCATCGCACGTTGTGGCCGGACCGGGGGACGACGATCGGAGCGGTGATCGACTATTTGGACGGCAGCGACGGCGGGCAGACGTACTGGATTCAGGACGGCGGCATCCCGAATGTGATGAACAAATATTTTCAGTCGGTGGTGCATCACGTGAAGAAAGCGCCGCACGAAAAGCACCTGCTGGAAGGATTCAACATGCAGTCGCTGCTGCAGCACATCACCATGCTGGCGGCGAATATGGATGTGTTCAAGCACATCATGCCGTGGTTCGCGCAGGGCGTGGATGCCGGAGACGGCACGCTGCACTTGACGGATGGAGACCTGGACTTGGACTGGGATTTGCAAACGTCGAGGGGAATCTTCGACACGATTGAAGAGCGACACAAAAAGCTGGCGCACGCAACCGACGGGCATTCGTTTCCGTTGCCGACGTGGCTGCTGGGTCACGAACTGATCACGCCGCATCCGCTGGGCGGGTGCAACATGGGCGCGAGCGCAGCCGCGGGCGTGGTGAATCACGCGGGCGAAGTATTCGGATACCCGAATTTGTATGTGGCCGATGGTTCGATTATCCCGCGGCCGCTGGGAGTGAATCCGTCGCGGACGATCAGCGCGCTGGCGGAGCGAATCGCCGATCGTATACCGAAGTGACTCACGTTCTGTAGCTGGCGTTGATGCGAACGTATTCCGCGGTCAGATCGCAGGTCCAGTAGCGGGCGGCGGATTTGCCGGCGTGGAGATCGAGGACGATGGGCACGTGCTCGGCAAGGAGCTTGTTGCTGGCGGCGCGCTCGTTGAAGTCGAGCGGCTGGCCGCGGCGAAGGACCGGGATGCCAGCCATGTTGATGTCGACGCGGGCGGGATCGAAGCGGACTCCAGAGCGGCCTGCTGCGGCGAAGATGCGGCCCCAGTTGGGATCGCCACCGGCGAAGGCGGTTTTTACGAGCGGAGAAGTGGCGATGGTTTCCGCAATGCGGCGTGCGGCGGCTTCGGTTTTGGCGTTGCGCACTTCGATTTCGATGACGCGCTGGGCGCCTTCGCCGTCGGCAACGATTTGCAGGGCGAGGGAGCGGCAGACCTCTTCGAGAGCGGCGGTAAAGGCGCGGTGGGCGGTGGTTCCGTTGCGGATTGGTGGAGCGCCGGCTGCGCCGTTGGCCAGGACGAGCAGCGTGTCGTTGGTGGAAGTGTCGCCGTCGATGCTGATGGAGTTGAAGGTGCGCGCGGTGACTTGTTTTAGCGTGCGTTGGAGAAGAGCGGGGGCGATGGCGGCGTCGGTGACGACGAAAGCGAGAGTGGTGGCCATGTTGGGATGAATCATGCCGGCGCCTTTGGCGCATCCGGCGATGTGGATGCGCTTGCCCGCCATTTTCAGAGAAGCGGCGGCAGTTTTGGGGCGGGTGTCCGTGGTACAGATGGCCAGCGAGACTTCCGCGAACGAGCGGGCGGACGGACGGCGGTTGCGCGAGAGTTTGGGGAGAGCGCGCAGGATTTTTTCTACGGGCAATTGAACGCCGATGACACCGGTGGAGCAGACGAAAACTTGTTGGGTGGGACAGCCGAAACGTTTGGCGGCTTCGGCGACGGTGCGTTCAGCGGCGGCTTGGCCCTGTGCGCCGGTGGCGCAGTTGGCGTTGCCTGAGTTGACGACGACGGCGCGCATGCGGCCTTTGGAGGCGCGGAGATGCTGCTTGCAGATGAGCACCGGAGCGGCGACTACGAGATTTTGCGTGAAGACGGCGGCGGCGGAAGCCGGGAGGTCGCTCGAGAGCAGGGCGAGGTCGAGCGCGCCGGTTTTTTTAAGGCCGCAAGCGATGGCTGCGAAACGAAAGCCACGCGGGAGAG
>Ga0137403_10008479_pt1 | contig 11516 bp, 5 predicted proteins | sample CZOMad2_1_16fung_FD_122057 | JGI IMG/M metagenome (GOLD analysis project Ga0137403, IMG submission 122057) | Vadose zone soil fungal communities from Angelo Coast Range Reserve, California, USA - CZOMad2_1_16fungal (Hybrid Assembly) | ecosystem: Environmental > Terrestrial > Soil > Vadose zone...
CACTCGCCCTGATGGCTTCCGTGTCATCATAGCCTTCCATTTCTGGCATCTGGCAATCCATCAGGACAAGATCATAGGGGCATTGGGCCAGGACCTTGAGCGCCTCACACCCATTCGCCACCACGTCGACTAGGCATCCTAGTTTCTCCAGCATGCGCACCGCCACCTTTTGATTCACAATATTGTCCTCAGCGACTAGAACCCTGGTACGCCCCTGCGTCTGTACTTCAGCGACATGATGACGGGTGATCAGCGTCGGAGGAGTCGGGGTGGTTGACATACCCATAACGGTGACAAGGCAGTCATAGAGCTGTGATTGCCGGATGGGCTTGACCAGATATCCTGCAAACCCGGCTTGCAGGGCGGCTTGGCCATGCCCGCGCTGGCCAAAAGAGGTGAGTAGCACCAGGCGCATGTCCGCCAGGACGCGGTCTTCTTTCATGACGCGTCCCAGGGTCATGCCATCCATGCCGGGCATCTGGTAGTCGAGGAGTCCCAGGGCATACGGCTGGCTCTGACTGTCTGCCAGGCGTAAGTACTCCAGGGCCTGGTCGCTATCTGCCACACAGTCAACGTGCATACCCCAGGCGTGCAGTTGTGCCGCGAGGACGGCGCGGTTCGTGGCGTTATCGTCGACACACAGGACGCGCACCCCCCGCAGTGTGGCCTGCTGAGGTGCGGGTGTAACACAAGGAGCGGCACGTTTGCCGAGCCGTACTGTAAACCAGAATGTACTGCCCTGGCCAACGGTGCTCTGCACACCAATCGTCCCCCCCATCAGGGTGACAAGCTGCTTCGAGATCGCCAAGCCGAGCCCGGTACCGCCATACTTCCGGGTCGTGGAGCTATCGGCCTGGGTGAACGCCTGAAATAAACTGGCTTGCACCGCTGGTGGAATACCGATACCAGTATCCCGCACCTCAAAGCGAATAAGCGCATCCTCGGCGGTATCCTCGGCTAGCTGCGCCTGGATGGTGACTTCACCCGTGTCGGTGAACTTGATGGCATTACCCACCAGATTGGTGAGAATTTGCCGTAAGCGCCCGGGGTCGCCGGCCACCCAGGGCGGGACCCCAGCATGGACCAGACCGGCCAGTTCTACCCCCTTGGCGGTAGATTGTTCGGCAAACAACTCCAGCAGATCTTCCACGGTGCAGCGCAGGTCAAAATCGAGCGTCTCCAGGTCCAGCTTGCCGGCTTCGATTTTGGAAAAATCCAGCACGTCATTGATCACGACCAACAGACTGTTAGCGGAGTCCTGGGCCATGGTCAGGAGCTGTTTCTGGTCGCCGGTCAACTCGCTCTGGCCGATGAGATCTAGCATTCCCATCACGCCGTTCAACGGAGTGCGGATTTCATGGCTCATGTTGGCGACAAAATCGCCTTTGGCGCGCGTTGCCGCTTCGGCTAGCTCCTTGGCTGACTGAAGTTCGTGCGTGCGCTTGCCGACCAGGACCACAAGCTCCCGTTCCGTCCGGCGAATTCGCAGGATACGCAAAAAATAGATGCCCCCGGCGGAGAGCAGCACTGCCAGCACACAGAAAGAGTAAAACCAGCGCGTTTGATAGAAACGCGGTTCAAGATAAAAAGAGAAGGAAGCCCCGGAATCGTTCCAAATCCCATCATTGTTGGCAGCAATCACACGGAAGGTGTAACTCCCAGGCGGGATGTTAGTGTAGTGCGCAAAGCCCTGCGTGGGTGGAACAAGCCAGTCTTTTTCAAAGCCCTCCAACTTACATTTGAACGCAACCTTTTCTGGAGCAAAATAGCTCAACGCGGCATAGTGAAATTCCAATTCTCCGGATCCAGCCGCAATTCTGGCTCCCGGGGCCACTCCGTCCTCGCGATTGATCTTGACCTTTTCGATGACAACCGGCGGCGCCAGGGTATTGATCGGGAGGTGAGAAGGATTTACTACCACGACGCTGCGCAGGCAAGCGAACAGCAATTCTCCGCTCTTTCGTTTCCATGCTGAATATTGGGACCCACCGTTGCACTCGGAACTCGCCATTCCGTCAGACGTGCCGTAAGACCGGCTAAGAACGCTGTGGATTTTGCCTTCAGCAAAATCGATGAGTTCGCTCTTCTGCACGCGGAAGATTCCCCGATTGGAGCTCATCCAGAAATTGCCCGTGCCGTCTTCCAGAATGCTCCAGATAGTATCGTCAAAAAGCCCTTCCTTGATGCTGATGGTAGTGAACTTGCCATCTTTGAACAGCTTCAGGCCGGTGCCGTACGTTCCAATCCAGAAAGCATGCTGCGCGTCTTCATAAATCACCATTACGCTGCCCAGTCCGGAACCTTCCGCCGCGACTTCCTGAAGGTTGTAATTGGTAAACTTGCCGTCATGCAGCCGGCTAAGACCAATATCGGTGCCAAACCAGAGGTCGCCTGCATGGTCCTGCTGCACCGCCCATACACGGTTGCTGCCCAGACCTTGCTTTGTGGTGTAGTTGGTGATTTTCCCGTGGTGAAACCGGCTGACTCCGCCACCAGTGCCAGCCCAGACGTCGCCTGCATGGTCCACCAGGAGTGCCGGAACAAAGTTGTCCGCCAAGCCATTCGCTTCGGTATAAGTCTTTACCTGGTGCCCGGTAAACTCGTTGAGTCCCCCCTCATTCGTTCCAGTCCAAACATGACCTTCATGGTCTTGAAACATGGAATAAACGTAATTCCCGAGAGGGCCTTTGACCATGTATGGCTCCGCTTTGCTGTCTTTAACATGCCACAAGCCAAGGCTGGTGCCGATCCAGAGCGCGCCGTCCGGCTCTTCAAAAACCGTGCGTGGAGAGCCCTTGATCCCCAGTTCCGAACCAAAGTTACTTAGTGCTCCTTCTTTGAAGCGGTTGACGCCTCCCGTTTCTGTCCCAACCCACAAAGTGCCTTCACGGTCCTGAATAATGGATTCCACATTGTCCCCACTCAATCCATCTTTTGGTCCGTAGCAATCAAATCTGTCAAATTTCTCATTCTTGGAGCGGCACATCCCGCTTCCGTTTGTGCCGACCCAGATTGTTCCCGTAGCGTCCTGGTAAATGACAGAAATGGGGGCTAGCGGTAATCCTTGGGAACGACCGTAATCGGCCGCGCCGTTGCGACTGAAGCGGTAGAGTCCGTGGTTTTCTGTTCCTACCCACACGTCTTGTTTTTGATCGCGCAGGAGAGTCAGGATCGATTCCCTGGCAGGAATGGAAGCGGAAAAGCGCACAAATCGTCTATGCTCGCCGAGCATGTCAAGCCCGCGCTTCGTGCCGATCAGCAGATGGCCCTGAGCATCTTCCGCGAGGGCCTGAATGGTATTGTCAGAAAGGCCGTCAAGCATGCCGAACTTGCGAAACCCAGTGCCCGTGAATTCATTCAGGCCGTCATTGGTTCCGATCCATAGGCTTCCGTTGTGGTCCCGCAAAATCGAAGAGACGAAGTTGTTGGAGAGGCCATTCTGCACGGTGTAAGCGGTGAACGCTCCATCCTTGTACCGGACCAGCCCTCCACCGAACATTCCTACCCATAGGGTGCCATCCGCATCTTGAAACAATGTTCGAGTGTCATTGTGCTTGAATGCGCTAACATTCGCTTTCGTGTAAACGGCGAACTGTATCCCATTGAACCGCACCAAGCCATCTTGCGTTCCCATCCACAGATAGCCGTCACTGGTTTGCAGCAGGGCCTGGATGCTGTTTTGCGGCAACCCGTCCTCAGAACGCCACACGGTGTGGACGAACTGAGAAATGGCCTTATGCGGATCAAGACCCCAAGCTGTGCTAACGGCCAACAACAACGTGAAACAGAGACGTTTCAGAAACGCACCTCTCGGCCCGAAAACTGGGGAGGAATCGGGAGTTCAAATTCTGCGCCGGGCTTCAATCATATATAGATGTTTGCCGAATAACTGTCTGGCTAACAAAAACCCGTGGTCGCATCATTAAAGGGATATGATTTTAGACCATTTGGCCATCAGTTTGACGACGAAATCTTCCGCAAGGCATTTCCGGAAACCGTTCCGCCGTTTTTGGCTGGATACATTAATGTGACCGGCATCACATCTTCCTTGTGAGCATGGAAATTAAGCTGTCTAATGTAAATATGCACGCCGACGAGGAGCGTTATGGCCTACAATTTTCCGATCATTGAAGACTGCCTAAAATGCACCTTTCGCGAGCATAGGCTTTTCTGCGATTTGCCCTCCAACGCCTTGGCCAAGCTGCAAACCATCAAGGCAACTTCGGTCTATCCGAAAGGCTCCATGTTGTGCCTGGAAGGACAAGCCGCGCGCGGGATTTTTGTGCTTTGTACAGGCCGGGCCAAGCTATCCACCACATCTTCCGAGGGCAAGAGCATCATCTTGAGGATCGCCGAACCGGGCGAGGTGCTGGGGCTGACTGCGACAGTGTCTAATACTCCTTATGAGGCCACGGTTGAAACCTTGGAACCCAGCCAGGCCAACTTCATTGCGCAAACGGACTTCACCCGTTTTCTACTGGAGTATCCCGATGTAGGGGTGAAAGTGACGCAGCAGCTTACCCACAACTGCAAGTGCGCTTACAACGAGATCAGGTCCCTGGGGCTTTCCAGTTCCGTGCCGGAGAAGATCGCCAAGCTCTTGCTCAATTGGGCTGAGCACCCGCTGGACTCTCCATCCAGAAAACAGTCAGCTGAAATTTCCATCCGAGTCACTCTGACGCAGGAGGAGATCGCGCAGTTTACCGGCACGTCCCGGGAAACAGTTTCGCGCGTGCTCAGTGATTTCAAGAAGAAGGGCTGGTTGAGGACCAAGGGAGCTACGTGGAGCATCCTGAATAAGGGAGCCTTAGAAAACCTGGTCACGACGTAGAGCATCACACCTTCCCGTGATCGCAGTCACATACGCTCCGGGCCGGCGTCATCTATAAAGATTTCATTGGACGTGCGACCAATGACCTCCAGCGTAGAATTAAAAAACGAGTTGTATGCCAATCTTTCCGCTGAAGTGCGGCAAGAACTGGCACAGCACACGCAAACAATTACTGTTGCGCGAGGGACAAGCCTGGTGAAGTGTGGCATTCCCCCGTATCAGTTGGTCATCCTCAATTCTGGATCGGCAGAGATTTATGTTCCGGCTGGGGGCAAATCTTTGTCTCTGGGCGTTTCCGGGCCAGGAAAAGTCTTTGGTCTACAGTCCATTCTTTCCGGAGAAGCGCCTCATACGAGCGTCACCTGCCTGGAAGAGTGTGAAGTTACCCTGTTACCGAAGGAAGCATTCCTCGGCGTATTGCAGCGCAATCCGCAGATGTATTTCGTCATTGCTAAAATTCTCAGCGCTGACCTGGCAAGCGCCGATGAAGTGATTCGGGGCATCGGTCGCGGTTCAAGATTGAAGCGCTCTTCTCTCGTAAGCCGGAGTGTCCCAGATAGATAAGAATCCACCAATTTTTCCACAGAACAGAAGTAAGCAGTCGCGCGTCCGCGCAAGAGATTGAGGATCTAAATCAAGACCATCGCGATGATCCTCTTGGAGGATGCTCTCCATCTCACGTGATCGCCATCACATACTCCCAGCGTGGTTTCTGGAAAGATGATGGAAGGAGACAGCATATGAAACTCTTAGAACAGGCTGCTTCGCTTTCCCTCAAGAACATCCTTTTGGCAACTGATCTTTCTCCTTCGTCAGAGATGGCCCTGCATTATGCGCGTATGTTTGCGCGCGAGCATGGAGTGCAAGTACACACTCTGCACGTAAGCAGCACTGATAATTACCAGCTCTTGTGTCCTGAAGCGTTTGCTGCGACGTTTCGAGAGACGCCTCTCCCTGTCGCCAATGACACAGACGTACTCAAGGGGCTGATTCAAGGGCTGCCTTGCCAAGTGCCCTTACGTGGGAACAGAATCTGGGAAGTGATTGCCGATGTGGCGGCACGGAATGAAATCGATCTCTTGATTCTGGGAACGCATGGCCGCACAGGATTGCCTAAACTGCTCCTTGGATCCGTGGCCGAGGAGGTTTTTCGCGATGTTCCGTGCCCAGTGCTTACTGTTGGTACTGACGTCCAAGAGCCACCGGCCACAATGGCAATCGACAAGGTACTCCTGGCGACAGATGGCAGCTTGCAGTCCAGCGCTTCCCCTTACGCCGCCTGGCTCTGCGAGAAGCTCGGCGCAAAGTTGACGGTGCTCCATGTTGACGCGAAATATGGATTGGCCAGCGCTGCAATGGTGTTAGCTCAGCTGAAGGAAAACCTCTTGTCCGTTGCTCCCCAAATAATGGAGTTGCCTCGTAAACCGGTCCTCCTTATTGAACAAGGCGAGCCTGCGGACAAGATTCTCCAGAAAGCTGGTGAGCTTGGTGCAGACGTCATTGTTCTGGGTGCCCATCATCCCCATAACCCGAGAGCTGCTTCGCATTTGCCTTGGGCAACAACGGCCAGAGTCATTGCCGGCGCCAAGTGTCCCGTCCTAACTGTGAGAGATGAGCGCACACACGTTCGGGAACATTAGAGCTTGCTCAAATAACGATTCGGAACAGGGCTGTGTTCTTGGGCGCAAATGTGATGCTGATTACAGGCCATCTCTTGCTTCCAAAGTAAATATAGTACGTTCTTGATTTTCCAACTCGAAGAAACTGTGAGGCTTGGCTCATGTTAGAAAGAAAAAGTACTTGCTGGTCATGGGTAATAGTTCTGGCGCTGGTTGGATTGCGCACTGCATGGTCGCTACCGCAGAACCAAGGCCAGGGCGCCAGCCAGGAGAAATCCAGCAAGAGCGAAAAACAGAAGAAAAAAACCGCCCTGGGTGATGACAAGTCCTCCGCGCTGCTAAAGAACGCATATTCAGCCGATCCTTCTCAATACGTGGGCGCGGACACCTGCAAAACCTGCCATGAGGCCGGTCTCTCGTTCTACATGGGCGCAGCCAGCCCCGGCCTGCAGGGCCGCCCGGCCGACCATACGCTGGGGCAGATGGTGGCGCCGAACGACTGCGCCATTTGCCACACCACGGCGAACTGGAACAGCACCACGATGCCTGCGGGCCACATGCCGAACCCCGCCAATACGGCTTGCAACACCTGCCACATCAACGCGCCCAACAGCTTCGTCGGTCTGGCGGCGAATTCCGTGCTGCACACCGGCATCGCCGGCAACTGCGGACTGTGCCACGGCGGCACCGCGGCGCTGACTTGGTACAACAACTTCACGCCCAAGGCTGCGGTGCTGACGCCGTCGCACATCCCGTATCTATCCGGCACCGATTGCGCCTCTTGCCATACCTCGAGCACGTACGCGGTGGGCACCTTCGGGCCGATGAACATGACCCAGGCCAAGCACGCCTTCGTCACGACCAACTGCGTGACCTGCCACGAGAAGGGCAAGAGCTTCTACATGGGCGCGGCGAATCCGGCGCTGCAGCTGCGCCCCGCCGATCACACCTCCGGCACCATGCTGACCGGCAACTGCAGCGCCTGCCACACCACCGCGAACTGGAACAGCGGCTCGCTGCCGGCAGGCCACATGCCCAATCCGGCCAATCAGGGTTGCAACGTCTGCCACACGGCGGCGCCCGCGAATTACACCACCCTGGCGTCGAATGCGGTCTTGCACACCGGCATCGCCAGCGGCTGCATCACCTGTCACGGCGCACCCAACGCGACCAAGCCGGTGTTCTATCTGAACTTCTCGCCCAAGGCCGCTTCCGGGCTGGCGCCGCCGCATATCCCCAGCGCCGCGACGCCCTGCGAAAGTTGCCACGCGATTAGCTTCACGGCATTCAGCGGCACGGCCATGAGCGCGGCCAAGCACACTTTGTTGCTCGCGAATACCGGCGGGACCTGCGATCAGTGCCACGACCTCCCGACGTTGAAATTCTACGGCGTGAACAACTTGACCACGCGGCCGAACGGCCACCACGTCGGCAAGGATTGCAACGGCTGCCACAGTCCCAACAACTGGGGCGGCGGCGCGGCGAGAAAGACGGTCGCGGCGGCGAAGACGCCGACGCGCAGCACGATCACCACCGTGGTCGGCGCCCCCGCGGCGCGGCCGACGGGACCCTACCAAGGTCCTGGCGCAGGGCGCGTCCTCGGGGATCTCCGGGATCGAGCCGGCGCGATTCGGTCGGGAATCGTACTCGGCGCGGCCAACCACAGCGTCTCCCACGCCGGCGTGACCAGCAACTGTGCCAGCTGCCACAACGGCGTTCTGGCGACCGGCAAGAGTGCGACCCATATTGCCAGCAACAACACCTGCCAGAACTGCCACACCACGATCGCCTGGCTGCCGGCGCGATTCGATCACCAGGGCGTCATGGCACGGTGCGCGAGCTGTCACAACGGTGTGGTGGCGCTCGGCAAACCGACGCTGCACCTGCAGACGAATCAGGACTGCAGTACCTGTCACGGAACGATCACGTGGACTGCGGTCATGTTCAGCCACGTCGGAATCAACGCCACGTGCCAGAGCTGCCACAACGGCATCAGCGCGACGGGCAAGCAGGTTCAGCACGTGCGCACCACGCTCGATTGCAGCAGCTGCCACAACACTTTGAATTGGACGGTCGTGAGTGCGCCGGCTAAGCCGCCGAGCGCGCCGAAACAGCCGCGGCCCGTAACACCGATCCCGCGTGGCGCGACCGGCGGTCCGGCCAAGTGATTGGTGCGGCGAAGTCTAGAAGTCTGCTCCAGCAGGCGCTGCTTCTGCGTGCGGCACTGCCTCTGCGTGCGCTCGCATTATTGTTCGGCTTGATCGTTCTGCACGGCAATTCGCCGGCTGCTATCCCGGCGGCGATGCCGAACGGACCGCTGGTGCAGTTCATCGATACCGACGAGCGTGAGGATCACGCCGATATCTCGGTGCAGTTTTCTTGCTCCGTACGCTATCTCAGCAATACGCCCATCAGCCGCGGCAGCAAAACCACGATTCGGCTCCGGTTGGGACCGGATTGCGGCTCTCTGGCCTATTCGTTGCTTCCGGCGGAACTGCCGCTGGTCGGCGGCGGCGGTCAGCTGGTGACCGGCGCACGAATCGAATCGGTCGTGCCCGGGGAAGTTACGCTGGAACTCATGTGGTCGCGGGATTTGGATTTCGTCATGGCGCCGACCGCGACCGGGCTTGGCCTCCGAGTGCGCTTGATCGGCACGAGCCGCCGCAGAGCCACTGTCCTGCTGTCCGACATCGAGGCGCCCCAAGGGTATGCCGTCAACCTCGATTCCTCCGAAACCAAGTTCGAGCAACCCGCAGTCGAAGCGGCGGCGGCCGGCTTAAAGACGCAGGCCTACGTGTCCGAGACCGATATCGAGGATACGCACTGGTACCGGCTGCGCGTCGGGCCGTTCAGCACGCGCGCGGAAGCCGAACGCGTGCTGCAAATCGCGCTGGCCAGCTACCCGCGCGCGTGGCTTGCGGTCAACGACGAACAAACCGACCTCACCATCATCGAGCGCGCCGGAGCGCAATCGGCGGCCGAGAGCGCCCCGACCGACCCGGCACTCCCGGATGACCAGCGCGCCCAATTGCTGCACGACGCACGCACGGCGCTCGAAAAGCGTCAGTATCCGGAGGCCGTCGACCTGCTGAGCCGTCTGCTCCGCCAACCCGAATATCCCGGGCGTGCCGATGCGCAGGAGCTGCTCGGTCTGGTCCGCGAGCGGGCCGGCCAACTGGCGCAGGCCAAGGCCGAATACGAGGCCTACCTGCGCCGCTACTCCGACCGGCCCGGGGCCGAGCGCGTACGCGGCCGATTGCAGACCCTCGCCGCGGCCTCCCTGACGCCTAAGACAACGGGCGAGTTCGGGACGCGCGCCAATAAGGGCTGGAACCTGGTCGGCAGCGCGGCGATCACCTATCAATACGGCAAGGATCAGACGGTATCGGCGGGCACCACCACCACCACCACGTCGGTCAACTCGGCGCTGGTTTATGGCGACTTCCTGCTGCGCGATCGAGGCGAGCGCTATGATTTTACCGCCCGCGTGGACGCGGGCTACACCAAAAATCTGGTGACGACCTTCGGCGGCAACCAAGACCGCACGACCGCAGCCTATGTCGAGCTCACCGATCGCAACTGGGGCTTGACCGGCCGGGCGGGACGCCAATCCCTCGCGAGCCTCGGGGTGATCGGTCTTTTCGACGGGCTGTTTGTCGGCTACCAGGTCAACTCGAAGTTCTCGGTCAGCGCCGCCGCCGGCCTGCCGGCGTACACGAGTTATTCGTCAGTCTCGACCCAAGAGAAGTTCGGCACGGTGACGGTCGAATATGGTCCTTACGCCCAGGCCTGGGTGTTCGACGCCTACTTGTTCGATGAGACGGCAGCCGGCGCGACGGAGCGGCGCTCCGTCGGTTTCCAAACCCGCTATTCGGAAGCGGGCCGGACGGCGGTAATTCTGGCCGACTATGACGTCGCTTTTAAGCAGCTCAATTCGGTCACCTTGATCGGCAACCTCAAGGTCGGACAGTCCTGGATTCTCGGTTTTGACGCCGACTATCGCCGCAGTCCCCTATTGCAGCTCACCAATGCATTGATCGGTCAAAGCGCGCCGGATCTACAGACGCTGCAGACCCAGCTGACGCCTTCTCAAATCAGACAGCTCGCTCTGGATCGCACCTCCACCAGCGAGACCTTTGTCATTTCGGCCAGCCGCCCGCTCGGTGAACGCTGGCAGTTCATGGTGGACGTCGCGGCGCTCGAGCTCAACGGGACTCCGGCCACGCCCGCCATCGGCACTACGCCCGCCGTCGCTGCGACGCCGTCGACGGGACTGGACAAGAACATCGCCGTGCAGGTGTCCGGCTCGAGCCTGATGCAGGCGAGCGATTTGCATATCTTCGGCGTGCGCTTCGACGATTCGCCGACTGCGCGCAGCACCACGCTGTCCTGGGACGCGCGCTTCGTGTTACCCGGTGCCTGGCGCTTGGGGCCGCGGTTCAGTGTCGAGCGGCTGGACGATCAGACGCTCGGCGGCAAGCAATGGCTGTACCTGCCGCAAGTGCGCGGCGACTGGACGGGCAGACGATCGATATTCGAGTTGATCGGCGGCTACCAAGTGCAGCAGCAGCAGACGGTGCTGCAGAACGGACAGCAGACGGGTGCGTTGAATCAGCGTTCCCTATATATTTCGGCGGCATATCGGTTGCGGTTTTAAGGACGGATGCGTATGCGGTTAGGCTTGATCCTGGCGCTGACCGCGCTGTCGGCATGTGCCGGGCTGTCGGCGCGCGCCTCGGGCGAGAAGCCGCGGGCCTCAGGCGAGATCTTCGATGAGCAAAGCGGCAATACCTTGCTGGTCGTTCCCAAGCCGCTCGTGTTCGCGCGTGAACGCACCGACGTGGCGGCACATGAGCGCGATTACGCGACTCTGGTGGCGGTGGAGATCGATCAATCCGGAACGTACAACGAGTATCTGCTGCTGTACCGATGGTCCACGGTCGACCGGCGTATGTCTCCGCCGCCCGACCCGGACCAGGGCGAGCTCAAGATCCTGGCCGACGGGCGGGTGATCGATCTGAAGCCGCTGGAAAATATCCCGGTAGGTCTGACGCGGCGCCGAGAAC
>Ga0137403_10008480_pt1 | contig 11515 bp, 13 predicted proteins | sample CZOMad2_1_16fung_FD_122057 | JGI IMG/M metagenome (GOLD analysis project Ga0137403, IMG submission 122057) | Vadose zone soil fungal communities from Angelo Coast Range Reserve, California, USA - CZOMad2_1_16fungal (Hybrid Assembly) | ecosystem: Environmental > Terrestrial > Soil > Vadose zone...
GCCCATCTGGCCGAGTTTGGCGACGCGCTCCAGCAAAATGACTTCCATATTCGTTCTCCTTTGAGGTGATGAAGTTATGGGGTTGAGCTAAAGTGAGAGTTCAAGACACGGGGATCGGCGGCGGCCTCCGCTGCAGGTAGCGCTGACGAAAGCCGAAAATGGCGTCGGCAAGACCGAGAGCCACCATCACCAGAATGGGCCAGCCGATCACCATCACGAGGGCGTAGGTGCAGCAGAGCCAGATCGCGCGGTTTTTCGACGCCAGCGTCAGCGTATGCAGCACCGCGAAGCCGGTGAACGCGTAGGCCATCATCAAGGCTGCCGTGACAATCTGCCCCAGGATCGCAAGCAGCCCGCCGGCAAAACAGAAGGCGATAGCAACGCACAATGCGGCGAGCGTCATCGGCGGCAGCGCCGCGCTTTTCAGGTCGGGCCAGGGCCGGTGGAATCGTGCCGATGTCGCCGTGATTTTCGCGGCGAGCCAGAGATTAAGCGTCAGCGTCAGCATGGCGACGAGTGCCGCGGCAGCAGGCGCGATGGCCACCAGCGCATCGATCCTTTGCTCGACTTCGGCTGACGTAGCCGGGTCGCTCTGGCCGATGATCCGCAGCAAACCCCGCCGCAGCGCGCCGGTGATGGTGGCTGCGTCAGTGCCAAGCGTGAGCAGGGCTGCCATCGTGGTCAGTGCGGCAAAGCCGGTGATCCAGATCAGGATGCGGCCGACCGGATACCACTCCAGATCAGGCGCAACCGGCGACGCGCCGTTGCCTGATGGGACGCCATTGGCCACGGGCCGCCCGAGCAAGGCGAGATGCCCGAGCCACCAGGCGGGCAGCGCGACCGTGAGGACAAAGGCGATGCAGTAGGGAAGGCCGAAGATCGCGCCGAGTCCGGTGGCCGCACTGATGCCGCCGATGGTGGCGCTGAGCGGTCCCCATCCGAGCGCCGCCATCATCAGTGGCAAAGGCGCCAGATAAAACAGCAGCAACGAGATCAGCGCGCCCGAGACGATCGAGGCGAACATCAGCGCCGACGCGCAGCCGGCCGCCATGGCAATGAGAACGATCGCGATCATCAGCTGTCCCGCTCCTTTCGAGCGGTTAGAGCGTGGTCAGCACGTTTCTGTTGGTTTTCCAAATACTTGCGAGCTTTACAGAAAGCTCTGTACCAGTTTCCGTACCAGAAACGCCGCCTACGCCCAACTCCATTGAAAATGATTGCGGCCCCGCATGGGGCCGCCGCGCGGGTCTTCTAGCCTATCAGGGCTGGCCGATCAACGGCCGAAATGGTGGGCGGCATCGAGGATAGGATCGAAGGTTCCAGGCATGACGTGGCGATAGGTCTTGCGGATAGTTGCGACGGAGACACCGCAATACTGGCTGACCGTTTCAATATCGACCGCCTTGCCGGTGCGCCGATCTGGCGTCAGGTACCACGTGATAGCCGTATGCCGCAGGGTGTGCCGAACGATCTTCATCTTCGGATCATCCGTCGTGAGCCCGGCAGCCTCGACCATGGTTTCCCAACCATCGCGCGTCCGGTTGATTGGCTTGCCGTTAAACTCAATGACTGAATGCTTACTGATGCCGAGGCGTTTCCAGCGGCGCATATGCGCGAGCAGGCGAGGCGGGATCGGAACGGTTGGCTGCCGCTTGCTGGTAGCTTTCTTGTTATCCGGCTTGCGCTTGAAGATACCGCGATCAAGATCAACGTAACCTCGTCCAATGCTCGCCATAACGGCGGCGTTGCAGATATCGCCATGACGGCTGCCGGTGTAGATGCCGACCAAGATGAAGCGGGCGATATGGCGGGACGTGTACCGTCCGGGCTTGCCGGGAATGCCGCTATCACGACGCAGCCGCCATGCTGTCCGGATCAGCTTCGCTGCTTCGTCGCGCGTGAGCCATCGGTCCCGAGCTTCCGGGGCATCCGGCAACAGCGGAGAGAAGCGAGTCCAAAGGCCGCCGACTTTGGTCTTGAAGTAGCGATTGATGGCGGCAGCGAGCATTTTTAGATCGCGATAAGCGGCAATGGGGGCGGGGTCATCGGTCCTTACGACCGTCCGCCTGCCATCGATGCTCTTCATGACAAAGCGCATCCGCTCTTGTGCATAGCGTTCCTGCAACTCGCCGGTCAGATCGCCGATTGCCTTGTTACCGAACCAATTCCCCATGTTCTGCAAGACAGTAATCAGTTCATTCTTCCGCCCGGCCGGCATATCGGCCTTGGCGATACGCCGCATTTCCAGCGACAGCACGTCGGCTATTTTTGTCTTATTGGGATTATTGCGGTCGAGTGCTTTTGCCGGGTCGTGCTTTTTGAGGATGTATTCTGCAAGTTTTCTTTCAGCACCGTTGCGGTCGCATTCATCGCATCCAGTGCCAAGGGTTTGTTGGCCGTCGCGGATGACCCATTTTGGCGATCGGTCCTTGTAGTGTTTGAGTTCAAGTCGGGGTCCCCTGCTTGTACGCGGCATCGGCTTCGCATCCTCTCAATAGAGTTAAGCGTGACGTAAATCTTGCCTGCGATTTTCTCGTGGTCGAGCTTCCCGGTGGCGGCCATCCGGCGTAACGCCGAAGCGGTGATCGAACCGTCAGGGAAGGCCAATTGCGCCGCGACCTGAAGGCGCAATGGCGTTGTTGGCGTCAACGCCGCCGGTGTCGGAACTCGCGTGTTGGTACCCATCACCGGATTCCCCGTCCAGAAATTTTTCGTCGGGGCCGGAGATCAGCCGCACCATCGAAGATGAATCTTTCGTGATCGGCCCCCGCCGCGCACGCCGCGTGAAACGAGCGGACCCGTGGCGTCTCATGGACGCGTGTTCCGCATTGCGGACTGGTTCGGGAAATTTGTTCGCCCATGCGCGGTCCACGATGAAGGCCGTGAACAGATTTTTACGACCTAGTCCAAGGCCGCGCGCATGGTTCACCTTCAATCGCTTTGCTTGCGCACCTGACGATGCAAGCGGTCCCAAGTCGCTATCCGGCAAATCACGGGACAGCCGCCGATTTAATCCTCGGAGAAAAATCCGCAATAGCCAAGACAACGGTCCCACCATCGTCTCTTTGGCGGCCTGCCGCTCTTCGACAACATGGCGAAAGAACGTCAGAGCGCCCGCTTGATGGCGAAAGAACGTCAGGGGCGTTATCTGTTGGCCGGAAATATCCCTGGCATGTCGAATGCAGAGGCCTGTGGATTGCCTGCGCAATTTGAATCGGCAAGAAGCCATTCAACAGTTCTTCGCAAGCTAAATAGAATTGGACGGGGCGATGGCGAACATCCGGGAACTGGAAGGCCGTGAACCGGTGGCACCTTGGAGGCTGCACGATTTGCGGCGAACCGGGCGTTCACTCATGAGCCGGGCCAAAGTGCCGTTCGGCCACGCCGAGCGCTGTCTTGGCCATTCAAGGGACGGCATTCGCTCTGTCTATGACAAGTACCAATATGAGGCAGAAATGCGTTCCGCCTTCGAAGCGTTGGCAGCGCTGGTTTGCACCATTGTATAGCTGAAGGTGGATAGAGGCCCGTCTTGGTCGCTGGACTTCTGGACACTGACCCCAAGGGGTACTTCGTCGCTCTACTCGCGGGACGCTGGCGGGGGAAGCCTGATCGCTCTATCCAAGAGTGGTTATAGGCGCATCCCACGCGCGTGTCCAATTTACCTGTGCGGACGGTTCGGCCGCTGCGGACGCCGCGGCCGCTGCGGACGATGCCTCTTTTTGGCGAGAGCCTTGGACGGCGGTGTGCGATTTCTTTTCGGACGTGGTTTTCGGCTGTTAGCGTCCGCAGCGTCTGCAGCGGCCGCAGCGTTTTTTCGCAAGGTAATGGTCCTCGTCTTCACATGGTCGTGCGTTCTACCAAACATCACCTCGATGCCGACCTTGCGCAGCGTCGCCGAAACAGAGCGTACTCGCTTGCTGAACCGCGTCGCATCCTTTGGCCAATCGCTCTGCTTAGACACCCGCTGTTCGGTACAATCGCGGTTTGTGAGTTCGGACAGCAGCGCCGTCGTCGTCCCGCTCCATTCGTCTCGCTTCACCATGAATGCGGCAATCGCCTTTGCGACAGGATCTTCTTCAATCAGCGCTTCATTCAATTCCGTCGCATTGCCGGCGAGCGCGGCGGCGAATGAGCCTATCGCAGCATAGGCCCCCTCGCACGCGTGCCCGAACAATTCGAAGTCCGCCATCCGCGTCGTAGCGACCACTCGGACAGTCGATAGATGCTTCAATCCGTGAGCGAGCGCATCGAGCAGAACGCCGAATATCAGGGGGTGGGCTTCCTTGAACTTCGCCCACAATTCCGTCTCGGATCTACGGTCATCATCCTTTATCGGTTGCAGCGATAGCATCACGACGCGGCTGCTAAGATCTGGGCGCGTCGCGCAGTTAGCCAGTCCTGTCAGGACGATCGAGCGCGGGCCTTGGACGGTGAATTCACCATCGTCAGTGTACAGTCTCCGAATGCCAAACCCGCTGCCGTCCGAGAGCTGGCACAATGCGTTGCTGATCTCTTGGTCAATCTTGCTGATATTATCCCAGGCGCGCACGCGGGCGTTAGCCACTGCGATGAACAAATCGCGCTTGGTTCCTGGCAGGCTGCGCAGTTCGGTTTCGTCGGGATCGAGCAGCATCTTAAACATCTTCGCCAGCGTCGATTTAGCCGTACCAAATTCGCCGACCAGATTGAGAATCGGATGCTTGCCGGAACGGAACGCGTCGAGCAGCACGGCGACGAGCAGCACGAAATCACCGTCACTCAGGTTGACGAATTCCCGCAGCATGTCGATGCTGCCGCCGCGTTGCGGCACCGGTAGAGCTCGCATTCCCGGCGTGCGGCGAAACCGAACTGAAGGAGGGACATCGATGACCCGCCATCCATTCTCGTCGACCTCGACGCACTGCCGTTGCTCGGTGCAGAGGTCGATGTAGATCCGGCCATCGACTTCGGCGATGCGTAGGTGGACAACATGTCTCGGCGTCGCGGTTCCGAATTCTGCATTGGCGGCAAGTGTGCGAATGGCCGTCTTTATCGCTGAACCAGTAGGGGCTTTCTTCTTATCCGAGTAGAACTCATACCGCAGCCATTGTGCGAAAGCCTCGCTCTCGACCGCAAGGGTATGGCGATGCCCGTGAACAACCACGTCCGCATATACCGCATCGTTATGGAAATACGTCGCTCGCTCTTGCCCGATCTTGATCAGGACATCCACATCATCCAGAAGAAACATCGCGGTGAGAAGTGCGGCGAGATCTTCCTTGTTCTTACTCCATCCGAGTTGCCACAGGTCGTGCAGATCGAGGCCCGCATTCTTCAGGATGGCATTCATCTTCTCTAGGGCGTTCGTGCGCTCACCGAGATTATCAGAGCCCAGCATCGCGAACAGTTTCCCAACCTTCTTCAAGATGGGCTCTAGCGCCTTGGCTTTGTCAGTCATGGTGGCTTGCCTCTCTCTCCCCGGATTCTGTTTCTCTAAGAGAAAACAGAATCCGGGGAGGTTGGTGTCCGGGCTATTGCGGGATATCGAGTTTTGCCGTACAATTACGGAAATGTACGGTGCCAACGGACAGAGGACAAGGGGCAATGGCGAAAGAAAAAATCGAATGGAAAAACATCGAACGTTATGAGTTGAGGATACCGGCCGATTTCTTTAAGGACATCGACGACTGGAGGCGCCGGCAAGAGGATCTGCCGTCACGGGCCGAGGCGATCCGGCGGCTGGTCGAACTCGGGCTTAAGGTGAAGCCGCCAAAATGAAGTGGGACCAAGAAATGGATGCCCTGTTTAAGCGGCTCCCGAGAGACGAGTTCGAAAAAGAATATCGGAAGCGACGCCGGGCTGAACTGAAGCAGCGCCGCGCGGATGGCGCTCTGATTCTTGATATGCTGGACGCCGGCCGCCGGTCCGTGGTGCTGGCGAAGAAGCTGCATCCCGACCACGGCGGCTCGACGGAGGCGATGATGCGACTGAACCAGTTGCACGAACAGATCAGCCATCAAGTGAAGGTGCAGTTCGGGATTAAAAAACGATGAGAGCCAGATAGAACATGGCTAAAGGGCGAATACGTCAGGGCGAAATGCGGCGGTGATATTAAATCTTCGATTTTATCCACAGCATGACTTGAGCAGCACAACGGTTTTGAGTACCTGAATAACTTGCTCGCACTTGCTGGATGGTAAGCGCGGGAGCCGGCGCAACGAGGCGCCGGATCAGCCGCCTCACCTTGATGCCTGCGGCGTCTACACGGATGGAATTCCGCGTTTTTTTCAACGTGGAGACCCGTGTCTATGGCGCCCTTAATTCCCGAACTGAACCACACACTACATCAGGCAACCAGATTTGCGATCATGTCGCATCTGCTGAAGGCGGGCGGTGGCGATCAGTTTCCGAATGTGAAACGAGCCCTCGGGTTCAAGCACGCGAGCGCGCTGTCGACGCATGTCAGCGTTCTTGAAAACGCTGGTTACCTCAAGGTGCGCAAATCCTTCAAGGGGAGGATGACGCGGACTGATCTGGTCGTGACCGCGCGCGGGCATAACGCCTTCAACAAACACCTGGAAGATCTCGACCGAATGTCAGCGCGGGGGATAGCCGCGCCTGAGGCGGTGGCATGACCGCGCTGATCTCAGATTGTCCGCATCAGAATAAGCGGCCCGTGTGGACCGACCACAGCGCCTATGGCGATCGGCTAGAAGCGCGCTCACTTCGCGAACAGTGCCCCGCCTGCGGCAAGCTTTTTGGCCAAGCGATTTCCCACACCAGAGCCGGACCCGACACGCCGGAGGCGGACCTGAAGGCCGCCGAGCGATATCTCGAACTGCAACAAGCGGAGCGGGAAGCGGAATGGCGAGCCAGAGACAGTGAGCGCCGGCGGTCAAGGGATGCATCGAAGCAGGCGTGGGACGCCGAGTATCAACAATATCTGCAAACCGATGCGTGGCGCGAACGGCGCGAGCGCGTCCTGAAGCGTGCCAATTATATTTGTGAAGGATGCCGGATCAATCAGGCGGTCCAGGTTCATCACATGACTTACGACGACGTGGGCGGCGAATTCTTATGGCAACTCGTTGCCATTTGCCGGGATTGCCATGAGCGCTACCACGGCCGCGGCCCCTATGCAGAAGAGGGCGCGTCATGATCGACATCGCACCCATTCTCGGCAAAACCATCAAACTGAGGAACGGAGATATCGCTTGCAGCAAGTGCGGCTCGCTGGTGGTGAAGATCAGTAACGGCAAGGCGATGCACGCGGCGTCACTCTGGTGCGCAGACTGCGGGCATTTCTACAAGTGGATGGCGATAGAGGCCGTCGCTGTGATGCTCGACACCATCGGGCGCTATGGCTGGCCGGATATAACCATCCAGACAATCCAACATGAATTATTCGCATCAGCCGCGTCACCGGGCGCAAACGCGGTTGTTTCATCGCGCCCTCAAGGAACTGAAACCATGACTGGCAATGACTTCGACGACCTCTATGGAAGTAAATATCTGTCCGCCGCCGACCTTAAAGGCGAGGAGCCGCGCTACCGGATAAGCCATGTTGAAGGCCCAAAGGATATGAAGCAAAACGACGGCACCACCAAAAAACGGCTGATTTTGCACTTCAGCGGCGTCGACAAGGCGCTGGTGTTAAACCAAACAAACGCCCTTCGGCTGAAGGATTTGTTTGGTAACCGGGATGCCTGCACGGGCCATGAGGTTGAACTCTATTCGGAGCCGACCTCGCTCGGCAAAGATGGGGTTCGGCTGCGGCAGGTAAGGCCGGCTGCGAAGAAGGCGCCCGAGAAGCCTGATCCGATTTCGTCGGGACGGCCAACCGATCCCGACCTGGATGACGCGATTCCGTTCTGAGTTGAACCGGAAGGGTGTCGGTTGTTCTGCGTCTCACCCACCCCATTCCAAGGAAAGACCGATGGGCACCCTGACCAAAATAGAAGGATGCCCGGATCGCGACACGGCCATCGCCGGCATGGCGCACTACGCCGGAAGTGGTCCGCCGGGGACGACATGCGGCGGCTGTATGCACCGGGGCTATTCCCGCGAAGGCAAAGGCGGCAAGTGGAAAAAGACCACGAGTTGCAAAGTGTTCAAATCGTTGACGGGGCAGCACGGGGCTGCGGTGCGTAAAGAGAATGCAAGCTGCAAATATTTTGAGGCAGCGCGCAAGTTTTAGGGGCCAGCATCACATGGCGGTGTTTGACGATCGTTCGCGCGCCGAGAAGATCGCGGCGCGGCAAAGCGCGACTGCTTCCAGCAGCAACGTTATCGCCTTCGAACCATCATCGAGCGGTGTAAATCCGTTGCTGGATTTCGCGCTTCAGTATGCAGGCCGGGGTTGGCCGGTATTCCCCGCGCCCATTGACGATAAAAAATCCCACAAGGCGGCGCGGTTTAGCAATGGCGCGAAATGGGGCCAGACCAAAGACCCCGACGAAATCCGCCTCGATGCCAGACGTTTTCCGGATGCCAACATTGGCATTGTCTGCGGTGAAGTGTCCGGCATTTTTGTCCTCGATGTCGACACCCCGGAAGGCCACGGTATTGACGGTTTCGCCTCGCTGGCAGCGCTAGAGGCCGAACACGGCGATCTGCCGCCGACGCCCCAGGCCATCAGTCCATCGGGGTCGCGACACTATGTGTTCAAGCATCCCGGCCACAAGATCAAGAACTCGACTTCTGCGATCGGCCCCGGCCTTGATGTTCGCGGCGACGGCGGGATGTTTATCGGGGCGCCGTCCGTGGTACCGCCCAAAGCGGCGACCGAGGATAAGCCAGCGAAGCCGGGCGGCACCTATCGCTGGGCGGACGGCCTTTCCCCTGACGATCTTGCGCCGGCCGACTGTCCGCAATGGCTGCTTGATCGCATTGCCGCCGGCAAGGAAGTGCCAGAGGCGGAGTTGGGGTTTGAAGAAGCCGAGGCCCCGCCGGCCCCGACTCCGGTCTCTGAATGGTGGCCGTATGATGAGGAGCTGCTGACCGGCACGGCCCGCCAGCGCCGCGAGTATGCCGAGGCCGCGATGCGCAACGAGTGCACCGCCCTGGCCCGATGCCGTGCAGGTACGCGCAATGAGGCGCTCAACAATGCCGCCTTGAAACTCGGCCAACTGGTCGCCTCCGGGGACCTGTCGGAAAGCGAGGTTCATACCGCCCTGTATTCGGCTTCGGTCCACAATGGGCTGGTCAAGGATGACGGCAGAGCCAGCGTCTTGGCCACCATCAGGAGCGGCTTAACCAAAGGGTTCACGGAACCGCGCATCATTCCGGAGCGCGCCGAGGAGGACAGTTTGGAGGACGAAGAAACCATCCTGACCCCATTGGGGGAATGGGACGCTGGTCTCGATAATGCTGCGATCCCGCCGCGTGGCTGGCTGCTGGGCAATTCGTTCTGCCGTCAGAACGTCAGTTCGCTGCTCGGCGACGGCGCGATCGGCAAATCCACACTGCGCTATACCCAAATGATTTCATTGGCCGCCAACCGTTCCTTGACCGGGGAGTATGTGTTCCAGCGCTGCCGGGTGCTGATCGTATCCATGGAAGATGGTACCGACGAGTTGCGGCGCCGGATCAAGGCCTCCCTGCTGCACCACGGCGTTAAGTTAAGCGAGGTGCTGGGCTGGCTGTTCCTGTCAGCGCCCGGCATCAAGGCCGGCAAACTCATCGGCATCGATGGCCGAGGCCGGATCGCCCACGGCACCCTCGCCGAAAAGCTGTCTGAGGTCATCGTCCGGCGCAAGATTGATATCATCAGTCTCGACCCGTTCATTAAGACCCATGGTGTCGGCGAGAACGACAATACCGCGATCGACAAGGTGGTCCAGGTGCTGACCGATCTGGCGATCAAGCATGACATCGCGGTGGACGTGCCACACCATATGAGTAAGGGAACTTCCGACCCTGGCAACGCCAAGCGCGGCCGCGGCGCCAGCGCGGCCAAGGATGCGTTCCGGCTGGTCTATACCTTGACCGCGATGGAACTGGAGGAAGCGAAGGGGTACGGCGTCAGCGAATCCGAGCGCCGCCGGCTGGTCCGGATGGACAGCGGCAAGGTCAATATTGCCCCGCCAGCGGAGGACGCCAGTTGGTTTAAGCTGGTGGGCGTGCGCATTGGCAATCCGACCGATCGGTACCCCAACGGCGACGAGGTGCAGGCCATCGAACCATGGCTGCCGCCCGAGGCGTTCGCCGATATCTCGGTGCTACAGGTCAACCAAATCCTCAGCGATATCGACGCGGGATTACCGGATGGTAACCGATATACCGATGCCCCCAATGCCACGGAGCGGGCGGCATGGCGGGTTATCGTCAATAATATTCCCAAGAAACCGGAAGGCGTTGCCCGTAAAATCATCCGAATGTGGCGCGCATCCGGACTGCTGGTCCTACGGGATTATCATAATGACGCCGCCCGGAAAGACATCAAAGGCCTGTGGGTAGACAACGAAAAGAGGCCGACATGATGGCGGCTAAGTCATTGATTCCATTGACTGCGCCATTGGTTTCTAATGGCGCAAACCATGGCACAGCGGGTTTTTTTCAAAAATGCGGGTTCGATGGTCGGACCGATGCAAAAACCCCCTATTTCACTGGGTTTTTTTGCGCCATTAAACAAAATCCAATGGCGCACCAATGGCGCACCACAGTCTGCGCCATTGTTAAAAAGCGCCTAGGAAAGTGTAATGGCGCAATGGGTGCGCCATTAACACTTTTCCAACGGCGCTTTAACGGCGCATGGCGCAAAATGATACAGCAACACTTCTCTAAATGGAGACTGAGATGGCGGTAAAATCCAGACCACAATACGTCGCCATGGTCGAATCCATGGGGTGTCCCGCTTGCCACTCCGGGCGCGGTCTGCGGTATGGCGCGGTGACAACTTACACAAGTTGTCTGGGGGATCACGAAACCTTCGTGACCCATGTTCAGGGTACCGTGACAACGAGAGAGGTCAGGCCGGTTAGAAAAACAGAGTTCTCGCCCAGCATCACCATCGACCTGGAATGCACGATGTGCCGGGCTCCCGAAATGAACATCGTGATCTGGCAGGATAAGGGCCGGGTGGTTATCCAGACCCGTCAGCCCGTGCCAGAGGAAGATGTGAACTGACAAAGGTTGCAGTATTGTTTCTCTAGTGGCGAAATCCATTTTAGGAAAATTTTCTTAGGCACCAATTCCCACAGGGATCTTGGACACGCACGTGCTCGCTCAGCCCGCGCCCCCGGGTGTTGGACCCAGACACCCAATTTAGAATCGCAGCCGACTTCGACTTCGCCTATGGCGAACCGTCAGCGCTCAGACAGCAAGCCAACGATCAATCATCAGCGTCGTCGCTCCCGTTCATCGCGCCTGCGGACTGAATCATCCACACGGCTGCCCCCCCGGGGTACATGCGCGGTATTGCTTCACGCGCTCGCGCACCTGCACCGCGCGAGGCTGCCGTCCAGTCACGTTGTCTTGAGCTTCGCTCAAGGTTGTCAGGCGGACCTGCGTAACACGCGGGCGTGCCCGTTGTGAC
>Ga0137403_10004180_pt1 | contig 11514 bp, 10 predicted proteins | sample CZOMad2_1_16fung_FD_122057 | JGI IMG/M metagenome (GOLD analysis project Ga0137403, IMG submission 122057) | Vadose zone soil fungal communities from Angelo Coast Range Reserve, California, USA - CZOMad2_1_16fungal (Hybrid Assembly) | ecosystem: Environmental > Terrestrial > Soil > Vadose zone...
AGCCGCGAACAAATGATCGGTATCGCGCCAAAAATTTCGAAGCCTCTCACGTTCAGCCTCGACCCGGAAGCATTGCGCCGACTGCGCTGGATTCTTCTGGTTCTGATGCCGCTGATTCCCGCTGCCATTGGAACAGTCGTCTGGTGGCAACGTCGCGTCTGACATGAATTGGAGAAACACGCTCATCCTGGCAATCATTGCGCTCGCTGGCGTCGCTTATTTCAGATTTTTCGAAATGAAGTGGCCGGGCACGGAAGAAGCCCGGCGTCAGTCGCAGAACATGGTCAATTTTGATCGAACCAAGATCGACGGAATCGTGATTCAAAACGGCGACCAAAAGATCGAGATCCGACGCCGCGACAACAAATGGCGCTTGGAAACGCCTATTAAGGACCAGGCCGATGGCGCGTTAGTCGAAACTTTGTTGTCGGACTTGGAGAACTGGCAAAAGGAGGGAACCATCCCGGCCAAAGAGATCGACTCTGATAAGGGCAAGCTCGCTGAGTACGGCCTGAACAATCCAAAGCTGAAACTCAAATTGCTCGGGCATGATCGGCCGCCGGAAATTTTGTTCGGCAAAGACGCTGCAATGGAAGGCAGGATGTATGTGCGGTTCCAGAACTCAAAGGAAACGTTTCTCGCCGGCCAATCGGTTAAGAAAGACATAGACAAAAAACCGGAGGAATTCCGGGACAGAAAACTGACCGACTTGAGTAACGCGCAGGTGCGCCGGGTGGTATTGAAAACGCCCGCCGGAGAAATCGAGCTGGAGAAGAAAGATACGCACTGGGAAATCCTGAAACCGCTCCGCGCGCGCGCCGATGATGAGAAAGTTAACGACCTGATCTCGCAGGTCACGTCGGCGCGCATTGGACAATTTGTGGCTGACGACCGTGGCGACCTGCGCCCTTACGGATTAGCGGAGCCGCGCGGATCAATCACGTTGTTCGATCAGGAGCAGAAAAAAGATCAGAAAGTCGAGATCGGCGAGTCCATCAAAGTTGCCGGCCGGGAGGACAAAGGGCAGACGTTGCAAATCGGCGCAATTCCCGAGAAGGAAAACGAACAGGTGTATGTGCGGTTCGCTCCGCGCGGCTCTGTTTACACGCTGCCGAAAAAAATCGAAGAGATCCTTAACACGAAGCCGGCCGACTTGCGGGACAACCATCTGGTTCGGATCGACACTAACATTCTTGATCGGATCACGATCGACGCGCCGGGCAAAACCAAAACCGTTCTCGCGCGCAAAGACGGGAATTGGACAGTGACCAACCGAAACAACGCGCCAGCAGATGCAGGTGCAGTTCGGCGCATGATCGACGCGCTACAAAATGAGCGTGTGACAAGATTCGTCGAAGACGTCGCTTCCAATCTGCCGAAGTACGGCCTCGATAAGCCGCAGCTCCAATTGACGTTCAGTTCATTTGCCTCGGAGAACACGGCAGAAAGTAAAGCGGGCGAGCAACCGTTCGCCACAATTGCCTTTGGAAAAGACGAGGGCGACAACGTTTACGCGCGCCTCACCGATGAACCATTTGTCGTGGCAGTGCGTCGCGGGTTGCTCGATCAGATTTCAGCTGATCCTCTGCGATGGCAGGATTTGTCGATCTTCAAATTTAAGCCGGAGCAGATTCATGGGATAAGTGCCACGACTGACAAAGAGCTGTCGTTAGAACGTGATCAAAACAACCAGTGGCATTGGCTGAAAGGAAGCGGCGCAATCAATCAGGCCAATTTGCAATCGCTGCTCACAACCTTGTCGAACTTGTATGCGGTGCGCTGGCTCGGAACGACAACACCTCAGCAAGGGTTCGATAAACCACAACTCGTGCTCAGCTTCACGACTTCAGCCGACAACAAGACATCATACAAACTGACGGTCGGCGCTCAAAACAATGACAGCACATTTTGCGCACGCGTGGACGGACGCGACGGCACATTTACGATCCGCGGTTCCGACTTCAACAATTTGAAATTGCCGCTTGAGACGAAAGGCACGGCATCCCCTTCGCCAACGACGGCCCCGAGTCCGAGCGCAACGCCCTAACCAGTCATCGCTTCGTTTTTTCGCGCGGTTTTGGCGATGGAGATGGGCGAGCCGCAGAGCCGCCTGTGCGGCTCACTAATTTGCCGGAGGCGTCAAAGACAGAATAACCAGTTTGCTTGCCCGCTGAGTCGTAGCTGTAAACGATCTTGTTCAGAAGCGTGCCGTCGGCTGCGCTTTGAGCTTCTTCCAGGATGGCGCCCGCGTCGTCGTACTTGTAACGGCTCTTGAGTCGAACGCGACCATCCGGTCCGGAAACTTCTCCGGTCGAGAACCGGCCAGCGTTGTCGAGTTGATAACGAATCGTCTGACGAACTTTGCCATCCGGATCTGTTGTCGTGGACACTGCTGTGTGCTGTGCGTTATCGAAGTTGTAAACGGTGCGTGAGCCATCTGGATGCATTGACATTGTGACTCGCACGGCGTCAGTCGGAGCTTGACCGAAGGCCGTTGCGCCGCCGCAAATGAAAAGAGCGCACGCGAGCCCGGGCGCGAACCGGAAACGTTTCATGATTCGGACGAGCTTACGAATTTCGCCGCCGCGGCGCAACAGAACGTTCGTGAATGCCATTGCTGGAAACCAGGAAATAGCCCTCGCTCCTGCTTTTCTGCGACGACGGCGCGAGCCGCCGCACCAGGTTTGGTCCAAGGCAATTGAGGGGAAATGGGTCAAAGATTTTTATTGACCGTCTCCTGTAGAAGTGGTTAAAGGTGGGGTCAAGTGGAGCAAAGTGGGCTATTGCTCCATGTGACACATGGACGCCGATTCCCAACCAGAACGCTTCTACGCTGGAGAGTTCCGGCATTCCATTGACGAGAAGAATCGGATCACAATCCCATCGCGCTGGCGACGCGATCGTCCTGAGGATTTCATTCTTTTGCCTGAGGCGACACACCAATTTCTGCTGGTCATGTCGCCAAAGGAGTTCGCGAAAATGAGTTTGGCCGCGGAAACGAACGAGAAGGTTTCCGCGCGTGATCGCCGCGTGTTCCTGCGTCAGTTGCATTCTCGCGCTCAACATGCAGGCGCGGACCGGCAGGGTCGCCTCGTTTTGCCGGACGAACTTTGCCAGAAAGTTGGATTGAAAAATGAAGTCGCGCTCGTAGGCAATCGCGGACGTTTTGAAATTTGGAATTTGCAACGCTGGAAACGGGCACACGAAGAGGAAACGGCTACCTACCAGCATGTAGCGAAGGAGATTGGATTGTAACGTATGTTGCGCCAACACGTCATGAATCCGCTCTGGACCGAGCCGCCTGCATGGCTCGCCATCGATCCAAAAGCACCAGAGGAGTCCGCGCAGCCGGGGGAGGATTCTGTCTACCATCGTCCGGTCTTGCAGGGAGAAGTCCTTGAACTACTCAAGCCGAAAGCAGGCTTGCTGATCCTCGACGCAACGTGTGGCGGCGGCAGCCACACTGAAGCGCTTTTGGAAAGTGGCGCCGATGTTCTGGCTTTGGATCAGGATCCTGATGCAGTCCGGCACGTGACTGAGCGTCTGGCGCATCTTGGCCGGCGCATCATCGTGCGGCAGGCAAACTTCCGACACGCAGATTGTGTTCTCGATGAGTTGGGGATTCGCACTATTGGAGGCGCGCTTCTTGATCTGGGTGTTTCTTCCCGGCAACTCGAAAACGCGGAGCGCGGGTTCAGTTTCATGCGAAACGGTCCGCTGGACATGCGGATGGACCCGCGGACGAGCCTCACCGCCGCGACAATTGTCAACGATTATAGCGAAGAAGACTTGACCCGCCTCTTTCGTGAGCTTGGCGAAGAACCGGCCGCACGACGCATCGCAAGCATGATCGTGAAAATGCGCAAGACTTCTCCCTTTCGCGAAACGCTCCCGCTCGCGCGCACAATCGAGAAACTCGTGGGCCGCCACGGAAGACAGCATCCGGCTACTCAAGTGTTTCAAGCGCTGCGCATGGAAGTGAACGACGAGCTTGGCGCTCTGGAACAAGGCCTGCGCGTCTTAACTGGGCGCCTCGAGCGGGGCGGACGCATCACGGTGATCTCTTTCCATTCGCTGGAGGACCGGATGGTGAAAAACTTCTTTCGCGATCATAGCAAAGAATGGCTCGACAGACCCGAATGGCCTGAACCGCGGCGGAATCCCGACTACGACCTTGCGCTTGTTACGTCGAAACCCGTGGAGTCGAGCGAGGAAGAACAGCGCGTGAACCCCAGATCGCGAAGCGCGAAGTTGCGCGTAGCGGAGAAGATCAAATGAACCGATCACGTCGACGAAATTGCAACACGGTGAACGCCGCCTCACTGGCGCGCTGGATTGTGATGACGGCATTTCTGGCGCTTGCCGGGTTGGCTTATGTGTATTTGACGCTGCAACTATATCACCTTGGCGAGCGCAGAAAAGCAGTGGAGAACGAGCTCGCGTCGCTGCGGACTCAAAACGATGTCGCCGCCGGACAGATCGCGGCGCTCACCTCGCGCACGGCTTTGCAACGCCGCTTGAAAGAAGGCTACCTGAAAATGATCCCCGTTTCGGACTCAAAGATCGTGCGGCTCACAATTCCGGCGCGATCGACCGACGAAGAGGCAATTCAACCCGTCGTGAACCCTTTACCGCAACATGAATCCAAGTAGCCGAACTCGTTGTGCTCTGGTGTGTGCTGCTTTTATCGGCCTGTTCAGCACCTTTTCGTTTCGCTTGATTTATCTCCAGGCAATTAAGCACGACGAATACGCCGAGCTCGCTGCCAAAAAACACGTTCACCAGCGGGTTATTCACGCCGAACGCGGCATGATCCTGGACGCGAACAATGAAGTTCTCGCGCACAACATTCCTGTGGAAACGGTCGTGGCCGACGCGACGCTTCTTAGCGATGTGCAAGCAACCGTTAATCTCCTGAATACCGAGCTGGAGATCCCCTCCCAAGAACTCGCCGAAAAATTAAACAGCGATCGCCGCTACATCGTCATCAAGCGCGAGTTACCAGCGGCGCGAGCAAACGCGCTGCGTGAAAAACTGCGCGCCGGCAATCTGCGCGGAATCCTCTTCGAGCACGACGCCACGCGCATCTACCCCAACGGCTCGATGCTTTGCCACGTGATTGGGTTTACGGATTTCGATCGCCACGGCGTCCAGGGGGTTGAAGCCTCAATGGAAGAATACCTACACGGACAGGACGGCTACCGTTTCATCGAGCACAACCGCGCCGGCCAGGAGATCGTGCCTTATCGCGGACAGGAGCGCGCGCCGCGGGACGGTTACCAAGTGCATCTGACCGTCGATCTTGGTCTCCAAAGCATTGTCGAAGACGAAATCGACGCGGCGATGAAGGAGTACTCTCCACAAAAGGCCACGATCATTCTGATGCGGCCGCAGACAGGCGAAATCCTGGCCATCGCCAACCGCCCGAACTTTGATCTAAACCTCCGCTCCGAGGCGAAGCCAGAACAAATGAAAAACCGAGCCATCATCGACATGATGGAGCCAGGTTCCACCTTCAAGATCGTTGCCGCTGCGTCCGTTCTCAATGAACACAAGTTGCGTCCTGATTCGGAGGTTTTTTGCGAGAACGGCCTCTGGAACTATGGTGGTTCTCCTCTTCACGATCATCGCGCGTATGGCTATTTGAGCGTCCGCGACATTCTGATCAAATCGAGCAACATCGGGGCAGCGAAACTCGCCCTGAGCGTCGGGGACCAAAAATTTTACGAATACATTCGACGCTTTGGATTTGGGGAGCGCACCGGAATTGAATTGCCGGGTGAGATCAATGGAGTGATTCGGCCGCCGCAAGCGTGGAGCAAAATTTCCATTACGCGTATTCCGATGGGGCACGAAGTCGGCGTTACGCCATTGCAGATGACATTGGCAATGGCAACTATCGCCAACGGAGGTAAACTGGTGACACCGCGGATCATAAAATCCGTCACGGAAGCGGATGGCAAAATAATCAGCTCAGTATCGCCAGTGGTGCTGCGCCAGGTCATCTCTCCTGAAACTGCCAAACAAATTGGTGATGCGTTACGCGGCGTGGTGAGCGATCAAGGAACGGCCGCCGCTGCCGCTGTGCCCGGATTTACGATTGCCGGGAAAACCGGAACGGCGCAAAAAGTCAATCCGCACGGCGGATACGACCACGGGAAGTACGTCGTTTCGTTTCTTGGCTTTCTACCCGCGGATCATCCTGAGTTTGTCGGACTTGTTGTACTGGACGATGCGCACACGAGCACACCTGAATTGAATTACGGCGGGAAAGTTGCTGGGCCAATTTTCTCGCACGTTGCCGAGAAGGCCGCCCGCTATCTTGACCTTGAGCCGCATGAGGAGATTCGCAAAGCGATTCCCGTTCAGCGAGTCGAAAAACCAAAGCCGGCAGAGCGACTCCGCAAAACTGCGCCGGCGGCACGAATCGCCTTGACCGATGGTTCGCGACGTTGAGTGCCTCGCCCCGGTTCGCCGTAGCGAATCCGTCTCCTGTCGGAGATGTTAAAGCCTCATGCAGCTCAAGACCCTTCTCGCTGCGACTCCAGTTCGCCAAGTCTTCGGGTCAGTTGATCGCCCGGTGGAAAACATCGCGTATGACTCGCGGCGAGTGCAAAGGCACACCATGTTCGTGGCCTTGCGGGGTGAGAAAACTGATGGGCACCAATTCATCGGTCACGCCATCGATAAAGGGGCGTCGGTGATCGTCGCGGAGCGCGAACAAAAAGATCCGCGCGTTACTTGTCTGCTTGTTGAAAACACCCGCACCGCGCTCGCGGATTTTTCAGCAACTTTTTACGGGCACCCGACACGCAAATTAAAACTCGCCGCGGTCACAGGCACAAATGGTAAGACCACGACGGCATTTCTCATCAAACATATCTGCGAAAACGCCGGATCACGTTGCGGATTAATCGGAACCGTTCGATACGAGATCGGCGAGAGGATTTTGCCCGCTATTCGCACCACACCTGAATCGCTCGATTTACAAGAGCTCCTGGCGCAGATCGCCAATGCAGGTTGCAAAGCGGCAGTGATGGAAGTCTCTTCGCACGCGCTGGCGCAGGAGCGCACACGCGGTATCGACTGGAACGTCGCAATTTTCACGAATTTGACTCAGGACCATCTCGATTTTCACGGCACGATGGAAAATTACTTCGACGCCAAGACCAAGCTCTTCACTGGACTCGCCGGCCAAAGACAAAAGACCAAACCCGTGGCGATTGTGAACATCGACGACCGTTACGGCCAACAGTTGCTCCGCAGGCTGGATAAAAGCGTGGCCGTTATTACTTATGGGATGGGAGTGCGCGCGGATTTCCGCGCTTCAAACTATCGCGCCGAATTCACCGGAACATCGTACCAACTTGACGCGCGCGGTAAGAGTTACCTCGTTCGTCTTCCATTGATTGGCCGCTTCAACGTCACAAATTCCATCGCAGCGCTCGCGGCCGCGGAGGTGTTGGGAATTAACTTGCGAAGCGCGGTCCTGAGTCTTGGGAAAGCGCCGCAAGTCCCCGGACGCCTGGAACTGGTTCCTGCGAAACGAAAATTTCAAGTGTTCGTGGATTACGCACACACTCCCGATGCGCTCGGCAACGTTCTGAAGACTCTGCGCGAACTCCAGCCGCATAGGTTGATTACGGTTTTTGGTTGTGGCGGCGATCGCGACCGGCAAAAGCGCCCATTGATGGCGGAGATGGCGGACCGCCTCGCCGATTACTCCATCATCACTTCTGATAATCCGCGCAAGGAAGACCCGAGCGCGATTATCGCGGAAACCGAAAAAGGCTTTCGCTCGAATCATTACGAAAAAATTGTCGATCGCACCGAGGCGATCAATCGCGCCGTTGCGCTCGCCGGCCCACGCGACATTGTGTTGATCGCAGGTAAAGGGCACGAAAATTATCAGGAGTTCGCAGATTACACCATCCCATTCGATGACATCCAGGTCGCGCGCCGCGCGATTGAAGATCATCCCGTGGAGCTTTAGTTATGAATCCGCTGACGCTTTCTCAAATCGCCCAGTTCGCCGGAGCGTCGCTTTCATCCGGTGACGGGACTGTCGTCATCAACAAGGTCAGCACCGATTCCCGCACGATTAAACCGGGTGAATTGTTCGTTGCATTACGCGGCGAAAATTTTAAAGGCCACGATTTTATCGAAGCCGGTGCAAAAGCCGGCGCTACAGGCGCGCTCGTTGATCTCAACTGGGCGGGCAATGTTCCGAACAATTTCGCACTTCTGCGTGCGACCGATACGCTTCAAGCCTACCAGACGCTGGCAGCCAATTACCGGCGGTCGCTCGCGCTGAAAGTCCTCGCGATCACTGGAAGCAATGGCAAGACGAGCACGAAGGATTTCGCCGCGTCGGTGCTCGCGCGAAGATTTCGGGTCACCAAGACCGAAGGGAATTTCAACAATCACGTAGGCCTGCCACGCACAATCCTGGAAGCGACTTCCGAGGATGAAGTTGCCGTCTGGGAGATCGGGATGAATCATCCCGGCGAAATCGCAGCGCTCTCGAAGATCGCCGCGCCCGATGCGGCGATCATCACAAACATCGGCGTGGCACACATCGAGTTCATGGGTTCCCGCGAGGCGATCGCCGCGGAGAAGGGAGCACTGGCCGAAGCGATCGAGCCGCAAGGAACAGTGATTCTGAATGCCGACGATCCGTTCAGTGAAGGAATCGCTGCGCGCACCCGCGCAAAAGTTGTGTTCGCAGGAACGACAGGTGGAGCCGTGCGCGCGATCGAAATTCGGCAGAGTGCGGACGGCTCAGAGTTCACAATCGTCGAGGGCGCGCATCGTTGCCGCGCGCAACTTCCCGTTGCGGGTACGCACATGGTGCAGAATGCATTGCTGGCCGTCGCCGCGGGGAGGGCACTAGGACTATCCATCGAGGAATGCGCCGCTGGCCTTGCCGCGGCGCCGCTCACAAAAGCGCGCTTGCAAATCAAGGAAATCGGTGGCGTGCAATTTCTCGACGACAGCTACAACGCCAACCCGGACTCGATGAAAGCGGCGTTGCGCACGTTGGTTGAGCTGGATGCGGAGGGAAAGCGCATCGCGGTATTGGGAGAAATGCGGGAACTCGGCGCTGAATCGGAGCGCGGACACCGGGAGATCGGTGAGACCGCAGCGACGCTCGGGGTGGATCAACTGATCACGATTGGCGACGCGGCGGAACTGATTGCGGAAGGGGCGCGCACCGCCGGTTTGGACAAAGTTTCGTCCGCACGATCGACCAGCGAAGCTGCCAAGTTGCTAAGCGAAATGGCCGAGCCGGGGGATCTCGTTCTGATCAAAGGCAGTCGGGCCGCGCGCACGGAGGAAGTAATCGAGCAATTCGGCAGTCAAAATTCGGCATTCGTGACTTCGCCATGATGTACTACCTCCATCACCTGAGTGGGCAGTTCATCGGGTTCAATGTTTTCCTTTACGTCACCTTCCGGGCCATTGCTGCAGCGGTCACTGCATTTTTGACCACACTGATTTTTGGAAATTTCATTATCGAAAAGCTGCGAGCACTGAAAGTCGAACAACCGATTCGAGGAGCGGCGGAAGTCCACCGCCTTGCCGAACTGCAAGGGGTAAAGCAAGGCACACCGACCATGGGCGGCGTGCTGGTGATTGGCGCCGTGGTCATATCGAGCCTCCTCTGGGCGCGTCTCGACAACAAGTTCGTCTGGCTCGCGTTATTTAGCATGGTTTACCTCGGCGGGCTCGGGTTCGCCGATGATTATCTGAAAGTCACGAAGAAGAAATCTGAAGGGATTCACGGCCGGATTAAACTCGCTTTCCAAATTATTCTCGCGGCGATTATCACCGGCATCTTTCTCACCGATCCATTGTTGGAAGTGCAGGCTCGTACGCTCTACGTGCCTTTCATCAAAACGCCGGTGATTGCGAATATGAGCTGGTTCACCTTCGTGTTTTTTGTGCTGGTCATCGTCGGCACATCGAATGCAGTGAATCTCACTGACGGGCTGGATGGTTTGGCGACCGGTTGCACCATCACTGTGGCATTTGCGTATGCCTTGCTCTGTTACGCGGCCGGCAATTTCCGCGTGGCGGAATACTTACAGGTGCCGTTTTATCCATTCGCCGGCGAACTGACCGTTGTCTGCTCGGCGCTTATCGGCGCGGGGCTGGGCTTTCTCTGGTTCAACTGTTATCCGGCCAAGGTTTTCATGGGCGACACCGGATCGCTGGCCATCGGCGGCATGCTCGGCGTCGTCGCGATCTGTTGTAAACAGGAGCTGCTGCTGGTCGTAGTGGGTGGCGTTTTCGTAATCGAAGCCGTCTCAGTAATCTTGCAGGTGCTCAGCTTCAAACTCACCGGCAAGCGGTTTTTCGTCATGTCTCCGCTTCACCATCACTTCGAGTTAACCGGCTGGAAGGAAACGACCGTCATCGTTCGCTTCTGGATTCTTTCGATCATCTTCGCCTTGCTTGGACTGGCAACCCTGAAACTGCGATGAACAACGGACGCTACAAAAACCAAAACGTAGCCGTGCTTGGAGCAGGGCTGAGCGGGAGCGCCGCGGCATTGCTGCTCGCGTCGGAGGGAGCACAGGTCACGGTGCTCGACAGCGCCGCCGAAAATAATTTGCTGAAATCCACTCTGGACAATCTGCGCGCACATGGGGTGCGTGTTGTTTGTGGATCTGAGACCAACCAGCATTCATCTACTTACGACTGGATGGTTTTAAGTCCGGGCATTGATCCCGTTTCTCCTTTGGCGCGCTATTTTTCCTCGCGCGAAATTGAAACGATCAGTGAGCTCGAGCTGGGTTGGCGCTCCTGCGAAATGCCAGTCATTGCGGTGACAGGTACGAACGGCAAAACCACGACGACCGAACTCCTCGCTCAAATGCTGAACGCCTGCGGTCAGCGAACGATCGCCTGCGGCAACATCGGCAAACCGCTTTCAGAGGTCGCGCGGGAAAACCAGTCATTGGACGTGCTGACGATTGAAGTGAGTTCGTTCCAACTGGAAGCGATCCGCACATTTCGTCCGTCAATCAGCCTCTGGCTCAACTTCGCTCCCGACCACCTGGATCGTTATCGCTCAGTCGCTGAGTATCGCGCGGCTAAGCTGCGCATTTTCGAAAATCAAACCGAGCAGGATGTCGCGGTCGTCAACGCTGCGGAAGCGCTTCCGCCGATTCGACCACGCCGAATTACCTTCAGCGCTTATTCCAATCGCGCCGATTTCCGGTTATCTGACGGGGCAATCGTTTATGAAAATCAGCCCGTCCTGCGCCTGGCTGACACGAAGCTGCCCGGGCTACATAACATCGAGAACCTGATGGCGACGCTCGCTGTCGGCGTTGCCCGCGGATTGTCGTTCGCCCAGATGGTGCCGGCGATTCGCGATTACGAGCCGCGCCCGCACCGGTGCGAATTTGTGCGCGAACTCGATGGCGTCGAATACGTGAACGACTCCAAGGCAACCAACCTGGACGCGGTCGAGAAAGCCTTGGCCGCACAGAGCAAACCGGTGGT
>Ga0137403_10008481_pt1 | contig 11514 bp, 8 predicted proteins | sample CZOMad2_1_16fung_FD_122057 | JGI IMG/M metagenome (GOLD analysis project Ga0137403, IMG submission 122057) | Vadose zone soil fungal communities from Angelo Coast Range Reserve, California, USA - CZOMad2_1_16fungal (Hybrid Assembly) | ecosystem: Environmental > Terrestrial > Soil > Vadose zone...
TCGCGCTTCATCGGCATGCTCACCGATTCGCGCTCTTTCATGTCCTTCCCGCGCCATGAATATTTCCGCCGCGTTCTCTGCAACCTCTGCGGCCGCGAAATCGAAAACGGTGAACTTCCAAACGACCTGAACCTTGTCGGCTCGATGGTCAAAAATATTTGTTTTGCCAACGCCGAAAACTATCTCGGCCTTGCGCTGCCGTTCGCGTCCGAGCACCGCGCACATTCCGCTTGATCGAGGTAGTTCTTTGAACCGTCGCGTCTGCCTCATCTCAATCTTTCTCGTCCCGCTTCTCTGTGCGCCGTTCCCATCGTCTCTTCGTGCCGAATCGGGTGCGGAGGCCTGGCTCCGCTACGCCCCTCTCGATTCCAAAGTCGCGCACCAGTTCGACACGCTCCCCTCGACCGTTGTCATCGTCGACGGTTCCGAACTTTTGACCTCCGCGCGCGATGAATTCGTCCGCGGTATTCGCGGCATCCTCGGTCGGACGCTTGTTGTCTCAACGCAAACTTCCAATCAGCGCGCAGTTCTCCTGGGAACGATCTCCGCCGTTCAAAAAGCCATCCCGGATCTGCGCCCGCCGACCGATCTCGGTCCCGACGGCTTCTGGCTCACCACTCTCTCGATCGGCGGTCGCGAAAATCTCCTCGTCACCGCCACCAACGACCGCGGCGTCCTTTATGGCGTTTTCGCTCTTCTCAACAAAATCGCGCGCGGCGAATCGCTTTCTCATCTCAGCGAGTTCCAGCAACCCTATGCTCCCATCCGTTGGGTCGATCAATGGGACAATCTCGATGGCCACATCGAACGCGGTTACGCCGGTAATTCCATATTTTTCGAAAACGGCAGCGTCCGCCCCGATCTATCTCGCGCAGCTGCTTACGCCCGGCTCCTCGCGTCGGTCGGTATCAACGGCTGCACCATCAATAACGTAAACGCCGATCCCCGGCTTCTGCGGGACGATTACCTCCCGCAACTCGTCCGCGTCGCCGACGTCTTTCGTCCATGGGGTATTCAGCTTTCTATTTCCGTGGATCTTGCCAGTCCCAAAACAGTCGGAGGTCTCGACACATTCGATCCGCTCGATCCCAGCGTCGCGGATTGGTGGCGCAAGAAAGCCGATGCTATTTACGCGGCCATTCCCGACTTCGGCGGCTTCGTAGTCAAAGCCGATTCAGAAGGCCGCCTCGGCCCGTCCTTCTATGGCCGCACGCCCGCCGACGCCGCCAACGTTATCGCACGCGCCCTCAATCCGCATCACGGCGTCGTGTTTTACCGTGCTTTCGTCTACGATCATCACCTCGACTGGCGCGATCCCAAGAACGACCGCGCCAAAGCTGCCTACGACAATTTTCATCCGCTCGACGGCCAGTTCGAAGACAACGTCATCATCCAAATCAAGCATGGTCCAATCGACTTCCAGGCGCGCGAACCGGTTTCGCCGCTTCTCAGTGGCCTCGAAAAAACCAACGAGGCGATCGAAGTGCAAGTCACGCAGGAATACACCGGACAGCAGCACCATCTCTGCTTCCTAATTCCGATGTGGAAAGAAGTCCTGGACTTTGACCTGCACGCGAACGGCGTCACGACAAGAGTGAAGGACCTCGTCGCCGGAAAGACCTTTCATCGGCCCGTTGGCGGCTTCGTCGCCGTGGTCAATGTCGGTCTGGACGAAAATTGGCTCGGCCATCCCCTCGCCATGGCCAACTTGTATGGGTACGCCCGCCTTGCATGGAATCCAAATCTAACCGCCGAACAAATCGCAAAAGAGTGGACCATCCTCACCTTCGGCCGCAATCCCAAAGTCGCGCAGACAATCTCCTCGATGCTTCTCTCTTCATGGCGCACCTACGAAAGCTACACTGGTCCGCTCGGGATGCAGACACTCACAGACATTCTTGGCAGCCACTACGGGCCCGGAATCGAATCTTCAGAAGAAAACGGCTGGGGCCAGTGGCACCGCGCCGATCACGACGGCGTCGGCATGGATCGCAGCGTCGCCAGCGGCACCGGTTATGTCGCCCAGTACCCGCCGCTCATTTCGCAACTCTACGAATCGCCAGCGACGACGCCCGACGACCTGCTCCTCTTTTTCCATCACGTCCCTTACACTCACGTCCTTCATTCCGGCAAAACCGTCATCCAGCACGTTTACGATTCTCACTACGAGGGCGCAGAGCACGCAGCCGAGTACGTCAAGCAATGGCAATCGCTGCAAGGTCTCATTGACAACGACCGCTACGCCGCAACCCTTGCTCGCCTCGCATACCAATCCGGCCACGCCATCGTTTGGCGCGATGCTGTTTGTGAATATTTCTTGCGCCTTTCCGGAATCGCCGATGCGAAAGGACGCGCCGGCCATCACGCTAATCGCATCGATGCTGAATCGATGCAACTCACGAGCTACACCGCCGTCGCTGTTACGCCGTGGGAAAACGCATCCAGCGGCAAGGCCATTGAGTGCGCATCGCCGCAACAGACTTGCTCGGCAGGAATTGTGTTCAAAGGACCTTCCGGCGTGTACGAGCTGGACGTTCAATACTTCGACCAGAACAATGGCGAATCCACATTTCGTGTTTTTATCAACGACAAACTAATCGACGAGTGGAGCGCAAACCTACAGCTCCCCGCAACAGAAATCGGCGGCGACTCTTCCACGCGCCGCCGCATCCCCAACATCACCATCCCGCGCGGTGCGGAAATCCGTATCGAAGGTACGCCCGACCGCGACGAACGCGCCGCCCTCGACTACCTCGAAATTAATCCGCAGCCTCGCTAGCTCTCGTTCATACCTTCCGTAGTTCCCTTGCTCGCGCTGCCCTTTGGCGCTAAAGTACCCGCCATCCCGTTCCCACTATCGTGACCGTCGTTCATGGACCTTCAGACTTCAACATTTGAACTCGTCAAGCGTTTTCAGGACGGCGACCAAAGCGCTTTCAGCCTTATTTTTCGGAAATATCAGCGGCGCCTCGCTGTACTCGTCTACTACAAAATGAGCACCGATCTCCGCAGCCGCATGGAAGTCGACGACATTCTTCAGGTCGTTTTCTTCGCAGCTTCCCGATCGCTCGACCGGTTCACTTATCAAAACCCAGGAAGCTTGATGGCGTGGCTCTCACGGTTAGCGGACAACGCAATCGTGGACGCGGCCCGCTTCGAAAACCGGGAAAAACGCCGCGCCGAAGATCTCCTCACGTTCCACTCGGAAAGCAATCCTCGAGGGGCCGATCCAGCCCATTTCGAGACCCCTAGCCGCATATTTGCGCGCAACGAAACGATCGACACGCTAGTCCGCAATCTCGGCGCGCTTCCCGCAGCGTATCGTCAGGCGATTCTCGTGACAAAGTTCGAAGGGCTCACAACTTCCGAGTTTGCGGAACGTATCGGCAAATCACGCGAGGACGCCGCGTTGCTCCTTCACCGCGCCCTAAAACGTTTCCGTGAACTTGAACAAGCGCACGAAACGACGAAATGAGCGATTCGAAATCCAGTCCACGCCATGATGAGGATTTGCCGGGCGGATCGCCGCCGTCCGACCGCGACCGCGCCATTGCCGATGCGATCGCGAACTATTTGGACAGCGCCTCGCAAGAAGAATTTCCCGACGTCGATACCTTCTGCCGGCAACACCCTTCCATCGCGCAGGATTTGCGCCCTTTACTGCAATCTCTAAACGCGATGGACGAAACTTTCTCGCTCCCTCGCGGCGCAAACACGCCCGAGCCTCTTCCGCCCGCGCTCTCCGGCCATCGAATTCTCAGCGAAATCGGCGCGGGCGGCATGGGCCGCGTCTTTTTGGCGCTGGACGAAGGTCTAAATCGCAAAGTTGCCATCAAGACGCTGAACGCCCGATTCGCGAACGAATCCGGTATCCGTACGCGCTTCATGCAGGAAGCCAGATCGCTGGCCCAAATCAGCGATCCGCACATCGTCTCGATCTTCAGCCTCGGTAGTTCCGAGGAAGTCCCGCACTTTGTCATGGAATATGTCGAAGGCACGGACCTCTTTCACGCCACACGCGCGCTTACCATCCGCCAGCGCGTCGAGTTAATGCGCAAAGTCGTCCTCGCCGTCGAAGTTTTGCATCAACATCAAATTCTGCATCGCGATTTGAAGCCGGCCAACATTCTCGTCGGCGCCGACCTCCAGCCCAAATTGCTCGATTTCGGGCTGGCCCTCCATACCGATTCCGATTTTCGCCTCACCTCGTTTGGCGAACTCGTGGGCACGCCAAACTATTTTTCGCCTGAACAAACTGCGGCGGATCAGCAACTCGACGCGCGAACGGATATCTTTTCGCTCGGCACCATTCTTTACGAATCCCTGACTGGGCAATTGCCGTTTTCCGAGCGATCTCTCGCCAATCAACTTCAATCTATTCGCACCGCTGATCCGGTCCTGCCGCGCCGTCTCAACCCCGACATTCCCGGCGACCTGCAAGACATCTGCCTTAAGGCTCTCGAAAAGAAACCCGAAAACCGTTATCGCTCCGCGCAGGAAATGGCCGACGACATCGAACGGTTTCTCGCCGGTGAAAAAGTGCACGCCAGCCCGACTACTTACGGCAATCTCGTATCGGGAAGAATCGATGAACACCTGCGCGAGATTGATACCTGGCGCAGCGACGACATTCTCTCCGACGCCGAATTCGAGGGCTTTCGTAAACAGTACTCGCGTCTCGTCGATCGCGAAGACGCCTGGATTTTGCAGGCTCGCCGCCTTACTTTCCCCCAAGTCAGCTTGTACCTCGGCGCTTGGATACTCATCGCCGGCGCCGCTCTTCTGTTCCTCTTTCACTTCGATCGACTGTCCGGCTCTCCGCGCGTCTTCGTCGCCTCGGCTGTTGCTGCCCTGACGGGATGGCAAGGTCTGTCGCTCTGGAAAAAAGGACTGCTCCGCAACGGCATCGCGCATCTTCTTACTCTCTGTCTCCTGATTCCCATCGCCCTCCTTGTCGCTATGGGCGAATATCACATCCGGGAAATTATCGCGGCCAATCCCGATTGGGAGCTACTTCACAACATCACCGGACAATTCAAAGAAATTACCAACATTCAATTATGGTGGGCCGTGGCGCTCTCGATGCCCACGTACATTTGGCTTCGCGTCTACACCCGCTCGTCTGCTTTTTCCCTCGTCGCCGCAATGATGGGTGCTGCATGGTGCGGCATCACTTTTGCCCGCATGGGCCTGATCGAATGGCTCAACCAGGACCATAGCAAACTCTATTTCTGGCTGCTTCCGGTCGCCATCCTGTTTCTTCTCGCAGGATTTCTTCTTGAGCGTCTCAAGCTTTCCAGCGACTCTCGCTACTTTTATCCGTTTGCCGTCGCTCTCACCTTCGTAGCGTTGAGCGGCCTCGCCGCCGACTACGAATCGCTTCAGGACTCGCTTAAAAAATTCTTGCCCTGGACGCGCGGCGGGATCGAATACCTCTTTATCGCAAATGCCGCGATTTACTTTCTGTTGCAAGCCGTATTGGGGCGCTCTTCTCTCGCCCAGATGCGCGTCGTCGCCCGTGCCTTTCGTTTCGTCATTCCTGGCCACATCCTCTCTTCGGTGTTCTCGCTCGGCGTCAGCGCCATGCACCTGTGGCACAAGTCGCAACAAGATCTTTCCCTCAAACGTGAAGCTCGAAGCTTTGAAATTCTCCTCCCGCTCCTCGCTTGCGTTTTCATCTACGCGAGCATCCCGAAGCAAATGAAAAACTATTTCGTCACCGGCACCCTCTTTCTTGGTATCGGTATCGTCCGCCTCCAGCAGGATATCTTCGAGGATCAGGCTCGCTGGTCCCTTCTCCTTCTGATTCTCGGTCTGCTCCTGATGCTCGCCGCCACGCGCTATTCGGCCATCAAAATGGCCCTTTCTCGCTATCTGCGTCGCTCCTCATAACCGCCTAAAAAAGTTTCGCCTTGCTGCAATTCCCACCCTTTTTTGACGCTGTTCCGTATTGAAGGCGGCAATGCTTGAGTGCCGCCGACTGAAATCACTTGGCCTCTGCCGGGGAGCATCATCATGGCTTCAAATAAAAGACCACGTTCAATTTTGGCCGCATGTTCATTCACCGTACTTTTACTCTTCGCCGCCTTCGCTTCCACCGGCTGTGAAGGTGATGATGCCACCTGGGTCCTCTCCCTGAAGCCCTCCTTTACCGACTCCGATCTCGAATGGGATCCGCAGCTCGTCGGAACCTGGTCCTCTGACGACAGCTCGCTCAAGATGACCTTCGCCGAGGGCGAAAAGCGCGCCTACAAACTCCTCGTCATCGAGTCGGATTCCGGCGACGAGAAGTCCGGCGAATTTGAAGTCCACCTCGTGCGCCTTGGTTCCGATTGGTTCCTCGATCTTTTTCCGACCGGCCAATTGCCATCCAGTGAGTTCACGCAGATACATCTATTGCGTGCGCACTCGATCGCGCGGCTGGAACTGCAACAGGATTCCATTCAACTCTCCTTCTTGAGCGGCACATGGCTCAAAAATCAACTTAAACAGCAAATCGTGGACATTTCGTATCAGGAAACTCAGGGAACGCTCCTGCTAACTGGCACAACAGAAGACGTGCAAAGTCTTATTCATTTCCATTCAGACGATGGCGCATTTTCCGACGAAGCTCAGCTATTTCGCCAGGAGGAACAAGAATGAACGCTGCAAAACAACGATTGCACGGATGGAAAGAGATTGCATTTCACTTCAGCCGTTCCGTCCGCTGCGTTCAGCGGTGGGAAAGAGCCGAGAAATTACCGGTCCACCGTCACAACCACGCTCGCGGCAGTACGGTCTACGCGCTCCAGAAAGAACTCGAAATATGGCAGAGTGTTGAGCGGGCGAGTGAATTGACTTCCGTGCCTTCGCGACAGAAACAAGAGGCTCTCGCTCCGCAAACGGTGAGCGCCAGCCGCGCACGTCGCGTATCGCAAAACCAAAGCGCAGGAGAAAGTTTCTCCGAACTACATTCGACTTGGAGTGCGGCCGATTTGCAAACCATCGCGCGCCAGATGGCGTTATTTTTCTTGAGAGCAAGCCGGAACGCACCCGCCACTCGCGGTTCCGATCGCCGCGCGACGGCGCAATCAGTGCAGTAACACGTACTCAAAATCCGTGGGCTTCGTATTGATCCCGCGTTCCGGAGGCGCAATCCACCCGGCCATCTTCCCCCGCTCGAACACGCCTTTCATCAGGCTCCGCACGTATGCGCGGTCGCCTTCCGTCGGCAGCCATTCCGTTTGCCGCGCCGCAAACTCTTCCGCGCCAATCGGCTTGCCGCTCAAATCCGTCGGAACATTCGCCCAACTTCCGACGGTCCTCCGAAATCGTGGACTCGGCAAAAACATTCGCTGCGGATATCCGCTGTCCTCCAGCAATTTATTCCAGCGGGCCAATCCTTTTTCGCAATCCCGCACGTAGGATTCGCGTACCACTTCGTTCATCGCATTCCGCATCGGAATCTGTTCGCTCCGCGCGCCGCCTTTTCCGTCCGGCAGTTCCAGCGTGTGCGCCTGCTCCGCCGCCAGGTGATCCTCATACCGTTCCTCATCCGGCCGTCCCTTCAATCCATTCGCAAAATACGAAGCCGCATTTGAAGACGAATCGCCGCCAAATAAGTCCAGCGACGAACTGAACCAGAAATTCAAGTAGCGCTGGATCGTCGGCAAATCGATTGCTCCCGCCTTCCGAATCGCTACGGGATCATCCGTCCTCAACTCCTTCATCACTTCAATCGTCCGTTTAATGACTCGTCCGATTCCCGTGTCGCCCACGAACATGTGGTGCGCCTCTTCCGTCAGCATGAACCGGCACGTCCGCGAGAGCGGATCAAAACTAGATTCCGCCAGCGACTTCAGCTGAAACTTCCCGTCGCGGTCCGTGAAATACGTAAACATATAAAAACTCAGCCAGTCGCTGATCGGCTCATTGAACGTGCTCAAAATTCTCGGTTTGTCCGCGTCGCCCGAGTGCCGCTCCAGCAATTCTTCCGCTTCCTCTCGGCCGTCGCGGCCAAAATACGCATGCAGCAGATACACCATCGCCCACAAATGCCGTCCTTCTTCCACGTTCACCTGAAACAAATTTCGCAAGTCGTAAAGCGATGGCGCAGTGTGCCCAAGCAATCGTTGCTGCTCGACGGATGCCGGCTCCGTGTCGCCCTGCGTCACAATCAATCGCCGCAGCGTCGAGCGGTGTTCACCCGGCACCTGCTGCCACGCCGCCTGCCCGAAATTATCTCCAAATCCAATCTTTCGGTCCGCCTCCGGCTCCGCGAGAAAAATTCCCCACCGGTAGTCCGGCATTTTTACGTAGTCGAACGTCGCCCAGCCCTTCGTATCCACCGAAATCGCCGTGCGCAAATATACTTCCGCCGCATTGAAGTCGCTCGGCCCCAATCCGTGCCACCAGTTCAAAAATTCCGGTTGCCAATGTTCTAGCGCTCGCTGCAAAGTTCGGTTCGATCCCAAATCCACATTGTTGGGAATCTTGTCGTGATAGTTCGCTTCCATTTCTAAACTCTCTCCCAATCAAATTTCGCTTTTGATCCTTTTCCAAAAATCTTCAGTGCACCCTGTTCGCCGGTCGCATTCGGCCGGACAAAAACCCAGTTCTGCCACGCCGAAAGCCGTCCAAAAATCTTCGTCAGCAAATTTTCATTCCCGGCAAACCGCAAACTCGCTTCCATGCCCGTCAGCGCATCCGGAGACAAACTCACTCTCTCTTCAATCGCGATTCGGATCTCGTCTTCCCAGTCCAAATCATCCGGCGCAACGGTCACCAGTCCCGCATCCAACGCGCTCTCCGCGCCAAGTTGTTGCCCGCACAATTTCTTCAGCTCATCCAACTTTTTCGCGTCGTCGTGGAATCGTACGGCGAGTCGCCCCGCTCCATTTACCATCGGCAACAATCCAAAATTCAACTCCGAAAGCGCAATCTTCGGCAGCGTCGCTTCATCCTCCGCGGCCGCCAGCATGTAGCTCCGGTCCGCCGCCAGCGCGAGTTCGAACAATGTCCCCACAAAACACGATCGCGGCTCGATCATCGCGAACATGCTCCGCGAGCTCACATCCAGGCGCGCGAGCGTCCGCCGCAACATCCCAATCGTCTCTCGCACCAGCCAATCCTCGCGATGCGCGACCATTAGTTCATCATTCGCAAGCACCGCCGCCGAATCGCCCTCCGTCTTGAACAAAAACAATCCCAACTCCGGCTCATTGGTTCGCAACATCAAAATTGCATCATCTAGTTCTCGCGCCATCGCCAGCGGCCACCACGCGTCACCTAGAATGTGAATCTGTTCCACACTATTGGGTTGAGCGCCGCGCGGACCGCGCACCTTCACCGTTGCTGTCCTTGCCGCGCGATCAAACATCACGTCGACGTGTTCGTAGTGATACCCGGCATCATCGAGCTTTCTCTTCAACGCGTTTAGCCGAATCCCCGTCGCATCTGCGCCTCTCGTCGATCCGGCCGCCAGCTTCTGCGCTCGTTCTTGTACCAACGCAGCAAACTTTGCCGGCGCCGTAATCTCATCCACCAATCCCCATTGCTTTGCTCGCTCGCCCTTCACGCCATCCGCATTCGTGCAAAACAGATCCGCCAAGTCCCTGCGCACTTTTCTCTTATCAATGATGCGCGTCAGCCCGCCGGTTCCCGGCAGCACTCCCAGTAGTGGCGTCTCCGGCAAACTCACCGCACTCGACCGGTCATCCACCAGCAAAATTTCGTCGCACGCCAGTGCCAGCTCGTACCCGCCGCCCGCAGTCGTCCCGTTCAGCGCCGCCAGAAATTTCAGCCCATCGACGCGGCTCGAATCTTCCATCCCGTTCCGCGTCTCGTTCGTGAACTTGCAAAAATTCACTTTCCATCCGTGCGACGAAAGTCCCAGCATGTAAATGTTCGCGCCCGCGCAAAACATTCTTTCTTTCGCGCTCGAAATCACCACGCACGCCACTTCCGGATGTTCAAACCGAATCCGCTGCAACGCGTCATGCAGCTCAATGTCCACACCCAGGTCATACGAATTCAGCTTCAGCTTGTACCCGGGCCGCAGCCCCGCATCCTCATTCACATCCATCAGCAACGTCGCCACGCGCCCATCCACCTTCAACTTCCAATGCCGGTAGCCTTCCGACGCCGCGTCAAACAAAACCATCTGCTTTTCCATCACTTCCGCCATACACGCCTCTTCCCTTCGTCTATTCGCAATTCTCCAAGTGTACTATACCGCCCGCCACTCCCTACAATAAGCAATATAGTGCATGCACCCAATCGGTTGCTCAAAATAGCTCCCCGCTACGGACGGAGGGTTGTCATCGGCGTTTGCTTCAACTCAGCCGCGCACCCAACCCAACGCGTGTCATCCCGACCGAAGTAGCCCGGCTTTTTCCTGCACGCGGTGTTCGCGTGCCGGGCTACCCAGTGGAGGGACCTCTCTTCGATCACAAATAGATCATTGGCCACGAAGGGCCTTCTTCTGAGTCGGCCCTCTTCGCTCATCACGCCTTCACCACCGCCGCCAACTCCGCCGCCGCCTGCTTCACCGTCTTCCCGCTCGTGTTCACACTCGCGTCCCCTTTCTCGTACAGCGGCTCTCGCCCCGCCAAAATCTTTCGCAAATCCGCCATCGCCCAATGGCTCCCCGCCATCGGCCGCTTGTCTCCCTGCGCAATCACCCGCTGCATGTGATCCTCTGCCTTGGCCTTCAACCAGACCGTATAGCACGCGCTCCTCAGCCGGGAAAAAGTCTCCGGCTCATTCACAATGCTTCCGCCCGTCGCCAGCACAAATCGTTCATTCGTCTCCAGCACGCGCTCCAGCGCCTCGCGCTCCATCCGATGAAATCCCGCCGGCCCGTACAAATCAAACACGGCGCTCAACTTCACGCCACTCTCCTGCTCAATCCGCCGGTCCAATTCAATAAATGGCGCCCCCATCCGCTCCGCAAGCAGCGCTCCCAACGTGGACTTCCCTGCCCCGCGCAATCCAACCAGCGCCACACGTCCGCGTCGTTCTTCTTCGCTCTTCACGCCAAATTTTTCCAGCAGCATCGCTTGCGCACGCCGCCGCTCTTCCGGCTTCAGTTTCTCCAGCAACGCAATCGTTCCCGCAATCTCCGGCACCTCTCCATTTCTCTCCTGCGCCAACCGTTCCACTCCCAAATCCATGGCATGCGCAATCCGTCGCAGCCGAATAATCGAAATATTCCCGTGCCCCGTTTCCAATTGCGCCAAAAAACGCTCGGACACATACGCGGATTTCGCCAGTTCTTTCCGCGTCATCGACCTCCGCGATCTTTCCGCTCGCACCCGCTCACCCAGCAACCGCAAAAACTCCGTCTCCGGCCGCGGCCCGCTCTGCACTTTGCTTCGCATCGCCTCTCCCAACCGGCAGTATAGTACATCCCGCCCCGCGCGAAGTTTCTTCTCACAAAAACAAACCGGACCGGCGCATTTCGCGCCAGCCCGGAATGTTTCCTCTCTTGGTTGCCTGTTCGGGCTGCTAGAACGTGAACCGAGCGCCGAACTC
>Ga0137403_10008482_pt1 | contig 11512 bp, 12 predicted proteins | sample CZOMad2_1_16fung_FD_122057 | JGI IMG/M metagenome (GOLD analysis project Ga0137403, IMG submission 122057) | Vadose zone soil fungal communities from Angelo Coast Range Reserve, California, USA - CZOMad2_1_16fungal (Hybrid Assembly) | ecosystem: Environmental > Terrestrial > Soil > Vadose zone...
TGCTTCCGCTTCCGCATCACCGGCCACTACTTCGCGCTGGTCACCCTCGCGCTGTCCGGCATCGTGCTGCAGGTGATCACGGCCACCCGCGATCACACCGGCGGATCGCTCGGCTACACCCCGACGCGGTACCAGGGAGGCAGCTCGCTGTACGCGATGCAGTTCACCGGAAAGACCACCTGGTATCTCATCGCGCTCGGGATCTGGGCGGTGGGCCTGTACGTCTGGTACCGGGTGGACCGCAGCATGATGCGCTACGCGCTCGAGGCGATCTCGGAAGACGAGGACGGAGCCGCCGCGGCGGGCGTGCACGTGACCGCGGAGAAGCTCAAGATCACGGTCCTGAGCGCGGTGATGACCGCGCTGGCCGGGGCGCTCTACTGCCAGTACCAGATGTTCATCTCCCCCGACACGGTGAGCGGCATCTCCATCTCGCTCCAGATGGTGTTCGCGGTCGTGGTGGGCGGCATCTACGTCTCCCTCGGGCCCACCGTGGGGGCGATCATCACGATCCTGCTCGCCGAGGTGCTGCGCATCTCGTTCGGCACCCGCGCGGTGGGCTGGGACAACCTCGTCTACGGGGTCCTGCTCGTGCTCTTCATCGTGTTCCTGCCCAAGGGCATCGTGGGCAGCCTCCTCGCCGCGGCGCGGCCGCGGAAGGGCGCGCGCGCGATGGCGGGCACCTGATGGTTCTCCGCGAGGCGCGGGCCGACCACTACCGCATCCCGCTGCCGGTGGCGCTCTCCGACAGCACCCACGGCGTGATCGAGGGCTTCGAGCTGATCACGGTGCGCCTGCGCGATGAGGACGGCGCCGAGGGCGTGGGCTACACCTACACGGTGGGCACCGGCGGCGCCGCGGTGCACGCGGTGCTCACGCGTGATCTGGCGCCCCGGCTGGCCGGCCGCGAGGCCGAGCGGATCGAGGAGCTGTGGCAGGCCATGTGGTGGGCGCTCCACTATGGCGGTCGCGGGGGTGCCCAGATCTTCGCGATGTCGGCGGTGGACATCGCCCTGTGGGACCTGCGCGCCCGGCGGCAGGGGGCGCCGCTGTGGCGCGTGCTGGGTGGCTTCGATCCGCGCGTGCCCTGTTACGCAGGTGGTATCGATCTCGAGCTCCCGCTCGACGCGCTGCTGCGCCAGACCGACGACAACCTGGCCCGCGGCTTCCGCGCCATCAAGATGAAGGTCGGCCGCCCATCGCTTCGCGAGGACATCGAGCGCGTGCGCGCCATGCGCGGGCATCTGGGCCTCGAGTTTCCCTTGATGGTGGACGCCAACATGCGCTGGAGCGTGGACGACGCCATCCGCGCGGCGCGCGCGCTTCAGGAGCTCAACCCGGTCTGGCTCGAGGAGCCCACGATCCCCGACGATGTCCCCGGCCACGCCCGCATCGTGCGCGAGGGCGGCCTCCCCATCGCGGCGGGCGAGAACCTCCACACCCTCTACGAGTTCCGGGCCCTCATCGCGGCCGGCGGCGTGACCTTCCCCGAGCCCGACGTCACCAACTGCGGCGGCATCACGTCATTCATGAAGATCTGCCACCTCGCAGAGGCCTTCAATCTGCCGGTCACGTCCCACGGCGCCCACGACGTGACGGTCCACCTGCTGGGCGCCGTGCCGAACCGCTCTTACCTGGAAGCCCACGGCTTCGGTCTCGACCGCTACATCGCGAATCCACTTCGCATCGAAAACGGTCGCGCCATCGCACCCGATCGTCCCGGCCACGGCATCGAGTTTGATTGGAAGGGTCTGGAGAAACTCCGCGCCTGACACGGCGGCCGGCAGCCGGGCGGGGGTGGGGGGCAGGGGTCTCTCACCACGACACGCTGTCTCGTCTTGTTGCGGGGAGGAGTTCCCAATCCGGGAGGGCCAGGTTCTGGGCTTCCCTCGGCGGGGAACGGGTGAACCGACCCCCATGCCCCCCACCCCCGCCCGGCTGCCGGCCGCCTTCTCGCGTGGGCCTTGGATTCCCTAGCGTTCGCGTTGCTGTTCTAGGGCTGGGCGGATTTCTTCGGCGATGATGTCGATCGTTTCCAGTATGGCGGGGTAGGTGCTGTAGCTGACTTCGAGCGCGACGTGCTCGCAGCCTGCGGTCTGGTACTGGCGGAGCTCGCGAATGATATTGGTGAGCGGGCCGCGGAGGACGTGGCGCGTGCCCAGGAGCGCGGTGTCGACGGCTGCCTGGTGGACGCCGTCGATGAGGATCGGGATGCGCAGGCTCAGCTGGGGGTCGCCCTCACGCTTGGCCTCCTTCCAGAGGTTGGCGACGGCGAGGGCGCTGGCGCGGAACGTGGACGGGGGCATCCCGGAGGCGTGCCAGCCGTCACCCAGCCGCGCGACCCGGCGGAGCGCCGCTTCGGAGGCGCCGCCGACCAGGATTGGCGGCCGGGGCTTCTGCAGGGGCATCGGCGAGGCCTTGACCCCGGTGAGGTGGTGGTTCGCGGTCTTGATCTCCGGGTACTCCTGGGTCCACACCGTGCGGAAGAGCTCGATGGCCTCGTCGGTGCGCCGGCCCCGCTCGCGGAACGGGACATTGAGGGCCTCGAACTCGCCCTCCACCCAGCCCACCGCCACGCCCACGATCAGACGGCCGCCGGAGAGGACGTCCACGCTGGCGAGGAGCTTGGCCACCGGCAGGGGCGACCGATAGGGCAGCACGATCACGCTGGTGCCGAGCGCGATGCGCTCGGTGACGCCGGCGAGCCACGGCAGCATCGCGAGCGGATCCAGCATGTCGTTGCGATAGATGAGCGAGATATCGCGCGGCACGATGACGTGGTCCGTCACCCAGATCGAGTCGAGGCTCATCTCCTCGGCGCGGGCCGCGATCTGGGCGAGCCGCGAGGGCTCGATGGGGCGTCCGTAGTGGGGTAGGCAGATGCCGAGCTTCATGGGCGGGAGCCTACCACGCCCCGGAGTGCTACCGGGTCAGCGAATCGGCCCCCCGGCCCGCCATCGTGGCCGGATCGGGCTCACCCGGCTCGGTGGGCTTCGGCAGGTTGCGCTCGATCAGCCGCCAGTGCCGCACCGCCAGGAGGCAGCGCGAGAACGCACGCTCGCCCCGCGAGTCGTCGCTGGGGGTGCGCTCGATGTCCACGTGTCCGGTCTCGAGGTCCACGCCGCGCACCCATGCCTCGAAGCTGGGCGACGTTCGCTGCGCGTAGCTCACACAGGTGGTGACGTCCGCCTGCGACTGCTCGGCGTAGTCCGGCGGCCACGCAAATCCGCTGCATAGCAAGATACTGCACGTCAGGACGATGGCCCGGCTCATGGCTGGCTCCTTCCGCGCCGATGACGGCAGCAAGAGACAGGCCATTGGCGAGCAATGGAGAATCAGAGGGTTAGGAAGGTAGTGCCGCGACGATGTTGCGTCAGTCCCAAAACAACCAGGAAATATCTGCTCGTTCAGCGGTCGAGACGGGGCGGTTCCGGAAACTGCTGATCGACGAGGCGGTGGTTGCGCAGACCGATCGCCTCGCGCTGAATGATCAGGATGCGCCGCGCCTCGAGCGCCCGCGTCCGCGCCTGTCGGTAGCGCTCGCGCGCGCGGTCGCGTGCGTCCCCCTCGGGTGCGTCTCGCAGCGCGTCGTGCAGGTCGGCGGCCAGGCGCAGGGCGGCCTCCAGACGCTCGCCCGCGCGGCCGAGCGTCGCCGCCTTCTCCGCCACGATCTCCTTCTCGGTGCGCTGGAGGGCTTCCTCCCGGTAGTTCACGCCGGGCCCTCGACGATGCCCGCCGCGATGAGCTCCGCGATGCGCTCGTCCTTGTAGCCGAGCAGGTCGCGCAGCACGCCGCGCGTGTGCTGGCCCACGTGATAGGCCGCCGGTCCCCGGGGGTGGGTGGGCCGCCCGTCCAGGTGGTATGGGCTGGCCGTGACGCGCAACGAGGGCAGGGCCGGATGGGGCAGCACCGGGAAGAAGCCCCGGGTCGCCAGGTGCTCGGTGGCGATGACCTCGGCCGGACGCAGCACCGGCGCGCAGGGGATCCGCGCCGCGCCGAGGACCGCGAGCGCCGCGTCCGTGCTGGGGAAGGTGTCGAGCCAAACGGTGATGACCGAGCGCAGGTCGCGCCAGTGCCGTCGGCGCGTCAGCGCGGTGGTGAAGCGCGGATCCTCGGCCAGCTCGGGCCGCTTCATGAGGCCGAGCAGGCGCTGCCAGAGCCGCGGGGCCCCCACGATCTGCATGGCCATGTAGCGGTCGCCGATCCGGTGCACGATCATGCCCGGGCGCGGGTTGCCGTGCTCCTCGCCGCCGTTGAGCACCGAGGCGTAGGTGACGCTGTCGGCGCCCACGAGGGCCTCCAGCATCGAGACGTCGAGGTGGGCGCCCTGCCCGGTGCGGGTCCGGCGCCAGAGCGCGGCCATGATCGCGCCCATCGCGTGGGCGGCGGCCAGGACGTCCGCGGCCTGGAGATTCGAGGCCCGCGGCGCCGCCTCATCGCCCTGCTCCAGCGCCATCATGCCGGAGGCGGCGTTGATGATGTGGGCGAAGGCGGGGCGCTCGCGCCACGGCCCGGTCTGGCCGAAGCCCGAGATCGAGCAGTAGACGATATCGGGCTTCGCGGCGCGGACCGGGTCGTAGGCCAGGCCGAGCTTGCCGGCCACGCCGGGCGCGAAGTTCTCGATGAACACGTCGGCGTGGCGGGCCAGCTCCAGGACCACGTCGCGGCCCTCGGGCCGGCTCAGGTCCACCGCGACGCTCTCCTTGCCCGCGTTCACCCGCGCGAAGTAGGTGGACTGATCGTCGCGGCCGGCCTCGATCTGGTGCGGGTTGCGGCGCATCTCGTCGCCCTCGATCGGGCGCTCGATCTTGATGACCCGGGCGCCCAGGTCGGAGAGCAGGCGCGTGCAGTAGGGCCCCGCGAGCACGCGGGTCAGGTCGACGACCAGCAGGCCGTGCAGGGGCAGGGAGTCGTCGGCCACGGATCAGTTGGGGCGCTGATCGATGTCGGAGCGGGTGAAGCCGATGAACAGCAGGATGGTGAAATCATCGAGCTTCGCGCGCCCGATACCGGGGGCGGGGGCATCCACCAGGGTGTCGCCCTTACGGTCGAAGGCCCAGAGGCGTAGCTCGGCCTGGCCCCGGTTGCGCACCCACTTGAAGAGCGCGAGCTCGGGGACGGGAACGTTCACGACGGGGGCCTGGAAGGCGGGAAGGCCGATCAAGGTCTGGTCGTGGTCGGTCCCGTACACCGATACGAACATCTTGAGCTTGCGGTCCGGGTCATTGCCGCCGACCCGCACCCCGTGAACCTTCATCCACGTGGTGACGAAGTCCTTCACGAAGGCTTCGTTGCCCGCCTGCACGGTGACTTCCAGGCCGACCGGCTCGCCTCGCAGGTGCGAGAGATCGAGATCGGCGAGCGCGCGCTCGAGCGAGCGGACCAGGAGCTGCTGGGTGATCCCGGCCGGAGCGGTGGGGCCGAGGGAATTGGCGAGAGAGCAGCCTCCGAGCAGCGCGGCGAGGAGCACCGCGACCGCGGTGCGGGCGAGGGCGGGCATCGGGCGAACCCGCGCCTCAGGCGGACTGCGCCAGACCCGTCGGACACGCGACGCCCGTGCCGCCGACGCCACAGTAGCCCCACGGATTCTTGGCCAGGTACTGCTGGTGATAATCCTCGGCGTAGTAGTACTCGGGGGCCTGGCGGATCTCGGTCGTGATCGGGCCGTAGCCCGCCTTCTCGAGCACCGCCTGGTACGTCTTGCGCGAGGCCTCCGCCGCCTCCTGCTGGGCCGGCCCGTAGCAGTAGATGGCCGAGCGGTACTGGGTGCCCACGTCGTTGCCCTGCCGCATGCCCTGCGTCGGATCGTGGCTCTCCCAGAAGACGCGCAGCAGGGACTCGTAGGACACCTTGGCCGGATCGAAGACGACCAGCACGACCTCGGCGTGGCCGGTCCCGCCGCTGCAGACCTCCTCGTAGGTCGGGTTCGGCGTGTGGCCGCCCGCGTAGCCGACGGAGGTCGAGTAGACGCCCGGGATGCCCCAGAACTTCTTCTCCTCGCCCCAGAAGCAGCCCATGCCGAAGACGGCGCGCTCGGTGCCCGCCGGGAAGGGAGGCTCGAGACGGGCGCCGGTCACGAAGTGGGTCTCGGGTACCAGCATGCGCTCCTGGCGGCCGGGGAGCGCCTCGGCGGCCGACGGCAAACCGCGCTTCTTCGAACCGAACATGAGGGATCCTCCTCCCGGTAGAGCCTACATCAGGGCGGCGCGCGAGGCCACTCTGCTATGCTCGTCGGGCATGAGCGAGCGCGACTGGAACTGGGAGCGGCAGCTGCACGGGATCATCCCACCCCTGATCTCGCCGCTGGATGACACGGGCGCGCCGGACGCAGACGCCATGGCCGCGCTCGTGGACCATGTGGTCGGCGGGGGCTGCTCCGGCCTGTTCATGCTGGGCGGCTGCGGCGAAGGCGCCTGGCTCACCTCCGCGCAGCGGGGTACGGTCGTACGGGCGGCGGTGCGAGCGGCGGTCGGGCGCGTGCCGGTCCTGGCCGGCGTGATGCTGCCCGCCACCGGGCCCGCCGTCGAGGCGGCCCACCAGGCCGCCGGGGAGGGCGCGGACGCGCTCGTGGTCGGCTCTCCGTACTACTTCGGGGTCGAGCCCGCCGCGCAGGAGCGCCACGTGGAGGCGGTGCTGGCCGCCACGCCGCTCCCCGCGCTGCTCTACAATATCCCCCAGTGTACGCATCACGTCCTGTCGGCCGACACGATAGGCCGGCTGGCCCGGAATCCGCGCGTGCTCGGCATCAAGGACTCGGCGGGCGATTTCGAGGCCTTCCAGACGCTGCTCGCGATCAAGCGGGAGCGCCCGCACTTCCGGGTGCTGCAGGGCCACGAGTCGCTGGCCGCCGCGAGCCTGCTGCAGGGCGGCGACGGGATGGTGCCGGGCATGGCCAATCTGGCGCCTGCGCTCTTCGTCCGGCTGCAGGCCGCCGCCGACCGCGGCGCCGCGGCGGAGTGCGCGGAGCTGCAGCGGCAGGTCACCGCGATCGCGCGGATCTACCAGCAGGGGCCGTGGCTGGCCGCGCTCAAGGCCGCGTGCGCCATGCTGGGGCTGGGCAATGGCCGCCCGGCGCCGCCGCTCGCGCCCGCACTGCCCGCGGCGCGGGAGAGGATCGCCGCCCTCCTGGAGGAGGCGGGGCTGGAGGCGGCCGCGGGAGCCACGCGCTCCCGGTGAAGGTCCGGGCCGTCATCTTCGACATGGACGGCGTGCTCGTGGACTCGGAGCCGTTCGGCTTCGAGGCCCTGCGCCGGGTGATGGCGCGCTACGGCCTCGGGTACTCGGAGGAAGAGAACACGGAGTTCCTCGGGCGCACCACGCTGGAGTCCTGCCACATCCTGAAGGCCCGTCATGCGCTGCCGGACTCGGCGGAGACGCTGGCCGGCTATTACATCGAGGCCATGCTCGCCCAGATCGGCGATGGCCCCATTCCGATGCCCGGCGTCCCCCACGTGCTGGAGCAGGTACGGGCCGGGGGATACCGCCTGGCCCTGGCCTCGTCCGCGGAGGTGCGCGTGATCCAGGCCAACCTCACCGCGCTCGCGCTCGGCCCGCTCTTCGAGGCCGTGGTCTCCGGCACCCAGGTCGCGCGCGGCAAGCCCGCCCCCGACGTGTTCCTCGCCGCGGCCGACCGGCTGGCGGTGGCGCCCGACCGCTGCCTCGTCATCGAGGACTCGCGCAACGGCCTGCTCGCGGCCAAGGCGGCGGGCATGTCCTGCGCAGTGGTGCCCTGCGCCCACACGCGTCACCAGGACTTCCGCGAGGCGGACCACCGCCTGACCGCGCTGCCAGAGCTCCTGACCCTCCTCTAGCTCTCCCGCAGGCCGCTAGATTTGCTTGAAGAGGAAGGCGGCGCGGCCCATCCGCCGCTCGATGCTCGCCACGTGGCGCCGATAGGCCGCGCTCCCGGCACCGGGATGCCAGGCGGTCGGATTCGGCAGCGCGGCCGCGAGCTGGGCCGCCTCGCTCTCGTCGAGGTCGCCGGGCGCCTTGCCGAAGTAGCGCTGGCTCGCCGCGCCCACCCCGTAGACGCCCGGCCCGAGCTCGACCACGTTGAGATACAGCTCCAGGATGCGCCGCTTGGAGAGCGCGCGCTCGAGCTGCCAGGTCAGGAGCGCCTCCTTCGCCTTGCGCAGCGGGTTGCGCGACGGGGAGAGCCAGAGGTTCTTGGCGAGCTGCTGGGTGATGGTGGACGCCCCGCGCGGGAGCTCGCCGTCCCGCAGCGCGTCCTCGAGCGCGTTCTGCATCTCGGCGAGGGCGAAGCCGTGGTGAGAGAAGAAGCCGATGTCCTCGGCGACCAGCACCGCGCGCTTGAGCGCGGGCGAGATCGCCGAATAGGACGTCCAGGTCCAGGCGACGCGGGCCGGACGGCCCGCCGTGCGCTGCTGGGCGCGGTAGCGCTCGATGAACGCGGTGGTCGCGGGACGCTCGGTGGCGAGCCGTCCCACCGCGGGCCACCGCCAGATCTCGACGCCGATCCAGATCGCGGCGGCCAGCAGCACGAGCGCCACCAGCCGTCCCGCCCATCCCCGTCGCCTGCGCATGGCCCATGGTATCGTGGTGGGCCGATGGATGCCCTCAAGCAGCGCATCGCGGAGTCGGTGGACGGGCTGGGCGACGAGCTCGACGCCCTGTCGACCCGGATCCACGCGCATCCCGAGCTGGCCTTCGAGGAGCGGCGCGCCTGCGGCTGGATCGGCGAGTTCCTCGCCAAGCACGGCTTCCAGGTGGAGACCGGGGTGGGCGGCGTCGAGACCGCGTTCCGCGCGAGCCTCGACACGGGGCCGGGGCCGACGCTCGCCATCCTGTGCGAGTACGACGCGCTGCCCGGCATCGGCCACGCCTGCGGGCACAACGTCATCGCCGCGGCGGGGGCCGGCGCGGGCGCCGCGCTGATGGCGGTGCGCGACCGCCTGCCCGGAGGACGCATCCAGGTGATCGGCACGCCCGCCGAGGAGCGGGGCGGGGGCAAGGGCGTGCTCGTGGACGCGGGCGTCTTCGAGGGCGTGGACGGCGCGATGATGATCCACGGCTTCGATCGCACCCTGCTCCACCAGGACCTGCTCGGGGTGGTGCGCGTGACGTTCGAGTGGGCGGGCCGCGCCGCCCACGCCTCGACCGACCCGTGGGAGGGCGTGAACGCGCTCGACGCCTGCGTCGCGACCTTCAACGCGGTGGCCATGCTGCGCCAGCAAATGCGGCCCGATTGCCGTATCCACGGCGTCGTCGCGGAGGGCGGCACCGCCGCCAACATCATCCCGGAGCGCGCGGTCGCCGACTTCAACGTGCGCGGGCCGAGCCTCGAGGCGATGTGGGCGCTCTACCGCCGCGTGATGGCGTGCGCGGAGAGCGCGGCCGCCGCCACGTCGACGCGGCTCACCGCCACCCAGCACCCGGACATCTACGAGCCGCTCAAGCGCAACCAGGCGCTCAACGACGTCTTCGCGGGCAACCTGCCTGCCGCCGGGCTGGCCGAGGGCCCGGCCGCGCCCGATCGCGTCGCCTCCTCGGACATCGGCAACGTGAGCCAGGTCACGCCGACGATCCACGCCTGGGTGGCCATCGCGCCCCTGGGGACCGCGATCCACACGCGCGAGTTCGCCGCCGCCGCGGCGGCGCCGGCCGCGCGGACGGGGCTGCTCGCCGGCGCCAAGCTCATGGCGCTCAGCGCGGCGGACCTGCTCGCCGATCCGTCCCGGCTCACCGCGATGAAGGAGGAGTTCAGGCGCCGGTGAAGAGCCGGCTCGCGCTCTGGACGGTGGCGGCGCTGCTCACGGTCGCCGTCGTCGGCCTCAGCCTGCGCTTCGTTGATCCGTTCCCACCCGACCGCATCGTGCTGGCCACCGGCCAGCCGGGCGGGGCGTACGACGACTTCGGCCGTGAGTACCAGCGGCGTCTCGCCCAGGAGGGACTTCGGGTCGAGCTCCGCCGCACCGCGGGCGCGGTCGAGAACCTCGAGCGCCTGCTGCGCGGGGAGGTGGACGTGGCCTTCGTGCAGGGCGGGACCTACCCCCTCGCGAAGGATACGGAGGGTCGGCTGCGTGGGATGGCCGCGGTGTACCGCGAGCCGCTCTGGATCTTCTATCGCGGCAAGGCGATGAGCGACGACCTGGGCGCGCTGGCCGGCCGGCGCATCGCGATCGGCGCGCCCGGCAGCGGCACCGAGGCCATCGCCCGCGCGCTGCTCGAAGGCGTCGGCCTGCCGAGCACGGGCCCAAACCTCCTCAGCCTGCCGGCCACCGAGGCGCGGGGGCGGCTCCAGAGCGGGGCGATCGACGCGGCCTTCTTCGTGTCCTCCTACCGCGATGCCAACGTCGTGGCGCTCCTCCCGCGGCCCGACGTCCGCCTGCTGAGCTTCCGGCGCGATGCCGCCTTCGGCGGAACCTTCCGCTATCTCTCCCCGGTGCGGGTCCCGGCGGGGCTGCTCGATCTGAAAGGCGACCTCCCGCGGGAGCCGATCACGCTGATGGCGCCGGCGGCCCTGCTCGTCTGCCGCGAGACGCTGCATCCCCGCGCGGTCGAGCAGATCCTCACGGTGGCCCAGGCCGTGCACGGAACCGGGAGCCTGCTCGATCCACCCGGACGCTTTCCCACCCGCGACGGGGTGGACGTCCCGCTGCACGACGCGGCCGATTCCTACCTGTCGCGCGGGGAATCGTTCCTCTCGCGCGTGCTGCCGTACTGGGCGCTCCGCTGGGTGATCCAGCTCCGCGTGCTCCTGCTTCCCCTCATCGCGGTCTGGGTGCCGCTCTTCAAGATCCTGCCGTGGCTCCTGCGCTGGCGGGGCAACCGGGTGCTCGAGCAGCACTACGCGCTGCTGCGGGATGCGGAGGCCGCCGTCGCGGTCGCGCCGGGGCCGGAGGCCCTCCGGCATGAGGTCACGCGGCTCGAGTCGCTGCGGGGGCAGATCGAGGGACTGGCGCGGCGCCTCTCGCTCCAGCACCAGCGCGACGTCTACCACTGCCGCCTGCACGTCGCGCTCGTGCTGGAAGAAGCCCGCGACCGCCTCCGCCAAACTGAGGGCCCGCCGCGGCGATAGCGCTCGTCCGGAAGGCGCTCAGCGCCCCCTCATGTGGCGGCTCCGCGCGGAGATCACACTGGCGCGCGAGGAGCGGAAGCGACGACGGGCCCGGCGCTTGGTGACCCGCCGGCGGGCCCGGTCGCCGACGATGACGAGGACGAGGCCGATGCAGAACCCGCCAAGCCCGATCCAGACCGCAGGCAGGTTGCCGACCAGGCGCAGTCCGAGCACCTCCACCGTTCGCTCGCCACCGGTGCCCGCGGAGTCGGCCAGGCGCGTTCCCGCCACGATGAAGGACACGAGGGTGGCGAGCGGCAGGATCACGCCCTGCACCCCCACGGCCAGGCAGGCGCGCGTCACCACCCGGCGGATCAACGGGGCGCGGCCGATGAAGAGCATCCCGATCACCGAGGCCACCGCCCAGACCGCGAGCATCACGTGCGTGGTCAGGGTGCCGGGCTTGCCCGCGTTGACGACGGTCGCGACGACGAG
>Ga0137403_10008484_pt1 | contig 11511 bp, 10 predicted proteins | sample CZOMad2_1_16fung_FD_122057 | JGI IMG/M metagenome (GOLD analysis project Ga0137403, IMG submission 122057) | Vadose zone soil fungal communities from Angelo Coast Range Reserve, California, USA - CZOMad2_1_16fungal (Hybrid Assembly) | ecosystem: Environmental > Terrestrial > Soil > Vadose zone...
AGGTGCGCGCGCCCGAGCTGCCCCTCATCCACGCGTACCTCGGCGCCATCCTGGAGCGGCGTGGACAGTTCCGGGACGCGATGGAGGAGTATCGGCGCGCGCTCCGGGAGAGCGACCGCATCGAATGGCCGCATCGCTGTGCGGCGTGCGGCGCCGTCCACGCCCGCTGGGTTGACCGATGCCCGACCTGCCGTCGCTGGAACACGTCGCGGCCCTAGACCATGCGCGTCCCCACGCCGGCCTCTGGCGCCGGTGGGCGGGGGCTCTGCTGGACCTTGTTTTCCCGCCGTTTTGTCCGGTGTGCCAGGTGCGGTTGGATGAGGGGAGGCGGGATCCGCTTTGTGGTTCTTGTTGGTTGGCGATTGGGCGGATAGGGCCACCGTGGTGCCGCTTATGCGGTATGCCCCTCTCCATAAGCGGGGGCCTAGAAATGGCCCCCGCACTCCCCCAGTCGGCGGACATTCGTTCCGGCGCTGGGCTTGGCGCGGGGGTCCCCCAGTCGGCGGACACTCGTTCCGAACCCGGGCCGCTCTGCGGCCCGTGCCGGCGGCGGGCGCCGGGGTTCGACTATGCGCGGAGTGCGGCGCGCTATGAGGACGTGATGCGGGAGGCGCTGCACGCGTTCAAGTTCCGGGGCCGCCGGGCCCTGGCCGCTCCGCTTGGCGAGCTGCTGGTCGAGGCCATGGAGGGCCGGCTGCCGGCCGGGGTCCCGGCCCTGCTGGTGCCGGTGCCGCTCCATCCGCGACGCGAGCGGGAGCGCGGCTTCAACCAGGCCTCGCTGCTGGCGCGGCGGGTGGGTCGGGCCTGGCGGGTCCCGGTCCGTGATGACGTGCTCGTCCGCGCGGTGGCCACGCCATCGCAGACCGAGCTCGACGCCCCGGCCCGGCGGGCGAACGTGCGCGACGCGTTCCGGCTACGCCGTCCGGAGCTCGTCGTGGGTCGCCACGTGCTCCTCGTGGACGATATCCTCACCACGGGCGCGACCCTTTCCGAATGCGCCCGCTGCCTCCAGGAAGGCGGCGCCGTCACCGTCGGCGCGCTGGCGGTGGCCAGGGTCGTCTAGGCCCGGTCGGAGGTACCCTTGCGCCTCACCGCCCGGGCTCGCTATAATCAGAGTCCTTCGTGGACTGGAAGTATTCGACAAACCGAGACAAACAGGAAAGGGAGCGCCCATGGCAGTGCGTGTCGGGGTGAACGGGTTCGGACGCATCGGCCGGGTTTTCTTTCGCGCGGCGCTCGAGTCCTCGGATCTCGAGGTGGTGGCGGTCAATGACCTGGCCGACGCCAAGACGCTGGCCCACCTGCTCAAGCACGATTCCGTCCACGGCACACTGCACGCCGAGGTGAAGGCCAAGGGCGAGGCGATCTTCGTCAATGGGCGGGAGGTTCGCGTCTGCTCGGCCAAGGATCCGGCCACGCTGCCGTGGGGTGAGATGGGCGTGGAGATCGTGGTGGAGTCCACCGGCGTCTTCCGGGACCGGGCGATGACCTCCAAGCACCTGCAGGCCGGCGCCAAGAAGGTCGTGATCACCGCGCCCGCCAAGGACCCGGACATCACGGTCGTGCTGGGCGTCAACGAGGGCAAGTACGACCCGGTCAAGCACGAGCTGGTATCGAACGCCTCCTGTACCACCAACTGCCTGGCGACGGTCGCGAAGGTGCTGCTCGACAACTTCGGCATCAAGCGCGGCTTCGCCTCGACCGTGCACTCGTACACCAACGACCAGCCGATCCAGGACTTCCCGCACAAGGACCTGCGCCGGGCCCGCGCGGGCGCGGTGAGCATGATCCCCACCACCACCGGAGCCGCGACCGCGGTGGGCTTGGTGCTGCCCGAACTGAAGGGTAAGCTCGACGGCATCGCGATCCGGGTCCCGACCGCCAACGTCTCGGTGGTCGACCTCACGGCGGAGCTCGGCAAGTCGGTCACGCCGGCCGCGGTGAACGACGCGTTCCGCGCCGCCGCCGCCGGCCCGCTCAAGGGCATCCTGGATGCCACCGACGAGGAGCTCGTGTCGGTGGACTTCAACGGCAATCCGCATTCCTCCATCGTGGATCTGCCCTCGACGGCGGTCGTGGACGGCAACCTGGTCAAGGTGCTCGCGTGGTACGACAACGAGTGGGGCTACTCCTCCCGGGTGCGTGACCTGATCCGCTACATGGCTCGGTCGCTGTAGCCGGCCCGCGGCCGCGCCGCCTCATCCGTGGCGAAGCTCGTCGTCGATCAGCTCGATCTGGCCGGGAAGCGCGTCTTCCTGCGGGCCGACTTCAACGTGCCCCTGGAGGGCACACGGGTGACGGACGACACGCGCATCACCGCGGTCCGTCCGACCATCGACTGCTGCCTCAAGGGGGGTGCCTCGCTGGTCCTCGCCTCCCATCTCGGGCGCCCCAAGGGAAAACCCGATCCGAAGTACTCGCTTCGCCCGGTGGCCGAGCGGATCGAAGCGTTGCTGGGCCGCCCGGTGCCGCTGCTGCCGGACTGCGTGGGGCCGGAGGTGGAGGAGCGCGCCCGCGCCCTCCGGCCGGGCGAGGTGGTGCTCCTCGAGAACCTGCGCTTTCACGCGGAGGAGGAAGCCAACGAGGACGCGTTCGCGCGCGCGCTCGCCGGACTGGCGGACGTGTACGTCAACGACGCCTTCGCGGCGGCCCATCGCGCCCACGCGTCCACCGCGGGCATCGCTCGCCATCTCAAGCCGGCGGCGGCGGGCCTGCTCATGGCTCGGGAGCTGGATGCGCTCGGGCGAATCTTCGAGCGACCCGAGCGCCCGCTCTGGGCCGTGCTCGGCGGGGCCAAGGTGTCCGACAAGCTGGGCCTGGTCGAGCACCTGCTCGACCGGGTGGAGGGGCTCGCGATCGGCGGCGGCATGGCGTTCACGTTCCTCAAGGCGATGGGACACGGCGTCGGGCGCTCGCTGCTCGAGCCCGACCGGCTGGACGCCGCGCGCGCCATCCTGGAGCGGGCGCGCGCCCGCGGCATCCCGCTCCGGCTGCCCGTCGACGTGGTGGCCGCGTCGGGACTGGACGCGGTGAGCGGTCTCCGGACCGTCGCCATCCGCGAGATCCCGGACGATCTGATGGGGCTCGACATCGGCCCCGCGACGGTCACCCAGTTCGCCACCGCGCTCCGGAGTGCCCGGACCATCATCTGGAACGGCCCCATGGGCGTCTTCGAGAAGGCGCCGTTCGCGGCGGGCACCCTCGGCGTGGGGCGGGCGGTGGCGGACTCCGGCGCGTTCTCGGTGATCGGCGGCGGGGATACGATCGCGGCGGTGCAGCAGGCGGGTGTGATGGACCGGATCGGCTACGTGTCCACCGCGGGCGGCGCGTTCCTCGAGTTTCTCGAGGGCCGCGTGCTGCCGGGGGTGGCCGCGCTCGACGAGGCGCACTGATGCGGACCCCGCTCGTGGTCGGGAACTGGAAGATGCACGGTACGCAGGCCGTCGCCCGCGAGCTCGCCCAAGCCGTCCGTGACGGGCTCAAGCGCCCCCGCGGGGTGGAGGTGGTGGTGTGCCCCCCCTTCACCGTGCTGCCCGCGGTGGCCGAGGTGCTGAAGGGGGCCGCGGTGGCGCTCGGGGCCCAGAACTGCCACTGGGAAGAGCAGGGCGCCTTCACCGGTGAGATCTCGCCCGCCATGCTCGCGGAGCTGGGTTGCCGCTGGGTCCTGATCGGGCATTCCGAGCGGCGTCACATCTTCCGGGAGACCGACGAGGAGATCAACCGCAAGGTGGGCGCGGTCCTGCGACACGGGATGCGCCCGGTGCTCTGCGTCGGCGAGACGGAAGCCGAGCGGCGCCAGGGGCTCACCTTCACGGTGGTCGAGGGGCAACTTCAAGCCGGCTGGGCCGGGCTCTCGCCCGATGATCTCGCGCGCTGCGTGCTCGCGTACGAGCCGGTCTGGGCCATCGGCACCGGGGTCAACGCGACCCCGAGCCAGGCCGCCGAGGTGCACGGCTACCTTCGCGGCCTCGTCTCCGAGGTCGCGTCCAAGGAGCTGGCGCAGTCGATGCGCATCCTCTACGGGGGCAGCGTCAAGCCCGACAATGCCCAGGCCCTCACCGAGCAGCCGGACATCGACGGCGTGCTCGTGGGCGGCGCCAGCCTGCAGGCGCCCGGATTCATCACCATCGCCAAGAAGTCGGCCGCCCGCAGCGGCGCTTCGAAGGAGTAAGGCCTCATCATGTTCATTCTCGTCGTCACCATCCACATCATCGTGAGCCTGGTGATCATCGGGCTCGTATTGCTCCAGGCCGGCAAGGGCGCCGACATCGGCTCCGCCTTCGGCGGCAGCGGCAGCCAGGCGGTGTTCGGCTCGATGGGCACGCCCACCGTGCTCGGCAAGGCCACCGCGGTGGTCGCGGCCGTTTTCATGATCACCTCGTTCGGGCTCTCGATCATGTCGCATCGTCGGGCGGTGAGCATCATGCCCGCGTCGGGGCCCACCGCGCCCGCGACCTCGCCCGCGCCCGGCGCTCCCACGGCCACCCCGGCGCCCACTCCGCCCGCTCCGCAGAAGTAGCTGACGGCCCCAATGCCGAGACGTGGCGCGCCGGGTCGCTCCCTGCTGGCCTGGGCCGCGTGCGGTCTGCTTGTGACGGCCTGCAACGGGCCGATCGAGAGCCGGTCGGAGGAGGTCCCGGCGGGGGGCAGCGCACCCGCCTACGGCGACACGTTCATCCAGGCGTCCATCGGGGACATCGGCGGCCTGATCCCGAGCCTGACCTCCGACGCGTCCTCCCACGAGATCGGCGGGTTGATCTACGACGGGCTGGTCAAGCTCGACCGAGACCTCAAGATGGTCCCGTCGATGGCCGAATCGTGGACCTATAGCCGCGATTGTCTCGAGCTGACCTTCAAGCTTCGGCGGGACGTGAAGTGGCACGACGGCCGTCCGTTCACGGCCGACGACGTGCTCTTCACCTACCAGACCATGATCAATCCGAAGACCCCGGCGCCCTTCAAGGAGGGCTTCCTGCTCGTGAAGGACGTGCAGGTACCCGATCCGTACACGGTGCGGGTGATCTACGACAAGCCCTACGCGCGCGCGCTCGAGACGTGGAACACCTACATGCTGCCCCGGCATCTCCTGCAGTCGTTCGCGGAGGCGGGCACGCTGCGCGAGTCGCCGCAGAATAGCCATCCCGTCGGCACCGGCCCCTACCGCTTCCAGGAATGGAAGGCGGGGGAGAAGGTGGTGCTGGTCGCGAGCCCGGACTACTTCGAGGGCCGGCCGTACCTGAGCCGCATCGTCTACCGGGTCATCCCGAGCCAGGCCACCATCTTTCTCGAGCTGAAGGCCCAGGGGGTGGACTACGCGAGCAGCCTCACCGGCATCCAGTACGCGCGGCAGACCGAGTACCCCGCCTTCCGCAAGGCGTACCACAAGTTCCGTTATCCGGGGAGCGGCTACACCTTCGTGGGCTTCAATCTCAAGGACCCCCGGTTCGCGGATGCGCGGGTTCGCCAGGCCTTCGCCCACGCGATCAACAAGCAGGAGCTCATCGACGGGGTTCGGCTGGGCCTGGCCCGGGAAGCCACCGGTCCCATCCGTCCGGGCACGTGGGCCTACACCGACGACGTGAAGCGGTTCCCCTTCGACCCGGAGAAGGCGAAGGCCTTGCTGGCGGAGGCGGGCTGGAAGGACCGCGACGGTGACGGGCTCATCGAGGACCCGGACGGGAAGCCATTCACCCTCACCATCCGGACCAACCAGGGCAATGACGAGCGGAAGAAGATCGCCGAGCTCATCCAGCAGCGCCTCAAGGAGATCGGCATCCAGGTCGACATCCAGCTCATCGAATGGGCCGCCTTCATCAAGGAGTTCGTCAAGCCGCGGCGGTTCGAGGTGGTGGTGCTGGGCCTGGGCAGCGGGACCGACCCGGACCAGTTCGTGGTGTGGCACTCCTCGCAGCGGGGGCCGGATCAGATGAATCGGACCGGGTACGCCAACCCGGAAGTGGATCGCCTCCTGGAGCTCGGGCGCGCCTCCTGTGTCCAGGAGGAGCGGGTTCAGTACTATCACCGGATCCAGCAGATCCTCGCCGAGGACCTGCCGATGATCTTCCTCTATACCGCGGACGCGCTGCCGGTCGTCGCGGCCCGGATCCGCGGCGTGAGCGCGGCCCCGTCCGGCATCCTCCACAACTTCACGGAGTGGTTCGTCCCGAAGCAACAGCAACGATACACCTCCGGCTAGATGGCGCTCTTCGCCCTCCGCCGTCTTCTCCTCTCGATCCCGCTTCTGGTCGGCATCACCTTCGTCTCCTACGTGGTCATCAGCCTGGCTCCCGGCGGTCCCCTCGATTTCCTGACCCCGGAGGACCCGAACGCCTCGGTCGAGGTCAAGCAGCGGCTGATCAAGGAGTTCGGGCTGGACCAGCCCATCCACGTGCAGTACTGGCAGTGGCTCAAGCGCGCGGTGCGCCTCGACTTCGGCCGCTCGTTCCTGCCCGACGGCCGCCCTGTCCTCACCAAGATCGGTGAGCGCCTGCCCATCACCCTGTTCCTCAACCTGATCGAGATGGCGATCATCGTGGGGCTCGCGGTCCCCATCGGGGTGCTGTCGGCCACCCGGCAGTACTCGCTCTACGACAAGATCACCACGATCTTCGTGTTCGTGGGCTTCGCGACCCCGGATTTCTGGCTGGCCCTGCTCCTGATGATCCTCTTCGGCGTGCAGCTCGGCTGGCTGCCGATCTCGGGCCTGCGCTCCCTGAACTGGGAATACCTGTCCTTCTGGCAGCAGCAGTGGGACTTCTTCTCGCACCTGGTCCTGCCCATCGTGGTGGCCACCTTCGGCGGGCTCGCCGGCTTCTCGCGGTACATGCGCCAGAGCATGCTCGAGGTGGTCCGCCAGGACTACGTGCAGACCGCGCGGGCCAAGGGGCTGTCGGAGCGCGTGGTGATCAGCAAGCACGCCCTGCGCAACGCGCTGCTGCCGGTGGTCACGATCCTGGCCCTGGCCCTGCCCGGGCTCATCGGGGGCAGCGTCATCATCGAGTCCATCTTCGCCATCCCGGGGATGGGGCAGCTCATGGTGCAGTCGGTCTTCTCCCGCGACTATCCGGTGGTGATGGGGAACCTCGTGATCGTGGCGACCCTCACGCTGGTGGCGAACCTCGTCGCCGACATCACCTACGGCCTCGTGGACCCGCGCATCCGCTTCGGCGGGCGGCGGCGGAGTCGCTGACATGGCGGCCAAGAGCGGCGCACGCGGGGAGATGCGCCAGTTCTGGCGTACGTTCTCCCGCAACCAGCTCGCGATGTGCGGCGGCGCGGTGGTGCTGGTGCTGGTGACCCTCGCGGTGCTGGCCCCACTGCTCGCCCCGTGGGACCCCAACCGGCCCGACACCAAGAAGATCCTGAGCTCGCCGTCGAGCAGCCACTGGCTCGGCACCGATCCCCTCGGGCGCGACGTGCTCTCGCGCGTGCTCTACGGCTCGCGGATCTCGCTGGCGGTGGGCTTCGTCTCGGTGGGGATCGCGGCCGCGATCGGGGTGCTGCTCGGCGCGGCCGCCGGGTACCACGGCGGCATGGTCGACAACCTCGTGATGCGCCTGGTGGACCTGATGCTGGTCTTCCCGCGCTTCTTCCTGCTGCTGGCCGTGCTCGCGTTTCTCAAGCCCTCGATCTGGACCATCATGACCGTGATCGGCCTCACCGGCTGGATGGGCGTGGCCCGGCTCGTGCGCGCGGAGTTCCTGACCCTGCGGGAGCGCGAGTTCGTGATCTGGTCGGAGTCGGTGGGGGCGGGGGCGATGCGCATCATCTTCCGGCACATCCTCCCGAACGCCATCGCGCCCATCCTGGTCGCGATGACCCTCGGCATCCCCGCCGCCATCCTCACCGAGGCCGGGCTGTCGTTCCTGGGGCTCGGCGTCCAGCCGCCCTACGCCACGTGGGGCAACATCCTGAACGACGGGCGCGACTACATCGAGATCGCGTGGTGGATGACGCTCTACCCGGGCCTCGCCATCCTCATCACGGTGCTCTCCTACAACCTCATGGGGGAGGGGATCCGCGACGCGCTCGATCCGCGCCTGCGCCAGTCACGCGTGGGCCGCATCCTGCGGCTCGGCCGCTGATCGCCGCGAAGGCCGTGCCCACGCGCCGGCGACTGCTCGCGCTGGTCTCCTGGGTGCTGATCGCGCCGACCGCTCGGGCCTGGTCCGGTCATTCCGCGACCCGGTCGGTCGTGACGATCACCGCGGAGGCGCTCAGGAAGCTCATCGACAGCGGCCGGGCGCCGGTGTTCCTGGTCGATCTCCGATCCGCGGACGCCTACCGGGCCGGCCGCCTGCCCGGCGCCCGCTCCATTCCCTTCGAGGAAATCGGGCAACGCTTCGTCGAGCTCCCTCCCGGGATCATCGTCGTGCTCTACTGCGCCTGCTCGATCGATGACGTGACACCGGTCTACGAGTTGCTCCGAGGCCACGGCTACCGCAACCTCGTGGTCCTGGACAACGGCCTGGCGGCGTGGCAGGCGCGAGGGTATCCGGTCGAACGCTGACCATATCCAGACGCAGCGGCCTGAAATAGTACCGGCGGGTCTCCAATACGGAACTACAGTACCCACCAAGAAAGTTCTGCATACCCACCTGAAGCAAAAATCCGCCGCGCCTCGAGAATTTCCGCGGCGATCTCTTGACAAATGTCAGCCGCGACTCCATATCTAGCCAACCTTGTTGCGGTGCCCTCCAGATTCTCGAGGATGCGCGATGGCGTCGAGCACGCCCGTTGCGCTCCTCATTCCGACCTCGCTCATCGTTCACGGCGCAGAAGTGAACGCATGGCCTTCGCATGATCGGCTCGGTACGCCGGGTAGGGAGCGGTGATGACGCGCGCGACGACACGAAACCACGGCACGGTGCGGTTCCTCGTATTCCTGGTGATCGCGCTGGTGGCCATGATGCCGACCGGCGCGTTCGCGCAGTCCATACCGGGTCTGGTGGCGGCGTGGGGGTTCAACGAAGGGGTCGGGACGACGGCGGCGGACGCGTCGGGGAACAACAACACGGGGGTGATCTCGGGGGCGACGTGGAGCACGCAGGGGCGATTTGGGAACGCGCTGAACTTTGATGGGACGAACGCCGTGGTGGTGGTGGCGAACTCGCCGTCGCTGAACCTGACGACGGCGATGACGCTGTCGGCGTGGGTGATGCCGACGGCGGCCAACGGGGGGTGGCGGACGATTCTGCAGCGGGAAGTGGACGCGTATTTCTTGAACGCGGCCACGGGGACGGGGACGCGGCGGCCGGGGGGCGGGGGGACGTTCGGCGGGAGCACGAACTTCGTGCGCGCGCCGGGGACGCTGGCGCTGAACGTGTGGACGTACGTGGCGCTGACGTGGGATGGGGCGCAGCTGCGGCTGTACGTGGACGGGGCGCTGGTGACGACGGCGGCGCGGACGGGGGTGCTGCAGAGTGTGACGACGCCGCTGCGGATCGGGGGGAACGTGCCCTACGGGGAGTTCTTCCAGGGGCGGCTGGACGAGATCCGGATCTACAACCGGGCGCTGAGCGTGGCGGAGCTGCAGGCGGACGCGGGGACGCCGGTGGGGACGGCGCCGGCGCCGGACGGGACGGCGCCGACGGTGGTGATCACGACGCCGACGGGGGAGACGACGTACACGGCGACGACGACTCCGCTGACGGTGACGGGGACGGCGGCGGACAACGTCGGGGTGACGCAGGTGACGTGGAGCAATGATCGGGGGGGCAGCGGGACGGCGGCGGGGACGACGGCGTGGACGGCGGCGGGGATCGGGCTGCAGGCCGGGGCCAACGTGCTGACGGTGACGGCGCGGGACGCGGCCGGGAACACCGCCACCGACGTCCTCACCGTCACGTACGCGCCCACGGACACGACGGCACCCACGGTGGTGATCACGACGCCGACGACGGGGACGACCCACACCGCGACCACGACCCCGCTGACCGTGGGGGGGACGGCGGACGACGCGGTCGGGGTGACGCAGGTGACGTGGAGCAATGACCGGGGCGGCAGCGGGACGGCGGCCGGGACGACCACCTGGTCGGCCAGCGGCATCGTGCTGCAGACCGGGGTCAACGTACTGACCGTCACGGCCCGGGACGCGGCCGGCAATACCGGCAGCGGGGTCCTCTCGCTCACCTACGCGCCGGCCGGCGACACCACGCCGCCCACCGTCGCGGTCACCGCGCCCGCCGCGAATGCCACGGTATCGAGCACCGTCACGGTAACGGCCACCGCCTCGGACGACACCGGCGTGGCCGGGGTGCAGTTCCTCATCGATGGCGCCGCGCTCGGCGCCGAGGTCACCGCGCCGCCGTACTCCCGGCAGTGGAACACCACCACGGTGGTGCCCGGCCCGCACGTGGTGACGGCGCGGGCCCGCGATGCCGCGGGCAACACGACGACGTCCAGCCCGGTCCCGGTCACCGTCACGAGCGCCACCGCGGCCACGATCGGTCAGTGGTCGGCGGTCTCTTCCTGGCCGCTGGTCGCGGTACACACGACCCTCCTGCCGAACGGACGGCTCCTCGTTTGGGACGGCGCCGACCAGAACGGGCGGGCCTATATCTGGAACCCGAGCACCAACGTCTTCACGCTGGCCACGCAGCCCGACAATATCTTCTGCGCCGGCCAGACCCTGCTCGCGGACGGCCGGGTATTCGTCGCGGGCGGGCACTTCAACAACTTCGAGGGCATTCGCGACGCGAACATCTTCTCGCCGACGACCGGGACCTGGACCGCGCTCCCTCCCATGACCCAGGGCCGCTGGTACCCGACCGTGATCACGCTGCCCGACGGGCGAGCGCTGGTCGTCTCCGGAGAGGTCGACTGCTACCGGTGCAGCGCGCAGATCCCCGAGATCTACAACCCGGCGACGAACCAGTGGACCGCCCTGAACGCGGCCGCGCTGGCCCTACCCGAGTATCCCCACCTGTTCGTGCTCCCGGATGGACGCGTCCTCGTCACGAGCGCGTTCGACGATCCGACCGCCACCCGCACACTCAATGTCAGCACGCAGACGTGGACGGTCGTGGACCCGGTGGCGCGAGCCGCGCAGAGCGCGGCCATGTATCGTCTGGGCCAGGTCATGAAGTCGGGCACGTCGTTGGCGAACTCTAACCCGCCCTTCTTCTCGGCTACTCCCAACACCTACGTGCTCGACACGAACCAACTGTCGCCGACTTGGTGGCAGACGGCATCGATGGCGCTTGGTCGCTCACAACCTCACGCTGCGGCCGGACGGCAACGTGGTGGCGACCGGTGGCGGTAGCCGAAACACCGATCCGCTTGACCAGAGTCAGGCGGTGTTCGCGGCCGAGATGTGGTGCCCGAGACGGACACGTGGACGACGATGGCCGCAAAGCAAGGTCCCGAGCCTCTATCACTCGATGGCCGTCCTGCTGCCCGATGGCCGGGTGGTGGTGGCCCGGGGGTCGCCGCTTCGGGATAGCTCGAACCACGATCAGCTGACCGCGGAGTTCTATTCGCCGCCGTACCTCTTCAAGGGACCGCAGCCTT
>Ga0137403_10008486_pt1 | contig 11509 bp, 18 predicted proteins | sample CZOMad2_1_16fung_FD_122057 | JGI IMG/M metagenome (GOLD analysis project Ga0137403, IMG submission 122057) | Vadose zone soil fungal communities from Angelo Coast Range Reserve, California, USA - CZOMad2_1_16fungal (Hybrid Assembly) | ecosystem: Environmental > Terrestrial > Soil > Vadose zone...
GTGACGTACAACGTGCGGTGGACGTCGCGACGGCTCGAGCGGTGAATCATGCGATATCCCCTCTCTGGGGCGCAGCACGGTGTTGAGGCGCTGGGTGAAGCAGGCCGACGGCCAGGTGCTCGCACCGTCTTCGCTCACCGGATTAATGGCCATAGTCACCCATCGTGATGTCGAGAAGTTTGCCTTCTTGGAACGTCAAGTCATACAGCAAGCCTGTTGACCCAAAATTGTACGTCCAAATACTCTGCTGCACCGGCACGAGGATGTATACAGTGGTCTGGCTGATAGGGTCATAGGCGCGTTGCGCAAGGTGCTTCATCACGTCTTCGATCGCGGTGGGCTCTCCGCACCGTTCCTTCACTTCCCAGGGGCTGGCGCCGATCCCGACCAACCGACCATGGCCGTCAAGCGCCCGCGCGCTTCCGATCGTCACGGCCAAGACCATGATCGACAGTGCACTCGCCACCACAGCCATTCGCCTCATCGTGCACGATCTCCAAGAGCGGGACGTTAACGCCCTGCACTATCCACGGCGGCGTGTGCTGCGGCGTGTGGTTCGAGGGGGCTTCCGAATGACTTGGAGCCGCTGCACCACTTCTGTGGCTTGTTGGAAATCTTCGTCAGTTGAGCGCCAGAAGAGTACACCTCCCGGAACGTTTCTGACGGTCACAGGGATGCTGAGCTCTGCAGCTACCCGGAGGATGCAATGCTTCATCGTGGGTGGGTGTGTCCCTTCCGGGAGCGTTAGACGGATGGCGGTGTTGTCCAACGATTCGATCTGCTCCTTGCGTACGTGATAGAGCTCCGGGTCCATCCGGGGTCCACGGCTCATCCGGCGGGCTTGGTTGAGAGGCACATCTTCACAGACGATGATGGGGGATCGTTCGGCCATCAGGGGTCTCGCGTTCAGCTAGGGGTGGTAAGATACACGGCGTCTCAGAGACGCGCTCACGGCATCTACGGCCAGCCCGCATGATCACCGCGGGCCACAAAACCTGATCGCGCGGCACCATCGTGATGTCCACGATCGCCATGTGGGCCTCGACCCCATCCTTGATCATACGCCAGCTCACTCGACGAGGAGTTCCACCGCGACCAACGGACCACCCTCAACCCATGCGTCCAGATCTCGAGAGCCGCCAAGCTTCTGATCGATGCGGGCGATGATCGCACGGCGTCTGGCGCGATCCAGGATAGGCGTGGCTCGCGCGGGTAGGTCGGCTTTGGTGCTCTGCTTGAGATGAAACGTGAACTCGGGGTGCGCCAACAAGTTGGCATACCAGTCACGACGGCCTGGAGTCCCCGTGATGTAAACGTGTCCATCGATATAATGGAACCAGAGCTCTGTGCGGTGGAGCTGTCCGGTTTTCCGGCCCCGTGTGGTGATGTCGATGGTGCGGTCGCGTGCAAGGGCGTCTTTGACCCGTTCGTCCATCAGCAATCTCCTGTTGAGATCATTCGCATGTGAGGCAGTGGAAGGTATTGATTGGTGAGTATAAGGATTACCGGAAGGTGCGCAAGAGAGGAACGGGCTCAGGAGAAACAACGCGTCGCCAGGTTTTGATGGATATATCAACATATCGTTGACATACTGCCCCACGGGTTTTTTCCCTTTGACCTTCCAGTCCTCGCGGAGAGCAATCCATGAGTCCTCGGATGCTGTCGTTCAGCCAGTTAATTGAGCAAGAGAGGCGTCGGTGGGTACCCTTCAGGCGCGCGCTGTCGAAAGAGGATCAAGCGGTGTTTGATCGGATGTTTGCGTGGGCGACGCAGCCGCTCCAGGCAGAGGTGCAGCTCGGGCGGCCGTGGACGTTCGAAGCGGTTTTCATGGCAGTGTTGTTGGCGCATGAGAAACGAATCGAGCGGCTCATACAGGAGTTCCAGAAACTCGCGGCTGTTCCGAGTAGTCAATGACCCTAGCCGTCCATAGACCAGCATTAAACACGTTATTGTGTATTCTAGGTCGTGGATAATCTATCAGGTCGGGGCTCAGTGATTGCCGCGCCTCGGCGAGCAAAGATGCAAGGCCTTCCTGATGAGGCCAGCCTTCTAAGAGGGCCTCAAGCGCGACGGCTCTCATACGAGGAAGGACAGCGGAACGCGCCAGTGTGCGAGGTGGGTGCCGACCGACAGGTCGCCGCTCGAAAGCCCAGCTAAGGCGTTGGCGGCCGCCCGCTGGTTCTGCGGGTCCTCGTCGTAGAGGTTTTTCTGCAGGCATTCAATAACCGCCGGGTCTTGCGGCCATTTTGCCATCGCTTGGAAGAGGTACTGTCGCCACGGGATACGCTCGGGAAACCACCGCTGAAGCTTTGCCCGGACCACCTCTTTGACTTTCGATGACCGCAAGCCGTCCAGCACATGGTGCAGCAAGCGCTCACGTTGTGGCATCCAGGTGCCGAGTTCGATCTCGTCGAAGGCTCTTTGAGCCTGCTCTCGTGCCAGCGGGATGGGACAGTTGAAATCACCAAATGCCAGCTCACATAGCAGGGTATCGATGGTATACCGCTCGATGATATGGGCTCCCTCCTGCTGCAGCCGGATTCGCTCAACGAATTGCTGGATATCTTCAGGACGGGTGGTGAGGAAGAACAGCCCGAGGAGAACCTCAGACCATGGCGGATCCACGCAACGTCGTTCCACGACCGATAGCTGCTCAACCATAGGAAGTCGCGAGAGATGGTATGCCGCCAGATATTCTTGGAACACCCTGTGGAAATACCCAATCTCGTTGGGAGAGCGTTGCACAAGCAAGCCGATCGAGCTCTGACTGACTTCCAGGACTTCCCGGCTGTACCGATGGGCCGCATGCTGTACAAAGCCAAACCCACGGTCCTCATCTCTCAGATATTGCTCAACAACAGCCGTGGCGTTCTGGTGGTCAATTAACCCTTCGAGTTAGCCCTCGTGAATATGATAGGCAAGGTGCGCGAGGATTCTCTTGACATCCCCCTCGGAAAGGTCAGGTGGCGGTTCTGCTAGGAACGCTGCCTTCCGTCTCCTGTGTGGATGTGTAGAGATGAGGTGTTCAATCAAGGAATCATAAGCTCCAAACCGACCCTGCGGAAGACGGGCGTTCAGGAAGCGGTGAGCAATCAACAAGCACAGGAGAAGGGGAACTTCGGCCAGCTCTTGGAGGTCTGGTGAGCGAGATAGCTCTGTCAGGAACTCCGCCGTTTCGGTCTCGGCCCGCCGTTCGAGGTCCGGGAGTTCGGGCGATCCTGGGGATGTGGCAGTGTTTTTGCGGAGAAACCACACACGGGCCAGTTGCTGCTGCTGGATGGGTGAAAAATCGCTCAACTCCCCAATCTGCCAGGCGGCCACTTGCATCCCCAAGCGATCGAATCCATGCGGTCGACTGGTGACGACCGCCGGCACATGGCGCTGCGCAATGAAGACTTGAAGCGTATCCAGAGCAAGTCTCGCCGCTTCCTCATTCGTCCATTCGTCCAGACCATCTACCAGCAGCAAGAGCCGCTTATCTTCCAGGGCTTGCTGGATAAGTGGCCAGAGGTGTTCCTCATTCCAACTCTTGAACCAGGCCCTGAGCACATCGCTCAATGAGCATTCGGCTGGCGGCTGGTGAGCAATCATCTTCGTCCACAGGGCGAAGGGAATCCACAGGGGAAGCAGCCCACCCCACTGGGGGGCGAGAGTGGTCAGGCGCGGCGACTCTCGTAAGAGGTCTATCGCGAGAAACCTCAAGAGCGAGCTTTTTCCGCTCCCAGGTCCTCCGAGGACGATGCTGTGCCCTGCCGATGCAAGCCAGCTTTCTACTCCCTGTCTTGGACGAAACGCCGCTGCGTGGTGGGATATCCTTTACATGGGCCGCCGGGAGCTGGGGGTTGCTGCGGCGGCATCAGGAATGGACCTCTCATCATCTTCCTCAACGCCAGCATGAGTTTCGTGTGGAGTTGGCTGTTGAAAAGATATGGAGGTGGGGCGTCGGTCGTAGATGTCCGGAATGACGTATCTTTGCTCTAAATCTAGGACAGACATTTCACCGAGAGCGGTGCTCGGCAGCCCGGGATCATGCGTATTTAAGACGTTCCCGTATAACGCGAAGAGCCGTTTACGAAACTCGACCATGCTGGCTGCATCGAGCCGATTGCCAAGGCTGTTTGCCGCCTCTGGACCACAAAAGACCCTGACCCACTCCCGGCTAAAAAAGTCATCAACGAGGTCGGGAAGGCCCTTCAATTTCAGGGAAAGCTCACTGCTATCCCATGTTTCTAACGCGATACCCCGATCCCTCAAGGCGGCGCGTTGGCGCTCAACTTCGTCGGTTCGAACCGTGGAACGAAGGCTCTCTGTTGTGCATAACACAAATGTGTCTGATATCTGCGCCCACTCTCCCTCGTGAAACTTTGTCACCGCTTCTCTTATTTTCGCAGGTCCAAAATCCTGCTCCCGCTTGCACTGATAGACGGTATACTTCTCGGCGAACCGCCGGCGGGCGTATAAATCAATGCCTCCCTGCTCTTGACCGCGAACTCCATATTCTCGGCAATCCTCTACATTAGGCCCCGGAATGCTGGCCGCTGCGTCAGGGTTTCCACCCGGGCATTGCTCATCTTATAGGCCGCCTTCTCGTCTTTCACCCAATGCGGAATCAAGCCCCAGCGCATGAGCACGACCCGGCGTGGGCTGTTGGCAAGAATGACCGGCACCATCTGGCCGGGGGCGATGTTGTAGCGAGCCGTCAGAGAATCGAGACGGTTGCTGATTTGGGATCGCGCCTAGAAGGCTTCAGTCGGTTGGAATCTAAAACGTCCGCACATGGGGATCTCCTCTGTCAGCGCCGGCATCGTGGAGGTATTCCTCCCCATCCCAACGCTGCCCAGACACGTGATCAGTATCTGTCATCAATCCTACCACGCAGCGGGATGGGAGTCTCGTCACAATACCCCGGTCCGCATCTCTAGCGACCCCACTCATCCGGCCGGGCCAATATGCCGTGAGAGCCCTGCGTGTTCTGCAGACGAGCGCTGGGGTATTGGACGAGGGCGTGCGGCACGAGTATAGTGTGGTGGTTTGACGCGCGACGGTGCCGTGACGTGCGCGTGCGAGCCCACCATCGCGTGCTTGCACAGCTTGCATTGACGCCATGCGCGCCTCGAGGCTCGAACTTCACGGATGCCATGCGACGGTTCAAGGCGCATCGCGTCGGGCCCAGATCATGGAGGGCCCCCATGGGATGCGCAGCACCCCCCGCGTCAGCGCGCACTCCGACCGAGAGGTGGTGATGGGGGAGAGCCGGGAACGGTTCCAGGAGGGGCTGGAGATCATTACGCGCGCCTGGACGCAGGAGACGTTCTCTTATGCTGGGAAGTTCCACACCTTCCGCACCGTGATGGTGCTGCCACGGCCGGTGCAGCGGCCCATGCCGCCATTCCCTGCTGCTGTCGCCGTTCCTCCAGCCATTCAGCACCCTGAAGGAGCAGGTCGGGCTCTACCGGCAGGCCCTGCTCCAGGCCGGGCACTCGCCCGAGGCCGTGGAGATTGCCGCGGGCTACCATAGCTTCGTCGACGAGACGCCGGAGCGGGCCCGCCGGGCGTGGGAACCCCGCTACATGCGCTATCTTCGGTTCGTGGCGTCGCTCCTGGCGCCCTCGGTGGAGTTAGACTCCTCGCAGTGTGCGTCCTGGCAAGGGAGGGCGGAGGACCTCCGGCGGGTCACCTTGGCGGACATATATCCCGACCAGGCGCTGTGTGGTGATCCGGCGCAGTGTGTCGACCGAATCGCACGGCGGCGCGAAGAGCGGGGGATCACCCACTTTTATGCGTACATGGACCTGGGGGGCCTGTACCAGCAAGCCCTGCGGGGTTCCATGGAGCGGTTCGCCGCTCGGGTCATGCCCCTGTTCCGTAGGCCAGGCTCAGGACGGGATCCCGTGTTTGGCCCGCATCCGGGTCGACGCCACATCGCTGTAACGGCGGGGAAGACGGCATGGTATGACCAGCTGGACAGCAAAGATAGCGGGTAGACCCGCAGAGTCCGCCTCGCGCACGAGAGGGGGAAAACGGCGGGATGCTTCGCAACCGGCTGCCACCTCACCTCTCCCCTCTACGGCTTGATGCCACGACACGTCGGTCTGGTGTGGAGAGGTCCCCTTCCTAATCAGTGTGCATTTTCGCCCTGAAGCGGTAGGAGTGTCGCCCCGGTTGGGGGGAACTCAGAAGGTCATCTCCGGCCGAGGAGCACGGCAGCCACCGAAAATGGCCTTTTGGAGTGGTTGACCACACCAGTCGTGCACATGCGAACCGCCGCGCTTCCACAGCCTCGGTAAGGTCGAGACGTGGGATGGCCCGGCGCCACAGAGTTGCCTCTACCGGCATCAACATGCATGAACGAACATCCGGAGGATGGGCAGAGACGTAACGTTCGGTGATCACGGGCCTGAGACGGTTTCCCAGCCAGGAGAGTGATAATGCGGATCGCTGTACCTGACCTCGTCACCAATTCGTACTTTCCAGCCCTCGCCGCGGAGGAATTAGGGTGGTATGCCAGCGAAGGCATCGAGGCCCATGTCGAACTGCTGGCCCCCGCACCTCGGGCCATGGCAGCGTTACGTGAGGGGATGGTGGACGCTGTCGCGGCGGGGGCACACACCCCTCTCACCGTCTTTCCTCAGTGGCACGGGGCCAAACTCGTGGTCGCCCTGGCCCAGGGGACGCCCTGGCTGTTGGTGCTGCGCGCCGACCTGGCGGCCCAGCGGGGCGATCTGCAGGCAGTCAAGGGGCTCCGCCTCGGGGCCGTACCCGGACCTGATGACGCCCTGCGACGCCTGCTCGTGGACGCCGGCATTGAGCTGGCCGCGGATGACGTGCGCATCGTCCCGGTGCCGGGCGCTGACGCCCCAGGGGCTTCCTTTGGAGTTCTCGCCGCCCAGGCCCTGGAGGCTCACCAACTGGACGGGTTCTGGGCGAACGCGCTTGGTAGTGAGACGGCGGTGGGCCGGGGAGTGGGCAAGATCCTGGTGGATGTCCGGCGCGGCGATGGCCCCATCGCAGCCCAACACTATACGTTCAGCGCCCTGGTCACGACCGAGGCGCTGATCGCCGACGAACCCGACACCGTGGCCGCCGCCGTGCGGGCCATCGTGCAGGTACAGCACGCCCTGCGGGCGGACCCCATCCAAGCGGCAGAGGTGGGGCGCCGCCGCTTCCCCCCGGACGCGGCGGCGATGGTCGAGACCCTGATTACACGGGACCTTCCATTCTATGACCCGGCCATCTCGGCACCTGTCGTGGAGGCGCTGAATCGCTTCGCCCGACACCTGGGTCTGCTTGACATCATCGTCCCCTACGAGCAAGTGGTCGCGACGCGTTTTTGCTCCCTCTGGCAGACGGAGCCCTAGGAGCTTTCATGGTTCCTGCTCATCATCGAAACGAGTCATGCTTAATGGGGTCAACGACCAGGGCGATCATCACGTAGATGATGAAGCCAATTCGCAGGACCCCATTACGCCAAAGTCGTGGCCTGGAGGCCCCCCCTCTGCGACTCGCAGGAACGGCTCACGGCTCTGGGCCCATCGTATGGGAGCGCTGACATGCACGCGATGACAGTGTCTCAGTCCGTCCCGCCATGATCCCAGCAGATGGGCGTGATTTACCCCGTTGTCATCCCACGGCGTCTGCCTCACGCCCATTACACAGCCGGCTGAATATTCTGATTCAACCGGAAGAAGTTCGTCGGGTCGTATTGCTGTTTCACCGCCGCCAGGCGCGCGTAGTTCTTGCCATAGGCGGCCCGCACGCGTTCAGGCTCATCCGCCCCCAGGTGATTGACGTACACCCCACCGGTCGCATGGGGCTCCAACGCCGCCCAACACTCACGGACCCAGCGGATGTGCTGATCAGCGCCGGCGGCATCGACCCACTGCCCGATTACGTCCAGGTTCCACAGTGAGTCGCGTAATCCGAAGGCCGTGGCCTCCGGCGGGACACGGCTGGCTGCTCCGTTGACCTGGTAGAGCAGAATCATTGAGTGGGGTGAGGCCATCTGCGCTGCATAGTCGAGGGCGATGTCGAGCACGTGGTCGCCGGGGTCTTTCAGAAAACTGGACTTCCAGTAGCGCGCCATGCCATGTGGAAACGCGTCAGAGCTGAAGATTTTCTGGACGTCGACGTACGCTTTCGGGCCGATGTCGTCAAACAGTGTCGTCCCAAGGCGCCGTAGCGGGGCCAACAGTCGCTCGCCTTCCGTCAGTGGCCCATTGTAGCCCATAGGGACCGCGACGATGGGATCGCCGTCTGGAGAGGTCATCAAGCCGATGAAGGACGCGACGGGATCCGGGGCGGCTTGTGAGAAATCACGCTGAGCCCGCAGAATCTCGCGCGCGTGTGACCGAGGATAGACGGCCATGCCGGCCAGCATCGGTCCGACACGATGAAGCTGGTATTCGAAGGACGTCACCACACCGAAGTTCCCACCGCCGCCGCGAAGGGCCCAGAATAAGTCTGGGTGTTCGGTGGAACTGGCCGTGATCACCTCCCCGTTGGCCATTACCACGTCGGCGGACACCAGGTTGTCACAGGCGAGTCCGTAGCTTCCCATCAGCCAGCCGATGCCTCCACCCAGCGTCAGTCCGGCAATGCCGGTGTCGTTGACCGCCCCACCCGTGGTGGCCAGGCCATACACCTGGGTTTCACGGTCGAACTCCCTCCACAGGACGCCCCCCTGCGCCCGGACGAGACGCCCGGCCGCATCAACGCGAATGCCTTTCATCGGGCTCAGATCCAGCACGAGCCCCCCGTCACAGGTGGCATGGCCGGCAGCGTTATGGCTCCCGCAGCGGATGGCCACGAGCAGGTCGTGGGTGCGGGCGAAGCCGATCCCCATCCTGACGTCGGCGACCCCGGTGCAACGGGCGATCAGCGCGGGGCGTTTGTCAATCATGCCGTTCCAGACCCGCCGGGCCGACTCATATGCCGGTTCATCGGGGCCAATCAGCTCGCCACCAAAGTGCTCCCGCAATGAGGCGAGATTCATGTCCTGGAACGCAGTGTCTGCACCGGAAGTCGTGGTAACGTCGAGAGTGCCCATCGCAACCTCCTGTTCTGAGATGTACAACCTCGGGGCGACCTCGGGATACGCGAGGCGGCGTGAGGAGCGACAAGATCTTCGAGGGAGGCAAGGTTGATGCGGGGCATGAGGCGGCCCAGCCACGGGGTGACAGGTGGTTCCGGCGCTGAAAGCCTGCCTCGAGATGGTGCGAGAGGACGGGACTCGGAGCCTAGCCTGACGCCTGGGGTGGTCGGTACGCGCCACATCGGTGGCCTCCTGCGTGGTCATTGTCGAGAGGCACTGCTCCCTCAGAGCGAATGGACGGAGTGTAATCGGACGGCTCTCTCGTGTCAATCATGTTGCACCTATTTGCTCTAGTGGTGATTGATAGTTCACGTTTTACGTTCGTTTCTGTTTTCATATGCGTGCTATTCGAGTGCGACAGCCCTATGTCAACAGCGGACGAGAGTGGCTTATAACGTGGCCTTGTCCATATAGCAGAGCCTGTCGTGAATACAACCGATGGTACGGCTGAACGAAGCACAGCGGGTTCCTACGCATAGAGGCGGCGACCCTCCGGACAAGCCCCTAGTGGGCTTCGAGGTGTTGGCACCCGGGATCGCTGAACGCTGCGCCATCACGCTCATCGGTGAATGAGGGGCACACTCATCCAGCGCCGCACCGGGATCCCCCAAGTGCCATTGACATCGCCTGGCACGTGGTCTCGACCTGCCCCTCGTCGTCGTGATGCCATTCAGAACACCGTTCGCCTGGATCGCATGGAGGCGCGTGGCCTTCCCGAGCGGGAGTGTCATGCAGCGCATACGCAACCCCTTCTGGCCAATGACGAGGCCGAAGACCCCTGGCTGATCAGCGCGCATACTCATTCCCAGGTGTGACTATACGAGGGGGGCACCATGGCCTCACCGCGTGACTGAAATGGCGGCATCCCGCGGACCGTGCTGGGACTCGACCCTTGGAAACACCCCGGTACCTCTGGGCCACACCTGCGTAATGATGGCCATCTGCCCGGGCCTTGGGCTGCGGCTGGGGTCATGGGCTACACCGGCACTGAGCCATTGACCGTGACGCGGTGCATCAATCGGCGCTGCGGCAATTCGTAGTCTTTCAGGGCTAGGTGTTGGGCACAACAATTATCCCACATAAGCAGATCACCGACACGCCATTGATGCCGGTAGAGGAACTCGGGGCGTGTGACGAAGTCAGACAACTCCTGGATGAGCGGGAGTGCCTCCGCCTCGGGCATGCCGACGATGCCGACGCATTCGCCGGCGCGCACGTAAATCGCGCGGCGTCCGGTCACGGGATGGGTGCGAATCACTGGGTGGATGACGTCGGGCAGGTCCTTGACCGCATCGGCGAGCTGACTGCCCGGGGTATACTGCTTGGCACCCGCCCGGTGAATGGCCCGTAAGCCGTGTAGCTGCTGGTTCATCTCCTCGGGCAGCACGTCATACGCGGCAGCGGTGCTGACGAACAGGGTCTCGCCCAGCGCCTCCCCGTAGTCGTTGGTCGGGACTTCGACGGCGTAGAGCAGCGAGCCACGAGGGGGTGTGGCGGTGTAGGACAAATCGGTGTGCCAGGTCCGCCCGGCATCGGCGTTGCCGATCGGCTGACCGTTGGGATCGAGAATATTGGACAGCAGCAGAATCTCCGGGTAGCCGGGTAAGGCGAACTGCGTACGCGGGCTGATCTCCAGGGTGCCAAAGCGGCGCGCAAAGCGGAGGTGTTGGGCGGGGGTGAGCTGCTGATTCCGGAAGACGATGACCGTATGTTCGTTGTACGCCGCATCGATGGCGTGAAACGTCTGGTCATCGATCTGTTCAGACAGGTCCACCCCGACAATTTCGGCCCCGAGCGGTGCCCCGCTCGGGATGACATGCATCGCGCTCGCCGTAGGCATGGATCAGGCTCCTCATGGAACGCTCACATCGTGGTTGGCCGTCGTGATCGTCGTGGTGATCACGTCACAGCATCACTCAAAGTACCGCGAAGTATACCATGACTAGGGGCGCGAGCGTGATCATCCCCCATGAGGCGGGGGGCAGGTCCGCGGGGGCGTCCAGGAGGGCGCGATCGGTGAACGTGTCGCCGTGATGGCTTCGCACCATACAGATGGCCGGCGAATGGACGTCATCGATGAGGGATATTGGTGGGCGGCGGACCCTTCACCTGAGGCCCGGGCAGTGGACCGATGATCCCGCGATGGCCCTCTGTCTGGCCTCGTGCCTTGTGGGCCTTGCCTCTGGTCGTGTGCCATGGTACAAGACGCTCACAACGGGCCGATGGTCGTGGCTCACCCAGGAGGAGAGAATCATGCAAACCAACGCCATGAAGCGGGCCCTGGAGCACGGCGAGACGCAGGTCGGCGTCTGGATCAACATGGTGCGCAACCCGGCCATTCTGCGGCTGATGAAGTCGGCAGGGCTGGACTTTGCCCGCTTTGACATGGAGCACGCCTCCTCCTCGATGGAGACGCTG
>Ga0137403_10008487_pt1 | contig 11508 bp, 10 predicted proteins | sample CZOMad2_1_16fung_FD_122057 | JGI IMG/M metagenome (GOLD analysis project Ga0137403, IMG submission 122057) | Vadose zone soil fungal communities from Angelo Coast Range Reserve, California, USA - CZOMad2_1_16fungal (Hybrid Assembly) | ecosystem: Environmental > Terrestrial > Soil > Vadose zone...
AGAGAGCTGACCAGCTCGATTATTTGCCAGCCAGCGGATCGCCCACCTGGCCGAATGCCGACAGTTCGGCGGATTTGTTGCCGTCCAGGTCAGTGATGATTTCGATTTTCTGCGAGACCTTGCCAGAGTTATTGCTGGCTTCGAAGGTGACCGGTACCAGGTGCAACGTCTTGGATTCCCGCGAGGGCTCGAACGTGAATGCCTCGTTGTCGCAGCGAATTTCAACGATCTTGAAGGGCTTTGATCCCTTGACGACGATCTGCTTGATGATTTTTTGTCCGGGCTGCAAGGTTCCCAACATCAAAGCCTTGGGGCTGACGGTCAATTCAGAAACGATCAGACCTTCGACCTTGACCGGAAACTGACTGGCCCGGCGGTCGTTGGTGGCCAAGATGATTTCGTCATTCAAATAACCGGCCGGCGCGCCCTCTTTGAGTTGCACGTCGAGCTCGTAGGAAACGCGGCCCGCGGTGCGCGAAATCTCTTTGACGTCGGCGGTCACGAAGGGCGAATTGGTGGTTGCGCCCGTGATTTTCCAGTCATTCCGGCCCGCGTACTCGATGCGAACCTTCTTTTCCGCGGTTTGGCCTTCGCTTACCGACCCCAACGCGACTTGACCAGGATTGAGCACTACGTCGGTGCGAATGTAGCCCTTCACGTCCAACTGCACTTCGGCATACCGTGGCTTGTCGATAGTGACGGTCACTCGAGCGCCGCGTTGGCCGGTAAAGTGGTTGGTGTTGAACTCGGCGATGATCGCCCCTTGCTCGTGCGACTTGAGCGTGTCTTTCTGAATCCTGGGCATCGTGCAACCGCAACTCGAGCGGACCGACGCGATATGAACGTCGTCTTTGAACTGGTTGGTCAAAGTGAACGGAAACTCGACTTTCGAAAGATCGTTGAAGTAGTCGACCAACTGGCCCGTGTGATCATTCGACAATCCGAACGTCGGCATCCTGAGCTCCAGCCATGGGCGGATCGGGATCGGCGCTTTCAAGAAGCTAAAGAACCAATGGGACTGCACCTTCTCGCCCTCGCCATTGAGAATGGGGGGCGCGAGAGTCGGATTCTCCTGATAGTATTTTCGGATAAACCCACCCCGGCCCTCGATTTCATGACAGCCGATACAATTGTACTGATGCATCAGCCGCCGTCCCTCCACCACCTGAACGACGCGATCGCCTTGATTCGCTTGGTACCGCTGCGCCACCTTGCGTTCGCGGAAACCGGCGAGAAGAAGACGTAAGTCCTTGATATCCTCGTCCGCGAGATCGAACTGCGGCATCAACTGTTCCACCCGTTCGGTGGCGTAGATCCGTGGAGTTTTCAGTTTGTTATACGTCCAGTCGTCCCAGCTTTCTTTGATATCCGTTCGATTGCCGAAAAAGAGCTCTTCGAGAGTCTTCGAGCCGAAGGTCGTCAATTCGACACCGACGCGGGATTCCTTTTCCATTCCCTTGATATCGTGACAACCGAAACAACCCCATTTTCGAACCAGCGATTCGCCGCGCTTGATATTGTTGGCATCGGCAAACTTCTCTTGAATGCCGGGCATCGGCTCAGGCTTGCCTCCCAAAGTCATCAAATAGGCGGTAATCGCAGTGGCTTCGTCATCAGCGAGACGAAGGCTTGGCATACGGGTATCCGGGGCAAAGCCACGTGGATTTTTGATCCAATGATAAACCCACTGAGGGCCGACCTTTGACGCGATATCTTTCAGGTTGGGAACCAGATCCTTTGCTTTGCCGAGCACGGTGGTGAATTCGCCTTCGGCAAAACCGTGACAACCCTTGCAGCCGATCGTCTCCACCAGCTTTTTGCCCTTGCCTACTTGATTCGCATCGCCTTCGCGAAAACCGGCCGGCAGGGGATGCGCCTGCGTCCACTGGTCACCTTCCTCTTTGGAAAGCGACCACAGAAAAGCCGCGATGGCCACGGCGTCCTCTTGCCTCAGATCAAAATTGGGCATCCGCGTGCGCGGGCGGAACTTGTGTGGATTTTCGATCCACCGCACCATCCAGCTCGGATCGACCTTGCCACTGATCTTCCTCAAGCTCGGAGCGATCTTGGGGATATTTTCGTAGCCTTTAGCCAGGTGACATCCCGTACAGCCGATCTGTTCGAACAGGATCTGTCCCTCGGTCAAAAGAGGAACAGCCTCGAACTTTTGCACGTCGAGGTGGCACGTGGTGCAGCTCGACTGGACCTTAGCGCCGCGCAGCAGCGGGTGTTCCCAATATTGCACTTCACCGTGGGCCTGCTTCACGCTGCTAACCGCCACACCCTGGCCGTCATGACAGGCCGTACAGCCAAGCTTATCGGGTGGGTGGGCATTGTCGGCGAGCAGCACCTCGCGTCGCGGATGAGTTTTGAAGGGGTGCTCCTCTTTCTCGAAACCGGGTCGATTGATCGCCATATGGCAAGTCTGACAGCGATCCACACGGGCAATCGGCTGATCGAAACGATTGCGGTCGAACTCCTCTAAGGACACCTGCTGGATCTTGGGAATCTTGTAGAACGAGAACGGTCCGAGTTTGAAGGTGGCATTTTCCATCACCCGAACCCATTTATCGCGCTCCGCCGTGAGTTTGCCTAACTCGTCCTCTAGATCCTTGACACTGGCGCGGATCTTCTTGATTTCCTCTTTGATCTGGTCGCGTTTGACGCGCGCAGCTTCGAGCTCCGGATCGAGCTTGGCTCTTGCCTTTTCCAGCTGCTGGATCTCGTCCTGGTAGGGCTTTGGATTCCGCTTTTGCTGGACCGCATGGTCATATTCGTACCACGTTTCTTCCAGCTCACTCTTGATAAACTTGACCTCTTGGTCCAACTCCTTAAAGCGAACCGTCGCCTGCACTTCTTGTTTTTCGAGGGCGGCCAATTTCTGGCCTAGTTCCCCACGCGTCACGCTCGCTTGCGCCGCCGCAAGCTTCTTGGCCAGCTCTTGATACTTAGCGTCCGCCTGGAGTTTCTTATTTTCCTCGTCATAGGCCGCCTGCGCTTTTGTGTAATCGAGACGATAGAACCGAGATTGGAAAGCTTTCCAAGGACGACGGGTAATGTTGTCGTCCCAGAACGCCCAAAGCGAGAACGCCACCAGCAAGCCGATTGCTATGACAAAGATACTACTGTAGGATTTTTTCTCTTCGTTCTGGTCAATACCTCGTTCCGCCATCCCGTCTTACCTCACGCAACTTTGCGCTCAAGCACGCGGCCCAAAGAAAAGACCCCAAGACCAATAAGCGCCAGCACAATTTCTTCCGCCATTGAAAAGTTTTTGGTGATTCCCACAAACAGGGAGTAACCCACGTCGGCGAGCCCCACTGCCTGGAGAATCTTAGCCACGTAAAACATCAGCCCCGTTCCAAACCTAATCTTCTATTCTCCACCCCGCTGCCCCTTTTTCATCAGTTCTCCATATCTCTCGATCGCTTCGCAACCCATTTGGATCGGGGTCAGACATTAATCCAGGGAGTAACCAGGATATATTTCACATTGAAAACGAGCCTGAGAAACATTTTGGCGGGAAGTGAAAGCATCAAGACGAAAAGCAAAGCGGTAATCATAAACCGCACCATCCCCCAACGCTCGAGAAACTCTCTGCCTTTCACTTTGAGAACCCAAAAATAAAAAGCCGCGAGCCCGAAAACAAAATAGGCCCCGATCACGATCAAGCCAAAAGCCGCGGACCACCAATAGTCTCTAAAACCAAAAAGATAGGGCAAATCAACGTTGGTCAACGCCACAACTTTGTGAGGATCCCACCGCTGCCAGGGCCAAAATAGGTTCCATCCCGGCCCGCGGAAAAACGTCCCAATGATGATCATGCTCACCCAAAGAACATGAAATCCCAGGAAGAAAGTTAATATTTCGTACTTCCGGTCTTTGAAACAATAGTAGCCATTGCCTTTCGGATTGATGTCGACAAAGGGGATAACCATAAGCCCAACAATGATCAGGCTGGGTAGAACTACACCTGCGTTCCAGGGATCGAAATAGACGAGCATCTCCTGCAAACCGAGAAAATACCACGGCGCCTTGGACGGATTCGGAGTGCGGGTGGGGTTCGCCGGCTCTTCCAGCGGCGCATCGATCGTAATCGACCACAGAGTTAGAACCACGACCACAAAAAGCGCCACCAGGAACTCGCCACGTACCAGGTGCGGCCAAGTGTGGATCTTGTCGTCTACCGGTAAATTCTTTGCTCGGGCCTCTGCCATAACACTATCCTTTTATCCCTATCATTTTCGCCTCGCCTTCAAACTTGCGATTTTAGTTTGTCCTGAAAACCCCTTATGCCTTTAACCCTGAACCCTTCAATTCTTAACCCTTTTAATAATTAGAGTGAGGGACCGGAGAATCCGTCCCTACGGATACGCCAGAAGTGAACCGACATTAGAATACTGGCAACCAGCGGGATAAAAATACAGTGGAGAATGTAAAACCTCAGCAACGTATGGGGCCCGATCTCGCCGCCGCCGAACAAAAAGGCGCGGGCATCGTAGATCGGATTGGCGCCCACGAAGTCGGCGAAGGGTCCTTCGTAACCTAGCAAAGGAGTAGCGCGGGCCATGTTGGACCCGACGGTGACCGCCCAGATGGAGAGTTGGTCCCACGGCAAGAGATAACCCGTAAAGCTCAGCAGCAGGGTGAGAACGAGAAGTAAGACACCGACGATCCAGTTGAATTCCCGTGGCGGTTTGTACGAGCCGGTGAGAAAGACGCGGAACATGTGCAGCCAGACGAAAACGATCATGGCGTGGGCCGACCAGCGATGCATGTTGCGCATGAGCATGCCGAAGGGCATGTCGAACTCGAGATACTTCATGTCGGCGTAGGCATACTCGGCTACCGGCCGGTAGTAGAACATAAGATAAATGCCGGTGACCACCGTGACCAGGAACATCAGGAAAGTCAGTCCGCCCATACACCAGGTAAAGCGCATGCGGACGGCATGGCGCCTGACCTTGGCAGGGTGGAGGTGCAGGAAAACATTGGCCGTAACCATCATAACGCGGTTCCGCGGTGTGTCTTCATAGCCGTGGCGGAAAATCGCCTTCCAAACGTGGCTTTCGACGATATCGCTTTTGATTTTATCTAAAAGGCTCATGATTCCTATCCGTTAAACTTTCAGGACCGTGTCCGGATATTGCTCCTCAGGCTCAGCCCCCGGACCCATTTTGAAGACTTTGCCTTTATCGACAACGAGCTGACCATCGTCACCAACGGTGACTTTAAAGCGGTCCAGCGGCCGCGGTGCCGGCCCTTCGAAATTCAAGCCCGACTTAAAGAACCCGCTGCCGTGACAAGGACATTTGAATTTGTTCTCGGCAGCAAGCCAACGCGGTGTGCAACCCAGATGGGTACATTTGGCGAAGATGGCGTAGATGCCGGCTTCTTCCCGAATGATCCAGACGCGCTGATCCTGCTTGTACTTCTCGCTGACTTCACCCATTGCATAATCAGACGGCAAGCCTGCCTTGAAGGTCGACGGGGGCTGAAAAAGAACTCGCGGAAATGCCGACCTGAGAAAACCCAAGAGAGTCAACCCACCGAAAATGCCGAAGCCCCCCCACCCGAGGCGGGTAAAAAAATCCCTGCGCGACCAGATACCTTTTCTTTTCTTTTCTGCTTCTGCCATGAGCACTCTATCCTTTAAACCAACTAATCAAGGCGCCCCAAACAACGAAAATCAACCCTCCCAACATCAATACCAACCCCACCGGTCCAAAAATAAAAGACAAACCAGCCCCTAAAACAAATATCAAAATTCCCGTTCCCAGCGGATTGAATGGGGCCGGAGTTGACCCTCCACCGCTTTCTTCACCCTCCACCTTGTGGATCAACTCCTCGCGGATAAGGGCAAAAGCTAACTCTTTGAGATCTTCCCGCCGTTCCGGGTTGGCTCCCTGGATGAGACGGCCGATCTCTTGAGCTAATTGCTCGATCTCTTGTTCACGCGCTTCCGGCGCGCCATTGGGAGGATCGGATGTCACCTGAGATTAGAATGGTTGATTATTATAGAAATTATTTGTTGTCAACCATTTCACTGCGTAACACTCATTTACGTACCTAGTAAAACGACCGCGGTGGCGGCCATTCCTTTGCCTTGGCCCACCCATCCAAGCTTCTCGGTAGTCGCCGCCTTGATACTGATCTTGTTTTCCGCCACCCCAAATCGGCCGGCGATATTTTTTTTCATGGCAGCATAGTAAGGCGCCAGCTTGGGCTGCTGTGCCACCAAAGTAACATCCACATTGACCAGTTTAAAGTGCCTGCGCCGCATGATGCGCAAGACGGTATCCAGCATCGCTGTGCTGGCGATTCCCCGGTATCGAGGATCTGTGTCCGGAAAATGCACGCCAATATCCCCTTCAGACATCGCCCCGAGAACAGCATTGATCACAGCATGGCACAGCACATCCGCGTCTGAGTGACCCGCCAGACCCATCCGATAGGGAATCTCCACGCCTCCTAAAATGAGCTTTCGCCCGCGGCGAAATCGATGAACGTCGAAGCCATGTCCGACGCGAAATTCTCGAGCCATTTTCAGAAAGCCCGTTTAGATTCGAGTGAGTCCGGATGGTTTAGCGGAACCTCGGGCACTTCCGTGCGCCCTATCGGCCATTGGGCTGGCAACAGCGAACGCATCATACGAGAGCTCTGCGTTCCTGCAGCGGAGACAAGCGTCTTTATGTTGTCTTGACAAACGGGTCGTGCGACGGTGTTCACAGTGGCATCATCACTTGATTCGAAGGAACAATCAATAACGCCGCGGATCACTTTGCAAGTCCGCTATCTGGAGTTGCGCTCATCCGTGAGCTATAATTCTAGCTGCTTAGGAGAATCCAACTTGACCCGCATTTCTTTGTTGTCTCTGTTCTTTCTCGTGGGGCTGCCTCTGCTGTTGGTGGTTTCCGGGCAAGCACAGCTAGGCAGGGACTATCGCACGGCGGATCGCTCCAGCGCCGGCATCGCGCCGCCCGCTGAAACTACTCCGGAGGCCGTGGTTCAAATCTATGCCGCCCGCGCTTTAAACTGGCGCGGTATTTTTGGCGTGCACACCTGGATCGCAACCAAGCCGGAGAATGCAACCGAGTACACCTTGCACCACGTCATCGGTTGGCGCGTCTATCGCGACCTACCGGCCGTGGTTTCCGCTCCCGGCATTCCGGACGGCAGATGGTTCGGCAATGAACCGAAGCTTCTTGGCGAACTCCGCGGCGAGGCTGCGGCACAGGCCATTCCGAAAATCATCGAAGCTGTTGCAAGTTACCCCTACCCTAACGAATACACACTCTGGCCCGGCCCCAATAGCAATACCTTTACCGCCTACGTCGGACGACAGGTTCCGGAGCTGAAAATGGACCTCCCAACCACAGCCATTGGCAAAGACTACCCCATCAATGGATCCCTGGTGGATCGCACGCCCAGCGGGACGGGGTATCAGTTTTCAATGCTTGGCGTCCTCGGCCTGACCCTGGCGCGCGAAGAAGGAATCGAAATGAACCTCCTCGGTTTAAGTTTCGGAATTGACTTCTTGCGGCCGGCCCTGAAACTCCCGTTCATCGGTCGCCTGGGCGTTAGTCAGAGCTAGCGCATCTCTTAGCGTTATCTTCCAGACACGCGAATGGCGCTGAGCGCAGCGCCCACCAAACAAAGCACCGCCGCCAACAGATAAGTGTAATGAAAGCCCTGCAGGAAAGCGGCGAGCACCGGTGCTCCATCTTCCGTTCCTAGATGTCCTCCAAGATTTTGCAGCGAAGTGCGCCCCGTGACCGCTACGAGTTGAGCGCTGACGATGGTCGCCGCCAACGCTGCTCCAACCGAGTTGCCCAGGCTGCGGACAATCGACAAGAAAGACGATCCGACTCCCAAGCGTTGGCGTGGAACTGAGCTCATCAATAAGTTGTTGTTTGGCGTTTGAAAAAGCCCCATGCCAAAACCCAGAACACTGAGCCATAAAATGACTGTAAACGGGGTGGTTTCCATCGAAAGAAAGCTTAAGAAGAAAAAGGCCACAGCGTTGATGATCAACCCCAGGCTACAGAGACGCTCGGGAATGAGCCTTTCCGACATCCAGCCGGTCAGCGGAGCCAGTACTGCCATCGCAAAAGGCGTCGGGACCACGAGAAAACCAGCCTGCAGTGGATCCAATCTCATCCCCAGTTGAAGAAAAAATGGCATCAGCAAAACGTTGATGCTCATGGTGACAAAGCTAATCCATCTGGCAGCGTTTCCTAACGTAAAGGCCGGGATACGAAAGAGCGTCAGATCCAGAAGTGGAAAGCGCGCACGGTGTTCCAGCCAAACAAACAAAACCAGAACGACGATTCCACCGAGAAATTCAACGGCGACGAGAGAGCTTCGCCAGGTCCCTTTTTGTGCGGTAGCCAGTGCAAGCAGAAGCAAAGAGATACTCAACGCGAAAGTGACCGTGCCGGGAAAATCGAAAGGCTCTTTTCTCACCGATGAGCCTTTGAAACTTTCCGGCGGCAACAAGTAACGGGCAACACCCAAACCAACGAAAGCAAGCATCGCCGATAGATACAAATTTGAGCGCCACCCAAAGCCATAGGTAAGTAATCCGCCGAGCACCGGGCCCAATGTATAGCCAAGCGCCGACACCGTTCCGCCCGATATACCCATGGCTCGGCCCCGCTCTTCCGGCGGAAACAAAGCCGTCACCAGCGCGAAATTGTTGGCCATGATCAGCGCGCTGCCAGCGGCCTGGAGCGCACGAAACAAGATCAATTGCTCTGCGTTCTGAGACCATCCCGCAGCCAAAGCACTGGCCGCATAGAGAAGAAATCCGGCACTGAACACTTTTCCGATTCCGACGAGATCCGACAATCTCCCGCAAGGTAAATAAAGAGAGGCCGTAATCAGCGCATAAACGAGGGCTATCCAACTCGCTAAGGTCAAATCTGCATTGAATTCGGTGATGATCACCGGCAGCGCGATGCTCAGCTGTCCGGTATCGGCGGTAACCAGCAGCGTAGCGAGGGACGCGACGGACAGCGACAACCAACGTTTGCGGCGGGGCGATGGAGATTCGTCTTGCGGCAAAGTCATGGGGTGGCGGTTCAAGGTTCAAGGTTAACGCGGTCGTGCGCCTCTGCGTTATTTACACTTTGAACCTTGAACGTTGAGCTTTGAACTCTCTATTTGATCACCGGCCAGCGGCGCCCTTTTCTCTTAATGATATTCAGAGACACCCTGTACAGCTCCCGCAAGACATCTGGTTTCAGCACAGCGCGGGTGGCGCCGGAGTAGAGCACTCGGCCTTCTTTCAGAATCAATGTCTTGCCAAACAACGGCAGGATTTCCTCGACGTGGTGGGTTACGTAGATCAGCGAAGGAATATATTTCTGCTTTCCCACTGCCTGCAATGTCGCGAGAAAATTCTCCCTTGCGCCTGGATCCATCCCGGCGCAAGGTTCGTCCAGCACAATGAGATAAGGCTTGGTCATCCGCGCCCGGGCAATCAGAACTTTTTGCTGTTCCCCCTGGGACAACACGCCAAATTCCTCATTGCGCAGATCGTCGCAGCCCATTTGCGCCAAGTATTTCTCCGCCTGAGAGTAATCTCTTCCGCTCGCTTCGCCGCCGAACTGTTCCAGATAACCGATCTGGGCGAATTTTCCGGAGACTACGGTGCGAATGACTTTCTCCCGAAATGGAATCTGTGGCGGCAACGTCGAGGTCACCCAACCAATGCTTTTTCGCAGCTCAGGGAGATTGATCAACGCTCTCCCTTTGCGGCGGACCTCACCGCCGGCGTTGGGCCAAAGGTAACCGCAAGCGATCTTCAACAGCGTGGTCTTGCCGGAGCCGTTGGGTCCCAATAAGGCCCAATGATCGCCCTGCTGCACCGTCCAGTTAATGGAATGGAGGATAGTTTTACCGTTGCCAATGTAGGAAACGTTGCGAAGTTCGAGCGCGGGAGTTCGCGAAGCCATCGAGAATTGGGGTGCTGGAGTCTTGGAGTGGTGGAGTACTGGAAGGATGGAACGGTGGAACAAAGGAATGATAGAGCGTTGGGAAAAAGGGAAGTAAGAGTACTTCCAATCTCATTATTCGACTACTCCAATAATTCCATTACTCTATTTCCCAGTACTCCAACACTCCATTACTCCAAGCATTATTGCTGCTTGAACCGCGTGAAGACCTGTTCAGCATTCTTGTGAAAAATCTGCTCTTTCTGTTCCGCTGTCAACCACGGGATGCTTTCAATGTTCGGCCGCACGTCATCGTACCACTTGCCGGTGCGAGGATCGGTCTTTGAACCCGCGCCCGGACGCTCCGTGCCGAACAGACAGCGAGCCGGGCCGACTATCCTGAAAAGCAGCTTCAACGACTCGACGTTATAGAGCGCCGTATCGAAATACAGCTGTTGCAGTCGCTGATCGAAGTTCTCCGTATCGTTGGGACCGCGGAGTTGCGAGCGCCACCTGCCGACCTGGTATGGGACCGAGCCGCCGCCGTGGGAGATAATGATTTTTAGCTTGGGAAAGTCTTGAAACACTTTCGAATCCAACAGCGACAAGATCGCGATGCTTTCCTCGGTGATAAAGTGACCGTGAAAAGACTCGCGGGGATTTTTGCAGCTGGCCGAGTGAAGAAGTCCGGGAATATCCATCTTCACCATCTTCTCGTAAAGCGGATACCAGTATTCATTGCCCATCGCCGGGGTTTGACCATCGCCTTCGCCCGGATCAGGATTGATCATGATGCCGACGAAGCCGAGATCGTTGATGCATCGATCAATCTCGTCAAAGGTATTTTTTACGCCTACGTTGGCATTTTGCGGCAAGCCGGCGATGGCGCGGAATTTTTTCGGCTCCATCTTCACCTGCAAGTCGCTCCAGTGTTTCGCAAGCAGTTGCCCGATTTGCACGCGCGACAATCGTTCGCTGCCGGCCACGTGATATAACCCCGGATTGTTTAGCGCCGCCAATTGCCAAACCGCTCGCGCCGTTTCGGCCGCCGGAATCGGGCACCGAAATTCATCCATGAACAACTGCAGCGTCTCCCCGCGCTCGACCGCTCGCCGCATCTGCTCATTAAACGCGCGTTCGCCGGTGAGGGACTTGCCAAAATTCAAAGACGTCCGAAGCACCGTGTGCTTCGGGTTGGCCAGGACGATTCGCTCCGCCTCAACTTTCGTATTGGCATAAATGCTGAGCGGATTTACCGCCGCGGATTCATCGTAATTTCCTGCCAGTCCATCGAACACCAGGTCGGTGGAGAAAAAAATGAACGGAACATCCGCCGCCAGCTCGGCCAGCACAGCGGTCACTTCCACATTCATTTTGCGCGCCAGCGCGGGATTTTTTTCACACGTCGGAGTGTGCGCGAGCGCCGCGCAATGGATGACCAGTTGCGGTGAATCCTTTTTGAACGCGGCTCGAACGGTGCTAAAATCCGACAACTCCAACTCAGCGCGCGTCAGGCCACGAACAGACACCGCACTGGCGAATTGTGCGGCAGTTTGTACAAGATAATTTC
>Ga0137403_10008488_pt1 | contig 11506 bp, 10 predicted proteins | sample CZOMad2_1_16fung_FD_122057 | JGI IMG/M metagenome (GOLD analysis project Ga0137403, IMG submission 122057) | Vadose zone soil fungal communities from Angelo Coast Range Reserve, California, USA - CZOMad2_1_16fungal (Hybrid Assembly) | ecosystem: Environmental > Terrestrial > Soil > Vadose zone...
AGCTTCACGCCGCCCTCGCCAATCACCGTATCCAAGCCGCGATCGGCGCGGTCCAGCAAGCTCTGCACCGAAGCCTTATGCAGAACGTCCAAACACTCCGCATCGCTGGCTCCGGGTTTCACAAATAGCAGATTCTCGCGAATCGATCCCGAAAATAGCTGTGAGTCCTGCGTTACAAACCCAATGCGCTCGCGGAATAGATCCAGATCCACCCGGTTTCCCGCGACGCCGTTATAAAGGATCTGCCCAAGCTGAGGTGGATATAGCCCTACCAACAACTTCACCAGGGTCGACTTGCCCGCCCCCGACGGCCCCACAAACGCAATCGTATCCCCGCGCGCCGCACTGAACGAAATTGCCGACAGTGCCGGCACAGACGCCGTCGGATGCGTGAACGTCACTTCGTCGAATTGCAATGTCAGCAGGTCGTCCAGCGGCACCGGATCTACAGGCTTCGGATCCTTCGGCGTATTCATGATGTTCTGGAAGTTTTTGAGCGAGACTTCAGTCTCGCGATACGTCCCGATAATTGTTCCCAACTCCTGTAGGGGCCCGAAAATGAAGAAGGAATAGAACAGCAGCGAGAAATATGTTCCTACCGATATCTGATGGCGGAAGATAAGGTAAAACAAGAGGAAGAGCAGCGAAGTCCGCAACGCGTTGACAATGGTGCCCTGAATGAAACTCAAGCTGCGCAGGTAGCGTATTTTCCGCAACTCCAACTGTAGAATCTTGCCGGTCGTGTTATTGAGCCGCGAGATTTCCTGCTGCGCCAGGCCTAGGCTCTTGACCAACTCAATGTTCCGCAACGATTCGGTCGTCGCTCCCGCCAGCGCGGTGGTCTCGGCCACAATCGTCTTCTGGACCTTCTTAATGCGGCGGCTCAGCATCGAGCTAATCCATCCGAGCAACGGCACAGCCACGAAGAACGCTGGGGCGATGGTCCAGTGCGTCTTGAAGGCGTAAATGACAACGAATCCCACGCCAATCAGCGAAGTAAACATCACGTTCACGAAGGCGGTAATAAACTTCTCCACATCCGACCGCACCCGCTGCAGCTTCCCCAGCGTCTCCCCGCTGCGCTGGTCTTCGAACACGGAGTACGGTAGCTCCAGCGAATGCCGCAGTCCATCCGTGTACATCTGTGCTCCCACTTGCTGCGTGATCAGGTTGACGAAGTAATCCTGAAAGTTCTTTGCCACCCGCGACACGAAAGCCACCCCCACAGCCAGCCCAAGAAGGAAACCGACTCCGTGAAGAAAGGCGGAAAACTCCTTTGGCGGGCTGATGGCGTACCCGTCGATCAGGTGCTTTGCAATTAGGGGGTCCAGCAGCGAAAAAATCTGATTGACAGCCGCCAAGAGCAGCGCAACCATGACCAAAATCCAATACCTTTTGAGGTAACTCAGGAGAACATTCATAGACAGTTGGAGACTCGGCTGAAATCAGGGACCGCTGTCCATGAAGATGACCCGCAAGCAAGTGGTGATGCATCATTTTTCGCCTTGGCAGGTTCAGGAACCTCGGCTGACCCTTCGGCACACTCCAGCCAAGCGCCGCAAAATCAATCGCTTACGGCCCTCCGCGCTCGATGTAGAACCTTGGTACCGTCTCTAGTACCTTAGTTACTCTTCCCCAGGCAGCAGCCCGACCTCCGCCTATGGCATACCTCCCCTTGTGGCAATGACGGCAGTAGACGCAATAGGTAGACTCGCTACGCCTCCGTGACGAAAGTTATCTCCTGAAAAACCCAGCAAAACCCGATAAAACCCAAAGATTCGCCATGCCCTAGGCTGTTTTCGGGTTGCGCTAGACTCGGAACCGAAGTTAGCCATGCGTGGTTGTTGAAGTACCAGCGCGAATCTGCTTCCCCGTTCCAAATGGCGCGGGTCGCAGAGAGGACACAACAGGTGAAAGAAACACTAGGCAGTACGGACGCACGCGAAGTGATGAACATCCGCCAGGCCAGTGAATACCTGGGCGTTAGTCCGGACACGCTGTACAAGTACGTGGGCGAAAACAAGATTCCGGCGTTCAAGTTGGGCAACCGCTGGCGCTTCAAGAAGTCCAAGCTCGATGAGTGGATGGAAGAGCAGTCCAGCGAAGCGGAAGGCCAGACGAAACGGAAAGTGAAAGCGCGGGCAGCTGCGCACTAACTAAAGGCGGACACACATGTTTGGATTTGGCGCAAAGTCGATCGTGGGTCTGGATGTCGGTTCCTCCAGCATTAAAGCTGTGGAACTGAAGAAGACTCGTACGGGAATCGAAGCGGTGCACGTGGGCCTGGAACCGTTGGGTCCGGATATGGTGGTGGACTCGATGATCGTCGATTCCGGCACCGTCTCCGCGGCTATCTCCAAGCTGTTCAACGAAGGCCAGATCAAATCGAAAGCCGTCGCCACCGCCGTCAGCGGCCACTCCGTCATCGTCAAGAAAATCTCCCTGCCGGCCATGAGCGATGATGAGCTCGCCGACACCATCCAGAAGGAAGCCGCGCAGCACATTCCCTTCGACCTCGCCGACGTCAACCTCGACTACCAGATTCTCTCCGATGACACCGGCAGCCCGACCATGGAAGTTCTCCTGGTTGCGGTGAAGAAAGACAAGATTCTCAACTACACCAACGTACTCTCGATGGCCGGACGCACTCCCGCTATCGTGGACATCGATGCCCTCGCTCTCCAGAATTGCTACGAATACAACTACGAGCCGGCTCCCAATCAGGTGGTTGCCTTGTTGAACCTGGGCGCCAGCGTAATGAACATCAACATCGTCAAGGGCACCACACCGCTGTTCCCGCGTGACGTCAGCGTCGGCGGACACCAGTACACCGACTCGCTCCAAAAGGAACTCGATCTCAGCTTCGAAGATGCGGAAGCGCTCAAGCTGGGCTACAAAGTCGGCACGGTCAGCGAAGACGCGAAGCTTCCGATTCTGCAACAAGTGACCGAGATCATCGTCCTCGAAATCCAGAAGACGTTCGATTTCTTCCGCGCCAGCACTTCGGGTGAACACATTGAAAAGATTTATCTGGCGGGTGGTTCGGCGAAAATCCCCGGACTGCTCGAAGCTCTACGCCAGGAGTTTTCTCTGCCGGTGGAAGTTCTGAATCCGTTCCAGCGCATTGCCCCGCCAACCAATGGCTCGGCCGCAGGAATGGTGGAGGAGAATGCGGGCCAGATGGCAGTGGCCGTGGGCTTGGCCCTCAGGAGCTTTGAAACCCTATGATCCGAATTAATCTGCTCGGAGTTCAAAAAGCAAAGGGCAAGCGCGGATCCCCAACCGCTGCCGCGGCACCCTCCATGGGGGAAGGCGGCTCGATCCTGGTCAAGGCGCTGGCCGCGATGATCGCCATCGCCATCATCAACGGCGGCTACTGGTTCGTGCTCGACAAGCAGAAGCGCGATATCGAAACGCAGATGCAGGTGGCAGAACGCAAGAACCGCGAGTTGTCCGACGTCAAGGCCCGCTACATGGAGCGTCAACGCGAAGCGGAAAACTACAAGCGCCGCGTCGATGTCATCGATCAATTGCGCGCCAATCAGGCCGGTCCTGCCAGCCTCATGAACACCGTCGGTGACACAGTCAACAAAACCGAAGCCGTGTGGCTCAACACCATGAAGGATGTGGGTCCTTCGATCGATATCGAAGGTTACGCGCTCAGCTCAGATGCGGTGGCGACCCTGATTGCCAACCTGCAGAAGACGGGCTATTTCAAGAACGTCGAAATCAAGGAAACCTCGCAGGATTCATCGATCAAGGAAATGCAGGCGTTCCTGTTCTCGCTGACCTGTGAAAAGGGTCCGGCGCCGAGCAGCGCCAGCGCGGGCGACAAGTCCAACGGAAAGGCGAAGTCCTAAGAGTTCAGAAGTCCTGGAAGGCGGCTTATGGCGAATTTCGGAGAGATGACCGGCGAAAAGCAGTGGTTGGTGGCGGTGGGCATCGTAGCTTTGCTCAGCGCAGCCCTCTACTTCACCATGTTCCGCAGCATGCGGGACGACAATGCGACTGCGCAAAAAGCCCTGGATACCAAGGTGGCGGAGAACACACAGCTCGAGCAATACCGTCCCAAGCTGGCTGACATGGAGCGGCAGGTCGCGAATCTCAAGCAGCAGCTCGAGATCGAGCGCAAGATCGTACCCGACAACAAAGAAATCGAGCAGTTCATCAAGCTGGTGGACGCCGAAGGCGTCAAGGCCGGAATCGAGATTCGCCGCTATACCGCGCGCCCAGTCTCCAACAGGGAGTTCTATTCGGAAATGCCCTTCGAAATGGAGATCGATGGGCCCTACTACTCCGTGCTGAATTTCTTCGACCGCTTGGGCAAAACGGAACGCATCGTGAACGTCTCCGACTTGCTCATGGCGAACATGAAAAAGTCGGGCGAAGCGAAAGCCAAAGGCCAGTATCAGTACGCCGCTGGGGAAAGCGTGGTTGCTACCTGCGTGGCCACCACATTCTTCAGTCATGATCTGGCGCCGCCGCCGGCCGCCGCGAAACCCGGAACTCCGGCCGTGGCAGGCGCACGATGAGGATCTCTATGAAACTGAAAACCGGGAAAACCGGCACACTGAGCACCGCATTGTTGTTCGTCACCTTGACCGCAGGGAGCGCCTTGGCGCAGATACCCAACGTTGTGCAACACGTTCAGGATCAGATGAACGCCGTACAGCAGCAGAAAAAGGCCGCCGGTGACGCCGCTTTGAACGGCAATACGGCGAAAGCTCCCGCCGGTAAGCCCGCAGCTGCCACCGCTTCTAAACCTGCACCTGCCCCGGCACCGGCCAAGCCCGCCACTGCGGCGGCTCAAAAATCGCCGGCCAATCCCGTGGCTTCCAAGCCCTCCGTGGCAACTGCCCAACCAGCTGTAGCCACCGCCACGCCTGCCGGGAAAACGCCTCCCGCGAAGACTGTTCCTGTGACCAAAGCAGCAGCCCCTGCGAAGCACGATCCATTTACGAAGACCGTCGCCACGAAGACAACTCCAAAACCGGCGCAGGTCACCGCCACCGTTCCCAAGAGCACGGACACGAAAACGGCCGCCGCCAAACCGGCAGAAGCCCCACCAGCGGATTCCCCGGAATCCAAGGAGGACGCTGCGGAAAAGAAGAAGGAATCGGGCTACATCACCGCAGGCAACCGCCGCGATCCCTTCGTCAGCCCCATCGTGCAGCACATCGGCGGTTCCGGTTGCAGCACAGGGAAACGCTGCCTCGCCATCGATCAGATCGCTCTGCGCGGAATCGTCAAATCCGACGGCGGCATGATCGCGGTCGTGGTCAACAGCCTCGACAAAGCTTACTTTTTGCGGGAGAACGATCCGGTTTTCAACGGCTACGTGTTGAAGATCAGCGGCGACTCCGTTGTGTTCAAGGAAACGGTGCAAGACAAGCTCGGCCACCTGAGCACACGCGAAGTAGTGAAGAAGATTACGACTCCGGCGGTCTAATGGCCGGATACAGATTTTAACGGTTTCTTGGCACTAGATTCCTGGTACGAAGAAACACGCGGCTCAGAGCCGGGTGTAGGGAGAAGCGAGATGCGGAAGCAATTGCTGGCCATATTTCTAACGCTGCTGCTGACCAATCAGTTGGCAATAGCCGGACCCCAAGACGGCGCGCACGTGAACTTGCAGCGCGTGCAAGTTACGGGGACAGCCGATGGGTTGCAGGTGGAGCTCACCGCAAGCGAACCGGTCGTGCCGAAGGTGAGCACGCTCGCGGATCCGCCTCGCCTCGTGCTCGACTTCGCCAACACTTCCTTGGCCACCAGCCAACGCCGGATCGTGGTTGATCGTGACGGCATCAAAGCCGTCCGCCTGGGAGACACGGCGCGCGCGACGCGCGTTGTCGTCGACCTCCTCGAAACCCGCGACTACCAGGTTTCCGCCAACGGCAACCGCTTGCTCGTTACATTCAAGAGCAAGAGCGACCCTGCGGCCGCCTCTACACCGGTGCCCGCTGCTTCGGTGGCAGATCCGGCGACCGCATCCTCTTCGCCATTCGCCTCCAAGGTCATGCCGGTTCGGATGAAGGCTCCTTCGGCTCCTGCGAAGCCCGCCCCAGTGAAGCAAGCCTCCACCAAGCCTGCTGACATCGCACCGGATACGGTCTTCATGGAGCCTGTGGGCAAGACAGAGGTTTCCTCCAAGGCCCCCGAGACCGCCCCGGAAGCCGCGCCCGTGCGCGCTCTGGACGCAGCCGCGAAGTTTGCCGAGAAGCCGCTCGATGGCTTCAGCACGCCGACGAACGCAGCCCGCAAAGAGGACGATCCTTCAGCCACGCCCGCTAAGAGTGACGCTGCCGTCAATCTAGCCGCGGAACAGAAAACGCAACGCACGCAGCAACCCGCTGCGGCTGGTGCGAAGTACACGGGCGAACCGATTTCGGTGAACCTGAAAGACGTCGACCTGAAAGACTTCTTCCGCCTCATTCACGAAATCAGCGGACTCAACGTTGTTCTGGATCCTGCTGTGAAGGGCAACCTCACGCTCGTCCTCGATGACGTGCCGTGGGATCAGGCCCTCGACATCGTTCTCAAGAACAACGACCTTGACCGCAAGCTCGAAGGCAACGTCCTCCGCGTCGCGACCATCGACACGCTCGAAAAAGAAGCGAAAGCCCGCCAGGCGCAGCAGGAAGCCGAAACTCTGGCCGTCGAAAAAGTCACGGTTACCCGTTTCCTGAGCTATGCGCGTTCCAAAGATGTAGTCGCGACCGCCAAGAAGCTGCTCAGCGTGCGCGGCGACGTGATCGCGGACGACCGCACCAATGCGCTGATTGTCCAGGATGTTCCGGCCGTGATTCCGAATATCGATCGGCTGCTGGCGCAATTGGATCGCAAGACTCAAGAAGTTGAAATTGAAGCCCGCGTAGTCGCGGCCACGCGCAGTTTCGCTCGTGACATCGGTACTCAATTTGGCTTTGGATGGGGCAACGGCACAACCGCCGCCGGTGGCACTGCTGCGGCCGGCCCCGGTGGCGACGGCATCAGCGCGTTCCCAGGTGCGCCCCTCTATCAGACGATCGGCGGCACTGCCGGAAAACCCGGAGGCACGATTCCGTTATTCTCGAACCTGCCTGCGACCAGCCCAACCAGCGGTCTGAGCTTTATCAACTACACCAACAACATCCGTATCGATGCCATATTAACCATGTCGGAGTCGCGCGGCTTGCTGAAGATTCTCTCCCGTCCGCGTGTGGTTACGCAGAACAACATCCAGGCTCTGGTCAAGCAAGGCGTACGCGTCCCGATCGTGACCTTAGGCCAGTTGGGTGGTCCTCCGACTGTGACCTACGTCGACGCATTCCTGCGCTTGACGGTGACTCCGCAGATCACTTCGGAAGGCACGATCTTCCTGAACGTTGACGTAGAAAATACCACCCCAGACTTCGGCCGAACGGTGCAAGGGAACCCAACACTGATCACGCAGCAAGCCACCACGCAGGTGCTGGTCACCGATGGCGGCACGGTTGTCATCGGCGGCGTCATCCAGACCCAGAACAACCTGAACGTGGAACAGGTACCGTTGCTCGGCAACGTCCCGTACCTGGGCAACCTGTTCAAACGCCGTTCGATAACGACTGCTACCCAGGAGCTGATCTTCTTCATCACTCCGCACATCGTCCAAACATAAACGAGCCGTATCATAGAAACGATGGAGGCACGGGCGTCCTCGCCCGTGCTTTCCCGTCCCAGCTTTTTGTCTCCATACTCCAGAAGAGACCTAACGACGTTAAGAAGCGTACCTGCTGGCGTCTCTGGCTTCCGCCAGAGCGCTGGTGGGGATCGCAAGGCTCGTGTGGCCAGGCTCCTTGTGTGGCGCGGACACTCTTGTCCGCGAGCAAGGAATCAAGCCTTGGGGATCAAATCTGTTCCACCCGTCCAGTGCTTTCCAGCAGTCTTTGCCGACGCCCGCAACCCCATCGATTCGACACGTTCTTGCAGCGATCAGGCCTGGTTGTTGGTGGAATCGCCTGTTCTCGACAGTTATGTGTCTTTTCGCATTTCGGGCCGTCGCCACTGGCGTGTACCCTTCAGCCATTGCCGCCCTGATTTGCTCGTCTTAGGCTGGTAGAGCCAAAGCCCAACGGCTGAGGGAATCAACACGCCAATGACCAGACTGTTACCCAAGCAGAGGAAAAGAGTCGCCGATGCAAGATGGCGGACGATCACGAACACGTTGAATGCCACAAATAATATGGCCGATGCTGTGAGTAAGACCTTCGCGCCCTTCGGAATTCCGACATACAAGAACATGCCCAGTGCTATCCCACCCAGAAAGTGCCACGCGAAATAGTAGCCAATGCCCATCGCACGGGACTGAAGGAAGCGCACATAGAAGTGCCAGAACAAGTCCAGCCCTACGTATACGAGGCCAAATAGTCCCGTCAGGAACATTAACCATTGCTCACGACTTCTAATGCCCTTTTTTGACGTTAGACCGCCGATCAAAAACAACAAGCTTCCGAGACACATGACTGACAGCGTGATCTTGTTAAAGGGGCTAGGCGCGCCGGGGTCTAGAGTATTGTCGCCGGTCGCCGGAGACTTGGAAGCCAGCAGAGCAAGTTTTTCATGCAGCAAGATTATGCTCGAAAATCGAACAGACTGTTGCAAAATCCTCCATTACACCAACTATCACGGTTGTGAGTGTAATCGCCTTGTTACAACGGCCATCCGCCAAATGGACAGTCGAAGCTAGAATAGGACGCGGGTGGCGAGGAGCGGAGAGTAGGCAAAATGTCCAACACTCTGGGCTCGGTTCTGGGAAAAGTGTTCATGCATCCGGTCACGAAAGAGACCTACGGACCAATGCGTCTTCCATCACGCCACAGTCAGTTTTCCACTCTCGACGGCAATTCACTCGACCCCCTAGCGGAGGATCCCTGCGGCAACTGCTTCACCGCAGCAGACGATGGTGCGGTATTGTTTTGGGATCATGAAACTGATGACCTGATTCGCTTGGCGAGCTCCATATCGGAATTTGTTGCCAATTGCGTAGATGCTCCGCCCGTCGAGTCGGACCCAGCACAGGTTAAGTCGGTATGGATAGACCCCAAGTTCGCAAAATCAATTGGTAAAAGAGTGCCGAAAGACGGTTGGGTCAAGAAGCCGTCTTAACGAACGGATGAGTCAGTTGATACAACAAGTGAGGTCAGGTCTGCATGCACAAATGTCTGTGAACGACCGGGGTGCGTTCTGTATCAGGGCCGCTAGAAATGGGACTGCCACCAGCTTGGTTTCTTTACGAAGATGAAGACCTGCCCGGGAACGGGCTTGAGCTTGCGGCTGATCTTCGTCGTGCAGTGCATCTCGCCAGCCGCGTCCGGCGCGCTGATGATTCCCGTCGATGAAATCTCCTCAAAAGCAGCAATGACACTGCCTCCACATTGCTCTTTTGGTAATCCTGTTACGTCAATCGCGATTTTCGCTTCGTCACCTTTGCATCCATAAGGAACGACTATGACTCCTTGGTCGTCTGTGTCATCTTCTTCGCTTGAATAATTACGCCGTGAATCTTGACAGAAGAAGTTCACGTGCATATTGCTCTGGGGCTTTCCATTCACCGCATCCAGCACGAGCACCTTGAAATCTCGCGCCATGAGGGAAAGTGATGGCAGGCATACGACAACCGCGATCAAAGGGACTGGGGTCTTCATGATGTATGGAATGTATCGCAATCGCGGAAGGAAAATTGGGGACGCCGTGACACTTTCCTAAGTGTCAAGTTCAAATCGGCTGGGTATACGAACTGTCAAATTGGCCTTCGGGGTAGTTGGCGAAACATTACGATTACACCAACAACCGCCGACTGGGGACACCCTTCCCGAGTTGTTGGTGAAATCGCCTGATTTCGTCAACCACCAAGCAACTCGCCTGAGTCGAGCCGCAACACAAAGGCTTTCCCGCTTGACGGAGGGTCCCATTCGCCCTCACCTTGCACTAGCCCATTTTCCACGGATTTGACATTTACGCCATCGAGGCCAAGATTGGGTGTTTTCCACAGGACCTTGCCGTCGGGCGCAAGGCGCAAAAGACGCTCTCCAGAGGCGACCAGCAAGTAATCCTGACCCTCATAGAAAGCTCCGAAATAACCGCAACCTGCTCCGAGAAAAATCTCAGAAGCGACTGGAGTCTTCGGCTCAATGACGTATACCCGGTGTCCGTATCCTACGAACACACGTTCGAACCAGACGAGCACATCTCGGAACGTGAAAGTCTCTGAGGACGAGTCCCCGTACAAGTCAACGCGAAGAAGAGCACAATCATCATCACTGATCGTGACAAACAGATCGGGAGTCCCCAATCCAGACGGCACCTTTCCAAGTCGTAGAGGCGGCATTGTCGTCCAAGGGGAATGAATCGTCGCCAGTTGCTTGACGGAAAGCATAAGGTTCTACCGTAAGCCGGAATTATAGAGTGGGGCAAAAGACGAACTACATCAAAACGGAGCCAGTTAGCGAAACATCGCCTCTCTGACAATGTCGGCGGTGTCAAGTACATTTCGAGCGTACGAAGCCTGAGCACTCCGAAGAGCGCCATTTCGCTCTCATTGAGATTTGCACCATACCCAACCCAAAGGCTCGCTCGTAATCGTTTTCAGGTCAGGAACTCAGTCCGACCCATGCATCTCTTCGGTCACACCCTCGATCATGATTACTACTTCAGACTTCCCCTTGAAGGGGAGCGGGATACCCAATCAGTTACTCGGTGTTAACGGCACACCATGGCGATGTCCGGGTTGTCCCGCGTGCGAACCGAACTTATTCAACTGCTCGTAATTCCATCCCTTGCGCAGCATCCAGTACATCCGAACGGCCAGTCGGCGCGCCATCGCGACCTTGGCGATCTTCCGTCCACGCCGCAGTGCCAGGTGAAAATACTTGCTCCGCCATTCCGGGTCACTGCGCACCGTCACTTGTGCCGCTTCCACTAACAAGAACCGCAACAGAGAGTTCCCTTGCTTCGTGATATGGCCCAGCCGTCGCCGCTTCCCGCTCGAGTCCTCGAGCGGTACCAGCCCCAGATAGCTCGCCACCTGCTTGCCACACTGAAACCGATCCACTTTCCCGATCACCAGCACGAAGGCTAGCGCGGTTAGTGGTCCCACCCCGGGATGCGTTTGCAACTGCTGCGCCGCGGGGCTCTTCTCCACTTCCCGTTCGATGGCTTGCGTGAGCTCGGCGATCGTCGGAGTCAGTCGATCCAGCAACTCCAGCAGGTCCTGCCGGCGGCGGCTCGCCCATGGGGCTAACGGGAACGACTCCAGTTGCTTCCTTCCCGTTTCCCGCCACAACCTCTTCTTGCACAGCAGACCTTCGTTGAGTGCAACCGCTTGCAGCTGATTCATGATCCGCGTGCGCGCCTGCACCATCCGGTGCCGGTGCCACAGCAGTTGCCGCAGGTCCCGATTCTCCCCGCCGGGGACCCAGATCTGCGGAAAATCATCTTTCAGCATTAATTTCAGAATCAGCTCCGCATCCTGGCGATCCGTCTTCTGCTT
>Ga0137403_10008489_pt1 | contig 11506 bp, 12 predicted proteins | sample CZOMad2_1_16fung_FD_122057 | JGI IMG/M metagenome (GOLD analysis project Ga0137403, IMG submission 122057) | Vadose zone soil fungal communities from Angelo Coast Range Reserve, California, USA - CZOMad2_1_16fungal (Hybrid Assembly) | ecosystem: Environmental > Terrestrial > Soil > Vadose zone...
CTCGACCTCAAGACACCGGCAACCCTTGGCGCGGCGCTCCCGCGCTGGAGCGAGGGGCCGTCGCAGGACCTGTTCGAGTTCACCCTGGAGCAGCTGGAGCCCCGCGATCTGGTCCCTCACTGCAGACAGTTGCTCGCGAACCAGCGCGAGCAGACGGGGACGCAGAGCCGGGCGTGGCCCGCCGTTCAGCATGGCCGTCAGCATCTTGAGCCGGCGAAGCGGCAACCCCAGCGTGCGTGCCCGCCGGATGAAGCGCACCCGTTGCACGCCCGACTCATCGTACTGTCGATAGCCCGATGCCGCCCGGGTCGGGGCTGGTAATACCCCGATCTCTTCGTAGTAGCGAATCGTCTTCGCGGCGACGCCGGTCACTTTCGCGACACGGCCGATGGTGACGGTCTGGGCCATCGACTCACTCCTCCTTCCGAGGTCTGGGCCACGATAGACCTTCCAGCGGCTGGAAGGTCAAGCCGTTGCCCAGGGAGCTAACCTGAAACGGCGGTTCGTGCGATAGTCAGCGTCGCCGGCGACCCCGACAAGGAGGTAATCATGGCGGCGACTGTCCGAGAGGCAATCCGCGAGCTGATGACACAGACAATGGCGACGATGGACACTCTCCTCGAGGCCTCGGACCGCGAGCTGACGATGGCGTCGTCGCATGGATGCGCCCAGGGTAAAGACCTTTGGACGCTCCTGACAAATGACATCGACCACGAGAAGATCCACACGGGACAGATCCTCGAAGCACGCTACGAGTCACGGATCACGGCCTCGCGGATGCAACGGCTCCTGGCCGAGTGGCTTGAAGAGCGGGCGCGTCTCATCGGCTCATTGATCGGGCTGACCGACGAGCAATTCAACAGTGAGACGGCACCGGGCCAATGGACCTATCGCGTCGTGGCCAAGCACGTGCTAGCGCTCGAACAGGATTCGTTGAAGACCATCGCGGCGGATCAAGCAACCAGAACGAGCGGCGGGTGACAAATTACGCCGACGCAAGTTCGTCAGCGCAGGAGTAGCGCGCGAACCCTCTCAACCTTGCCTCCGTGCGGCTTGCTCGAGCAATAGCATGAACGCCCGGGCGCTCGCCGTCACCCTCCGGGCTTCGTGGTGGATGACATGGAAGTGTCGTTGGACCCGGATGCCACGGAGGCGGAGTGCGCTGAGACGTCCGGTAGCCATTTCGCCCGCACCGCGTAGATCGAAACAAAGGCAACGCCAAGGCCCGCCATCACCCCCTGCTTGATCGCCTCAGTGTGATCGAGCTCCATCGCCACTCGGAATTTGACGCCCGCTCGCTGGAGCGCTCGTTCGGTGACACTCCGCGTCGCTGATCCATCCTCTCGCACGAGTAGGGGCACGTCGGCGAGCAATCGGGGCGCGATGTCCCGGCGCTTCGCCCACATGTGTTGGGGCGGGACGATCAGGACAAGCTCATCGAGCTTTCCCGCGGCCAGACATTCCTGGCCTGGGCTCACCGCATGCCCCCCGACGATGCCAAGATCGAGCTCGCGTTCTCTGACTCGGCCTTCGATGACCTGGGAGTTGGCGATCTGGAGCTTCAGGTCCACGCCGGGGTATTTGGCCCGGAACGCCGCGACGATAGCGGGCATTACGTAGAGTCCGGGGGTCGTGCTCGCGCCGATCAAGAGCGAGCCGTGAGCGAGCCCGTCCAGCTCAGCCAGCGCCTGGCGCGCGCCCTCGACCGCAGAAATGGCGCTGGCCGCGTACTGCTCGAAGACACGGCCAGCCTCGGTCATCGTCACTTCTCGGCCTCGACGGAAGAAGAGCTTCTTTCCCAGCTCGTCTTCAAGCTCGGCGACGTGCTCGGAGAGCGTCGGCTGTGACAAATGGATTCTCTTCGCGGCCCGGCTGAAGCTCTTCTCTCGGGCCACGGCGAGAAACACCTCGAGCTGGCGGAGGGTCATTTCGGGTTTTCCCTATGCTCGAGATCCAAAGTACGTATTGGACCCTATAGCAGCACCGGGCGTATGACAACTCCAGAAACTGAAAGGAGGCCCCCATGATTTTTCGCCATTTCCTGTCCCCGAAGACCGGCTGCGCCAGCTACCTCTTCGGCTGAGGGGGCGCAGCCTGCTGCGCTGTGGTGGATCCACAGCTCGACATCGAGCCCTACCTCGAGGCGGCTGCACAGAAGTCCATGCGGATCACCCATATCTTCGAGACGCATGTTCAGGCCGATCACCTCTCCGGCGCCCATCGTCTCTCGGAAGCAACGGGAGCGCCGGTGATCTTTCACAAGTCGGCACCGGTCGGGTTCCCTCACGTCGACGTCGGGGATGGTGAGCGGCACGATCTAGGCAACGTGTCACTCTCTATCCTCCACACGCCCGGGCACACGCCCGACAGCGTCTCGATCCTAGTCACCGACAAGACTCGAGCGCCGGAGCCCTGGTTCGTCTTGACCGGAGACACGCTCTTCTCCGGTGGAGTCGGTCGCCCAGACCTCATCGGCGCCGGCTCTGAAACGATGCTCGCCGAGCAGCTCCACGAGAGCCTCCGCAGCAAGATCATGACGCTGCCAGATCATGTCGAGATCTTCCCCGCCCACTTCGGCGGCGCGGCGTGTGGCAAAGGGCTGAGCGGGAAGCCTGGCTCGACGATCGGCTTCGAGCGCCGTTTCAATCCGGCGCTCCGCCTCACCTCGAAGTCGGAGTTCGTGCAGTTCGTCCTGGCGGACCTTCCGCCGCAGCCGGAGGCCTTCGCCGAGAACCGGCGGCGCAACCTCAGCGGCGAATGAACGAGATGCGGCTCGGACTGCGGGAGAACCTCCCGCAGTTCGCGCTCCTCGTCGTCCTGAACGCCTTTGTCGGGGCAATGGTGGGCTTGGAGCGGACGGTGCTGCCACTCCTCGGCGAGGAGGAGTTCGGGCTCAGCTCGAAGACCGCAATAACGTCCTTCATCGTGAGCTTCGGAGTGACGAAGGCGATCATTAACCTGATCGCCGCTCGTGTGTCCGATCGCATCGGCCGGAAGCCGATCCTGGTGGTCGGCTGGCTCTTCGCCCTGCCCGTACCGTTCCTGATCATCTACGCACCGGCATGGTGGTGGATCGACCTCGCTAACGTCCTGCTCGGCGCCAACCAGGCGATGGCGTGGTCGATGACGGTCATCATGAAGGTCGACCTCGTCGGGCCGAAGCGGCGGGGCCTCGCCCTCGGGGTGAACGAGTTCGCGGGGTACTTCGCGGTAGGGGTGATGTCGTGGGTCACGGGTTACATCGCCGCTCACAGCGCACTGCGCCCACAGCCCTTCTATCTTGGAATTGTCATCGCTGTCATCGGCCTCGCTGTCTCCATTCTGTTCGTGAGAGAGACACGTCCCTACGCGTACCTTGAAGCAGCCACGGCACCCCAGACGGCGAGTAATGTCCGTCCATCGCTTGGCCACGTCTTCTACGTCACAAGCCTCGGGAACGTGAGCCTCTTCGCGGCCTGCCAGGCCGGGCTCGTGAACAACCTCAACGACGGCATGTCCTGGGGACTCTATCCGTTGTTCTTCGCCAGCTATGGTCTCGGCGTCGCCAGCATCGGCATCATCAAAGCGGTGTACCCCATGGTGTGGGGCGTTCTGCAGGTCGCGACTGGGCCGCTGTCCGATCGCTTCGGCCGAAAGGAGTTGATCGCGGGCGGGATGATCGTGCAGGCGGCGGGAATCTGGGTGACCGTCCTCGTCCCGACCTTTGCGGCTTGGGTGGTCGGGGCCGCGCTCCAAGGACTCGGCACGGCGATGGTCTATCCCACGCTGCTGGCGGCAATCACGGACTATGCGCACCCCACGTGGCGAGCCACCAGCCTCGGCGTCTACCGATTTTGGCGCGACCTGGGCTATGCCGTAGGCGCGCTCGTCTCCGGCGCCGTCGCGGACTTCCTCGATCTGGCGGCGGCGATCCACCTAGTCGCGGCGCTGACGCTCATCTCCGGTCTCGTGGTGGTCTGGGCGATGAGGAGGCCGCGCCCTGCATCGGTCGCGATCCGCGCATAGGATTGGCGCCACCCAGGAGGCACTCGTTCACCGCGCGTCGCGCCTCGCCCCGAGGTTGTCACACTCCCGGACGTGACGTGTCCAAAGGATTGAAGAAGAGGAGGACACGACATGGATGAGGCAGCCCTTCTACGGTTCTTGCTGGATGTCAGCCGGCGTGGCTATGCGGCTGGCCGGAGTGCCGTCAAGGTCCAGGAAGCCGATCACTCGACAACTATCGTCCTTGAGCAAGGCATATGGAGGTTTCACGACAACTACTTCGGCGGAGAGCCTTACGGCGGAAGGGAGGTCGTGTTCCTTGAGGGGCGGCCCGTCTGGATGGCCGTCTACTACGGATGGGTCGAGGGCGCGAACGCCGACCCCGAGCGGGTGTACGCGTTCTTGCAGAGGGCTCTGCGGGAGGCGCCGGCGGCGTTCCCGGTACGTGGTCCCGATGAGTTGTCGGAGGGGCCATCCGCCTACCGGAATGCGCACGAGGGCGGCGTGGCCAACTTCTCGGGCGAAGAGACCATTCACGAGGGCGGCCGGCTGGTCTACACGGCCCGTTACCTCGGGGGGCTCGTTGATCGGCGACGAGGCGATTGAGTGACAGGAGACCGCGTTATGGGCGTCGGCAATCCCCTTGCGGAGAGTCCCGATTGAGTCCGCGTGCTCCGCGCTAAGTCCGGTGACCGCGACGCGCTCGAGGAGCTCGTTGGGCGGCATCAGGCCTGGATTTACAACATCGCCCTCCGCATGCTGTATCACCCTCAGGTCAACAGTCCTAGCGGCGAGCCCGACGACTTACCCTGAGAACCTCTCCGAGCGATTCCAGGGGGTGGCCGCGAGGATCTTCAGGCAAAGGGCGGCTGATTTACACGACGGCCGGCGGAAGGGTCGTCCACGCGCGCGCCCAAAGAATCGATCAACCCGACACTTGGGAAATACGAAATTGGGACGCTTTCATGTGTATCTGCGGTGAAGCGGGGATGACTCGTGGCGCATTTACCGGCGACGCGACGGAGCCCGCCTGGAACGGCGACGGACTGACCGTCAAATGCCGGTGCCGCGTCGCGTTCGAGCGATGGGTGACACCCAACGACGCCGAAGAAGACCTGTTCCGTTTGACGGCACCGAACTAGTAGAGGTTTCATGCCATAATCCCGGAAGAGATGCGTGCTGCTTCTCACCGTGATCGTCATCCGGGTGAACCGCGCACGCATTGACGTGGCTTCTCTATCGCCCTTTTCGTCGCTCACACCCAGTCGGCTTTGAGGAATCTCAAAGTGGCTCTGCCAACCCTTACCGAAGCTCACATAAGGAAGCTCCTCCCTGGCGTCGACGTCGTCGGTGCGCCGCTGGCGGGCGGCCAGAAACTTGTCTTCCCTTGCAGGATGGCGGACAGCCGTTTTGCCCTGAAAGTGATGCTGACGAACCCTGCGGCGCCTCAAAGTTCCCCAGACGACTATTCGGTCGAGGTCTTCGATGAGGCCACCGCTCGTGCCGCGCGCGAAATGTCAATCATCGCTGAGTGCGTTAGCCCTCATATTGTGAAACCCGGGGCAATACCACCAGGCCGAACAGAGATAAATGGCGAAAGGGTTATCTATTTCTCCGAAGAGTGGATCGACGGTCGTGATCTACGCACCATCATTCGTACCGATGGCCCGTTACCGCTCGCACAGATCAAATCCTTAGGAGTGGGCATCGCTGAAGCGGTGAAAGAGCTATGGAGCAAGAAGAAAATCCATCGAGACATCAAGCCCGCCAATATCATGCGTCGAAACGGAGCCAGCACGTTTGTCTTACTTGACATGGGAATTGCTTTCGATGTCGAGGACGTCTCGATCACCGCTCCAGGAGTGATCGTCGGAACAATGGTCTACTACTCACCAGAGCAAATCGAGTTCGTGAGAAAGCGCCAAATGGACTTCAGGTCCGATCTCTTTTCCCTGGGAATCGTGATGTATGAAGCAGCTGCCGGGCGGCATCCCTTCTGGAGCGCTGGTATGACGAGTCAGCAAGCCGTCGGCAACATGCTACAAGTAAGCCCTGACCCTCCGGTGACGCATCGGACAGACATCCCGCAGCAAATGAATGCCATCATCATGCGCTTGCTGGCAAAACAGCCTCACTTGAGGTACCGCACTTGTGATGATTTGCTAGCCGCCCTCGCCAGCGTATAGGTGGCACCTTCAGAAAATGTACACATATGCCCAACACGGCTACGGAAAATCGGACAAGATTGAGACGGCAATACGTCAAGGATCGGTCTCTGGGGTAATTCTCAGCCCTCGAGACGAACAGCCGGAGCGGCTCGCTCAGTATATTGCTACGCTACGCCAGGAGTTCGCGGATCAAGTCACGATCCTATTCGATCCGCAGTTCTACGCGACTACTGTCACACCGGTCAGAGATGGGTATTTGCCCGACTATCCCTACTACCAGCCAGGCCTTACCCGTGGACGGTTCATAGCCCCGCTTGATATCCAGCAGTACGTTTCGGACGTCATCGATTACCAGTTGCCCCTCGGTCTGGACAGAATTATTTCGCCGACCGTGTTCTTCAGCGATTTTACTGATCCGTGGAGCCAGATCGCGCTCTCTATGGCACAACAATCGACTGTCCTAGGTGCCGGACTAGCGCAGCCGCTGCTCTTGTCTTTAGTATTTGACGAAACAGCTCTCCGCAATCGAACCGCGCTCAACGACTTCTTGGACATCATCTCGGTCTGGGATGTCGAAGGGTTTTATCTCGTTATCCGCAGGAACGATACGACGTATCAGGCGTTCTCTGACGACCTGATTCTCAAAAACCTGATGTACCTAACGTATGTTCTGGCCGAAGTTAACGACTTTGAAATCGTTCTCGGCTATAGCGACTTCGTCGGCCTTCTCCTGCATGCTGTGGGCGCCGAAGCGACCGGTACTGGTTGGTACAATACGCTTCGTCAGTTTTCACTGGCGCGTTTTCAGCCAGCAACCGGTGGCCGACCAGCGAGACCAAGATACACGTCGGACGCCTTGTTGAATTCGATCCTCGTTGTGCCCGAGCTTGCGGCAATCTACCAACGCGGACGGCTGCCCCAGGTTATTGCAACCACCTCGTATGACGGTACCCTTGCGAACGGAAACCCTGCGAACGCAGCGTGGCCACCTGATGTTGCCTGCCTTCATCATTGGGAGGTTCTTTCTCGTTTGGCTGCTGAAGTTGCGACTCAAGGGTCAGTCGCTGCCAGTCTAGATCGATTGCAAGAGAGAATTCAGCAAGCGGTCGCCACGTACAACCTACTGCTGACAGCGGGAATTCCCTTTGAAGTCGCGACTGGCCAGCGAGAGCTGGATGTGTGGCTGCGAGCTATTAGGTCTTTTCGCCAAGAAGCGGGGCTATGAGGAAAACGATTACGGAGCGCCAACTCTCCAGGGCTTTTGAGGCCACGCTCGCGAACGGTGCCTGGTCGTCGAAGTATCCGCCTCTGCGTCAAGTCCTCAGGGAAATGCATTGTCAGCAGGGTCAGCCCGATCTTGTCGGGACCGTAACCAGTGTGAGCGCCATTCCAGCAAAGATTCGGGCGCGTCTGGCACTAGCCTTGAGACGTCCCTCTGGGGCGCGACTACTCTCGCTTCTTCGCGAATCGACGCCACGTTCCGAGGAGTTCCTGCTTCGCACATCGGGGCTATCGCGGGAGATCGTGCGGCGAACGCTGTCCGAGCTGAAAAAACTGCGGCTCGTCATTCCACGTGGTGACAATAGGTATCTCTGTGCGCCAGCTCTCCGAAGGTATTCTCATCAGGAGCTATGGGCCTTCGAGGTGAAGGTTGAGCATTGGCAGCGAGCGTTCTACCAAGCTCTGCAGTATCGCGCGTTCGCCGATCGCGCAGCGATCGTGCTCGCGATGCCATTGGCACACCGTGCCGAGAAGCACGTTGCCCGCTTCCGCCTCTTCGGGATTGGCATCATAGCTGTTGATCCCTATACCGGGGCGATGCGCACACTCGCCCGTCCGCGAAAGCAACACCCGCTATCCCGGTTCCACCAACTCTATGCGCTCGGGCAGTTCTTGAATAGGAGGACGGCGCCGATTCCGAAGAATCCGGCGACCTCAAGAATCCGCGGACCTCTCTCTGGGCCTCAACTCAGTAACGAAGTTTCTGATATATAACGGATATTAGTTGAACTAAGCTCTCTCACGCACTGATTTGGTCACGCAGTTCCAATCGATCGCTCGCCTGCTCGTCGCGTATCTCTCCTGTCGCGGTCCCACTGATGATCGTTATGCGTCTCCCACACCCGGCGATAGGGCACCGCGTGGCCGAGGGAGTGCGTCAACTTTCGCCGAATTCTTCCTTCTACGGCCATAGTCCAATCACCCGTCGGGCCTCGCCGCGTGTACCTCCGGAACGGATGGGAACGGGACTAAATCTCTGCTGCGCCTAGGGAATGCGACAAGCGCGAATCTAGCCGAAAATGCCGCGAACGAATCCCCGCTTCGGCGTCAGACCTTTTTAGGAAATCGCTGTCAGGGCCCGCCGTCGGACGACCCGCTTTCTTGAGCCGTCACGCCACACGCAGTCACTGAAGAAGCTCGGCTTCACGAGACCACCTACTTCCCCATCGTCGTCGGCGCGGACTCGACGCGCGTGGAGCGCGGCCAGCACGAATCGTTCAGGCCAAGCCTCGCAGCGCGCCCACAAAGGTCGACCCCTGGCCTGTCGAGGCGAGCGCTCCGCCACCCGGCTGTCGGTCGAACTCGGCCTTAGGCCCATGAGGGGCGCGACGACGCTATGCCGCCGCTGATTGATTCAATCGCTTGGTCGCCCACGGGCTCTAGAAAGTCCGGACACATGCCACCTTTATCCGAAAACACTCCATCGGCAGGTCCAGACACATGCCATCGGTTTCGTGAGCTGCGAGCGTTCACCGATTACACTTCTGGCGATGGCAGCGAACTCCGCCGCGGTGCCCGAAGACCGCCGAGGCCCCATTACGGGGCTGCCATCCGGCGTTGACTACACGTGCATCAAGCGCTTTTTCTTCGAGTTGCCGCCCTGGATGACCACGCTGGCGTGGATGGCCGCACCCACGGCCGAGGATCCCGCGTGGCGCGGCTTCGCCGGGAAGACGTTTCGGACGCTCGACCGGCTGCTCCGCCGGCGCGAGGCGGCGTTGGCTCAGAGACCACCCGACGAGGTCGCGGAGGCGCACCGAACGGTCACGGCGCTCCGCGGGCAGTGGATCCAGCAGGTGCTCGCTGAGCTCCCGCGTCGCACGGCGGGGAGCCTCTGGATCGTGACTCGTTTGACGCGTGGTCCTGGGCCCGCGCGCACGACGCGCTCCGTGACGCACGTCGAGGCGTGGACCCTAGAGCGAACGCGCCTCCGGCTCCTGGAGCGTCGCACGATTGCGCCGGCGGTGAAACACTGGCACGGCGACCGGGTCGATCACTTTGATCTCGACGCCGTCCACGCGGCGCTCGCTGACGTGATCCGCACGCACGCGCGGGATCTTCTCAGTCGGCGGTGTGGGACCCGCTGGCGTTCGCGGCGCCGCCCAGCCGGCTGGCCCGCCGTCACGCGGTACGCCATCCCGTGGCTCTACGACTATCTGCGTCCGTTCTATGCGGTCCGGGGCTACCGCCATGGGCCCAAGCGTCCCTCGGCAGGACACTATCCCGTCAAGCTCCGGCACGACATTCGCGGCGTCCTGCGCTTCGAACGGGCCGATCTCGCAGCCCGTCTCACCCTCGCGCACGTCACGGCGGCGATTCAATATCACCTCCGGACGGCTCAACCGAACCGCCCCATGGGCAAGCAGCTATGCGCAGAACTTCACGGGGCAAGACGAAGGGAAACCGCGTGACTTTCTAACTTCGACACCGCTCGTGGGCTCTGCGACGCTGGATGCATGCGTCGGGGCCATTCCGGATCCTTCGGTAACGACGAGCCGCAGCCGCGCGCGCGCTCCGTGATCGGCTCGCGTCGTGACGTGCCGAACTTCATCCCGCGGCCCCGGGGTCTCCACAAGCTCACCTACCCGCGGCTCCTGCGCGCGATGCGCCGAATGCTGAACGAGTTGGACCGCCTCCCGGCGCGGCGGCTCCATCCCCTGGTGCGACGACGTCTGCAGACCGAGTTTGCCAATCGCCTCGGCCGCATCCGGCGCCGACTCGGGCTGCCCGTCGGGCGCCCCCGCGCCCAGACGTGGTATCGCACGACCGACGCGGCGCGCCTGATCGGCGTGTCGTGGAAGACTCTGGTTCGCTGGGTCGCCGCAGGCCGCGTGCACTGCGAGCGGGCGGACACCTACAGGCGTCCGCGCTACTTCCATCGCCGGGAGCTGGCGCGCGTCATTGCCAGCCTCAAGGTCTGATGCCTGACCCCCACGACGCCGCCCACGGACCCGGCGCGCCGATTGACGCCTGGCTGATTCCTCCGGATAATCCGCCCCAGCGCGTGGCGGACAGACGGAGGCAGCCCATGCGTTTGTCCGCACTCTTTGCGGAGTTCTGTCAGTACTTGCGGGTCGAGAAGGAGGCGGCCCCTCGCAGCATCGAGACGTATCGGTGGTGCTTTGGCGATTTCGAATCGTTCGCGATGCAGGACGTCGGAGGCACGGTGCTCGTGACCCACTTTACCGCGGATCGTTGCCGGGACTATCTGTACGCGCTGTCTGCGCGCGGCCTTCAGACCAATTCCATCCGCGTGCGGTTGGCGACCCTCGGCAGCCTCGGCAAGTGGGCGGTGCGCCGCGAGAAGCTCGACAAGAATCCACTCGATCTCATCACCCGTCCCCGCCGGAAGGCCCGCTTGCCACGGGTCCCGCGCTGGGACACGGTCCAGCGGCTGCTCGCGGAGTCGTCCAATCTACGAGAGCGGGCGATCGTCGCGCTCATGGTCTACGGCGGCCTGCGGCGGTCCGAGGTGGTCGCCCTCGACGTCGGCGACTACGCGCGGGAGTTCGGTTTACGGCGTGTGCGTGGCAAGGGCGGGCACGAGGCGGCAGTACCCCTCCCCGAGACGGCGAAAGTCATGGTGTCCGAATACCTCGCGAAGGAGCGGGTTGGTCGTGGCAGTCAGGACCCGATGTTCGTGGTGCGTTACCGCACCCGCGGCGGCGTCTGGGAGGAGCGTCGTATGGCCGACCACAGGGTCTGGAAGATCATCAAGGCCCTCGGACGGCGAGCAGGTCTCCCCGAGCTTCACCCGCATGCGTTCCGTCACTGCTGCGGGGTCGAGCTGCATCGGCGCACCGGCGGCAATCTACGCGTGGTGCAAGAGCACCTGCGGCACGCGGACATTCAGACGACGACGGTGTACACGAGGGTCACGCAGCACGAGTTGCAGCAGGTCGTCAGCGTCTTCGACAAGCCGGGGAGCTAAAACGAGGATTTTGATCCCGACACGGCGGGATCAAAATCCGAACGGGAAAACCGCCTGAGAAATCGGGCTGGTGGCCCCAACGGGATTCGAACCCGTGTTTCAGCCTTGAGAGGGCCGTGTCCTGGGCCTCTAGACGATGGGG
>Ga0137403_10008491_pt1 | contig 11504 bp, 10 predicted proteins | sample CZOMad2_1_16fung_FD_122057 | JGI IMG/M metagenome (GOLD analysis project Ga0137403, IMG submission 122057) | Vadose zone soil fungal communities from Angelo Coast Range Reserve, California, USA - CZOMad2_1_16fungal (Hybrid Assembly) | ecosystem: Environmental > Terrestrial > Soil > Vadose zone...
TCGCATCGCCCACCATTGAGTCAGCTTCGCGAAACACAGGTAGGGATCCGCCGCCACCAACGCGGCACCGCGCGCCACGGCCGCGTCGCGCATCGCCGGGCCAACGATCACGCATCCAGCCTGCGAAGCGGTCAGTTGAGACTGATAGCGTGGATTTGAAAGAAACGAGATGGTGGAGGGCGTTGCGCCCTCCAAGGGTCCGACGCGGTCGATGCGCAGTTCGGGATCGCCGATCAATTCGCCGCCGAGCTGCGCGGCAATTTCTCGCAGCGTGGCATCAGCCACCAATCACTTGCCGCCCGGGGCGTTGAGCGCCTTGATCACCTTGTCGGTGATGTCGATGCGCGGACTGGCGAAGATGACCTCTTGAACGATCAGGTCGTATTTCTCTTGGTCGAAGATCTGCTTGATGACCCGATTGGCGCGTTCGACCACCGAGGCCAGCTCTTCGTTCTTTCGCTGGTTCAGGTCTTCCTGAAACTCGCGGCGCTTGCGTTGAATCTCACGGTCCTGGTCCAGCAGCTCGCGCTGCCGGCGTACGCGGTCGGATTCCGCCAAGGTGGGGGCGTCTTTTTCGAGCTTGTCCGCGGCCGCTTTGAGCTTGCTGGAGAGCTCGGTCAAATCCTTGTCGCGCTTGCTGAATTCGGCTTCGATCTTGGTCTGGGCGGCCTTGGCCGGAAGGGCGTCGCGCAGCACACGATCGCTGTTGACGTAACCGATCTTCAACTCCTGGCCCTGTGCACCCCAGGCCGCGAGCGTCAGGCACGCGGCGGACAACGCCGCCTTGAATAGAGAGCTTTTCATTAGAACGCTGTCCCGATCTGGAATTGCAAGGGCTGGATTCTATCTGTTCGTTCGTAGCGAACCGGGCGCCCGTAGCTGATCTTCAGGGGGCCTACCGGAGACACCCAGCTCAGCCCCAAGCCGGCGGAGGCGCGCAGGCTGTCCACCGTCAGGGACTCGTTTTGTCCCCACACATTGCCAGCATCGAAATAAGCAAAAAAGCGCAGTGTGCGGTCATTGCCGGCGCCGGGGACGGGCAAATAGAGTTCGCTGTTGAGGTTGAGGCGTCGGTTTCCGCCAATGTAAGCGCCGGTGAGGTCGATCGGGCCGAGAGACCCCTGGTCGAAGGCCCGAACCGTGCCCAGTCCGCCGCCGTAGAAGTTCTTGAAAATCGGATAATCGCGCCCGCCCAGTCCCGTGCCCCACCCCAGTTCGGCGTTGAAGGCAAACGTGTATTTCTTGGTCAGCGGCACGTACTGCTGGAACTGAAAGTTGCTGCGGACATAACGCGTGTCGCCGGCCGCACCCCAGTCGATGTTCACGCGCTGGTAGCGCCCCTCATTGGGGACCAGCGCGCTGTCCCGGCCATCGCGTGTCCATCCGACCGTCAGCGGCAGCGTGCGGGTGGTCTTGCCAAATCTCTCGCGATAGACCAGATACGTGTTCGGCAGGCCCGTGTCACCGCGGATCTCCGTTTGCTCGACGCCGATGCCGAAGAACACCGTGTCGAACTCGCTGAACGGAACACCGAACCGGATCGATGCGCCGGGCGTGACCAACTGGTAGTTCTCACCCTGACTGTTCAGCGGCCGGTTGGTGCGGTAGTAGACGTCGATGGCGCGCGAAATGCCGTCGATGGTGAAGTAGGGGTCGACCGCACTGACGACCAGGGTGCGCGAAAACTTGCTGGTGTTGACCTCGACCCCCAGATAGTTGCCTGACCCGAAGATGTTGTCCTGCTTGACCGAGCCCGAGAGCGACAGCTTGTCGGCGCTGGAAAAACCGGCCCCCAGCATCAGGTTGCCCGTCGGCTTCTCCGTCACGTTCATGGTGAGGTCCACCTGGTCCTGCGACCCTGGCACCTCCGCGGTTTCGATGCCGACATCTTTGAAGTAGCCCAGACGATCGACACGGTCGCGGGACAGCTTGATGCGGCGGCCGTCATACCAAGACGATTCGAATTGCCGCATCTCTCTGCGGATGACTTCGTCGCGGGTGCGGGTGTTTCCGGCAATGTTGATCTGCCGCACGTAGACGCGGCGCTGCGGATCGGACGTCAGGTTCACCACGACCTGGCCCTTGGCCCGGTCGATCTCGGGACGCGACTCGACACGTGCGAAGGCATAACCGAAACTGCCGAAACGGTCGGCGAACGCCTTGGTCGTTTCGTTGACCGCCTCCGCCCGATAAGGCTCGCCAGGCTCGATGGTGATCAGCGACTTGAACTCTTCTTCCTTGCCCAGGTATTCGCCCTCCAGTTTCACGGCGGTGACGGTGTAGCGCTGGCCTTCCTTGATGTTGATCGTGACGGTGATGTCCTGCTTGTCGCCCGAGATCGCGACCTGCGTCGATTCGATCGCGAATTCGAGGTAGCCGCGGTTGAGGTAGTACGCGCGCAACGTCTCCAGGTCGGCCGTCAGCTTGGAACGCGAATAGCGGTCCGCCTTGGTGTACCAGTTCAGCCACCCGCCATCGTTCAGATCGAACAAGCCCTTGAGGGTGCTTTCGGAGAACACCTTGTTGCCGACGATCCGGATCTCTCTGATCTTGGCAGCCGCGCCTTCGGTGATGGTGAAAGTGACATTGACGCGGTTTCGCTCCTGCGGCGTGACGGTCGTGACGACTTCAGCGCCATACAAGCTGCGCGTGAGGTACTGGCGCTTGAGCTCTTGCTCGGCACGGTCGGCGAGCGCCTTGTCGAATGGCAGCCCTTCGCCGATGCCGAAGTCCTTCAGCGACTTGATCATCGCGTCCTTGTCGAACTCCTTCAACCCGACGAAATCGATGTTGGCGATGACCGATCGCTCGTCGACAATCACGACCACCACATCGCCGTCGACCTCGATGCGAACGTCCTTGAACAGGCCGGTGGCAAACAAGGCGCGCAGTGCCGCAGCACCCTTTTCGTCGTTGTAGGTGTCGCCAATGCGAAATGGCAGCGATGCGAACACCGAGCCGGCATCGGAACGCTGCAAACCTTCGACCCGAATGTCTTTCAAGACGAACGGATCGACGGCCCACGCAGAACCCGCCTGCAGGGCAGCGGCCAACGCGATCGACAGAACCGTGGGACGCAGAAAGGAAAACCGAGGAAGGGAAGAAACCGGGGGAGTGCGCATGCAGTGTTCAGTGCAGGCCCAGGAGGCGGGCCACATCGTTGTAGAGAGCGAGTGAGGTCATCATCAGCATGATCGCCACTCCGCCGCGCTGCAGCCGCTCGAGCCACACGTCCGAGACAGGTCGTCCCGTCATCGCTTCAAAAAGATAATACATCAGGTGTCCCCCGTCGAGCATTGGCAAAGGCAGCAGATTCAATACCCCGAGACTCACGCTGACGACGGCGAGGAAGCCCAGGTAGTACGCGAGCCCGAGCCGGACGGACTGACCGGCGTAGTCGGCAATGGTCAGTGGTCCGCTCAGGTTCTTCAGCGACGCTTCGCCGATCAGCATGCGGCCGAGCATTCTCAAGGACAGGGTCGACACCGTCCAGGTTTGCACGGCAGCTTGGGACAAGCCCTCCCAGGCACCGTAGTGCACGGTGACCATTTCGGGCGCCTGGCCGACAACGGCTTCGATTCGGCCGACCTGCTGCTCGCCGTCTTTCACGATCGCGGGTTGCAGCGTTTGCTCGATGGTCTGACCAGCCCGTTGCACGCGCCACAACATCGGCCCGCCGGGCGCGGTGCCGGGAGAACCCGCCCGAATCATTTCACGCAACTGGGTGCTGTCAGCGATCGGCCGGCCATCGACACTCAACACCCGATCGCCCGCGCGCAGCTGAGCTTTCGCCGCGGCACCGCCAGGCTTCACTTCGCCCAGCACGGGCTCACTGTACGGTGCGCCCAAGCCGATGCTGCGCATCACCTGCGCATCGATGTCCTTGGAGTCCAGTTTGTCGAGGTTCAATACCACCTCGCGCTCGCGCTGACCCTGAAGGTCCGTCAGCATCAGGTGCAGGGGTTCAGCGCGTAAAACAGCCTGAGTCACGGCCCAGCGCAAATCGGTGATCGAGCGCACGTCCTCCCACTGGGTGCCGTCGGCTGAAAACGCCTTGACCCAGTCTCCTGAATGCATGCCGGCCTGCTCGGCCACGCTGTGGGCCACCGGCGTACCCAGCTTGGCCTGAGGCTCTTCGACGCCGATCCAGTTCGCCGCTGCATACAACAAGATCGCCAAGACAAGATTGGCTGCAGGCCCAGCCACCACCACGGCTGCCCGCTGCCACAAGGGCTTGGCATTGAATGCGCGGTGCCGCTCACTCGGCGCAACCGGCCCTTCGCGTTCGTCCAGCATGCGGACGTAGCCTCCCAGCGGGAGCGCCGAGATCACGAACTCGGTGCTATCGGGACTGCGCTGGTGACGCCAAATCACACGGCCAAAGCCCACGGAAAACCGCAGCACCTTGACGCCGCAAGCCACCGCCACACGGTAGTGGCCGTATTCGTGGATGACGATCAGCACCCCGAGGGTGGCGATGAAGGCCAGCACCGTGACGATCATGCAATCAACCTTTTCACAATTCCATGGGCAGCGAGTCGGGCCCGGGCATCCAGCGCGAGCAGGCTTTCCACGGTGGCGCAGGACTCGGGTGAGGGAACAACGTCGTCCAGGGTGCGGGCGTTCACGCTGTGAATCTGATCGAAGCGGATGGTTCCCGCCAGAAACCCGGCTACGGCCACTTCGTTGGCCGCATTCAGAATCGCCGTGCTGCCGGGCGGGCCGCGCAGGGTGTCCCAAGCAAGCCGAAGTCCCGGGTAGCGCAGACCGTCCACGGGCTCGAAGCTGAGCGCGGTCAATCGATCGAAATCGAGCTGTGCCGCGCCTGACTCGATGCGCTGCGGAAACGACAACCCGTAGGCGATGGGCACCCGCATGTCCGGCGTTCCCAGCTGGGCCAACACCGAGTTGTCTCGGCACACCACCATCGAATGGACGATGCTTTGCGGGTGAATGACGACACGAATCTGCTCCGGTGCCAAATCGAAGAGCCAGCGCGCCTCGATCACTTCCAGTGCCTTGTTCATCATCGTGGCCGAATCCACCGATATTTTTCGCCCCATCACCCAGTTGGGGTGGGCACAGGCCTCATCGGGTGTCACGCCGGCCAGGCTCTTCGGATCGTGCTGTCGGAAAGGTCCGCCGGACGCCGTGAGAACGATGTGGTCGATGCGTTGCCGCCAGGTGTTCGGGTCTTCCGGCAGACATTGAAAAATGGCGGAGTGTTCGCTGTCGATCGGCAGCAGCGTGGCACCCCCTTCGCGCACGGTCCGCATGAAAAGCTCGCCGCCGACCACCAGGGCCTCCTTGTTGGCGAGCAGCAGGCGCTTGCCCGCGCGCGCGGCAGCGAGGCACGGCTCGAGCCCGGCCGCACCCACGATGGCGGCCATCACGATGTCGGCATCGGGATGACAAGCGATCATCGACAGCGAGGCCGCGCCTTCCAGCACCTCGGTCCTCAGCCCTGCTGCATGCAATCCGGTACGCAGCGCCGCGGCCTGGTCAGCCAGCGGCACGACAGCGAAACGGGGACGCCACTGCACGCACTGCTTGAGGAGCTCGTTCATCTTGCTGTGGGCCGTCAGCGCAAGCACCTCGAAGCGATCACGATGGCGTGACAGCACGTCGAGCGTGCTGGTGCCCACGCTGCCCGTCGACCCAAGGATGCATACCTGCTTCAAGGACGTAACAGCCATGTCGCTCATCAGACGAAGCTCAGCGCCATGGCGATGGGCAGCACGGGCAGCAGCGCATCGATGCGGTCCAGCACACCGCCATGGCCGGGCAGCAAACCGCTGCTGTCTTTGGCGCCGGCCGCACGTTTGACCAGCGATTCGATCAGATCGCCCACCACGCTCATCGCGCTGAGGAACACCAAGGCAAGTGCCAGGCCCCCGACATCGAGGCGGTTGAGCAACAACGTGAACACGCTGGGTGAAGTCGTCTGCGTGGCGCGATCGACGTAAATCCAAACGCCCGCCAGCACTAGCACACCGACCATTCCGCTCCAGACGCCTTCCCAGCTTTTGCCCGGGCTGATGGCCAGTGCGAGTTTGCGCCGGCCAAAGGCTCTGCCGCCGAAATAAGCCGAGATGTCTGCCACCCACACCAATGCAAAAAGAGACAGAAGAAACGGGGTGCCAACGACTTTGGCACTGGCCAAAGCCAACCACGCCGTCCACAACAGGACCAGACCGAGCAACCACCGTGCGGCACGCGGCAGGCCGGGCCAGGCCAGCGGCCCGACCCGCAGGGCAACGCCACCGCCCAGCACCCACACGCCGCAGGCCAGCCACCAGGCGGGGCTGGGGCCGGGTCTGATCCAGCCGCCAGCCAGCGCGAGGACACAAGCCGCTGCCAGCACGACGCCCATCACGATGGACAGAGCCGGCGACGCCGAGTTCAGTCGCCCCCATTCCCATCCCGCAGCGCCGACCATCAGCAAGGTCAGCACGGCAAAGGGCCACGGCGACGCGGCAAAGAGTGCGGGTAGCAGCAAGGCCAGCAGTACCGCGGCGGTGATGACACGCTGTTTGAGCATGGTCAGACTTCGGTCAGGCGCTTTTCATCGACAGACTTCACGGCTCCGAACCGCCGATCGCGCCGGGTGTAATCGGCCAGCGCCAATTCCAATTCGGCTTCTCCGAAATCAGGCCACAGACAGTCGCTGAAGAAAAGTTCGGAGTACGCCACCTGCCAAAGCAGGAAGTTGCTGATGCGAACCTCGCCGCCCGTGCGAATGAACAGGTCCGGGTCAGGCGCAAAACTCATGGCCATGAATTTCGCCAGCGAAGCCTCGTCCAGCAACTCGCCGGTGACGCCGGCCTCGATCGCCTTGCGGCAAGCCTGCACCACATCCCAGCGGCCACCGTAGTTGAAAGCGACCGACAGCGTGATGCGGCGATTGTGCGCGGTGGCCCGCTCGGCCTCATCCCATGCCCGTCGCACCTTTTCTGGTACTTGGGAGCGATCACCGACGATGTGAATGCGAACGCCCTCGCCAGCCAGCTTGGTGAGGTATTTGGACACGGCCACGAGCACCAGGCTCATCAGCCCGGAAACCTCTTCGGTCGGTCTTTTCCAGTTTTCCGACGAGAAGGCGAACACCGTGAGGTATTCGATGCCGCGGTCGGCGCAAGCCTGAACCGTGCGCACCAGCGCGTCGACACCCTGTTTGTGGCCGAAGAAGCGCGGCATGAAGCGCTTCTTGGCCCATCGGCCGTTGCCATCCATCACGATGGCCACATGCCTGGGAATGCGGGAAGGTGAATCCACGGCGTCGGTTCAGCGAGCCGGCCGCGATGGCCATGTCATCGCGACCATCTCAGACGGCCATGATCTCTGTCTCTTTGCCGGAGATCAGTTTGTCGATCTCGGCAATCACCCTGTCGGTGAGTTTTTGAATCTCTTCGCCCGAACGGCGTTCATCGTCTTCGGTGATGGCCTTGTCCTTGAACAATTTCTTGGCCTGGTCGTTGGCTTCGCGCCGCTGATTGCGCACGGCAATCTTGGCGTCCTCACCGGCATTGCGAACCACCTTGGTCAGATCACGCCTGCGCTCTTCGGTCAGTGCCGGCATCGGCACGCGCAACAGATCGCCTTGCATGGAGGGATTCAGGCCCAGATCCGATTCGCGGATGGCTTTTTCGATCTTCGCACCCATGCCTTTTTCCCATGGCTGCACGCTGATGGTTCGGGCATCGAGCAGCGTCACATTGGCCACTTGGCTGATGGGAACCGGCGAGCCGTAATAGTCGACGTGCACTTGGTCCAGGATGCCGGGGTGTGCCCGTCCGGTACGGATTTTTTGCAGCTCGCCCTTGAAGGCCTCGATCGACTTGGCCATCTTCTGTTCGGCCGTCTTGCGAATGTCAGCGGTGCTCATGTCTGTCTCCTCACACGTGGACGAGCGTGCCTTCGTCCTCACCCATCACCACACGCTTCAGGGCGCCAGCTTTGAAGATGCTGAACACCCGAATGGGTAATTTCTGGTCGCGGCACAGCGCAAAGGCGGTGGCATCCAACACCTGCAGATTGCGGCTGATGGCTTCGTCAAAACTGATTTCGCCGTAGCGCGTGGCGTGGGGGTCTTTGTTCGGATCCGCACTGTAGACGCCGTCTACCTTGGTGGCCTTCAACACCACTTCTGCACCGATTTCAGCGCCGCGCAAGGCGGCTGCGGTATCGGTCGTGAAGAACGGGTTGCCCGTACCTGCCGCAAAAATAACCACCTTGCCTTCTTCCAGATACTGAAGCGCCTTGGGCCGCACGTAAGGTTCCACCACTTGTTCGATGCTGATGGCCGACATCACGCGAGCGGTCATGCCTTCTTGTCGCATGGTATCGGCCAGGGCCAGCGAATTCATCACCGTGGCCAACATGCCCATGTAGTCGGCGGTCGCGCGGTCCATGCCGACCGCACCACCGGCCACGCCGCGAAAGATGTTTCCGCCGCCGATCACAACGGCAATCTCGCAACCCAGCCGTGTGACCTCTTGAATCTCCTGCACCATGCGCACGATGGTGGCTCGATTGATGCCGTAGGCGTCGTCACCCATCAGGGCCTCGCCGGAGAGCTTGAGCAAGATTCTCTTGTACGCCGCCATGCCAATTTTCCTCGGTGAGATTCTGTCAGGACCGACCAGAGGTGAGTTGGGAAGTCTATCCGTGACAACGGGGCCTAAGCCCCGCCTTTACTCGATCAGCCTTTGGCAGCCGCCACCTGGGCCGCCACTTCGGCAGCAAAGTCGTCGACCTTCTTGTCGATGCCTTCGCCCACCACGTACAAGGTGAAGCCCTTGACCGTGGTGTTCAGCGACTTGAGCATCTGCTCCACCGTCTGCTTGTCGTTCTTGACGAAGGCCTGGTTGAACAGGCTGACCTCCTTCAAGTACTTCTGGACCGAACCTTCGACCCGCTTGGTGACGATTTCAGCCGACTGCGGTGTCTTGCCTTCGGCCTTGGCTTTCTCGGCGTCTTCGGCCGCCTTCAACGCCGCCACAGACCGTTCTTTTTCGATCAACGACGCGGGAACCTCTGACGACGCCAGTGCGACGGGCTTCATGGCCGCAACGTGCATGGCAACGTCCTTGGCGGCCACCTCGTCACCCTCGAACTCCACGATCACGCCAATGCGCGTGCCATGCAAATAGCTGGCCAGCTTGCCGCCGTTGGCGTAGCGCTTGAAGCGACGAATCGACACGTTCTCACCGATCTTGCCGATCAGGCCTTTGCGGACGTCTTCCACCGTCGGGCCGAAACTCGCCAGCGACAAGGGCAATGCCGACAAAGCTGCCACGTCGGCCGGGTTGCTCTGGGCCACCAACTCGACAACCGCCTTCGAGAAGGCCAGGAAGTCGTCGTTCTTCGACACGAAATCGGTCTCGCAATTGACTTCGACCAGCGCGCCGGTCGTGCCTTCGACAACAGCGGCGACCACGCCTTCGGCCGTGATGCGCGAAGCCGCTTTGCCGGCCTTGCTGCCGAGTTTGACGCGCAGCAGTTCTTCTGCCTTTTCCATGTCACCGGCAGCTTCGGTCAAGGCCTTTTTGCACTCCATCATTGGGGCATCGGTCTTGGCGCGCAACTCGGCGACCAGGCTTGCGGTGATTACGGCCATCTTGAATTCTCCGTTTGGCTGGTCGAGCGCCACGCGATCAATGCGAGGCGCCGTCAGTTGTGTGTTGTATTGGAAAAAAAGGGGCTGAAGAGCCCCTTTCTGATCTCGCCGAAAGGCGAGGCGGGCGTGGTTTCAAGCCGCTTCGTTGACTTCGACGAATTCGTCGCCTTCAGCGGCCACCGACTGCACCACCTCGTTGGTGGCGTTGGCCTTGCCCTCAAGGACAGCATCGGCCACAGCGCGTGCATAAAGAGCCACGGCCTTCGACGAATCGTCGTTGCCCGGAATGACGTAATCGATGCCTTCAGGCGAGTGGTTCGAATCGACCACGCCGATGACCGGAATGCCGAGCTTCTTGGCTTCAAGAATGGCAATCTTGTGGTAACCCACGTCGATGACGAACATGGCGTCGGGCAGCGCGCTCATGTTCTGGATGCCACCGATGTCTTTCTCGAGCTTGACCAGGTCGCGCTGGAACATCAGCGCTTCTTTCTTGATGCGGATTTCAGTGCCGGCCTCGATTTGCGCCTGCATGTCCTTCAGCTTCTTCAGCGACCCTTTGACGGTCTTGAAGTTGGTCATCATGCCGCCGAGCCAGCGCTGGTCGACATAGGGCATGCCGGCGCGCTTGGCTTCCAGTGCAATCACTTCGCGAGCTTGCCGCTTGGTGCCGATCATCAGAATGGTGCCGCGGCGAGCTGCCAGCTGGCGGATGAATTTCATCGCGTCGGTGAAGAGCGGCTGCGTCTTCTCGAGGTTGATGATGTGAATCTTGTTGCGATGGCCGTAGATGTACGGGGCCATCTTCGGGTTCCAGAAGCGGGTTTGATGCCCGAAATGGACACCGGCTTCCAGCATTTCACGCATGGTGACTGACATAGATGAACTCCAAAGGTTGGTTCTAGAATCCGGCTTGAATTGCGGTTTCTCTGCGTCAAACTGCTCGAGGAAGAGCAGCGTTGGACGATGAAACCGCAACACCTTTCAACAGCGGGATTCGCGATTTGTTTCCTGTCGCGACCCACCATGGGCCGCTCTCAGATAAACCGGCAGATTCTAGCACGGGCCAGACCTTGTTCCCTTGATCACCGCATTGCCAAAGTCTGGTCTACAAGCCTGTTCGCGAGCAGCCTCGAATCAAATCGGTTAGATGCCCATTTGATGGCGACGAAAGACCGAATGCAGCAGCAAATTCTTCCAAACGGAACCCGCCGGGCACTGTACGGCAGGGCCCATGCCCAGCGCATCGAGCAGCAGGCCTTGCAAGAAGTACCGCCCTATACCCTGATGCAGCGGGCAGGAACGGCAGCGGCCAGTCTGGCCCGCGCGCTGTGCCCGCATTCAAAAACGATCTGGATTGCAGCCGGGCCTGGCAACAACGGCGGCGACGGGCTCGAAGCCGCGCTGCAGCTCGGGCAGGCTGGCTTGAATGTTTTTGTCAACCTCGCAGCCGACCCGAGCAAGTTGCCTGCCGACGCGCGCCAGGCACTGGCGCGCGCGACAGATGCCGGGGTCAACATTTCGAATGCCTGGGTAGACGCGCCGGCCCCTGATTTCGCCATCGACGCACTGCTGGGCGTGGGGACGAACCGTGCACCGGACAGCGCCTTGTCTGCTGTCATACAGCAGCTTCACATGCAGCCCTGCCCGATTCTTTCCATCGATCTGCCGTCCGGGCTGAACCCGGACACTGGACAGGCTTTTGGCGAAACTTGCGTCAAAGCGACGTACACGCTCGCGTTGTTGACACTCAAACGGGGTTTGTTCACGGGCTCTGGTCGGGACCAATCGGGTCAGGTGTGGTTCGATGACCTGGGGATCGACACCACGCCCGAACCGCCGGATGCATGGTTGTCCGGGAACCCAACAAACTTGAACAGCCGCT
>Ga0137403_10008492_pt1 | contig 11504 bp, 9 predicted proteins | sample CZOMad2_1_16fung_FD_122057 | JGI IMG/M metagenome (GOLD analysis project Ga0137403, IMG submission 122057) | Vadose zone soil fungal communities from Angelo Coast Range Reserve, California, USA - CZOMad2_1_16fungal (Hybrid Assembly) | ecosystem: Environmental > Terrestrial > Soil > Vadose zone...
AAAATTATCCGCGGTGCGTCCGGCTCGGTCGATATAGTTGCTGAAGGCGGCGATGCACTTGCCGGGACGGGCAAGGGGAGAGCGCAGTTCGACGCTGGTCAACGGCACGCCATCTTGTTGCGCAAGAATTTTTTCGAATCGCCTACGGTACTTGCGCCATCCTTCAATGATTTCTTCGATCACGCGCTGCGGCCCCTTGGCCTTGCGCGCGCTCACGCTGTCGCTCACATCGACAACCATGTTTTCGTTTTTGATGACGCCGATTCTGTCGTCGTTGAATCGTAGGATCTTCAAAGTTCGCTCCCTCCCTGATCAAACTGCGCCTATCATTCCTACATGCGCTGGGTAATGTCAAACCAAAATCTCCCGTCGCGCTCCTGTTAAATGGGGCGATCGTCTTTCAAAATCCGGTCCATTGTTGTAATCCAATCTCAGGAGGTTACCCATGCTTTTGATCAACAACCCGGAAGTCGAAAAGCTCTTCACGATGAGAGATTGCCTGGAAGCCTTGGAAGACGGTTACGATGATCTTCTCAAGGGTGACGCGGTGTATCGGCCGCGCTTGGATCTGTGGATGCCGTGCGATCGGCCCGACGGTTATTACCGCTGGGGAACCATGGAAGGCGCGAGCCGAAAGATCGGCGTTTTTGCCATCCGAATGAAATCCGATGTTGTTTATTGGCCGAATGGCGAGACCGAAGAAAAATATTGCATTCAGCCCGGAACCTGGTGTGGCTTGGTGATGGTCTTCAGCGTACGCAACGGCGAGCCATTGGCGATCATCAATGACGGTCTCATCCAGCATATGCGGGTCGGCGCTTGCGCGGGCTTGGGAGCTAAATACCTGGCGCGCGAAGACGCGTGCGATGTTGGCATCTTCGGCTCCGGCGGCATGGCGCGGAGTTACTTGGAGGCGTTTTACGAGGTACGTAAGCTCCGCCGCGTGAAAGTCTACAGTCCGACGAAGTCAAACCGCGAGCGGTTTGCCAGGGAGATGACCGGCAAATTCGATATCGAAGTGACTGCCGTCGATAAACCGGAACAAGTGGTCAAAGAAGCCGATATTGTCGCGACCTGTACGGACTCCACACGAACAGTCTTCGACGAACCGGAGTGGTTAAAGGCCGGCGCGCATATTACCTGTGTGCGCGCGTGCGAGATGGGGCCAAAGGTGATTCAGAAGTGCGATCTATCGGTCAAGTTGGGCAAAAACACGATCGAGGCTATGGACGAAGGTATGATTCGGTTGCATGGCAATGTCGGCTACATCGCTGGCCAACCTGAAGAACGCGCTCGTATTCCCAATCCGACTGTGGACAATTACAAAGGTGATTACTTCAAATACTTCATGGATGTCCGGGCGGGAAGGGTTCCGGGCCGAACGAATAATAAACAAGTGACCTTTTTTATCAATGCTGGCACGCAAGGTCTTCAGTTCGCCGCATGCGCGGGAAAGGTTGTCGAATTAGCCAAGCAGAAAAAAATCGGCCGGGAACTACCGACGGAGTGGTTTTTACAGGATATTAGAGACTGAAGCCGTTTCGGCTTTCGTATCTCGGGTTTCGGGTCGTCCGGACGAACGCGTGACTCGAAACTCGGAATCCGAACAGACTAGTAGCCCAGCTCATCGATCTCGTCTTCTTCCATGCCGAAGTAGTGGGCGATTTCATGGAGCACTGTCAGGCGGATCTCTTTACGGAGCTCATCGGGAGCGGGAAAGTCCTGCAACAGGGGCTCGGCGAAAATGGTGATTTTGTCCGGGAGGAGCGGCGGGTCGAGAGCCGATCTTTCCGGAAGAGGAACACCTTGGTAGATGCCGTACAAAGTGTCTCGGCGAGGATCGAGTCCTTCGGCACGCAGGAGAGCCGGGGAAGGCCGCTCTTCCACAACGAACTCTACATTGCGCAACTGATCGCGAAATCGGCGCGGCAGTCTATCGACGACTCGGCTGACTTCTTTTCTGAGTTGAGCGTAGTTCAAGGCCCGTAAGTTTCTCGCAAATGGCTCGACGCTTCAAGCTATTTAGGTTGCTCGGTGCGACGCTCGTCGTAGCTCTACTTGGTTATTTTCAGGCGACCCCGACATGTTGGGGCCAATCGTCACCCGTCATCAGCGATGACCTTGATCCAGCGTCGCTACGCATCGCGATCCGCCGCAGCATCGCTTTTTTGCAGAAGCTGCCGCCCGATCGGGTCGTCGGAGAGCACCCCCGTCGGTTGACCGCCAAAGAAATCCTTGATTCATTGATCGTCTTCGAAAAGGTATTGTTCGATCATTGGCGTTGCGCGAATTGTTTTACGCGTGAAATTAATGCGCGCTTCGATGTCGTGCCATCGAGCGCAGATCCCGCGTTGTCGGATGTTCTTTTCACCGGTTACTACCAACCCGTCATCGAAGGGAGTTTGACGCCGACGGCAGAGTATCGCTATCCGCTTTACCGCACGCCACTCGATTTGATAGCCGCGGAGCAGGTGACGCTCGAGCCGAAATTGGCCGTCGAAAGAGTGATGGGTCGGGCCGAAGGTGAACAATTTGTGCCTTACTATACGCGCCGCGAGATCGACGAAGTCGGCGCACTTCGCGGGCACGGTCTCGAGATTGCCTGGGTGAAGGATCCCATCGAACTTTTCTTTCTGCATATTCAAGGCTCCGGAATCGTCCGCTTCTCTGATGGGCATCGCTTGAACGTAGGGTACGCTGCGCAAAATGGCTGGCCTTATCGTAGCATTGGCCGGCTGTTGATCGACAATGGCAAAGTTGCCAAAGAAGAAATGTCGATGCAACGATTGCGCCGTTACTTCACTGAGAACCCGCGCGAGCAGCGCGAGATTTTTGCCTACAACGAAAGTTACGTGTTCTTTCGCGTGAATTCGGAAGGCGCGCTGGGAAGTCTCGAAGTGCCGGTGACCGCGGGTCGTTCCCTCGCCACAGATGCTCGGCTGTTTCCAAAAGGCGCGATCGCCTTTATTCAAACGGACATCCCGGTCATCGACACGGAGGGTCAACTGGCTGGTTGGCGTCCGATCGCGCGATTCGTGCTCAATCAAGACACCGGCGGCGCCATTCGCGGCTTGCAGCGAGCCGATCTCTATTTCGGTACCGGCGACGAGGCCGCTGGACTGGCAGGATACATGAATCGCTCGGGGAAGATATTCTTCTTGCTGCTTAAGGCAGCCGCCAAAAAAAGATGAATGTGAGAGATGAACCGGAATAGTGCTGCAACTTGAGTGATGATGGAAACGAACCCCGCAATATCTTTTCGCGTCCCGTCTGCCCTTTTCTTGATCTGTCCACTTGAGCCACACTGGGGTGCGGAGTACCTTGGTCAACGGATATAGGGCATGGAACGACAGACGGAGACGCGACGACTTCTATGGGCCTTGGCGATCAGCGCGGTCTATTTTTTTGCTGAATTGGTCGCCGGGTTTGCAACCAATAGTTTGGCACTGTTATCCGACGCGGGACACATGCTTTCCGATATCGGCGCGATGGCACTCAGTCTGTTTGCGTTTCGCATGGCCAGACGGCCGGCGACGCATCAGAGCACCTACGGGTTCCATCGGGTGGAAATTCTCGCCGCGCTTTTTAACGGCCTCACGTTGTGGCTCATCGTCGGGGTCATTTTTGCTGCAGCTTACAATCGCTTTGCCCAGCCCCCCGTGGTGGAAAGTTTCGGCATGGTGATCGTCGCCCTCTTTGGCTTATTGGTGAACATCGCCGCGGCGGCAATACTCCACGGCGGGCATCGTCACAACTTGAATCTGCGCGGCGCCTTTTTACACGTCATCAGCGACGCCGTCGGCTCCGTGGGCGCGATCGCGGCAGGTGTCATCATGCTGACAACAGGCTGGTATCTCGCCGATCCGCTCATCAGCATCTTCATCAGTGGCTTGATTCTCTTTTCGTCTTGGAGCTTGGTGAAAGACTCGTTTAGCGTGCTCATGCAGTCTGTACCGAAGGGCATTCGACTCGAAGAAGTGCGTCTTACCATCGAAGCAGTCGATGGCGTCAGCAAAGTTCATGATCTTCATATCTGGGCAGTTACTTCCGATATCTTTACGCTGAGCGCGCACGCCGTTGTGGCAAACGGCGAGGACTTTCATCAGGTCCTCAACAACATCGAAGACACGCTCAAAGAGCGCTTCAATATCGAGCATACAACCATCCAGCTCGAAACCGAGAGTCGAGAAGAAAAGGAGTTTAAGGCCTTTTAGCACCGCGCGGCGTCTGTCCTCCACAACCGCTCATGAAGCGAAGTACGGTCATTCTCATTATCCTCGCCGGCATCTTAGTCGTTGGCACCGGCTATGCGCTCTGGAACATCACCGCCACGAGAGATGCTTTTGTCATTTCCGGCGTTATCGAAGCCGACGATATTCACGTCGGGTCAAAGGTCGGAGGGCGCGTGCTCAAGGTCGTGGCAAAGGAGGGAGAGACCGTCAAAGAGGGCGAGACGCTGGTGTTATTGGAGCCACACGAGCTCGATGCGTCGCTGGCCGAGGCTCAAGCTGCTTTGCGCCAAGTCGAAGCCAAGTATTCGCTGTTGACTGCCGATTTCCGTCAAGAAGAGATCGAGCGGCTGGATGCGGCGGCGAAACATGCCCAAGCGGAGTTGGATCAGCTCATTTCCGAGCCGCGCCAACGGGTGATTGACCAAGCGGCGGCGGATTGGATGACAGCCAAAACCCAGGCGGAAAATGCGCGCAGGTTTTTAAAGCGAGTGGAGAATTTGGCGCAGCGCGAGCTGATTGCCAAACAAGAGTACGACGATGCCCTGGTCAAGGCCGACGAGGCCGAGCATGGGATGAAATCCGCGCGCGAGCGGTACGATCTGGTCCTCGCCGGCGCGCGCAAGGACGAAATCGAGCGCGCCAGAGAACGCGTCGCCGAAATCAACGCCAAGCTTCGCCAGTTGCGCAGCGGCCATCACAAGGAACAGATCGCCCAGGCCAAGTCGGAGATCGAAGCTGCCCGCGCGAGGGTGGAACTGATCCGCGCCCAATTGTATGAAACTGTGATCAGGGCTCCGGTAGACGCGTTGGTGGAAAGCTTGGATCTCGAACGCGGCGACTTGGTCGCCGCGGGCAAACCGGTGGTGACGTTGCTGCGCACGGGAAGCTTGTGGGTGCGCGCCTATCTGCCTGAAGCGCGATTGGGCCTCGCCCGGCCGGGCCTAAAAGTAAAAATTCGCGTCGCTTCCTTTCCCGAAAAAGACTTCATTGGCATTATCCGTCGCATCCACCGCCAAGGCGAGATTATCCCGCACAACCTGCAGACCCGCGAAGAGCGCATGTTGCAGGTGTTTCAAACCGAGGTGGTGATCGACGATCCCGATCACGAGTTGCGGCCGGGCATGAACGCCGACGTAACCATTACAAAAAGCTAACCGACAGTCTTCACGAGCCGAGGTGAAGATGAAACGGGGACAGGCAACTTTTTCGCGACTGCTTTCTCGGGGACTGGCTGCTTTTTGTATTTCAAAAAGCTGCCTGTCCCCACGACCGGTGATCGAAAAAGTAGTCAGTCCCGCTCCTCTGCAGCGTGGCTGAGCCGCAAGCGAAAAGACAAGAAAACCGCAAAGAGCGCAAGGGTAGCGAAATTGCCGAGGCACGGCATGCGCTGCCCTCACCGCGCCGCGATTCAAGAAACAGTTGGACTGGAAATGGCGCGCTGCGCTCGTGGCAGCAAACACGCCATCAAACCTACGCTGGCAAAGGAAAGAATCCCGAGCAGCCAAAAGATGGTCGGCAGCTCCGTGCTGACCAGAAGCAATCCGACGATAGAAGTCGACGTTGTCTTCGAGACCTGCTGGATCAAACGGTCGAAGGAGACGATGCCGCCGCGTAGCTCTGCCGGAGCGTTCTGGGTCAGCAAACTCTTTTGCATCGGCGAAATTACCCCGTTGGCGAGGCCGTAGAAAAACAGCGCGCCGCCGACCAAGCCGATGCCGGGGAGGAAAGGGACCGCTAGCACGGCGGCGCCGCTAATGGCAAAGGCAACGAACAGTATATTCGCTTTATCGCGGCCGGCTGCGATGCGCCCTGCCTGACTCGAAGTCATCATCGCGCCAATGGAAAAAAACACGTAAAGCAATCCCGCGGTTGCCGTCGAAATACCGTGCGTGCGCACAAGAAAGAGCGGAAAATAAGTGAGAAAGCCGTAGTCGAGAAAAAAACGCAGAAACCCTGCGGAGAAGGCAATGACCAGCCGCGGATGGCGCGTGAGCCGCAGGATATCGCCCAGATAGGTCATTGTTCGTTCGCTGCGTTTACCCTTTGTTTCGGGCATCCAGTAAAAAGCCGCGAGTCCCACGGGTATTGTGAGCACATAGAAGATAAAGGGCCAAAACCATGCGACGGCCGCGAGCAGACCACCAAGGGGCGGAAAGACTAAATAGCCAATGCGATCGAGAAAGACTTTTAATCCTTGGCCGCCGATCTCGCTATTGCCTTCCAGCAGATCGCCGATCAGCACGATGGTGAGCGGAATCACTGCGCTAAAGGCGACTCCCTGAAGCGTTCTAAATGCGAGGAGCCAGCCAAAGTTGGGCGCAAACGCCATGGCGGCGCCAAAGATCCCGAAAGCGATCAAGCCGAGCGCCAGCAGAAGACGCCGACCGTACAGATCGGCGATCACGCCGAAGATCGGCGACAACACGATAGCCGGCGCCGTGAAGACCGTCATGACCCAGGAAAGCTGGGCATCGCTGACGTGAAAGGGTTGCGTGAGCGCCGGCAGCGCAGGCTGAATGAAATTGACCCCCATCATCAGCGCGATGCTCGACGCGTACACGATGCCCAACGCTCGCGCCTTTTCCGGCGCCAGTTTTTCCATGCCGAACAGTGCAGTGATCGATGGCATACGCCGCAAGCTAAATGAATCCGTCGGGGCAGTCAAATCTTCGTCGAGCTCTGACTATAGATGTCAGTTTCAACTGCCACCCAATCTCGGCGCGAATGTGAAATTTGCACTCGATAACCAGAAATTATGCGTTGGGCATCAGTTGGTACGCTCCATGCCTCCGTGCTATGGCTGATCGCAGTTACGAGCTGATGGACAAGGAGAATTTGCCATGCCTCATGACATGCGGTCATGGATCGATCAACTGGAGAAGGCGGGGTTACTGGCACGGATCACCAAAGCGGTGGATCCGCGCACGCAGATGGGCGCGCTTCTCTGGCAGGCGCGCGATCGAGCGCTGTTGTTTGAGAATCTACCCGGCTACCCGGGCTGGCGCTGTTTGGGACAGGCGCCGGGCGATGTCTCGCTAGCGCCCGCGGCATTTGGCACAGGGCGCGACGAAATGATTCCTGAATTCGTGCGCCGCACAGAGAAACTAGGCAGGACTCATTTGGTCGAAACCGGACCGGTGCAACAGAAAGTTATGATTGGCGACGATGTCGACATTACCAAGATGCCAATTCATCAGGCGGGCATCCGTGACGGCGGGCCGTTTATCGGGTCGGGTTTAATGATTACAAAAAATCCCGACACCGGCCGGCGCAATCTGAGCTTTCATCGCCTGCAGATGAAGGAACCGAAGAAAACCGGCATTCTTCTCTATCCGCGTCACGCCTGGAGCAATTATCAAATGTATGAGGCGCAGGATAAACCGATGCCGGTGGCGATCATGATCGGCCACCATCCCATGTATTACTTCGCGGCCGCAACAACGACGCAATACGGCGTCGACGAATTAGAGATCGCGTCGGCTCTGCTCCGAGAGGAGGTCGAGTTGGTCAAGTGCCGGACCGTCGACCTGGAAGTGCCGGCCCATGCCGAGATCGTGTTGGAAGGCGAGATTCCACCGAAAGTGCGCGAGCCGGAAGGACCGTTCAGTGAATTTCAAGACTACTATTTGACCGGTTCCGGGATGAATCCGATCGTTAATATCAAAGCGATCACGATGCGGCGCGACGCAATCTTCAAGAATGTCCAGAACGGCACCGAGGTCGAAGGCTGCGTCTACCATAAAGTGCCGATGTCGGCGCAGATCCTGCGCCGCGCGCGAACCGTCGGCGGTTGGGCGGACGTTAAGAACGTCCTGGTCATGCCGGGCATTTTCGGCGTGGTGGTGCAGATGAAGCCGCGCTATTACGGCGAGGCGCGCAACGTGCTTATGTCGGTGCTGTCCAGCGAATATCAGCATCCCAAAGTCGCCATCGCGGTCGACGAAGACGTCGACATTTTCAATTACGCGGAAATTCTTTGGGCGATCAACACGCGGGTAAACCCCGCTGAAGACATTATCGTCATCAACGGCGCAAAGATTCACGCCATGGATCCATCCTGCCCTGAGTTCGGCCATCCCGGCGCGCCCGGCTGGCACCGCATCGGCGGCAAGGTCATCATCGATGCGACCAAGCCGCCCGAGTGCGATCCAAAACGACGCGATGAGTTCGAGCGCTTGCGCCCTGTGGGTTGGGAAACGGTCAATCTGGAAGATTATCTGCCGGAAGGTTCGCCGCCGTTGAGAATCAAACCTAAGATACCAGCGGGATGAAAGATGAGTTCAAGGTTCAAGGTTTCCAGAGAAATCTAAATCTAGAGATCTGAGCTGTGAGCTCGATGCTTTTCTTCTTTGAATTTTGAATCTGGAACATCGCACGGCCGCGCTATGCGCGCGGCGTTATTCCTCCGATTCGCCAAAATAATCTCTAACGATTCTTTCCTTGATATACTCCAGAGCACCCAAATCCTGAATGATGTCGCCGCCGGTATCATAGAAGAAAATATCGCCTTTGTGATTCCGCCCTATGGCCACGAGCCACTCCAGCTCGTCGCGGTCTTCCAGTAAATAGTTGATGGCTTGGTTTGCGCCCTTGCTGGCGATGATGGTTACTTTGGGCTTGGCGGTCTTTCGTGCTTGTGTCATGGACGAGCCTCCTGAATGCAAAGCGAGTCTATAACAGAAGGGCAGGCGGCACAACTTTTCGAGAAGTCAAGGAGGGGAGTAAATGAAGGTGAAAATTGAGCCCGGCGGCTGGTCTATTTCATCGCAAAATCGACTCGATTCGGTCGACCCTTGAGTTTCTGTCTCTCCTCGGCGGTGAACGGCTTGATGGCGATGACAGAGAGGCGCTCCGCTCCTACTTGTCCAGTCGCCAAGAGCGCATCGCGCACGCCTTGCGCGCGCTGGCTGGCGAGCTGGCCGATGTCATCGTCGCCTGCTTTCGCGTACTGCATCATCAGCCTTTCCATCTCAGGAACCGGGAGATCTTGAGCCAGGCCGATCAGGTTCCGCGGCTTGGGGAAGCTTTCTTCTCCGTAAGCGGCTTTCAAATAGCGCGGATACTCGCTTGCGGCAACTTGAACATCGTCCACTGACCGCGGTGCTTCGCCCTTGCGGGCCGGTTCCTTGAGTTTCTGTGCCTTCACCTTGCGCTCGATGCCGACGCGCTTGAGACCATCGAGATCGCTCAAGGGATCGGCGCGGCCGATGATTTCGAGGCTGAGTGCCGGGCGGTTGTTCAAGGCCTTCGCGAGGGTCGCAATTTTCGCGCGATCCGGCTCATCGAGGTTGGCCCGGCCGTTGTCAAATTCGATGTAGCTCAGCTCTTCGCCGCTGCTGCCGCCGCCGAAAGCCGACGCCAGCAACGAAAAGGGAGCGGTCACCGCTCTGGTAATCAAGTTGATGATGATTCTCAGCACAATCCCGCCGACGCTGAACTGCGGATCATCGAGCGAGCCGCTGATCGGCAGATCGACATCGATGACGCCGTTGCGGTCTTTCATCAGCGCGACAGCGAGCAGCACGGGCAGCTTGGTAGCCGTGGGACTCTCGACCTTCTCACCGAAAGTGAGCTGGTTCAGAATGATTTTGTTTTCGGCGGAAAGCTTACGGTTCTCCACTTTGTACTTGACATTGAATGAAAGCTTGCCCCTCTCGATCCCGTATCCCACGTACTTGACTGAGTAGGGCGACATTGGATTCAGTTCGATTTCTTTGGCATCGGCAATGATGTCGAGAAAGAGATCCTTGGAAAGCGGATTGATCTTGCCTTTTATTTCCACCGGCGCGGCGTTGTCCAGTCGCGCCTGAAGATCGAGGTCGCCCGGCACTTCCGGCTTGAGCTCGGAAATGGCGCCTTGAACCGTGGTCAGGTTGGCGGAGTAATTGGGTTTGATGAAGAAATCACTGAATTGAATGTTGCCGTCCTTGAGATTAATTTTGCCGATGGTGATGGCTTTTGGCTCTGCGGCATCGCTTGCGGTGGTAGCTGCGGGTGTTTCAGCCGGTTTATCCTGCGCCGGAGGCTCGCCTTTCTGCTCTTCTTTTTGCACAGCCAATTTTTGCAGGTTGATTTTACCGTCCGCGCCGAGAATCAGGCGTGAATAAAATTCAGTGAGATTGATCTCGCCGATACGCAACTGGAACGGTTCTAGATCAAATTGGAGGGCGTCCAGCCCCAGCGATTTCCATTTTAGCAGGTCCTGCTGGCTGTCCCGTTCTACGGCGCCGAAGTCGGCAACCTGCACGGCACCCTGATAATTCATTTTTGCGGGCCCGGTGCCAGCGGCATCAAAGGTGAACTCGCCCTTTGTGCCGGCGCGACCGCCGGTCAACAGGAAATTGACTCGATCGTCAAGATAGGGCTGAACGGAAATCAGATCCAGATCCTGGGCGTCGACCACAAATTTGGCGTTGACCGGGTTTACCGTGGCGGTGCCGACCAACCTTAACATGCCCTTGTCATTGATTCGCGCGCGTATCGTGGCTTTGCCTCGCTGATTCTTGGCAGTCGAGAAGTTTTCTCCGCGCACCGAGAGGTCTGACACGTTGATTTTTGCGGGTTTAGCATTGCTTCGATCGTCCACGTTGATTCTGAAGCGCTCTAAGAGTATCTGTTTGGCGTCGATGCGCCATTCGCCTTCACTTGGCTTTGCCGGCCGGGCTGGAGCCGGGCTCACCGTTCGGCCGGTCGGTGGCGGCGATGGCGATCTACCTGCGCTACGGGCACGCCATTGCCTATGAGCGGCTGTCGCTGCTCTTCGCGCATCTCTTCGGCTTGTCGATCAGCGAAGGCGCGCTCGCCAACCTGTTCCATCGCGCTCAGCCTGCCTTCATCGATCGCGCGAGCGAGATCCTCGGCGCCTTGCGGCAGAGCCGCATGATCTGCTCCGACGAGACCAGCGCGCGGGTCGAGGGACGCAATCACTGGGAATGGGTCTTTCACGACGAGCGTGCCGCTCTTCATGTGATCCGGCCGAGCCGCGGCGCCGGTGTCGTCGCCGACGTCATGGCCGGGCATCGGCCGGCGGTCTGGGTCTCCGATCTCTACAGCGCACAGCGCGGCCACGCCGATCAGCGACAGATCTGCATCGCCCACCAGCTGCGCGACTGTCAGTACGCGATCGAAGCCGGCGACGTCGTCTTCGCGCCGCCCATGAAGAAGCTCCTGCAGCGCGCCGTGACGCTCTCCCATCGCCGCGACCAGCTCAAGGACAGCACGCCCGCACCATATCGCGCCGACCTCGAGCGCCGCCTCACCGCGCCCATGGCG
>Ga0137403_10008493_pt1 | contig 11504 bp, 8 predicted proteins | sample CZOMad2_1_16fung_FD_122057 | JGI IMG/M metagenome (GOLD analysis project Ga0137403, IMG submission 122057) | Vadose zone soil fungal communities from Angelo Coast Range Reserve, California, USA - CZOMad2_1_16fungal (Hybrid Assembly) | ecosystem: Environmental > Terrestrial > Soil > Vadose zone...
CGTGTGAGCCAAGATTGGCGACTCGGTCGGCAATGTAGCGATTGACGCCGGAGATGAGAGCAATGACCACGATCAGCGTGGAGACCGACAGGATCGTCCCGAGGAGCATCAGGAAGGAACGCATCTTGTGCGCGCGCAGGGTCTCCAGCGCCACGCTGACCGGCTCCCGCAGGAAGATACGGCGTTTCATTTGTCACACCCGTTTGGGTATTGTACGACTAATGGGAGGCAGAGTTTCAAACGACGGTGCCGGCGACAGAAAAAGGCACCGGAACGCCGGTGCCTTCGTAACAGTGAGTGTTGTACTGAGCTATTTGGGACAGGGGATTGCGGAGTGCGTGAGCGCGCTGGTGTCTGGATAGCTGAAGGCACCGGCGATGGCATCCGAAGTTGCCCCCATTTCAAACCACTGCAGCAGGGCTTCGGTCTGCGGGTGATAGAGGAAGGTTTGGTTCTTGTCTTTCAGAAAAATGCCGACGGTGGCGGTCGGCAATACTTCCACGGGGTCTCCCGTTTCGAGGTTGCCCTGGCAGACCTTCGCAGTTGGGGGTTGGCCGGGGAACTGCCAAGTCGGCACCGGAGTGTCTCCGAAGGGGTCGTTGAAGGCTTCGGAAGTCTCGTGCGAGAACGCGGTTACGTCCTGGAATCCGGGGCCGAACAATCCGGGAGATATCCAACTGGCGAAGGCGAAAATCCAGCGAGGTTGTGGCGTCGCGCTGGGATCGAAAATATACTCGTGGAAACCGAGCACGCAGCAGGTTGAGAAGTTGCCCTTGTTATCGATGGAAAACAAGAAGGTATTGGGCCATGCCTGGACGTTGAAGGCATCGGTAGTGTAATTGTTGGCGTTGATGTCGTTGACGGCTTGGTTGAAAAACAGGGCGTCGAAGAGCAAGTCCAGCAACTCGATGAACTGCGTTCCGTCAGGAGCGGTGCCAACAAAGTACGATTGGACGGTGACGATGCTGCCGTCGGGCAGCTGCACCTGGACGTGTCGCGGAATATTGATGGTGACGCGGCTGACCACGTCGGGGTCCAACACGGTATGCCAGTTTCCGCCCATGGTGTGGAAGAACTCCGCGCGCTGAACGGCATCGGCAAACTGAATGTGCTGTCCCGAGGAGTAGTTGGCGTCCGCAAAGTTGGGAGAATTGGTAAAAAGATTCTCGAAACTATTGAATGGGACGCTGGCGGAAAAGCCGGCAGGCACATTGAGAAGGTTCAGCGAAACCGTGGTAATTTTTGCAGGAATTTCGGTTTTCCCGCCGAGGACAGGATCATTCCCGATCATGATGTAGGGGAAGACGTTGCCTGCGGAAGGGCCGCCTTGAGCAGCGAAGGCCCCCGCAAACATCGGTAAAGTGTCCAGGCCAGGAATGTTTCCTGTCGCGCTGCGCGGAACGCCTCCGGTATCGTTGCTTGCCGCTGCGGTATTTGCGCCGGCGTTTGCGCCCGCTGCGTTGGTTCTCACAAAGACTTCCCGGGAAGATTTTGCGTTCAGCGGAAAAATCAGAAGCGGCCCCGCAAGCGCTGTTTTCGCCGCCGCCGCTGAGCTTAGCGGGACCGGCGAGGCTTTGGTGTAACCTGGACTGGCCTGACTTGTAAACGGAGACGGTTCACTCTTAGCGGCCTGGGCAGACGTGGTTATGGCCGAGCCAGCGAACAAGACCAATCCAAGAAACAACGGCGTAAGTCGCAACGAATTTCGCATGGAATTTCTCCTGGAGGCGATCACAACTGGGAAAGCTCCCGGACAATACACTCGCAGCGATATGAAAGCAAGAATATCCGGGAGCGAGTAAAGTAAATAATTTGTCGCGGCGGACTTAGTTGGACAGGTTGAACCTGAGCGCTTGTTCCAAATGCAGACTATTAGTTTCCGCATTTTCCAGTGCGCCGCCGAATCATTTCTATGAGGGCAGGGATTCGGCAAATGGATGATACGGCTACCCGTTCTGAAAATTTATGGCCAAGGCGGAGGATAGTAGTCTTCGATAGCGAAGGGGTAGGCGGCATTGACGCCGGTTCCGCCGCCGTCGGGTGCGGTCCAGAAAGTGACGCTTTGCATGCGAGGATTCTTGGCGGCTTCTGAGGCGAAAGCCTGGCCGAGCGTTTTGCGCATGCCGTCATCGAGGAAGTAATAAGTTTCGGCAGCGCCGTAGGATTTGGGGGCGCCGAGCGAAGGCAAAGTAGCATCGGCATCGTCCAGCGCGCGGGTAAGAATGTCCGGCATGGAACCGGCAGCGGGATCGGTGTAACACGAGAAATCGATTCTATTGGGGATTGGCAAGCTGTTGTCTACCATGAATTTCAAGCTGCGATAGATCCAATACATGGTGCGGTGACCGTCGAGGATAGGGAAATTTGCGTCCACGTATCCGGGAGTGAGTGGCTGGTCGTTCAGGAACGTGGCGGTGATGAAATACACGGCAGGAGTAAAACCTGCGGCGGAAACTCTGGAAACGAAACGCGGATAGTGAGTGGTAAGGAACCAATCCTGATTGGCTTTGGCGCCGATCATCACTTCTCCTTCCATGTAGATAATGTCCACGACCGGAACGCCGTCGGGCCGAAGAACGTTTGTAACTGCATCGAGGAGTTTGTCGGTGGTTTGTTCCGCGCGGGTAGTGAACACCGTGGGAGTGAGTGGAGTCCAGCCGAGTCCGCTGGTGAGGTCTCCTCGGGTGTAATCCGCGGCACCGAGCCAGAGCATGCAGATCTCAAGACGCGGCCGATTGCCGCCAGAGCCGATCAGCTTGGCCACATCTTGAGCGTACAAGTGCAGATTTGCCTGCTCCTGATCGGTCATCGGGAAAGTGGCGCGCCAAGCATCTTGTGGGCCGACAGCTTCGCCCGGTTCGTTGACGAACCAGATGCGCGTGGAGAATACCGTAGCGCCGCGGTCAACCATGCCCTGCAATTGGGCAAGCGCAGTCTGCCGGACGGCTGGCACATGATATTGGGTGATGAATGCGGAGCTGACGAAGTCGCTGCCGGTGGCGTGGTAGTCGACGCCGACGTCGTAGCCGGGGATGTAGCCGACAGGAATGACGACGGGGACGCTGGCAGTTGACGAGGCGGCGGGGTCGGCGACTGAAGTGGCTCTTACGTTAAACGTGCCTGGGAACGCAGGAGCAGTGTAAACGCCGGCTGAAGTGACGGAGCCGCCGCCTGATTCGACGACTGACCAGGTGACCGACTGGATGGTGGAGTTCATCACGGTTGCCGTGAAGCTGCGGTCCGCGCTGGTAGCGAGGATGCCGTTGGGGCCCGAAATGGTGATGGACGGGGCTGGAGGTGGCGGAGCAGGAGCGCTGCCGGAGCCGCACCCGGAGAGCAGCGCGGCCGAAAGCAGTGCCGCCAAGAGAATCAAGGATATGCGCGCCGGAAAGCGGGAGCGGGGGAACCTGGATGATTGGGCTAAGGGTGACATTTGTGACCTCGCTGGCAGTCGCGTGAGCAGCATGTTATGGCGGACTCTACCGGAAATGCGCAGGAGGGCAAGCGACAACGGGCGACATGAACAGAGTGACGTTGCTTTTCGTGGGATTCGCTGCTGTGCTCGGGAGGAGAAGGTTCAAGCTGAGAGCAACGGAGGAGAACCCGTTGCCAACCGGCTCTTGGCAAGCAGGATCGCCTCCGCGCAGCACGCTAGCCGTCCGGTAGAAAACGGCCTGTGATTTAATTTTCTGACGGGCCCTTGTCACTCACCTCAACCGTCATGCGCATCCAGGGGTGGATGCAGCACATGAAAAGATGGTCGCCTTTTGCGAGGCCGGAAACCTGGAGTTGGCTGCCTTGCAAGATGCGAGTCCGGGCCACCGCAATGTTCTTAAAACCGCCGGAACATTCGGAAACGGTTGCTTCGCCTGAATTCAGTTCGGGAATAAAGCCGCCACCGAAGTGTTTCACTTCGGTGAAGGTATGAGGTTCGCCGCCCTGATCGACTACGAGTACCGGAGTTCCTTTCTTGATGTGGAGAACGTCAGGTTCGAAGTCCCAGTTGGGATCCGGGGTGCCCGCGGCCGCCTTGGCAAACAAGTCCGACAGCGTCGTGAATGCGCCGAGCGTGACGTTCTTGCAGAAGTCAGGCCCAAGCGCGGCATTGAAGCTGGCCGGCTCGCATTCGTCCAGGACTACGACTTGTGCGGGTGTTGGATTGTTTTGTGCAAACCCCTGCGTGGCGCCGGGCAACAGGAAACACCCGGCAAGTAAACTCAGCTTAGCTAGGTTACTTTTCATTGTGATCTCTCTTTCCTTGTGATGGAATTCGCTCGGCCCTGGTCATCGGCCGCATGCGTTGGCGTGGATATTGGCGGAGGCGCTGGTTTCTCACAATAGTGAGCGGCTGAAAAATGGCTTAAATCTTCATGAAAACGGTACTCCGGGAGAAGAGGGCCTGCTGCCCCAGGAAGCGGGTATAATGCCGGGCAGTCTCCATTTGGGTAGTCCTTGCTATGGCTCGGAACGTCTTAAAACTTGCGGACGATCTGGAACTGGACCGTGGCGCCTACGAGTTGCGTCGGTCGGGCGAAGCTCTGAGGTTGTCCCGCATCCCCATGGAACTTCTACTCTTGCTGGTGGAGCGCCGCGGGGAATTGGTAACGCGGAACGAGATCGTGGAACGGATCTGGGGCAAGGACGTGTTCCTGGACACGGATAACAGCATCAACGCAGCCGTACGCAAGCTGCGGCAAGTGCTGGATGACGATCCTGAGCAGCCGCGGTTTGTGCAGACCGTCACCGGCATGGGATACCGATTTGTCGCGGCTGTGACAGAGAGCAGTGCCACCACGCCCCGGTCAACCGAGAGTACAGGTCCCAAAACAGAAACGACAACTGTAGGATCGCAGTTTGTCGCATCGCCTTACCAAATCATGGAAAAACTGGGTGGCGGTGGCATGGGGATTGTGTACAAGGCGCGGGATTTGCGCCTTGAGCGTTATGTCGCGCTGAAATTCCTGCCGGATAATTTAGTAAACAATTCGCGGGCTTTGGCGCGCTTCCGAAGGGAGGCACTCGCTGCCTCAGCGCTGAACCACCCTAACATTTGCACGGTATACGATGTCGGGGAACAGGATCGGCGGCCTTTTCTGGCCATGGAGTTTATCGAAGGCGAAACGCTGCGCGCGCATATGAAGGGAAAACCGATACCCATAGAGGAAATCCTGAATCTGGGTATGCAGATTGCCGACGCTCTGGACGCGGCGCATTCTGAAAGCATCATCCATCGCGATATCACTCCGGCCAATATTTTCGTGACCTCGCGAGGGCAAGCGAAGATTTTGGATTTTGGACTAGCGAAGCTATTACCTGCAGACGGGGCCCGGGATCTATCGGCAATGCCCACAGCGACGGGGTTGGAAAAGCTCACTGAAGTTGGCGCGGCGATTGGCACCGTCACGTATATGTCGCCAGAACAAGTACGTGGCGAAGAGCTGGATGCACGCACGGATTTGTTTTCATTTGGCGTGTTGCTTTACGAGATGGCGACGGGAGTTCGGGCTTTTCGCGGCGAGACCTCCGCTTTGATTACAGAAGCGATCCTGAATCGCAAACCAGTTGCTGTAGTGCGACTGACTCCCGATCTCCCGGCAAAGCTCGAAGAGGTAATCAACAAGGCGCTGGAGAAGGACCGGAAGTTGCGATATCAGAGCGCCGCGGAAATTCGTGCGGATTTGCAGCGGCTGAGGCGCGACTTAGATTCGGGTCATTTGGCCGTCACTCAAGTAAACGACGAGAGGGCGTCAGCGCTAGTAACCACCGCGCTGGGCGGCGACGGGATAAAAAGGCAGGTCGAGACGCGTTCGAACAATCTTCCCGTGCCGCGAACCGGATTTGTGGGTCGAGAAAAAGAAGCGGCTGCCATCAAAGAACTCCTGCTCCGTGAAGATGTGCGCCTGGTCACGGTAACGGGTCCCGGCGGTATCGGCAAGACGCGTCTCGCCGTGGAAGTGGCGAGCGGTCTCGTTGAGCGTTTTCCAGGTGGAATTTATTTTGTTTCCCTTTCTCCAATAAGCGATCCGAGCTTGATCGCTTCGGTGATCGTTCAGACGTTGGGAATAAGAGAGACGGGAGGTCAGTCTCCGCTAGAGATGCTCAGAAAGAACTTTGAAGACTCACGGCACGCCTCCATTCTGTTTCTGTTGGACAATTTCGAGCACCTGGTTCAAGCGGTGCCCGTAGTGGCGGAACTGCTGGCCATGGGTGCCAACCTTCAATTCCTAGTAACCAGCCGATCGCCGCTACACGTGTACGGAGAACATGAATTTCCTGTGCCGCCGCTAGCGTTGCCGGATTCACGCTCCACATTTTCTATGGAGCTGCTGTCTTCGTGTCCGGCAATTGCGCTATTCCTACAACGGGCGGCCGCGGCCAAGCCGGATTTCGAGCTCAATCGAGAGAACGCGCCAGCCATCAGCGAGATTTGCTCCCGATTGGATGGTCTGCCTCTCGCGATCGAACTGGCGGCCGCCAGGATCAAAGTTCTTTCGCCTGCTTCGATGCTGACACGCTTGGCGAGCCGCCTGCAGCTACTAACGGGCGGGGCGCGGGACCTGCCAGAGCGGCAGCAGACACTTCGCGCTGCAATGGATTGGAGCTACGACCTGTTGAACGCGGCAGAGCAGAAGCTCTTTCGACGATTATCGGTGTTCGTGGGAGGATGCAATCTGGAAGGTGTGGAAGCCGTATGCGACACCAAAGGTGATCTCGACTTGGGTCTGCTCGATGGCATGGCATCCATGGTGGATAAAAGCCTGGCGCAGCTGGTGGAACAAGCGGACGGCGAATCGCGGTTTATGATGCTGGAGACGATTCGCGAGTACGCTCTGGAAAAACTGGAAGCAAGTGACGAGAAGGCCCTGACCAAACGCGCCCATGCCGCCTATTGTCTGGTGCTGGCCGAGGGAGAGGCTCTGGAACAGTGCGACGGGGAAGGAATGGCATGGTTAGAGCGTTTTGCTGTGGAACACGACAATTTTCGCGCTGCTCTTGATTGGCTGACGGAAACCGGCGACGCGGAGTGGGGTCTGCGCCTCGGAACGGCCCTGTTTCGATTTTGGGAGATTCGCGAGTACCTCGCTGAAGGGAGAGAAAGGTTGGGGAGACTGCTGAAGGTTCCCGGAGCGACAGCTCCCACCAAGGCACGTGCGCGCGCTCTCTTTGCGGCAGGGGTTCTCGCCGTCGGGCAAGGCGATTACCCGTCGGGGCAAACACTCCTTAGCGAGAGTCGAGACATCGCGCGGGAGTTGGGCGACAAAACAGGAGTCGCCGTCTCCCTAAACGCCCTGGCGGTCATTGCTCGCGACCGCGGTGATGTGGCGAATGCGTACACTCTTTTCGAGGAAAGTCTTTTGCTATGGAGAGAATTGGGCGACCAGAAAGCCGTCGCTCGCTCGCTGAGTAACCTGGCGAATGTCGCGAAACTGCAAGGGGCCCATAATCTTTCTCGCGCCCTTTATGGGGAGTGTATTTCCATTTTCCGCGGATTGGGTGACCGCACAGGCGTCGCCTGGTCGCTAAACTATCAGGGAGACGTGGCACGCGATCAGGGTGAGTCAGTCGCCGCGCGGACATTGTACGAACAGGCGTTGGCAATCTTTCGCGAACTTGGAGATCGCTGGGGCATTGCAGGCACCGTGGCGGATCTGGGAAGCCTGGCGAGGGAACAAGGGGATTATTCACAGGCACATTCCCTATACCGGGAAAGCATAAAAATTTTCCAAGAACTGGAACACAAACGCGGAATCGCCCGTTTGCTGGAATGTTTCGCGTGCTTATCGGCCGTGCAACACGACGCAGTGCGCTCTTTGCGGCTGGCCGGCGCGGCGCTGGCACTGCGGCAAAGTATCGGTGCACCGTTGACACCAGCCGAACAGGCCAAGCTGGAACATATCTTGGGGCTGGCGCGAGAGATGTTGAGCGGTGCGGAAGGTGTGGCCGCCGGGTTGGCGGGCCGGGCGATGCCAATCGAAAAAGTGATTCAGGAAGTGCTGATGCCGGAAGCGGCACCCGCCTCAAGTTAGCGCACCAGCGCTGGAACATGGCCGACGAAGGATAACTCTTGCCAGGTGCGCGTGTTACTCGGCGGTTGTGGGGTCGATGAGCCGGCGCACCGCAGAGACCCGGTTGGCAGGGATGCCTACGCGCTTGGCATGTTCCCGGATGATGGCCTCGTCCGAGGCGAGGTACACGCAGTACACTTTGTCACCGGTTACGTAGCTATGGAGCCACTGAATTTCGGGACCCAGTTCCTTCAAAACACTGACTGACTTTTGCGAGATTTCCCGCAGTTGCGTGTCGGTTAGATTTCCTGCTCCCGCGACCTCGCGTTCAATGACGAACTTAGGCATGAACCCTCATATGAACACGCATGCTAACATGCAAACGAAGGCGGCTTCAAGGCGACTCGGCCGGGCTGTCTCGGAGTTCGCTCAGTGAAAAATGCACAGAATGAGGCTGCCATGGACCTTCGATCACTTCAGAAGCCGTTGAAAGAGGAATACCGCAACAACCCAAAGGCTTCGCAAATCACTCTGCGAGCGAAAGGCGGGCAGACGGACGTTCCAGTTTCCTGCTCGGTCGATATCGGGCGCGCCATTTACAATGCGGAGGCACACAAAGGAGTCGGAGGTGCCGGCACTGGCGCCTGTTCGGGCGACCTTTTGCTTGGGGCCTTGGCGGCTTGTGCGCAGATCACCTGTCAGATGGTGGCTGCGGCTATGGGCATACCCACCGAACGTATTGCAGTGGCTGTCGAAGGAGACTTGGATCTTCGGGGCACGCTTGGCATCGCTAAAGATCTGGCCGTCGGTTTTGAGAAAATTCGCCTTCATTTTGAGGTTGTTGCTCCTGAAGCAACCCCGGAACAACTACGCGGACTGCGGGAGAAAACAGAACAGTATTGCGTGGTGATGCAGACCTTGATGCGGCCACCGAACCTGCAAACCGAGTGGGTTGGTCTCGATTGAACGCGCCGCCGCGATAATTCTTCCGCTACCTCTAGGAAGGATCGAACCGCAATCAAGGCTATCCCCAAAGGGGAGCCGCGCCCCGCGTAACGCCGCTTCAACAACATAACCTTGCGAAGCCCCTACCCTCGGAGAGCGAGGGTGGACGCTTCAAGCGGCAAATTTCCACCAATGAACGACGACTATCGAGCGCTCGCGGATTTGGATTTCGCGGGTTCCTTTTCGGTGGCAGGCGCGTCGGCACGGACCAGTGGAACGTCGACTAGATGTTCGGAGATGAACCAGACTTGCAGCTCGTTGGTGCGGATGATGTCGCTGACCAGGAGATCGTTGGTGCCGTCGTCGCCCGATTCGTTGGCTTGTTTGGACATGGTGCGAGCTTCCTTGAGGATCATTTCATGAGCCTCGAGAAGGCGCGAAATCTGCACCGGCACTTCTTCGCGGCCGCGCGGCGGACGGGGAATGATAGTAGTTTCGGCGACGTCCGCAGCCATGGCCAGGCTGATCGCGCCGAGGCTTTGGATGCGTTCGGCGATGCCGTCTACCAGTTCATTTTGTTCTTCGTAGTGTTTATCGAAGAGCAGATGTAGCTGATAGAAGGTGTGACCGGCGACTTGCCAGTGATGTTTCTTGTAGAGATCGCGAAGGGTAATGGTGTCGGCGAGAACTTGGTTGAGATTTTCGGCACTTTCGGCGCAAACGGATTCGTCCAGACCAATGGAAAGCTTGGCCAGTTTGCCGTAAGGCTGAATTTCGTGTGCGTGCTGATGAAGAATGGGGCGCGAACGATCGGACCCGGCCTGCGGGTCGGACTTGGAATTTGACTTGGAATCTCTTGGCATAGAGCATCTCCTTGAATTAGCTTCTACCACAGACGCGAAAGTGACCGTGAATACGTTGGATTCAGCTGAACAACAGAAGGATAGGCAAAGAATTCGCGAGGCGTCAATTGCGGAGATGCTTGAGCAGTTGGTCAGTTTCCGGTAAGGCCGTCGCTAACCCGATTGGGCGAGCTGATCACTTCCGGCTTGCTCATCATACCGGAAGAATCTCGTAAATCGTTTGACCCGCAGCATCGGGAAAGGACGAAACCGCGTTCCGGCATGCGAGCGTGAAAGGCGCTAGGGACCAGGGTCGCTGGCAGTGGGTTGGCTTTCAATTTGAGCCAGTTCCGCGCGCAGTTGTGCCGCTTCGGCGCGATACTTTGCCGCCTCGAAATGGTACTTGGTGGCAGGGACGCGGGCGACCGCATTGAACATCTTGGTGAGAGCATCGTTTTTGCCTTTGCCGGTATGTTCTAGTTGATAGGCAAGATTGTCTTGGTTTTGTGCGTCGCCCTCCAAACCGGCGATGCGGCGCTGCAGACCGTCGATCTTCACCCAGCGCTCAGCTCGTGCCAAGGCAGCGTCGTTGACACGCGCGGTAGCCGATTGCCACGCGCCGCGTTCCTCCAGATCGGATGTGAAATCCTCAACATTCCTTTCGCCTTGGATATTGCCTTGGTCAGCAGCCAATTGGTACCAGCTCAAGGCCCTGGCATCGTCAGGCTTCACGCCCTGCCCGTACTGATACATCCAGCCGAGCTGATTTGCCGCGTTGCTGTTCCCGTGCGCCGCCGCTTCGACGAACCATGACATGGCCCTGGCATAATCGGTTTGCACGCCGATGCCATTCTGAAACATGTAGCCGATATTTTCCTCGGCGTCGTTGCTGCCATGTTCCGCGGCCTTGCTAAACCAGCCGAGAGCCTCAGCGTAGTTCTTTGCCTGTCCCCATCCTTCTTCAGCAAAGTAGCCTAACTGATTTTCGGCATCGGAGTTGCCTTGGCCGGCGGCGCGGAGATACCAGGAATGAGCTTGGGCCAAGTCTTGCTTTACCCCATACCCGCACTGATAAAAGTAGCCGACCTGCTTTTCCGCCTGCGCGAGATTCTGGTCGGCCGCTTTGCGGTACCAGTCAAGGGCTTGCTTGTAATCACGCTTGACGCCGACACCATCCTCGAACATCCCGCCCAGATCGTATTCTGCAAGCGAGTAGCCCTGCTTCGTCGCCGAACGAAAGTAGGCTAGAGCGCGCTTGTAATCCCGCGGCACGCCCCACTTATGCTGATACATGCTGCCCAGTTGAGTCTGAGCGGGAGCGAAGTCCTGGTCCGCGGACTTGCTATACCAGAGCAGAGCCTGGGTGTAGTCTTGCGGAACTTGGTCGCCGCGATAATAGTGATTCGCCAGGGCGAACTGCGCTTGCGGGTCCCCGACGGCGGCAGGCTCGCGAAGAGAATAAGTCGTTGTCCAGCCCCAGTGCCGTTGCCTGGCTCGACGTCTGAAGCGGTGCCTGAGCTCGCGCTGCGAAAAGCAGTGCGAACATGAAGAAAGCAGCCACCGTGGCCCTCGTCAGAAAACTCATCGACGGGTCTCTCACGCTGAGAAACTCCAGAGAAAATAACCAAGAAGAAACAGACTGGCAGGCGTAAGCGCGTGTAGCTATGGGCCGCTAGCCGACCTTCCGCAGTTTTGAATGAGCTAAAAATTT
>Ga0137403_10008494_pt1 | contig 11503 bp, 6 predicted proteins | sample CZOMad2_1_16fung_FD_122057 | JGI IMG/M metagenome (GOLD analysis project Ga0137403, IMG submission 122057) | Vadose zone soil fungal communities from Angelo Coast Range Reserve, California, USA - CZOMad2_1_16fungal (Hybrid Assembly) | ecosystem: Environmental > Terrestrial > Soil > Vadose zone...
AGGTACCGCTCACGTAGGCGAGATCTCCGGACGTCGCTACTTCCACCTTGGTCGCCTTCCAACTGATGGCAGCTCCAGGACTCGTCAGCATTTCTTTCCAGGCGCTCCGAATCGACTCCTTTGTCGTTGCTGCCGGAGCGTTCGGAGGCATCACTACCGCGCCCTCGGCGTAATAGGAAACCGTCTTGTCGACGTCTTTAGCTCCCGCAGCCGCGGACCATTGTGCGTCAAGGTCGCGAAGCGCTTTCTCGATGGCGCTCTTGGTGTCGGCCGCCGGAGCCAGACAGACGAATGTGAATGAGAACAGAACAACGCAACCGGACAGGAATAATGGTTTCGTTTTCATGGCTCCATCGAGCCCGGAATCGAACGAAGCGTCAATGTTTTTCCAAAATTAGCCGCTTCAGCTCGACGAAGAAAGAAGACTTGCCCTCACTCATAACGGTGTTGGTAAACCTATTTTCTCGACCATGGCTTTGTAGCGGGGGTCGCCACGCAGACTACGCATAAGCGGATCGATCAAGAGGCTCAGCGTTCCAGTGTCGCGGTTATCGAACGAGATTTGCAGCCACTCGAAGGCTTTGTCCGTCTCCCCGCGCCAAGCGTAGACCTCAGCGATCTGGTAGGCCAACAAGTTCCTGTCCCTAGCGATCATCTCCGATAGAGCTGCATCGCCGGCGGGCCGATCCCCACGCGCATAATGCGCGAGTGCAAGTTCGAAACGTCGGTAAGCTTCGTTAGGCTCAAGCTGCGCTTCGCGCAGAGCCGTCTCACCATCGCCGCGCTGGATCGCCACGAGCACCTGCCATCGGTGGCTGGCGGCGCCAGCCGGTTGCAGTTCTGCCGCCTTGCGCGCCTCAGCATCCGCCTCGTCGAGTTTTCCTTCAGCCAGGAGAATGCGGGCGAGATTGCCTCGCGCTACAACAGCAAGCGGATCGAGTTCGATCGCCTGACGGGCTAGCTTCTCGGCTTGTTGAATCTGACCAACATATACCAATACGCGCGCAAGTAGATCGTTCGCGGTCGGATTTGCCGGCGCAAGTTCATTCGCGCGTCTAAGTTCGGCCAAGCCTTCAGAAAACTTCCATTCGGAAAAAAACCGAACCCAACCCAAAGCTGCGTGTGCCTCGGCGAGATTCGGGCCGACCTCGACGGCCTTCTCGGCATCATGTTTCGCCGCAGCCCAAGCGTCCTTTTTTTCCCCGATAGCCAAATCACCGATGAAGGTCCACGCTTCAGACCGCTCCGCATAGGCCAAGGCGTAATCAGGGTCGAGCCGAATCGCCTGATCGAAGAACCCAACCGCCTTACGATAGTCATCCAAATTTCGGCGCACGAAATAAAAGTGGCCTTGAAGGTATGCGTTGTGCGCTTCCACACTCGCCGTCGAAGCGTTTGGGACAACCGTATCTTTGGCGCCGCGCAATGTTAGTTCCAGCGAGGTCGCAACAGCGTTCGCGATTTCGGCCTGCACCGCAAATATATCCTTGAGTTCACGCTCAAACGTCCGTGACCAAAGCTGGATTCCATCTGAGGCGTTGATTAGCTCGGCAACAATCCGCACTCTGTCGCCTTGTTTTCGCACCGTCCCTTCCAGCAGGGTGGCCACCCCTAACTTCTCGCCAATCGTTTTGCTCTCTTCCCTCCTTTCTTTAAAACGAAAAGAGGAGCTGCGGCCGATCACTTTCAGTTCTCTGATCTGCGCCAGGGCGGCGATCAATTCCTCTGACAGTCCATCCGAAAAATACTCGTCCTTCGGATCTCCGCTTTCATTCAGCAGCGGCAGGACTGCGATCGACTTCGCGGAGAATTCGTTAGACGATGCACGGGTGCTATTCCGCGCAGTGAAACGTCCGAGGAAGAACAAGCTGATCGACAGAAGCGCAGCGACAATCACGACGTAAATCCAGGCTTGGGATTTTGCGCGCGAGTCAACCGCAGGATCGACATCTTCCGTTCGCTTGATTCCCTCCGGCGTGAGCTCAAACGCCCACGCGATCACGAGCGCGATTGGAAATCCAATCACGATTGCAAGCACCATTAATCGGACGGCCCAATTCGGAATGTCGAAGACCGGAAAAACCTGGGCGATGCCTTGGGCGAGGGCCCAACCGACGACCACGTAGGCGACCGCAACCTTGTAGACGTTGCGCCGCTTTAGCTCCCCGAAGAAGCTCTTCGGATTCATCAGTTTGCTTTTGCCACACAGTCAATTTATGAGCAAGGCCAGCATTACTCCAAATTGCGCTTTACGAGTTGGAGTCGCTCTCGGAGTCTAGGAAACGCTCGAGAATTCGTCTCTGTACTTGGCCAAGCCAGAGACACCCTCCATGTTCGCTTGGGCCAGAACCAACAACATGAAGACGTCATTGGGGACGTCCCATTCGCACTTGATTCCATCGAAACTGTCGCCAGGAGAGCGCATCTTACAGCCCATTTGTTCCGAGAGGAAGCGGCTTGAAATCTGCACGGCTCGATCTCGGCTCTTGGTCCATGAGCTTGATCGCCGCCGGGATTGGCACGACTCTATTTCAGGAAGGGTCGTGCCAACGCGTTTGCTGGTCCGGTCTTTGTCGCTACCGGCCACGGGGACGTTCTTGCGCAACTTCGGGCGGCAACAGAATCAAATATCCTGAATCTCCTATTGCGGTGAAGTTGTAGGTCTCGCCGCTTCGCACATCCAGAATCATTCCCGGCGCGGTTCGCCATTTCGGATTTGGAGTTGGCAGCAGTGATAAAACATGCCGTCCAGGTCGCAGGAAACCCTCATAGGTGCGCCCATATCCGATGGCTGCAACCTGGACGCCATCGACACGCAAGTGAGCGATCAAATAAGTACCGAGACCCGGGTCCCGGCGTATGATTAAACGAGCAGCACCCTCAACAGGTCGCACAACGGTAAAGCCTCCGGCGCCGGCGCGAGGTGACTGCGCGTCGGAGTTCATCGCCTGACTAGCTGCATATGTACTAAAAAACAAAAGGCACGCGGTCATCAGAACCAGGCCCCTGCGGCTATTGTAGCTGTATGTCTTCATAATGGTGTTGTTACTCCGGTCATAATTTTCGTTCCTGCTTAAAGTTTAACCATAGCACTTCTATTGACTATTGCGCTTTCGTAAGATCTTTCCGTGGCACTTAAGAAAGGATTTCGAGTCCCTCTTTGGAGGCGATTCATTAAATGCTGGACACTGAATGGCACGGTAGGAGAAGCGACATGGAAGGCAAAAGCTGCGATAATTGGGCTGCGAACTGCCGTAAAAAAGCGACATTTTGCACCCTATTTCTTGCGTTGCCGACGGGAAGCGGCTTGAAAATCTAAATGGCCCGGTCAAGGTCATAAACCAAGAGAAGGAGATCATCATGTCAGACCATCAAGCCGAATCGAAGCGTCTTTTGACGCACACCATCGCGGAGTGGGCTTGCGCGCTCAAGTATGACGATCTTTCCCCGGAGGCAATTCAGGCGGCGAAATTATTTTGGTTCGACTCAATCGGCTGCGCTCTGGGCGGCAGCCAGCAGGATGACGCCAAGATTCTGCTCAAGCATTATTGCGGCATGAGTGGCGGCAACGGAAAAGCCACCGCCTTTGTGTCAGGCTTCAAGACCAATCCGGTCGATGCGGCCTTTCTAAACGGTCACATGATTCGCGCCATGGATTACAACGACATTTATTGGAAAGCAGATCCATGTCATCCGAGCGATCTCATTTCGGCGCCGTTGGCACTCTGTGAAAGCGAAGAACTAAGCGGGAAAGATCTGATTCTGGCTACCATCATCGCCTACGAAATTGAAATGCGTCTTTGCGAAGTAGGCCGACCGGGCGTGCGCGAGTACGGGTGGCATCACGCCACCTTAAGCGCGTTCGCGGCGCCAGTCGCGGCAGGTCGCGTGCTGAATCTTACGCCGGACCAAATGGTGTCTGCGATCGGCATCAGCGCGTCGCGGACATTTTGCCCGGGCGCGGTGACGGCAGGCAAGTTAACCAACATGAAGAACACGGTCGATCCGTGGGCGGGGCGCATGGGCGCCGAGAGCGCGCTCCTGGCGCGAGAGGGGTTTTCCGGACCCGAGCACATCATCGATGGCAAGGAAGGCCTGTTCGCCGTGTTTAAGCATGTGCAGTACAAGGGACAACCGGCCACTTTCGACGCCGAGGCGCTGATCAAAGGTCTGCCCGACTCACGCGGGTCTCATTATCGCATTCTCGAATGCGGGATGAAGAGTTTTCCCATCGAGGCGCTCAGTCATTCGCCGCTGACCGCGATGATGAAGACAGTCAAGGAACACAACATCAAGGCCGACGACGTCAAAGAGATCAAAGTGGAAGTGATCGCTCGCGCCGCTGATATCCTTGGCGATCCGCACAAGTATCGACCAGACTCCAAAGAAACGGCCGATCATTCGCTGCCTTATTGCATGGCCGCCGGACTGGTCGACGGCATGGTCACGCCACTGCAATTCCGCGAGGAACGAGTGCGTGATAAGGCGCTCATTCCAATCATGGACAAGGTGAAAGTCGTCGCCAACCAGGAGTTCGAAGCGCTCTTTCCCAAGTTCCAGCCGAGCCAGGTGACGATTACAACCAAAGACGGCAAATTACACTCCACCCGTGTCGACGTTCCCAAGGGTGATCCGCGCGATCCGATGATCGAGGAAGAAATCGCGGTAAAATTCACGGCGCTTGGCGGCGACGTCATCGGCAAGGATCAATGCAAAAAATTGCGGCGCTTCATCATGAGTATTGAGACTGCCAGGAACCTGAACGGACTTTTTGAGCTGACCACAGCTGGCGAGGGGCTCCAGGCCTAACGGGAACTGGAGGGCGCTGCGCTGTCAGCGCCCAGATTGTGGGACACGACGGCGCGTGTCCCTCCAATCGTTATGCGTTTGCGCTGCCGGCGTCGTCACTGCCGAATTGAATGCCCTGCGCAAGCGGCAGCCCAGTTGAAAAATTGATAGTGTTGGTCTGCCGGCGCATGTAACTTTTCCAGCAATCGCTGCCGCTTTCGCGCCCACCGCCCGTGTTTTTCTCGCCGCCAAATGCGCCGCCGATCTCCGCGCCGCTGGTGCCAGTGTTCACGTTGGCAATCCCGCAATCGCTCCCAACCGCGCTCAAAAACTTCTCTGCTTCGCGCACGTCGTTCGTGAAAATGGACGAGGTCAGGCCTTGCGGCACGTTGTTGTGGATCGCGATCGCTTCATCGAAATCGCGATAAGTCATCAGATAAAGCAACGGGCCGAATGTCTCGTGCTGCACAATATCAAAATCCGGTTTCGCCGTCACCAGGCACGGCGTCATATAGCAACCGCCCGGAAATTCCGCGCCACCAAGCCGTTCGCCGCCGTAAAGAATTTCGCCGCCTTCATCTTTCAATCGCTGAATCGAGTGCTGAACAAGATCGACCGCGTTCTTGTCGATCAACGGACCCATCAATGTTTTTTTCTCGAGCGGATTTCCAATCGGCAGCGTTTTGTAAGCCGCCAAAAGTTTGTGCCGAACTTTGGACGCAACCGATTCGTGAATGATTACGCGCCGCGTGGACGTGCAGCGCTGTCCCGCCGTGCCGACGGCGCCGAAAAAGATCGATTGCGTGGCCATGTCGATATCGGCGCTGGGCGCGACAATGAGCGCGTTATTGCCACCAAGCTCCATGATGGTTCTCCCCAGTCGGCCATGGACCGTTTTCGCAACCTTCAAGCCCATGTCTACCGAGCCGGTCGCGGATACCAATGGGATGCGGCGATCATCGGCCAGTTTTTGGCCAACCGTCTTTCGATCGCCGATCAATAAAGTAAAAATAGCCGGATCAGCGCCTGTCTCGCGACAAACGCGCTCGGCAATCTTTGTCACCGCAATCGCGCTAAGGGGAGTTTTCTCCGATGGCTTCCAAACGGTGGCGTCACCGCAGACAGCCGCGAGCGCGGCGTTCCATGACCAAACCGCGACTGGAAAATTAAATGCGCTAATGACGGCAACGACGCCGAGCGGATGCCATTGTTCCATCAAACGATGGTTCGGCCGTTCCGATTGAATCGTTAGCCCATAGAGCATACGGGATTGACCGACTGCCAGATCGCAGATGTCGATCATCTCCTGCACTTCGCCTTCGCCTTCGGCAACGATTTTGCCGGACTCCATCGTCACGAGCTGACCGAGTTCATGCTTCGCGTCGCGGAGCGCGTTGCCCAATTTCCTCACTGTCTCACCACGCACCGGCCCAGGTGTAACGCGCCATTTTGAGAAAGCCTCCTGGGCGCGCGAGATAGCGGAATCGTAATCTGCGTCGGAAGCTGTCAGAACGCTGGCCAATCGGACACCATCGATTGGAGAAATTTTGTCGATCTTTGCGCCGTCGCCGCGCCATTCGCCGCAAAAGACGCCCGGGTTTTGATCTCTGATGCCGAGTTTCTCAAGAACGGATTGCATAACTAAAAATCGTCCATCGAAAATGTTCGACGCGCCGGGCGGGTGCGCTCTACCTGAGCATCCGTTGGCATTGCTTGCGCATCAACTCCATGGCTTCATCGATAACTTCGGCCGTGGTATCAAGCGCGGGACGAAAACGAATTGAATTTTCGCCTGAGCGAAGCGTTAAAACGCCGAGATCGAATAAGCCTTTCCAAAATTCTTCACGCATCTTGGGATCCGGAAGATCGAAAGCAAGAAACAGACCGCGGCCGCGCGCGGCGGAAATCATCGGCTTTTCGCGTTGCAGATCGCGAAGTTGATCCAGGAAATACGCGCCCACTTTGCCAGCATTCTCCACGAGATGTTCTTTTTCGATGATCCGCAGATAATAGGTCGAGCGCACCATATCGGTGAAATTCCCGCCCCAGGTTGAATTCAGTCGGCTCGACAGTCGAAACGCGTTATCTTTCACTTCATCGAGCCGCGGTCCGCCCATCACGCCGCAGACTTGCGCTTTTTTTCCAAACGCAAGCAGATCAGGCACAACTTTGAAATGTTCGCAGCACCAATTGCGGCCAGTCGCGCCCATCCCGCATTGCACCTCGTCGAAGATGAGAAGGATATCGTTCTCGTCGCAAATGCGCCGAAGCGTTTGCAACCATTCACCGCGAAAATGGTTGTCCCCACCCTCACCCTGGATTGGCTCGATGATGATGGCACAGATGTCGATCTTATCCTTGTCGATGTGCGCCCGGATTTCCTGCTCCGATTTCTTCTCGCGGTCGATGACGTCGGCTTCACGTTTCGATTCCGGCAAGGAAAAATCGATCGCAGGACACGAAACGCGCGGCCAATCGAACTTGGCGTACAAATCTGTCTTGCGCGGATCGGTGTTGGTAAGGCTCATGGTGTAACCGCTGCGTCCGTGAAAGGCATGACGGAAATGCAAAATCTGCGTGCCGCGCTCGCCACGACCGGCGGCCATGTTCTTGCGCACCTTCCAATCCATCGCTGCCTTCAGGCAATTTTCGACCGCGAGTGCGCCCCCTTCGATGAAAAGGTAGCGCTCGAGCGGCCGGAGACCAACGATCCGCGCAAAAGTTTTTACAAATTCCGCGTAGCCTTCCGAGTAAACATCTGAGTTCGCGACTTTGACTTTTGCCGCGCGCAAGAGATCGCGCTGGACAGCCACGTTGTCGAAGTATGGATGATTGAAACCAACCGGCATCGAGCCGAAAAAGCCGTAGAAATCGATCAGCCGCCGATCACTTGCGGCATTATACAAATACGAACCGCGACTCTTTTCCAAATCGACGATGACCTTGAAACCATCAAGCAGGACATGCTGCTCGATCGTCTGCAGGACTTTCGACGTCGGTATATGATTTTCTTCTTCGCTCTTTTTGAGGCGGCTTCGAGGCGAAGCCGCTTCCGTGAGCACGGACGGCATACTCATCCGCTGAGGGTAGCTGTCGCCCGTCGGTTGGTCAACAGGAGCGGCTTTGGGCGATGATGAGCGCCTTGAATTCGCGAAGAACATTTAATCGAGGCGACTTCGCGCCGTCAGACGAGTCGCTGCCACGGCGCTCGGCGGGCGGCATTAAACGATGCCGTCGCACAACAGAGCGTATTTACCGGCGAGCAACTTTTGCGTGAGCTGATAACCACGCTTGTCGACGTTGCGCCGCGTTCCGGCGAAATGAGTGTCGATCCGCAAACGCGCGGACCGGCAAAAATAATCCGCAAGCGCCAGGATTTCGTCGCTCGGTTTGCCCTGGCTGAGCAGCCATTGCGCATAAGAAGAAGTCGCGCTGATGGCAAACAGTTCGGTCGCGATACCGACAAAACGCGAGAGCAATAGTTGCTGTCGATCCAATTTGGGACCGAATCGTGCCATCGCATGAAACAAACCCCGCGCGAGTTTCTTGCTCCCTGCAGCTGCGTAATCGACGTGCCTTTGCAGATCGCGATGGAGATTGTCGATCTTGTTGGCGCCGTTCGGCAACCACTGCCGCGGATACCAACCGGCATAGAATTTTCCGGAGCCAAAGACCGCTTTCAGACGTTCCGATTTCGGCAACTGCGTGTTGAAAATCGCGCCGCCGACTTTCAAATGCGGATCGAGCGCTTCGCGCGCAATGAAGAGCCGCATGATTTCGCTCGATCCTTCGAAGATTGTATTTACGCGGCAATCGCGCAGAAATCTTTCCACCGCAATCGGCGGCTCACCCCGTCCGGCCAGCGATTGCGCCGTTTCATAGCCGCGACCGCCTCGCACTTGCATGGCGTCATCGGCAATTTTCCAGGTCGTTTCCGTCGCCCACATTTTACACATGGCTGTTTCGATGCGCAGATCGCCCGTTTTACGATCGAGCAACGACGAACTGAGAAACGTCATCGCTTCCATGGCAAAAACGTTGCCGGCCATTTCCGCTATCTTGCCGGCGATAGCGGCATGTTGCCCAATGGGCACGCCCCATTGAATGCGTTCGCCGGCCCATTTGCGCGAAATCTCGAGCAATCGTTTGGAAACCCCCACGCACGCAGCGGGAAGCGTAAGCCGGCCCGTGTTTAAAGTTGTCAGCGCAACTTTCAGACCCTTGCCTTCGCCCGCGATGATATTTTCGCGCGGGACACGGACATCTTTAAAATTGACGACCGCGTTGTAGAGCGCGCGCAATCCCATAAACCGGCAGCGGTACACGATCTTCAGCCCTGGCGTGTCCACGTCGACTATAAACGCAGTGATTTGCTTCCGCTCTTTTCCGCCCACCATTTTCGGAGGCGTCCGCGCCATCACCACGAGCACGCCCGCTTTCACGCCGTTTGTGCACCAAAGTTTCTCGCCGTTGAGAACGAACTCAGAGCCGTCCGGCGTTGGCTCGGCGCGCAGACTCATCGTCGCTGGATCGGAGCCGGCATGCGATTCGGTCAGCGCAAATGCGGAAATCTCTCCACCCGCAACACGTGGCAGATATTTTTGCTTCTGCTCTTCCGTGCCAAACAAGAGCAGCGGTTGGGCCACTCCGATCGACTGATGCGCGGAGACGAGCGCAGCCACATTTCCGTCCCAGCTGCCAAGCAAAACCGCCGCACGCCCGTAATTGTATTGCGACAAACCGAGACCGCCGTATTTCTTCGGCACCTTAATTCCAAACGCACCGATCTGTGCAAGTCCGGCGAAATTTTCCGGCGGAATTTCACCGGTGCGATCGATCTCGTCCGGATCGATATGATCGCGCAAGTAAGTCTCCAACTTGCGCAGGAAATCTTCGCCAGCCGCGCGGTCTTCTGCGCTCTGCGCCGGGTACGGATAAATCCGATCGAAATCGTAGCGCCCAATGAAAAGGTTGCTCGCGAAACTGCCGCGATCATCCAGTGGATCGCGTGAAGCCTCTGCCAGCTCGAGCGCTTCACGCTTGCCTTTCGCCATCTTCGACGTGTCGATGACGGCAGAAGTAAGCTTTTCCGGCTTCGCGCTGGTTTCCTCGGCGATCTGTTTCTCCGGCGCCTCGAGCGGGGATTTCATTCCTTATAAAATTTCGTTCCTTCCCGGGCGTGCTTTTTCAGTATCTCGCTAGGCAAAAATTTCTCTTCGCTTTGCGCCAGCCGTTCCATTTCTTCCACGATCTTCGCTAGCCCGAAATGTTCCGCGAAACGCAATGGCCCGCCTCGGAACGGCGCGAAACCGGTTCCCAAAATCATTCCGTAGTCCGCGTCCTCCGGCGAATCGACGACTTTCTCTTCTACGCAACGAGCAGCTTCGTTCACCATCAGAAAGGTTAACCGATGGGCCAGCTCCTCTTCGTTCAACTCTAAGCGCGGATCGCCACGCATCTCCGGCGGAATGATTGGACCTTCAGCACCTTCGGGATCGCCATGCAAGCCGCGTCGCCATTTTATGAGCGCTTCGTTAGCCGTTTGCGTTTTGCCTTCGTATTTATAAAAGCCAGCGCCCGTTTTGCGGCCGAGCATCTCGCCGTCGCGCAACCAGAGGAGCACACCAGGAACATGATCACGCCGTCCGTATGCCGCCTCAAGCGTATTGCCAATATCAAGAGTGATGTCGATGCCGATTTCATCGATGAGTCGCAGCGGCCCAATCGGCATTCCCCATCTTACAAGGGCATTGTCGATCTTGTCCGCATCCACACCGCTTTCAAAAAGCTCCACGGCATCGAGCAAATAAGGAAACAAAACGCGGTTGACGAGAAACCCCGGGCTGTCGCGGACAACCACCGGCAATTTCCCGATTTGCCGGGCAAAGGCGAGAGTCCGTATACGCGTTTCATCTGACGTTTGTTTTGCAACAACAACTTCCACGAGCTTCATCCGGCTGACCGGATTGAAAAAGTGAAGGCCAATGACGTGTTCGGGCAAAACCGTCACATCCGCCAGTTCGCTGATCGGCAGCGCGGATGTATTTGTGGCAATAATCGTTTTCGGACCGGCCTGCATCGCCAGCTCGAGAAAGATTTCTTTTTTTATCTCGATCTTTTCTGAGGCGGCCTCGATGACAAATTGCACGTCGCGCAATTCCATTGGCGCGGTGGAGGCCACGATCCGCGCGCGTCCCTCTTTTGCTTTTTCCTCGCTCATCAAGCCGCGTTTTACCGCGTCAGCGTAAGTTTTTTCGATGTTAGCCAGGCCGCGTTCGATTTGCTCCCGGGCTACATCGCGCAGAATCACGGTCACGCCGCGTGAGCTGAGCCATTGCGCGATGCCGGAACCCATTACGCCGGCACCGATCACAGCCGCGTGCACGACCTTCTCCGCAGAAACTCTAGAAGGTCCTTTCTTGTATTTCTCAGCAAGGAAAAAATTCCGAATCAAATTTTGAGTCGATTCCGTTTTGCCAAGATCGACAATCGCGTCGAGCTCAAAGGCGAGCGATTGCTCGGTCGAAGCAAAAAGGCCTTTTTTAATCACTTCGAGAGCGCGCGCGGGAGCTGGATTGTGATTGCGCGGGGAAGGAATTTCCCGGTCGATCTTCGGAGCGACCGATGCTGCACGTTTTCCAGAGGCCAATTTTTTGCGGGCTAGATCGACAAGTTGATCGGGCAACGCGATCTCATCGATCAGTCCAAGCTTTAA
>Ga0137403_10008495_pt1 | contig 11502 bp, 5 predicted proteins | sample CZOMad2_1_16fung_FD_122057 | JGI IMG/M metagenome (GOLD analysis project Ga0137403, IMG submission 122057) | Vadose zone soil fungal communities from Angelo Coast Range Reserve, California, USA - CZOMad2_1_16fungal (Hybrid Assembly) | ecosystem: Environmental > Terrestrial > Soil > Vadose zone...
GTAGCTCTGGCCGTCGGCCGGGAGCGTGCCGGGGTCATAGCCGTGAAGCCGTTCCACGGTGGGCGACCACAGGATCCGACCACTCGAGATCTGGCCATCCGGGATGTGCCAATCGAAGGTCCCCATCTGGCCGGCGTCCAACGCGAAAGAGAGTCGTTCCTCGCTCTCTCGGACTGCAGCCTCGGCGAGCCGGTGCGCGGTGACATCGCGCTTTGAGCCCCAGGACCGGAGCAGTCGGCCGTCCTCCACGATGCCCACCAGACAGTTGAGGAAGTAGCGCTCCTCACCATCCCGGCTGAGCCCATGCGACTCCGCGTCGGTGAGCCGATATCCGCTTCGAATGAAGGCCCGGAGATACTCCACGTTGTGGGGATCGGAGCGCGGCAGCAGGTCTTCCAGGCGGGCTCCAACGAATTCGGCAGCGTGCTGGTGGCCGTACATCCGGGCCATCGCATCGTTGCACTCGGCGAGCACCGCGTGGGCGTAGAAGTGTTCGATCTGGGCGTCCTCGACCAGTCTCGGCGCGAGGGGCTGCTCCAGCTCGATCCGCGAGATGCCCTCGGCGGTCTGCTCGATGAAGCGGCGGTAGCGCTCCTCGCTGGCCTGGAGCGCCGCCTGGATTCGCTTGCGCTCGGTGATGTCGGTCGAGATGCCGCTGACCTCACAGGGCCGTCCCTCCTCGTTGCGGAAGAGCACCCCGCGGTCATGGATCCAGCGGATGTCCCCGCTGGGCTGGAGGATCCGGAACTCCACGTCCTGGTAGTTGACATCTTCTCCCGCAATCCAGCGGGAGTACCGCTCGGTCACCCTCGGGCGATCCTCGGGATGAATGGTCTCAGCCCACAGCCGCGGCTCGCGATAGAGCGCCTCAGCGGTAAACCCCCAGAGGCGTTCGAAGCTCGGGCTCACGTACAGGACCCGTTCCGGATCCAGCGCGACGACCCAGAAGACTTCGGGAATGGCATCAGCCAGGCGGCGAAGCGACTCTTCGCGCTGGGGTTGCGGTGCGTTGCTCTGATCCGATTTCCGCATCATTGGCGTCCCTCCTGACCATCATCGCCGTCGAGTGCTGAACCTTCTAGCTGCGGGTCTTCTCCATCTGTCGCAGGATCTGCAGCTGAGCCAGCAGGATGGCCTGCTCGACCGTCTTCGCTGCGGGTAATCCGGGGAATTCCATGGTCCTGATCTCCTAGGTCAAAGGTCGTGGCCTGCCGACCGGGCCCACACTAATGGCATGCTCGCCGGGAGTGGTTATGTCGGAGTCGTGGACCGGTTCCGAACGCGTTCCGGTGGAGGCGCGCCGCCGTGAAGCTGTTCCCTCCCTTCCCGCTGGATACCGTCAACGAGGCAAGCGCGATACCAACTCGCGCACCGACTGGCCAGTGAGTCGCAAGCTCCGGTCAGCATTGGACTTGTGCGTGACTATCCGGCGAGCTTCCAACGCCGCAAACGGGACAGCATCCGCGACACCGTCCCGCCGGGACGCGCGACAGTGTCGCGCCGGATGCGTTGCGTAGTCCCGGTCCCGAGCGACATGTTGTGGAAGTCGACTTTCGTAGGAGCTCGCGATTCAGACCCAGCGTGCCAAGCAGCGACGCATCGAACACCAGTGGCTTCGCGTGATAGAGGGCGGGACTGCGGGGCCGGAGGTGCGCGGTGAAATTCGGGAATCCTGGGATCGGTCGCGCCTCTCCCGGGTTCGCCCCGAGATCAAGCGGGCTCCGACTGCGCTGGACGAGAATGGACTCGCGGCTGCAAGAGAGTCGGTGGATTGGTTGGCGGTCGTGGCCGATATCACCCGCCAGCTTCCGCCCGACTTCGAGAGCCAGAAACACCTGCTCGGCATCTTCGACGCCGCTGGGAGAATGCTCCGGAGCGAGGGTGATCCTTGGGCCCAAGAGACCATGGCCGAGATCAACCTTGCGCCCGGTGGGCTTTGGTTAGAGAGCGCGGCCGGAACCAACGGCGTGGGTACGGCCCTGGTGGCGGGCCATGTGGTGGACATCGTGGGGACAGAGCATTATTGCGAGGCGTGGCAACACCTGCACTGTGCCACCGCGCCGATCCACGACCCATTGAGCGGCGAGATTCTGGGTGCGCTGGATGTGTCCGGCCCAGCCGAGCTTGCTAGCCCTCTGATCCTCCACCTGGTACTCGCCTTGTCGGTGGCGGCCGACCGCGCGCTTGCTGCTCGCGATTTCCAGCGCCGCTACGCGATCCTCAATGCCTTCTCGGAGTGCAGCAACCGTTACCCAGGCGAGGTCATTATCGCGGCGGACCGGACCGGACGGGTCCTGTGTGCATCACCGGCTACGCCTCCCGAGTTTCTCCCTGGCCGGGAGACCAGCGCCTCCGCCCGCCTTGCTCTGGCCACCCTGATCGAGGAAGCGGCAGACCAGCTCCCCCGGAGCCCCGGCGGACTGCTGGCGTACGATGCGCCCGCGGCCGTGGTATACCCGGTCTTCGACGGCACGAGTCGAATTGGTGGTTGTCTCCTACTGCGGCGCGGTCCGCAGATGCATAGCATCGGGAAAGCGCCGCCCCGCCGCTCGACTCGCTATTCGTTTCTCGACCTTCTGGGCCAGAGTCCGGCGCTCGCGGAGGCCCGCCGGATCGCGGGAGCGGCAGCGGCCAATACCCTCCCGGTGCTCATCCTCGGCGAGTCGGGCGTGGGCAAGGAACTCTTCGCCCAGTCGATTCATAGTGCCAGCGAACGCCGAGACCGACCGTTCGTCGCGGTCAATTGCGGCGCGCTGCCGGGGGCGTTGGTCGAGAGCGAGCTGTTCGGCTATGTCGGTGGGGCATTCTCAGGTGCGCGGCGGGAAGGGAGTTCCGGCAAATTCGAGGCAGCAGATGGGGGAACGATTTTCCTGGATGAGATCGGAGAGCTGCCGCTGGCTGCACAAACCGCACTGCTCCGGGTGTTGCAGGAGGGGGAGATCACCCGGGTCGGTGGCACCGAGCCTAAACCGGTGGATGTGCGGGTGATCGCCGCGACCAATCGCGACCTGCGGGCGGCGCTGGCCGACGGCTCGCTTCGGCGCGATCTGTATTACCGGCTGAACGTGCTCACCCTGGAGTTGCCCCCGCTACGGGAGCGGCGAGAGGACATTCCGTTGTTGGCCCGGCGTTTCCTCAAGACGTCCTCGACCGCGATGCAAAAGCGGGGACTTACTTTCGACGCGGAAGTGATCACCGCCCTGCAGGGGTATGTTTGGCCGGGCAACGTGCGCGAGCTGCAGAACGTGGTCGCCCGGCTGGTGGCCCTGGCGTTCTCCAGCCGCATCACGCTGGCAGATCTTCCCACGTCGATCGGTGCGAGTCCTCCGAGCCGGACTCCACTACCGGCTCCGGATTCTCCCCGACAGTCCCATGGATCGAGGCGCTCTGTATCCGAGTTGGACGTGGCGGAGGAGCGCGCGGAGCTGCTGGCGCTCATCAAGTCGGCGCGTACCATGGGTGAAGCCGCCGCACGGCTCGGTATCACCCGGAGCACCCTCTACCGGCGGCTGGAACGTCTCGGGCTACAGCCGAGGCGTATCCTCGCCGCTCTCTGAGGGAGGCGCTGGCCACGAAGTCGGCGATGAAGCGGTTCGCGTCCTTGTGATGCCATGCTTTCGCTCGACTTCCGCATCACCGGCCGTCCCCCTGACAATTCCATGGTCCTGATCTCCTACCTCAAGGATTGTGGCCTGCCGACAGGACCACACTGATGGAATGCTCCCCGGGAGGGTTATGTTGGAGCCGTAGGTCGGTTCGAAAAGCGTTCCGGTGGAGGCGCGCCGCCGTGAAGCTGTTTACTCCCTTCCGTCTCGATACTGTCAACGAGTGCCTCTGGCGCTCCAGCGAAGGTGGGGCGGATGAGCGCATCCTGTTGACACCCAAGAGCTTCGAAGTCCTGCGCTACCTGGTGGACCACGCTGGCCGGCTAGTCACGCAGCGCGAGCTGCTGGATGCTGTCTGGCTGGGCGCCTTCATCGAACCACAGGCGGTCAAGAAGCAGATCTTCGACCTTCGACGGGCCCTCGATGACCCGCCGCGCACCCCGCGCTTCATCGAGACGCTGCCGCGACGGGGCTACCGCTTCATCGCCACGGTCGAGGACAGCCAGCCACTGCCCCCGGCCGTCTCGGCGCCCCCGCTGACTCATCCCCTGATCGGTCGGGATGGCGCGCTGGCCGAGCTGCGGCACTGTCTCCGAAACGCCTTGGCCGGCGAGCGACAAATCGTCTTCATCACCGGCGAGCCGGGCATCGGCAAGACGTCGCTGTCAGAGGAGTTTCAGCGGCAAACAGCCGCCCGCGAGCCATTCGTTCGGATCGCGCGTGGCCAATGCGTGGAGGGTTTTGGCAGCAAGGAACCGTTCTACCCGATGCTCGAAGCGCTCGGCGAGCTGTGCCGTGGAGCCGAAGGCGCCGCCATCCTGGAGGTTCTCGCGACAGAAGCGCCAACCTGGTTGGTGCAGTTCGCCAGCCTGTTGAGGCGCGACCAGCGCGAGGCGCTACAGCGCGAAGTCCTGGGTGCGACGCCTGAGCGCATGCTTCGGGAGGTGGTGACGGCTCTCGAAAGGATCGCGTCCATCCGCCCGCTGCTGCTCGTCTTCGAGGACCTCCACTGGGTCGACTATTCGACTGTCGATCTCATTTCGGCCGTCGCGCGGCACCGGACGCCAGCCAAACTCATGCTGGTTGCGACCTACCGCCCACTTGACGTCGACCTCTCCGACCATCCACTCGGCGTGCTCAAGCCGAATCTCCTCGCCCGTCAGTTCTGTCACGAGATCGCGATCCCACCGTTGAGCATGCCGGAGGTGGTCCAGTACCTCGGCGCTGATCCTTCGACTGCAGAGGCTCCCACCGGGCTTGCCGCGCTAGTGCACCGCCGCTCCGAGGGGAATCCGCTGTTCATGCTCGGGGTGCTCGAGCACCTCAGCGGACAAGGGTTCATCCAACGAACCGAACGCGCATGGGAACCCAGGCGTCCCCTCTCGAGTCTCGAGATGGAAATCCCAGAGAGCCTGCGCCAGGTGATCGAGACCCAGGTTCAGGCGCTCAGCCCAGATGACCAGCGAGTCCTCGAGGTGGCCAGTATCGCGGGAGTGATCTTCACCCCTGTGGTTACCGCGGCCACGGGGAATCTGGATTCCGAGAACTTCGAGGAACGGTGCGATGCGCTTGCCCGGCGGCGTCAGTTGCTGCGGGTCGCGGACACTGAAGCGATCCCCGGCGGCGACATCGCCCAACGCTACGAGTTTCAGCACGCGCTCTATCGCGAAGTACTGTATCGCCGTCAGGCGCCCGCGCACCGAGCCACGCTGCACCGCCACCTCGGCGAACGCCTGGTGACGCTGTACGGCCAGTCGAGCGAGGTCGGAGCACCACCAGAGGGCCGTTCCATTGCCCAGGAGCTGGCCCATCATTTCGAGCAGGGTGCGGATTGGCCGCAGGCGGTCAAATACCTGCGTCTAGCCGCCGAGGTCGCCGCGCGACGGTATACCCCCCGCGAGGCGACAGCCAACCTGCGGCACGCGCTCGAGCTCGCGAGCAAGCTGCCCGAGTCGGAGCGCCCTGCAATCGAGATGGAGATCCTCGAGCAGCTCGCCGGCATGTACCACGGGTCCTTCGACGACGTACGTGCCGTGGAGACCTATGTGGCGCTGCGCGCGCGGGCGGCCCAATACGGCCTTGTTGATGTCGAAATCCGCGCGCTCATCAATTTGGCCTACCCGCTGTCGTATGGCAGTAGTGACAAGTGCCTCGAGGTACTCGACCGGGCCCTTGAGCTGAGCTCGGCGCAACGAGACCCTCTCGCGCGCGCGCGAACTCGCGCCAGCTGCCTGGTACGACGCATCTGGGCAAGCGGCTGGAACGAGGAGGATGCCGACCAGTGCCGGAAGGCACTCGCGGAGATATGCCGCAGCGCAGACCGTGCGGTGGTGGCGCTCCACTTGATGGACTGCAGCCTCCTCCAGTGGTTCTCGTCCAACTACCGCGAAGCCCACCGGGTCGCGATCGAGAGCCTTGCCAGATTCACGGAGGATCGTGAGGACAACTTGTACCTGAGCTTCCCTTATTGGCTGAGTCGGTTCATTGTCCCGCGGACCCTGCTCTTCCTGGGGGACTGGGCGGCGGCGCTGAGGGAGATCGACGCCGCCATCGCCTTGGCAGAGAAGAATGGAGACTCTACCCGTGCCCAGCCGCTATACCTCGGTCAGGCTTGGGTCCAGCTCTTCGGGATGGACTATGCGAAGGCCCGGGATATCTGCCTGTCGGTTCTTCCCCTGCTAGGCAATCCTGGTCGAAGCCCCTGGCGGCGATTGGCCTGGGTGATCGCCGGCACCGCCGAGGTGGGCCTCGGAAACCATGAGCGCGCCCTGGAGCACTTGCTCGCGGCGAAGCAGGAGATGGATAGCCATACGGTGATCGGCGATTGGCACTGTCGTATGATGCTGCAGGCGGCCCTCGCCGACCTTTGGCTCGCGAGAGGAGATCTGAGGCAGGCGAAGAGTGAGGGAGAGGTCTTTGTCACGCTTGCGTGCGCGACCGCCGAGCGGACCTGGCAGGCACTGGCTTGGGAGGTGAATGCCAGAATTGCCATGGCGGTCAGCGAACCGGAGCGGGCGCGGGACTGCATAACGAAGGCATTGATGGCGATGGACGGCTTCGAGGTTCCGCTAGCCGAGTGGCGGGTGCATGCGACCGCCGCCGAGTTGTCAGAAGCACTCGGCGAGATCGAAGTGGCGCAGCACCACGCCAGGCGCAGTCGCTCAACGGTTGTGCGTCTGGCGGACTCCCTTCCGGCGAGTCACCCGCTTCGAAAGACATTTCTCTCGGCTCCACGCATCTCGGCGATCCTCGCCGGGGGCTAAAGCGCGGCTGCTGCCGCCTTGCTTGCCCGGATAGCGTTTGAGTGGAGGCGCGCCTCTGTGAAGCTGTTCGCTCCCTTCCGTCTCGATACCATCAACGAGTGCCTCTGGCGCTCCAGCGAAGCTGGGGCGGATGAGCGCATCCTGCTAACGCCAAAGGGCTTCCAGGTTCTGCAATACCTGGTAGAGCATGCCGGCCGGCTGGTCACCCAGCGCGAGCTGCTCGAGGCGGTCTGGCCGGGCGCCTTCATCGAACCACAGGCGGTCAGGAAGCAGGTCTTCGACCTCCGGCAGGTACTCGACGACCCGCCGCGCACCCCGCGCTTCATCGAGACGCTCCCGCGACGGGGCTACCGGTTCATCGCCACGGTCGAAGACGCCGCGCTTCGCACCCCGGCCGTCTCGCCGCCCCCGCTGACCCACTCCCTGGTCGGGCGGGATGGCGCCCTGGCCGAGCTGCGTCACTGTCTCCGAAACGCCTTGGCCGGCGAGCGGCAAATCGTCTTCATCACCGGCGAGCCGGGCATCGGCAAGACGTCACTGGCAGAGGAGTTTCAGCGGCAGACAGCCGCCCGGGAGACCTCGGTTAGGATCGCCCGGGGCCAGTGCGTGGAAGGGTTCGGGAGCAAGGAGCCGTTCTACCCGGTGCTCGAAGCCCTCGGCCAACTGTGTCGCGGTCCCGACGGCGCCGCTGTCCTCGACGCACTCGCGAAGCAGGCGCCGACCTGGCTCCTCCAGTTCCCCGGCCTGCTGCGCCGGGAACAGCAGGAAGCGTTGCAGCGGGAAACGCTGGGTGCCACCTCGGAGCGCATGCTCCGGGAGATGGTCGAGGTACTGGAGAAAATCGCGTCTCTCAACCCGCTGCTGCTGATCTTCGAGGACCTCCACTGGGTCGACTATTCCACGGTCGATCTGATCTCCGGACTCGCGCGCCACCGGACGTCGGCGAAGCTGATGTTGATCGCGACGTACCGTCCGGTCGACGCAGCCCTCTCCGGTCATCCCCTGGCGATTCTCAAGCCGGATCTGCTCGCTCGGCAGTTCGGCCACGAGCTGGAGATCCCGCCGCTCAGCAGACCAGAGGTGGTCCAGTATCTCGGCGCCGACGCTTCCGCGACGGACGTTCCCGCCGGGCTGGCGGCATTGGTCCACCGCCACTCGGAGGGGAATCCGCTGTTCATGATCGCCGTGCTCGAGCACCTGAGCGCACGAGGCCTCATCAAACGAAGCAACGGCAGCTGGCAGCTGCGACGTCCATTGAGCACCGTCGATCTCGAGATCCCGGAGAGCCTGCGCCAGGTCATCGAGAGCCAGGTCGCACAGCTCAGTCCGGAGGATCAACGGATACTCGAGGTGGCCAGTATCGCGGGCGTGACCTTCACCCCTGTGGTTATCGCGGCTACGGGGAATCTGGATACCGAGAACTTCGAGGAACGGTGCGATGCGCTTGCCCGGCGGCACCACCTGCTGCGGATCGCGGACACCGACGCGCTGCCTGACGGCGATATCGCCCAACGCTACGAGTTCCAGCATGCGCTCTATCGTGAGGTGTTGTATCGCCGCCAGTCGCCGGCCCGCCGGGCGACGCTCCACCGCCGGCTAGGCGAGCGACTGGCGGCGATATACGGTCCCAAGCAGGACGACATGGCGCAGGCGCTGGCGCATCACTTCGAGGAAGGCTACGACTGGCAGCAAGCGGTCAAGTACCTGCGTTTGGCCGCGGACACCGCCACACGTCGCTTCGCCCGCCGCGAGGCGGCAGCCAATCTCCAGCATGCACTCGAGCTCGCAGGTAAGCTGGCTGATTCGGAGCGCGCCGCAGCCGAGACCGAGATTCTCGAGGAGCTCGCCGGCTTGTACCTCGTTGCCTTCGATATGAGGGTCATTGACACCTACGAGACGCTGCGCGAGCGAGCTGCCCACTATGGGCTCACCGACGTGGAGGTGCGGGCGCTCATCGGGATGGCTTACCCAGTGTCGTGGGGCAGCACGCGAAAGTGCCTCGAGGTTGTGGATGAAGCGCTTCGGATGAGCTCGGCCCAGCCCGATCCCCTGACGCGCGCGCGGACTCGCGCGAGCTGTCTGGTCCGTCGCGTCTGGGCCAGCGGCTGGAACGAGAAAGAGGCGGAAGCGTGTCTCCAGGCGTTGGAGGAGATTCGGCGCAACGGAGACCGCTCCGTCGTGGCGCTGCATACGATGGAGTGCAACTTTCTCTATTGGGTTTCGTCCCGGTACCGCGCAGCGCGGCAAGACGCCGTCGAAAGCCTCGCGACGCTCACCGAGAGCCACCAGGACAAGGCCTATCGGCGCTTCGCCCATTGGCTGGGGCAGTTTACGCTGCCGTGGAGTCTGCTCTTCTTGGGAGAATGGGGAGAGGCGCTGAACGAGCTGGACGCAGGCGTCGCCATGGCGGAGAAGAACGGGGACCACTACCGCGGGCAGACGTTATCGATCTACCGGGCCTGGGTGCAGCTCTTCGGGATGGACTTTGCAGGCGCCCGGGACCTCTCCGCGACCCTGCTCCCCATGCTGGACGATCCGGCACGCCTCCCGTGGCGGCGGATGGCGCTCGGCATCGCTGGCTCGGCTGAGGTGGGCCTCGGCAACCATGAGCGCGCCCTCGAGCACTTGCTCACGGCGAAGCGGGAGATGGATCGCCACACAGTCATCCACGACTGGTACTGGCGGAACGTGCTGCAGGCAGCACTGACCGATCTGCGGCTGGCGCAGGGAGATCTGCCTCGCGCGGTGGAGGAGGGCGAAGCTTTTCTCAGGGTTGCCTGCTCTACCCCTGAGCGGACCTGGCAGGCGCTGGCTTGGGAGGCGAACGCCAGGATCGCCTTGGCCGCCAGCGAACTGGAGCGGGCGCGGGACTGCATAACGAACGCATTGAAGGCGATGGACGGCTTCCAGGTTCCTCTAGCCGAGTGGCGGGTGCATGCGACGGCTACCGAGCTGTCCGAACTACGTGGCGACCGGGTGGCGGCGAACCACCATCGAGAGCGGAGCCGCGCCACGGTCCTCAAGCTAGCAAATTCGCTTCCGGAAGACGATCCGCTTCGACTGACCTTTCTCTCGGCACCGCGCATCTCGACAATCGTCGCCGGAACTGAGTTGTCAGGCGAGCTGCCCTAGGCACCTCCTCTCACCTCTCCCATTCCGCCGCTCGAACAAAAGGTACCCCCTGGTGCAACAGCTGGGTTCGCACCGCGTCGGGGGTGTACGTCCGGCGGAGTCGGCACTCGTATTCCAGGACGATCGCCTTGCCGGCGCTTGGTGTAGCACCTCGAAAGCGCCACTTCTTCGCCGTGACTCCGAGCACGCGTTCAACGACCCGGATTCCATCATCGACGTCGGTGGTTTCCACCCGAAGCAGGCCGCGGCGGGGCTGGTTGCCGTGCCCGTTGTTCCCGGCTTGAGCGAAGAGTTGCCTTCCGTGCCGCGTGGCGCCTTGTGCCGGGGCGGGAGGACTCTCACCCCAGAGAAACGCCCGTGCGTGCGCCCGGTCGCCCCCCAGACCGCTGCGCCAGGCGAACAGCTCGAGGAGCACGAACAGGAGCGAGATCGCAACGGCGACGGAGACCGCGTACACCCCGGAGGCGAAGCCGATAGCGACGCCGGCAAAGATATAGAGCGCATCGCGCGAGTTTTTGACGTTGCTTCGGAAGCGGACAGCGGCGACGATGCCGGCGAGGCTGAACGCGAGGGCGAGGCTGCTTTGTACCACGATCAGGATTGCCGTGACCACCGAGGGCAGAACGAGGACGGTATTGACGAGCGACTCGTCGTACGCCTCGTCCGTCCGGGTGTGCACATAGACGATGACGGGCGGCACCGTGAGCATGAACGCAACGGCCATCGCCAGTATTGCGTCCACCCACGCGGGAACAATGCAGGTCCCGGTAACCGCGCTGAAGGCCAACCGCTCCAGCCACGGCGCAAGCATCCTGGCCTTTCCCGACGGGCCGAGCGGCAGGCTCAGCTCGATCAGGCTAACGAGCACTACGACCGCGGAGTAGTACAGCACCAGGCGTCGCACAGTGGCGGCGCCCACCACGCGTTTGGGGCCGCTCTCACGGCCTGCCCGGATGAGGGCGGCAAAGGTCTCCACCGGCGAGCCCGCCATCAGGGCCGACTCCACGCCCTCAGGCTGTCCACCTTGCACCCTCGGTCTCCGCGGACAGGGCTTTTCTGAGACTCCGGCTCACGGGATAGAGCACCCTTCGGACCAACCGCGCCGCTAGGTCCCGAACGACCTGGCGTTCCATGTCAGACAGGCGGTCGAGACCAGCGAGCGCGCGGTCCGCTTCCTCTCGGGCGAGCTGCTGTCCGAGCTGGTGCAGCTGAGCGAGTCCTGGAGCCGCTGCACGTGCCCCGAGCCTCGCTTCCAGCCGCTCGAGCTCGTCCTCGATGATCTGCTGAGCCTGGGCAATGGCGATGGATGGGTGACCGGCTGCCGGGCAGCAGCGTTCCTGGAGGTCATCCAGGTCGAGGAGGCTGATCTTCGGGAGACCCCGCGCGGCGGGCTCGACGTTGCGTGGTACGGCGAGGTCGAGCACTACGAGATCGGACTTGCGCCGAGCGGTGGCAGCAGCGAGCTCTTGGGCCCGAACCAGCGCGTGCTTCGCACCGGTGGT
>Ga0137403_10008496_pt1 | contig 11501 bp, 7 predicted proteins | sample CZOMad2_1_16fung_FD_122057 | JGI IMG/M metagenome (GOLD analysis project Ga0137403, IMG submission 122057) | Vadose zone soil fungal communities from Angelo Coast Range Reserve, California, USA - CZOMad2_1_16fungal (Hybrid Assembly) | ecosystem: Environmental > Terrestrial > Soil > Vadose zone...
TTCATATTTTAGATTGTTGCGATCGAATCCGGACACACCGGCGCATCCACTGTCTTGGACTTTGGCGCAGGAGATCAGAAAAGACGCAACCCCGCGCGATCGTGTTGTCATGCTCGGTGAATACGATGTTCACGTTGGCGGCAATGACTTGAGTCCCGTCACCTACTACTACGCGGGTCTTCGCGGATGGACCTTGCAACCAAGAGAGTTTTCTCTCGATCGCGTGCAGGCCCTCATTAAACAGGGCGCGACACAAAGCAATAACTACCTCCACCGAAAACTGACTTCCGGTGTTCTTCCTTAAATCCGCGATCACTTCTTCCAGCGTACGCCTTCTTCGATATGGCCTGTCTGTAGTCATCGCATCAAACGAATCCGCAAGCGTTACGATTCGCACCCCCAACGGGATCTGTTCCCCAGTCAGACCGTCAGGGTAGCCACGGCCGTCTAACCGTTCATGATGATGTCGGGCCATTAACGGGATGTCGGCATAAGGATGTCTGATTGGAGAAAGAATTTCGAAACCAGCGCCGGGATGGCGATTCAGTTCACTTGACTGCTTGGCATCGATTCGGTAAGGAGCGTTGATAATGTCACGATCCACGACGAGCTTACCGATATCGTGAAGGTATCCGGCGACCGCCATTCCTTCGACTTCTTCTTCGGGCCAGCCCAATTCTCGTGCAATTATCTCGCTGTAACGGCCGACACGTTCCGAATGACCCTGCGTGTATTTGTCCTTACAATCTATCGCAACGGCAAAGGCCCGAACTGTGTCCTTGTATATCGCACGCATACCTTCGTACAGAGACTGAATCTCTCTTGCGCGTGATTCGAGTTCCTCGCGATTGTTATGTTCCTGTAAACCGACAGCGATATGACGCGCCATGGCGCACAGGATCTCGCGATCATCCGTGGAAAATGGTTCGCCACTTGCCTTCTCGCCCAGAAAGAGCAAACCAAGCAGATTACCCCTAACAACGAGTGGAATCATATTTTCAGCACCGACAAGGTTAAGAAGTTTACTGACCGCCGCCGGGAAGCCGGAAGTGTTCATTGCCTCCTGGGTGCAGATTAGTCTGATTCCACCGAGACCGAGCGACGCAGTACTTCCGTCCTCGCAAATGATTGGATCGATATTTTCGCTGCCGACTCCCCGACCAGCCAAAATGCTTAATACACAGTTTCGCCCGTCATACAGCGCGATGGCGCCTCGCATGATAGCAACCGATCCGAGAACCATGTGAAGTGACGTGCGAGCTGTGACTTCGAGGTTATTCGACTCGGAAATTTCCTGGCCTAACTCAGCTAGGGCGCCAAATGTATGCGCTAGTTTTTGCACCAAATCTGACATCAGAAGCACCTGATTCCCTGTTATGCCCTGCGACTCGTGGCGCACCGCAACGACGATAAAGCTTCAGCCTCGTCCGCGGCAAATGCGACATGCCGCGTCAGACCCAGCATTTCAAAAAGCTGTACGGTATGGTTGTTGACATCTGAAAATACCAATTTCGCACCGACGTTCCCCGCAGCATCAATTACGCCGAGCAGGATGGAAACGCCGATACTGTTAACCAATTCCGTCTCTTTGAAATTAATGACGAGCGCTCGGCAACCCGACTCCAACTGTTTGCGGCATTCCCGTTCAATCCGTTCGCCGCTAAGTTTGTTGAGATAATCACCAGCATAAACTACTGCCAGTTCGCCCAGATTCCTCGATCGAACAGGTGAAAGATCGGCGTCAGACATTATGATATGCTCCGCTCTTTATAGGACCTCTTTTACGATTTACGATGGGACTTTGGGATCGAAACAAGAGGTTTCCGGAATTGGCAAACCTGCAACTATAAAGCAAACCAACGGACGCTCGGGGCCGAGTCGACGAAAACCGATCCGCTCAAGGCCAGGTCCGTAACAGGAGAAATGGCACGAACCAGAGCCGAAGTAAAGCTGTTGATTATTTCGCGGGAATGCTCTTTAGCATTGTAGTAAACGTTTTCCAACAATATCTGACTTTAATCAAGGCTTCTTTAGGTACTTTGTCATCCGCAAGCGGGTTCCGTCGTCAACGACCTCGAATTCGACCTCATCCATCAACGACTGAATCAGTTTCAGGCCCCAACCGCGTCTTCCCTTGGACGAATCCATCTCAGCGCTGCCATTTTCTAAATTTCGAACTGAAGAATCCTTTTGGCCATTTGAAGGGAGCGGGACAACGCCGCGACTGGATACAATAACGACTAATCTATCACTTTCGACGCGAAATTGCTGATAAATTTTTCGGTCAGGGCTTAAACTGTGCTCACTTGCGTTTATGCAGGCTTCGACAAGGGCCGTTTTAATTTGATTAATTGCTTCGGGCGCGAAATTTACACGTCTGGCGATTTGCTCGACCGTATTTGCCGCAATGATTTCAGAATCTTCCCCCATTGGGATGATCATTTCGAACTCGTCTGCGTCAACTGAGCTCCTTCGGTCAATTTCCGAAGAGGTTACGCGAGAACTAATAATCTCGAATTGCTGACGATTCGAATTATAAACATTGCGTTCGTTCAGCAGTACTAAAGCTTCATCAGAAAAGCCTTCAGGCGACACGAACCACAACCGAAAACGATAGAACCCGCATGTATGTGCCAATCCTTGCAGGCGTTCGCACCAGGCTTCTGCGACTCCCCGGCCTGCCTCCAGCTTGGATTCAATCTCAACCACCAGCCAAACCACTTCGTTTGTCAACGAATAACTGCCAGCTTCGAATCCATGTGCAACTACGCACCGTTCTTCGTCACAGTACTGTCCGATAGATGGATCAAACGAAGAGCAACTGGCAACATTGACAACCTGTGGAACTCGGAGCAACTCTGATTCCGATTCCAATCTTAAATCGATGTCGTCGTCCGCACCTTTATACAGACGCTTGAACCGGTCGTAGTGAAAAAGACTAACCGGCAGACGCTGACAGTTGAAACCTTCCAGTGTCTTCTTTAACCCCAGCGAAGCCTCGCGTCTATAGTGTCGCGCCATGGTTTGGGGTGCGCGCTTAAGTACTTCGATGAGTGTATCTGCAAACACCAATGCGCGAGGTTCGGCGACTACTTCCAGCCGATAACGAGTCTGAAGATAGTCATGCCACGGCAAAGACTCTGAATTAACCTCAAGGAAATTCGACGACAAGGTAGCCAACTCAAACGCGTTTAGTTTCTTTACGATCTCTTGTGCGACTTCGGTTTCGACATCAAGGCGACGCCGAAGCACATCGACCCCGATCTTTCCGTTGTTTGTCAGCCGAGATTCGAACAGGACCTTGGTCAAGTTTCTACGAACTGTAGGTGAAGATGAAACTCTCTCAAAAATTCCGTCGAAATGCCTACTCAACCTGCCGCCCATCAACTCATCAAGATACAGTTGCTGACATTCACGAAAACTCTTTAGATGAAGCCCCTTTTCCGCTGCCGCATGCACAAACGAGGTAATAAAGAAAGGGACTCCACCCAGTTCGTGGACCAACAGATCGCGAGTCTGGTCGGTTAGCTGAACACCAAACCTGTGGCAGGCGCTTTCAACAAGCACTTGAGCATCTTCGGCGCTAAGCTCCTCCAGTTTCAAGAGGATGGAGCTATTAAGGAATTCCGGGAATTCTGCAAACTCGTCGACGACGACGCGCCTCAAACCAGAAAACACGTAACGGGATTGAGACGAGAGTACCGCCCGGGCAAATTCCGTTGCCAAAGAAATGCCGCCGGAAAGACTGGAAGAAACATGGATATCGTCAAGCAAGACCATCGGACGAGTTCCAGCCTCGCGCATCTTCCGCAGCACCCCAAGACACAATCTAACAGACGACCTCAAATCTGTGTCAGGGCGAACCTGTGAGCTTGAGACGAGTGCCCGTTCCACCCATTCGACATCTGCCGACGCCGCAAGTTCGATAAGATCGCTGGCGGCCAATGATGCATTGCACAATGAAGGATCATTGCGACGATAGGAGATGTATTGAGCCAATGCCGTGTTTAGAAAATGCTGTGCAGCTCCAATTACAGTTTTATCTCGTGGCGAAAGGGAAAAATGAAGCGGCACGACCTCGTCCCGGATTCCAAATATCGCATCAAACGCCTGACGCAAAAACTCTGAGCTGCCGGCACCAGGCCTCGCTGCAGCCAAAATGCCACCGGAAAACTCGCGGCCAAGTGCAACGTTCATGACGCGATCGAGTTCGCCCGTGCGATCGACGAAGTCGTTTCGCGCGATGCGACCAAGGATCTGCCGATCAGTTTTTGTTTTGTTTTGCGGGTCCAGTTGCATTCGTTCCTAAATAGTCGCGGTACGACTCTTCGTCCAGGTGAACACGATTTTTGCCGGCACCTTTCGCTACATACAGTGCACGATCTGCAGCCCCAATAATTGCCACGGGATTGTCGAGAAGTTTTGTAAAGCTTGAAACACCGATGCTTACAGTGACGGCGCCCAATGGTTGTGCGCGCCCGTGAACATAATCCGTATTTAGGATCTTTTCTCTGAGGCGCTGGGCAATAAAATGCGCCTCGTCAATGTTCGTTTGCGGAAGCAGAATGCTGAATTCTTCCCCTCCATACCTTGCGGCGACGTCTTCAGAACGAAGCACCGACTTTAAGCATTGCGCCGTTAATTCGAGAGCGTCGTCGCCGGCCTGATGCCCATTGCTGTCGTTATAGCGTTTGAAGTCATCAATATCGACCATGACAAAGCTCATTGGTGTCAAATTTCGTTTTGATCGATTTAGTTCCTCTGTAAGGCGCTCTTCGAGGTACCTGCGATTTAACAGTCCGGTCAAAGGATCCGTGATGGACATCAGTTGGAACTGCGCGGCCTTCTCTTGCCATTCTGCTCGGTCCAGAGCAAGGGCCATCTGTGGGCCGATTGTTTCAAGAAGATTCAGATGATACTAATTGAAAGACTCGCCATCCTTGCGGTCAGTAATGTTTAAGACTCCAACCTTTTTTCCGCCAATCTCAATCGGATAGGAGATAAATGACTTACTCTTATAATTCCTCTCAATATGAGCACGTCCAATGCCGAACGAGTCAGCGTTGCGCACCATTAACGCGCGCCCGTCGCGTAGCACCGAACCGGAGATGCCCTCGCCCATTTTTATCCGCGCAACTTTCGCTACGTTTTCCCGCATCCCAACAGCAGCTTTCACCGTCAACTCATTGGACGCATGGTCGAGCAGAAGCAGCGAACCTCTTTCGGCCCCCAGCATTTCTGCCGACTGTCGAAGGATCGCCCGATATGTCTCCGAGGGCTCAACCACGTTGACTTTCAGGGAAAACGCGTGAGCGGCTCTCGCGAATTCAGCTCTTTCCTTGAGCTCGTTTCGCAACCCGATACTTTCCAAAGACGTCGCGAGGTTCTGAGCGAAATCATCCAGCAACTGAACGATCTCCGCTGAAAGAGCCGTATCGGCAATCACCAGCAGCCCTCGCAAATCACCTCCGAAGACGAGCGGAAACAAAGCGGCAACTTGAACCTGTTCGTCAGACTCTGTGTGGCTATAATCCGGGGCAAACAAGAATCTGCTTTGCTCTTCTGTAAGAGAAATAGCCGCCCCCTGCAGCAATCGGTCTCTGACCGCCACGTCAATACCCGCAACTTGAATTTCAAATCGGCTAACCGAAAACTTTCCACTGGCAAATGCTGAAACCGAATGAGCTTCGTCCAGGATCACCAGCGCCACGGATTCAAAGCCATGCCTGAAAGCAAAACTCGCAGTCGTCAAGCCCATCGTTTGAAGTGAAGGTTCTGCAACAGCTTTTACCTCAGATTGTTCGAGAACGAGTTCTACGGTTTCTGAGCCACTATCGTCAGTCGAATGCCTTTCTAACGGTTGAGCGTAAAGCGAGACGGCATCTAACTTAGCCGCGGGTTCGGCCGATGCTTCCGGAGTTAATTTCTTACTCGCTGACGCGGCAGCCTGGAAACGCTTTTCTTCCCTCGAGATTTTCACGGAAAGATCTTCAAGGTCCTGGTTTGAAGCGAAAATCACGTTACTAAAAGCCTGGGGTGACAAAATATCCTGCAGATCGCCTTCACGCATCCTTTCGGCAACCGCTCGGTAATCCGAACTCCGCAAAAATGCGCGACCCCCAATCACTGCATCCCGACGGCCCTTCACAATCTGAATCGGGATTACGACGCAATGAATTCCTGCATGACATTGAAAGTGGAACGGTCCATTGTTTTCAATGCTTTTGTCATAAGCCTTACCACAAAACGGCCTGCACAAGTGACGATGCGAATCCGATGCCTGAAAACTTGCGCAGATCGAATTATTGTTCGAAATATCGATCTCCGGCGGCTGTTCTCCGTGAACAAGGAGAATAGACAAGCCGGTACCAGCCGCAATGGATTTCTGCGCCTCGTGCCAACCGGAGGGGGCTGAATACGCTGAGACCCGTTGCTGATCTGCGACAACTGCTGACGCGACAGCTTTATGCATCGTTCCGTTAGCCACTGTAAAGTTACTCAATGTGCGGTTGGAAGGTTGGGGCTGCGTCTTTCAGGAGGACGCTCCCGCACATAAACCCAGCTCAGTGCATTCGCTCGGCATACCGCCGAACATACATTACAGTATAGGGTTTCAAACCGCTTTTCAACAAGAGTCAGGGACAAGAAATCCTTTCGAGGCTTGGTCTTCCAGCCAGGGTTTCGGCATCAACTGTCTTAAACTGCTAATCAACGCTCTATTTCAAACATGCCGGCCACATTGCCAAAAAACGAGGTAACTGGATCATGGAGGCTGATTTGGCCAGGGGATGCAAGTTGCTTTACGAAGCCAGGGTGCGGTTTAGCGGCTGGAACCAGCCCGGACGGGGGAACAAACAGACTTTTATTTTACTGTGTTTACGGTCATTTCCACCAGACCGTTTTCGGCTTGGCGGGAGGCTCCCAATCCGGATCGATTTTAACGCTCTTTAACGAAGGGGCATCCTGGAGATTAGTTTCAAATCCACTTACGTACGGTTTCACCAGCGCATAAGAAGAAGCAAAAAAGAGCGGTATAGCCGCAAACTGTTTTAAAGCGGCCGCTTCGGTTTGAATCGGCGAAGTTTCAGCCTGTGATACGCCATCATTGGCGGGCGGCTCGTTTCGGTACGCAGGCGGGCCGATGCTCGCCGAATTATCTGGCACCTTCACCGGCGTACCGACTGGGTCAGAAACAGGTGGGAGTCCAACCTCGAAAAGCATCGAAATAATGATCCGTTCATCCGGAGCCGGCATTACAACACTTCTTCGTGCAATGTCGTATTGCCCGGTATTCAATGCGGTCTCGTATTCATCCCAGTTCCTGGCAACCACCTCCGTATCGATGTTCAGCGCGGTTTTCCACATTGAGGCAATAGTCTGCGCGACTACCCGTTGCTGTTCGTTGCGATTTATTAAGAGACTGATTTTGGGGAATCCTTTACCGTCGGGAAAGCCGGCCTGAAACAACAGAGCACGTGCTCGAGCGATATTCGTGGCCCATGTGGAGGTCTTTTCCGTCTTTGGAGTGTTTTTCGGTTGTTGGTTATCCGGTAAATATTTGTCAGCAGGCACGGTCGAACCTCCCATAACATCCTGGCTGATGCGATCACGATCTATGGAAATGCACAATGCCTCGCGGACTTTGATATCGTTAAACGGTGGTTTTGTTTGATTGAAGTTATAAAGCGTCAACGCAGCGTAGGTCGAGCGTTTGAAATCGCTGTAAGGACTCAACAACTTTATCGCCAGCGGCTCTAATGCAGCATTCGACACAGCATCGACCTCACCAGCTTTGTATGCAGCGAGTGCTCCCTCTGAATTGGAGAAGGCCACAAATCGCACGCGCTCGAGTTGTGTCGCGCCAGCGTTCCAATAGTTGTCGGATCTTTTGAGAATAACGCTATCCGTCCCTGTCTGTGCCAGTTCAAAGGCCCCATTGGAAATAGAGGTCGAATTGGAAATTTCGGACCCGGTTTCTATGTGAACAGGTCTGAATCCCGGATGCGCCACGAGATTTGGAAAGTCTTTGTCGGGTTGATCCAGACGAACCTGGAGCGCGTAGTCACCGATCGCCTCGACCCCGAGTGGCTTAGGCGTCGGGGTAGGTTCGGGTTTAGGATTGGTCGGTGTCAGCGGGGTTTCTGCAACCTCGGCCTGTGGCTTAATTTCCGGCACTACCGGTGTTGGCTTGGGTGAAGCGGTCGGCAGCGGCACCGGCACGGCTCCTTCGATATTCGACAGCAACCGAGCGTTCGGGGACTTTTGTCCCATGTTCAATACCCGTTTCCAGGATCGAACAAAGTCGTGTGCCGTTACGGAATCGCCGTTGGACCAGCGTGCATCATGACGGAGATAAAAAGTCCAGGTTCGTCCATCCGTCGATGAGGACCAGCTGGTTGCAAGTGCGGGTACGGCTGATAAGGCACTGGAATCAAACTCCGTCAGCCCCTCATATAACGCTCGGACCGCATCTGTATCAGGAGGTGCGGTGGCTAGCGCAGGATCGAATACCTTTGGCAGTCCGCCATCACTCCAACGAAATTCCTGCGACTTCGTTGTTTTCGCGACACCATAAAAAGGCTGCATTTCTGAATCCAAAAAGCAGCCCGAAAAAAATAGAACAAAAGTGACAGTAATTCCCTGCCAAAGGATTGATTTGCGAATTCTATTGATTAGGTTTGCCACAATCAGAAAATCCATTCAGGCTTACGAGCTATCGCCTGTTAATTGAATTGACCTCAAATGCAAAAAGGCCTCGATTGTTTGGCGCCTCGCCTCGTCAAAGCCGAGGGTTGTATCAATCAGATAATCCCCATATCGTTTCTTTTCATCCTGACTCATCTGCGATGAAATGCGTAGCTCCGCATCGACGCGAGACATGGAATTGCGCCCAATTAGTCGATCGAGCTGGACTTCGGGGCGACAAAATACAACTACCGTTTTTGGAAAACGCCTGTATGCGCCCGATTCGATTAACAAAGCGGCATCAACAATTGCGATACCATTCGAGTCGTCAGCTTCCAACTGATCCAGAAGTTGATCCTGCAGGACAGCAATTCTGGGGTGCATCAGAGAATTTAACTGCGACAGTCTATCGGCATCTCCGAAAACCAAACCGCTCAATTTCAATCGGTTCAGGGTGCCGTCTTCATTGAGCACTTCATGACCGAAGGTATCCGAAATCGCCCTGATGCCTTCGCCCCCCGGTTCGACGACAGTTCTCGCAAGTGCGTCTGCATCGATTATGTGACATCCCAACTCGCGAAACACGCGCGCAACAAACGACTTGCCAACTGCAATTGAACCTGTCAAGCCAACCCGAAGCATATTTACAATCCGCTCACCACGCGAGGTTTCTTCGACTCTTTGCGGCGGACAAAGTGTTTTTCATCAACATGGCGACCGTTAACAAGCCAACGCCTCCAGGAACCGGGGTTCTGAGGCCTGCCACTCTGTCGGCTTCGGCAGCATTTACGTCTCCGGTTATCGTAAAGCCACGCTTAGCAATAATCCCAAGACGTCGTTCAATATCCTCGCCAAACAATTGTCGGGCAACGGCGGGATCTGAAACCCTATTCACTCCGACATCGATTACAGCGGCGCCAGGTTTAATATGTTCCATTCCAATAAAACCTGCACGACCAATTGCCGCGATCAAAATATCCGCCTGACGAGTTACCGACGCAAGATCTCTGGTCCGGGAATGGCATATCGTGACAGTCGCATCACGCTGCAATAACAGCTGCGCCATGGGACGGCCAACAATATTGCTTCGCCCTACGACGCAGGCATTTGCTCCTCGTATTGGAACGTTCGAGCGTTCCAATAACTCAACGACACCCATCGGTGTGCAGGGTACGAGCGAGGGCTGACTTAGTGCCAGCCTCCCAACATTGATCGGGTGAAAACCGTCCACGTCCTTTGCAGGATCGATCGCCTCAAGAATCGGTCTTTCTTCAATATGACCAGGAAGTGGAAGCTGAACAAGAATTCCATCCACTTCGTCTTTCGAATTTAAGTCGGATATCAGGGCAAGCAGTTCGTGGGTAGTTGTGGTCGATGGCAACGCGATCTGTCGCGAACCCATGCCCAGTTCTTCGCACGTACGCACTTTGCTATTTACATATACCGTTGATGCCGGATCGTCGCCGACCTGGACAACCGCCAAAAGGGGCTGGATGCCATGCTCCCTTCGCATCCTGGCCACATCTTCGGCAACTTCCAATTTGATCTGGTTGCTAATACCGGCACCCTCGATCAACCGAACCGTTTTGCTTGTACTCTCTGAAACCATGAGTTGAACTTAAATCATTTCGCAAAAATAGCAAAGTCGTGCGCGCCAAAATCGGTCTAAAATCGCGTTACCGAAAAGATAAGGAAGCCGGCAATCAGCAGAAGTCCAATCCACGCAGTTTTTGACGCGTTTTCGTCCGCAGTAGAATAGGATTTCTGTATCTCAGAAACGGACCATTCGCTCTTTTCCGACGAACCTGACGATTTCAGTGATTCTGAGGTATGTAAGCGCTGACCCGGGTGGATTTGGCGCTGGGGAACGAGTGAGACGTCAGATATACTTAGTTTCAATGTCCCAACCTGCATTGCTTCATAACTTCTTTGACCGCATCCCCTGGTTTGGTTCGCCCGGCCGTTTCGTAATACTAGTTCTTTTACTTGCCGTGGCGAGCCCATCGATTCCTGCTCAGAGCGTCGACGAATACACCTCGAAATTGCGGTCAGCACTGGACGCAGGTGACAAAGCAGCTGCAATCTTGATTCTGCTCGAGATAGGATCCCGTGACCGGGCAGCATTCGAATCAAACGATTTCGACTATTTATTGGCCAGGCTGGAGAGCGATGAAGGAAAAGCTGCCGTGGCTTTGCCACTCTTCCAGGCAGTTGCCGCAAGAAATTCCGTCCTCGCCTGCTATGCACTGTGGCACATGGCGGAGATTGCAAGAGGCGGCGGAAACCGGATCCTTGAAAGGCAACTGTTGACGCAGCTGCTTGCGCTTTTCCCCGACCACCTGCTGAGTGCAGGTGCTTCCAGGCGACTCGGAATCAGTCTTTACGAAAGCGGGAGTTATGAAGAAGCAATCTCCGCCCTGACACCGCTCGCTGCAACAACAAAAAGCGATAACAGTCGCCAACTTTCGATTTACTTGGCTCAGGCCTACTTAAAGATCGGTCAGCCGCAAAAGGCCCGGGATGTCTACGTTCAGTTGGAAACGTCGTCGCTTTCCTCCGGGCCGGATGACTATTCGCTGGCAGCGGTGCGCGCGCTCGATCAAATGGATTCAGAGTCGTCAGCGGCGTCCAGCAAGCTGGATGAGACAGAACACCTTCGCCGGGCATCGATTTATCACTTTAATCGAGATTTCGGCGGCGCAAGAAATCATTACAAAGCAGTGGCGGAGGCTAGTCCGGATGGCCCCGGTTTGCCGGACGCGGTATATCAGATTGGTAGAAGCTTCTACCAGGAGCGACGTTTCAGCGAGTCATTG
>Ga0137403_10008497_pt1 | contig 11499 bp, 8 predicted proteins | sample CZOMad2_1_16fung_FD_122057 | JGI IMG/M metagenome (GOLD analysis project Ga0137403, IMG submission 122057) | Vadose zone soil fungal communities from Angelo Coast Range Reserve, California, USA - CZOMad2_1_16fungal (Hybrid Assembly) | ecosystem: Environmental > Terrestrial > Soil > Vadose zone...
TTTGAAGAGATTGCCCGCTTGCGAGAAGAACATCATCCTTTGCGCTATGTCCTCTGGCTGCCGTTTCTGCGGACCGCTGATATGTGGCTGCGGCCTCGCACCGAACTTCTGGACGTGGAAACCCGCTGGTGGGAGTTTTCCCGGCATGAGTCGGAAAGCTGGTTTGCGCTGCTATGGGCCGGGCTCAATCTGTTTTACATTGTCGCGGCGTTACGCGGCTGGCTAGTTTCGCGTCTGGGTGTAGCGGGAGTTTTTGTGATCGGCTTTGTCTTGCTGCGTTCAATCTTCCTCAGCTCGCTGGAAAACCCTGAACCACGATACGTGCTGGAATGTTTTCCTGTGGTGCTGGCGCTGGCTGGAGCAGCGTTTACGCGGCGCGATGCGCGCTTTGATACTTGATAGCCGTTCGGCTCACTCCGCTTTTGTGGATGAAGAGGACAAAAAAGGCCAGCCGGTTTCGGCTGGCCCAAAGGTCTTACCCGATCACATCTATCTAGAAAGTGATGTGAGCGTTGAGAATCATAGAACGGTTCGTACCTGTGTTGCCAAACGTCTCGCCGAACGTGCCTGGTGCAGAGGTGACAACAGTACGGGCGGCGTTGGTGCTAATGCCATTGATGTTCCGATTGTTGACGTTGAGCCCTGGCACACCCAGGAACTGATAGTTGAGAGCGTTGAAAACATCGGCACGAAGCTGCATGCCGAAACGCTCATTGAGTTTAAAGTTCTTAGCCACTGCCAGATCCAGTTGGTTGCGGTTCATGGAGCGGAAGCCGTTGCGGCTGGCTGAGCAGGCGAACGGATTTCCACCGCACAACGCGTTAATTGCAAACGTGTTGTTTACGATGAAGTGGACATCCGACGGCTGGATGAAGGGACAAGAAGGGCTACCTGGTCCCAGGGCTCCAGCCACGGTCGTCGCACAGTTGCTGACGTTGATCAGCTGCGTCGCGTTGAGGTAACGCCCTGATGTGTCGAAAGGAGCGTTGGGATTGCTGACCAGAGGACGGCAGGAGTCAAGGGTCGCGCCGATGAGGGCGTTATTGAAGCCGCCGTCGCAGTACGGGTCACCGTTGTTTGTATTCTGGGAGGGAGTAATCGGTGCGCCGGTCTGGAAACGGTGTGTGCCGCTCAGTTGCCAACCACCCAAAACACGGCCGAAGAAGCCCTGCTGGCTTTTCATCCATGGGACTTCGTAGATCAGGTATGTGCTGACCACATGCGGGAAAGATTGCGCCGAAACTCCGCTTTCACCGTTGCTGGGGTCAAACGGGTTCTGCGCGATCGGCGTGGTAACGCCACCGGTGCTGGAGAAAATCTCGCTGACGTTATCCGTCGCTTTGCTCCAGGTGTAGGCGACATTGGCAGTCACGCCATGGAAAGCCCGCATCTTAAATTCAGTCTGCAGACCGTTATATTTCGACCACGCACCGTTGTTGCGAATGCGCAGGTTGTTAAAGTTGCAGTCCACGCGACCAACACCGCCGGTGGTGACGTTCGGGATGGCAGGGTTGCCGGCGGCAGCGGCCTGGGCGGGCGTGCAGGGAGTTACGCCAGCCGGGATCAGGCTGGGAGCCTGAACAGCTAGTCCCGCTGTGCAAGTGCCGCTCGCGCTAAATGCACTGCAAATAAGCGGGTTGCCGTTGATCGTCTGGAAGTTTCCGACTCCGTGGTTGCCCACATAACGGGTTTCAAACGATATCTTGGATGAAAGCTGCCGTTCGATGCTGAACGACCACTGTTCAACATAGGGATTGACGAAATTCGGGTCGACGCGTGTTTGGTTGCGAGCACCCGGATTCTGGCCCGTCGGGATCAAAGGGAGGAAGGCGGTCTGAACGCCTTTTCCGGTCAGATCGGAAGGCAATCCAACGTTGGTAATGGTCCCGGCGTTGACCACAGGCGCTGAGGTGGCGACGTTCAGGAAAATGTTGTAGAACGCGGGATCGTAGGCAATGCGATAACCTCCCCGGATGACGGTCTGTTCATGCCCCGTCAGCTTTTGCAAAATGCGCGGTGTCCAGGCAAAGCCAAGGTTAGGACCAAAGTTGTTAAGGTCTTCAGGGATATTCGGGATCTCTGTGACGTTTGGAGACAAGCCCGCTTTCCAGAACCCACTGGCAACATTCTGTACGCTGATGCCGTGCAGCAGGTTCGTTGCCTGCTGGTCCCACTCCCAGCGCAGTCCAATATTCAAGGTGAGGTTAGACTTTATGCGCCAATCGTCCTGGCCGTAAAAGGCTGTGTCGTTCTCCCGGAAATCGAAGTTGAACGGCCCGTTGGTCAGCGACAGAGACGATCCCGTGCCCTGGATAAATTGGCTGAACGCATTCGTTGCTCCTGCCGAAATAAAAGTGTAGCCGCCGTTGATGCTGGGCAGGAAGTGGTTCGGTGAGCTCTGGTGATCAAACTCGCCGCCGAACTTCAGGTTGTGGTGGCCGACCACCGCGGTAAGGTTGCTCTGGTACTGGGTATTGTGCACCTGGCGGTCCTGAGGCAGGTTCGTCGCCAATCCGAAAGATGTGAAGGTATTTGTTGCATCGCTAAAAGCGATGTTGGGCGGACACGCGGTCACGTTTGCGATGCTGCATTGTGGGAAAGCGGCCCCACCTGCAAACGTGAAAGCTGCTTTCGAATAACCGACGCGCGTTTGCTGCACCAGGTGCGCAGACCAATCGCGCGTGTAATCAAAGCCATACTGTTCGTCATGCGCCGGAACCGCCACAAAAGCGCCGCTGGAGATCGTTCCCGAACCGACGGCATTATTGCTGTCCTGGTATATGTAGCGCACAAAGAAGCGATCTTTGTTGCTGATCTGCCAATCACCCCGGCCGGAGATCTGAGTGTCGTCAAACGGAGTGCCTACTGTGCGGTTGACCAAACCAAACTGTACCGGCACGGAGGTGGTGCCGTTGCTTACGGCAACGGTTGGGAAAGGCCCGTTTGTTGCGGCATTGGGATTAACCGCTGTTGGATTTCCTACCTTAATCCCGAAGGGGCCAAATTGCTGTAGCGCCGCCACTGCGTTATTACCTGGGAATGCGGCCGCCAATGTGGCGATTCCGGCAGGCGTTGGCGTAAAGCTTGATGATGTGGCCGATGACATTGCGCGCTGGCGGTCATTCTGGTAACTGGCAAAGAACCACACCTTGTCCTTGACAACCGGTCCGCCGAAAGTGCCGCCGAAGCGGTTCTCCACGAAGCGCGGAATCTTCGCTACGCTGCATCCGGTAGCCACTGGATCTTGGCCAGTCCTGCAAAAGCCCAGCAAGGGGTTCTTCTGGCCATTCTGGTGCGAGAAGCTCCAGTTGCCTGTGTTGTACTCAAAGCCGCTGCCGTGGAAGGCGTTCGTGCCGGACTTGGTGACATAGTTCACGATCGTGCCGGAATTGCGTCCGTATTCGGCGCCGAAGTTGTTACTCACAATCTGCACTTCCCCAAGCACATCCGGGTTGCTAAGGAATAGAGTGGGGCCGGCGACAGAATTGTCGTTGTTGGCTTGGCCATCAATCTGGAAATTGTTCGAGCGGCCGCGCAGGCCATTGTTGGCAATAGCTGCACCGTTGGTGTTGCTGAAATTGGTGGACCCGCTGTTGGCAACGCCGGGGACGTAAAGGGCCAGATTGTCAAAGCCAGCGCCCGCGTTGGGCAGTTGCGAGACCGCCTGGGTATCAAAAGTCCCGCCAATTTGGGCAGAGGTGGTTTCAATCAGCGGCGCGGACGCCTCTACCGTTATCGATTCGGAGGAGACGCCGATATTCAATACCTGGCTGCCGACATTGTGATTCTGTCCAGAGTTAACGTCGACATTGTTGATCTTTCGGCTACTGAATTGGGTCGCTTCGATCGTCAGCGTGTAGGTTCCGATCGGGAGGTTGGCAATCAGGAAATAACCTTCGCCGGTGCTTTTCGTTGTGAAACTGCTGCCAGTTTCTGACTGGACAGCGGTAACTTTCGCTCCGGGAACAACGGCCTTCTGTGGGTCATATACCGTGCCCGAAATTGATCCCGTTGAGATTCCCTGGGCCAGAGCGGCGATGCTGATAATCAGCATAAGGCTCAAGACCCCGGATAGAACCGAGATGTAGCGCAAACTTCTATTCATTCTCTTCTCTCCATTTTGGTTGGTGAAAATGACAAGAGGAAAGGCGTACCACCCCATACAGCGACCAGTGCCCCCACTGCTTGCCCTTGCCGTTGCAATGGCAAGCAGAGTTCCACCTTGGAAAATGTAAAGAATCAATAAGTTACGTCAACTTAATCAAGCTTACATACTTAATACCGTATTTTCATAAACGAGCTTATTCCGAATTTGGAATATTTTTGTGTTTTCGTGCAACTCAAACCGCTCTAGAGGCATCGTGCCCCAGACTTATAAGGTTTTTAAGGCATAAGCTTGATTGTTTTTGCAATCCCTACCCCTATGCTTACGGCAGCATGCTTTCCTGGACGAAATCTGCTGTCTGCGCAGTGCTTTTGCTAAGCCTGTCGCTTGTGTCTCGTTCCTTCGCTGGGGACGCAGGCGCAGACCGTGGCGATCTTCGTCCGCCAGCGCCGGTCCGGCAACCCGTACCCGTCTATAAAATTCAGGCAGGCATCGATGGAGAGATCTACCCCGTATTCGCCAACTACGCCTCCATGCAGCGCCAGGGTGACCGGACATTTGGTGTTGTTTCGGTCACACTTTCCAATACCTCTGGGGAACCGATGCTCCGCCGGATCAGCGTTAGGATCCCAGGCTGGAGCGACGAGGAGATTCAGACGGTTGAAGTTGCTCCGGGTATTACGCGGACTGTGGTTTTTGCCCCCGCCTTTCTGCCTCGCCTGTACCAAAACCACGAAATCGCAGCGGCCACAGCCTACGTCACCATTACCGACACGGTCTCCAATAACTCCTATGAAACCACTTTGCCGGTCCGGCTTCGCTCAGCCGAAGATATGTTCTGGGGCAATGGCTTTAAATATGCTTCGTTTATCGCCTCCTGGGTAACGCCGCATGACCGTATTGTGGAAGGCGTGCTTTCCCGTGCCAAAGGCTTTACGGCGGACCATCGTTTGCCAGGATACGAAAATTGGAAGACCACGGCACAGCAGGAGCAGGAAACCTACCGCGAAGCCCGGGCCATTTTCAACGCATTGCAACGTATGGGCCTTTCGTACGTAAAGAGTTCGGCAACGCTGGGTGACCACAAGGGAGTGAGCGAACGTGTTCGGATGCCGCGCATCAGCCTTGTCCAAAGCAGTGCGAACTGCATCGATGCGGCCGTAATGTACGCTTCGCTTTTTGAGAACCTGGGAATGGATGCCAGCATTGTGATCGTGCCTGGACATGCCTATGCCGGGGTGCGGGTTGCGGAAGGCTCGCCAAAGTTCCTTCTAATCGACGTAGCCCTTACTGGAAGAAGCACTTTTGAGGCTGCCGTGGCTTCAGCCCAAACGGGCATGGCCAGCCATGCTCCCTCTACCGTCACGCAGGTAATGGTGGAAAAAGCGCGATCATCAGGTATCTATCCCATGCCTTGATTTTTCAGCAACCCCGCCTGAGTTTTTCTCATCCATTGTCTGCTATATGGCACTTCCGCACCGAGTAGAAACACTTGACATCCGCCCAGACAGGCTTAAAATACCCGCAATTCGTGAACAGGCGCCAGTAGCAGTGCGCCTTGGCCCGGATATGAACTCGACCCAGAACCCATCTATCTCGAAGCGGCCTCCCGAACCAATACCTATGGAGAAACCCTGCAAGCACCCGCGCGTGCGCGTTGTCGCGCGCGAAGAAGACGCTGAATTTGTTGAATGCCAGGAATGTGGCGACGTTTTTGAATCCAGCGAGTTCAAAGACATGGCCATTGAAGAGAACATCAGGCCAGAAGAGGCCTGAGCTTTTCCCGAGCGCTTGGCGGCTCAATAGTAGTCATATTGGTGGAGGCGATTTCCTGCCTTTTTTCACGATGCGCCTCTGTGTCTTTTCTGGGGCTGTTTCAAAAAATTGAAAGACCAACAAAATTGACAAGTCATTATTGCGCCACTTTATGTCTATGCTTGCACTCGTTATCGACGATTCAATGCTCATCCGGCACACAGTATGCCGCTTCCTGGAAACTCGCGGGTTTACGGTTGAAACCGCCAGCAACGGGATTGCAGCCCTGGAAGCTTTAAAGTCTATCCGGCCGGACTTGATCGTCACCGATCTGCAAATGCCCAAGCTCAGCGGCTATCAGTTGATTGACGCCCTGAAAGCAAATGCAGAAACCGCGGGCATCCCTGTCGTTATACTCGCGGCAAGACCTTCGCCCGGCAACCCACAGGAGACGCGAGCCCACACTTTTATCTACAAAGACCTGAACGTCGAGGAGCAGCTCAAGCAAGCCCTGGACAGCCTCTTTCCGCCGCGTACCGCAATTTGAACGAGCAATGATCTGAAGCCTGTTTTATCGGAGCACCAGGGAAGCCTCTGCGGAAAAATCTGTCCCGGCGAAATCTTTCGCGCCTAACTTCGGGAACGCGGCCGCCGCGATCATGGCCGCGTTGTCAGTAGAAAGCTTTCGCGACGGGAAATAGACCGCCAGTTCTGCCTTCGCGGCCTGCAGCGCAAATGTCTCCCGCAGTTCACGGTTTGCCGCCACCCCCCCGGTTACGAACAGAGTGCGCGCCTCACGCTCCCCGGCGGCTTGCAACGTCTTGCCGACCAGGTCTTCCACCACAGCGCGCTGGAAAGATGCCACCATGTCCAGCGTTCGCTTGTCGCAGAGTGCCAGCACGTTTTCTGCATTCGGTTTGGCCATTCCAGACAGTGCCTGCTGGCGCGCCATGATCGACTCACGCATTCCTTCTAGTTCCACGTAACGCAGCACCGCGGTCTTGATTCCGCTGAAGGAAAAATCATACGGCGTCTGTTCCGCTTTCGGTGTACCACGATTACCACGCTTGATCTGTGACGGAACGAATTTGACCGCCTTCGGGTTGCCATGGAGCGCGAGGGTGTCAATCACCGGCCCTCCGGGATAGCCGAGCCCTAGCAGTTTGGCCACTTTGTCGTAGGCCTCGCCCGCGGCGTCATCGCGCGTGCGACCGATGTTTGTGTAGGTCCAGCCGTGTTCGCGCCGTTCCGCCAGAAACAGGTGCGTGTGCCCGCCGGAAACCACCAGCGCCAGCAAGGGAAAATCAATCTGGAAATTCCCCTTCTGCTTCTCTTCCAGCAACACCGCGTGGATATGCCCTTCCAGATGGTTCACTGTAATCAGCGGCTTTTCCAGCGCAAAGGCCAGCGCTTTGGCGTAACTGATGCCCACCAGCAGCGCGCCCGCCAGCCCCGGCCCCTGCGTGACCGCGATTGCGTCGATTGACTCATAAGTTTTGCCGGCTTCCCCCAACGCTTGGCGCACTACTGGAACGATGGCCCGCAGATGTTCGCGCGACGCCAATTCCGGCACCACGCCGCCATACGGCTGGTGCGTGGCGATCTGCGACGACACCACATTCGAAAGCACATGCTCACCGTCCCTGACAACCGCGGCGGCCGTCTCGTCGCACGAACTCTCAATCCCCAGAATGTAACTCTCAGACATATATCTAATATTATGGGAATTGCACGATCAGCACGACTCCCGCGCCTCAGGCGCGAAATTATTGAGCCCAGCGCATAAGTGCTGGGTTGCAATTCGCAAAATTGACAAGCCCTGGAAGGGCGACACGAAAACCATTGAACCTATCCTCTGAAAAAGCGATTGAAGCCACCCGCATCGCGCACACGTTGCGCGAACACGGATACTCGGCCTTTTTTGTCGGAGGCTGCGTACGCGACCTTCTTCTTGATCGCGAACCCGCCGACTATGACGTTGCCACATCCGCTACGCCGCAAGAAATCATTCGCATCTTTCCGCAAACGTTTGCGGTGGGTGCGCAGTTCGGCGTGGTGCTCGTCCCTGTGTTTCGAGACACCGGGGCCGGCGAACGCGCCAACTACGCCATTGAAGTTGCAACTTTCCGCAGTGACGGCGCTTACTCTGACGGTCGCCATCCTGACGAAGTCCAATTCTCCAAGGACGCGCGCATGGACGTGCAGCGCCGCGACTTCACTATCAACGGCCTTCTACTCGATCCCGACACCCGCGAAGTCCTCGATTACGTGCGCGGCCGCGAAGACCTGAAGCAGGGCATCATCCGCACCATCGGCCAGGCTAACCATCGTTTTGCTGAAGACAAGCTGCGCATGCTCCGCGCTGTTCGCTTTGCCGCCCGCTTCGGCTACTCAATCGACGACCAGACGTTCGCTGCCATCCGTGAACTTGCTCCACAAATCCATCAGGTAAGCCATGAGCGCGTGCGCGACGAAATCCTGAAGATGCTTACTGAAGGCCATGCGCGTCGCGCCTTTGAACTGCTGAACCAGACAAATCTGCTGGAACAGGTGCTGCCGGAAATCAAAAAGATGCAGGGCGTCGCACAGCCGCCGCAATATCATCCTGAAGGCGACGTCTGGGTCCACACGCTCATGCTGCTGGAAGGCCTGCCCGCCGGCTGCCCCAAGACTCTGGCCCTGGGCGCCTTGTTGCATGATGTTGGCAAGCCGCCCACATTTCGGGTTGCACCAGACCGCATCCGCTTTGACCAGCACGCTGAGATCGGTACCAAAATGGCCGCGGAAATCTGCCGCCGCTTCCGCCTCTCCAACGACGATACTGACCAGGTGATCGCGCTCGTCGCCAACCACATGCGCTTTGGCGACGTCATGCGCATGAAGGATTCCACGCTCAAGCGCTTCTTCCGTCTGCCTCGCTTTGACCAGCATCTGGAACTGCATCGCCTGGATTGCCAGAGCAGCCATCGCGACCTCAGCCTCTATGAATTCGCGAAAGAGAAGTTCCACACGCTGCCGGCTGAGCAGATCCGCCCCACACCGCTGATCACCGGCGCCGATCTGATCGCGGCGGGCTATCAGCCCGGTCCGCAGTTCAAAGAGCTGCTGGCCGCCGTTGAAGACGCGCAACTGGATGGGAAGATCAGTACCAGGCAAGAGGCGATGGAGTTGGTCCGGGAAAAAGCCAGAGAGCTTGCGTAGCGGTACCCTCAATTTTGGCAATCCGTGGTCCCCGGCAAGTCCGGTTTTGGCTCGTTAGGGGTGGAATTCCGGCGATTTTGGCAATCTTTGCGACCATTCCTCTCTATGCTCACCTCAGATTGGCGTAGGCTTGAACGACTTAGCCCTGTTTGGCGTAGGGTCGCTTTCGCACCCCCTCCCCTACCCCCTATGTAGACCCAATTCGACCCAAGGTCACCCAAGACGACCCAAGTTTTTGGGGTCTTTTTTCGAAGACCTGTCCACATACAGCATTCCCTCACTTGCAGAGAAACGCTTGACTTTATCATTTGTTCGCCTCATTGTCAACAGGAAAATGACGAGTCAGTTTGGAAAAGCCTGCATGGGTGAGGGATTTGTTTCCGCGTTGCCCGTCAACGGAAGCAATTGCGTTCAATTTCGACAAGCCGACTTCCCATTACCAATCAGGGTCGATGAGTGACTCGGCGATTTCGCACTCGTCGCGATTGTCGTAGCGAGCCAACTCGGATCAGCGAACAGAAATCAGGGATCGCAAAATTCACACTTGACATTGACAGATAATCCACTACCATATGGTTGTGGATAAATTAGGTACAACGTTTGCGGCTTTGTCTGATCCAACCCGGCGGGCAATGATCGAACGACTCTCCCATGGGCCTGCCTCTGTGCATGGATTGACGGAACCGTTTGCACTCTCGCAGCAGATGATTTCAAAACATATTGCCTACCTGGTGCGGGCGCGGATTGTGATCAAGACGAAGCGTGGACGAGAGAGTGTGTGCACGCTTAGGCCAGAGGCGATTAAGACAGTCAGCGACTGGGCGATTAGCTATCGCCGATTCTGGGAAGAGAGTTTCGACAAACTGGATGTAGTTGTAAATCAAATGAAGAAAGAGGAGGTCAGAGATGACAGAAAACACGGTTAGCGAAATTGAGCGGATGGTTGTCACAAGAGTTTTTGATGCCCCACGCGAGTTGGTTTGGAAGGCGTGGACAGACCCGAAGTACGTGATGCAGTGGTGGGGACCGAAGGGCTTTACTGCGCCCGTTTGCCAGATGGATTTTCGCGTTGGGGGAAAATCTCTCTTCTGCATGAAGTCGCCGGATGGGCAGGAGTGCTGGAATGCGGTTGAATACCACGAGATTGTTCTGCACGAGAAGATCGTTTCCTCCATGTACTTTTCGGACTCGAAGGGAAACAAGGTTGAGCCTGCGCAATTAGGAATAGAACATGAGGCCATAGACGGTGCGTACGACGTGACCATCTTTGAGGATCTCGGAAACGGCCAGACGAAACTCACCCACATTGGAAATGAACCCATGGAGAGCGCGAAAAATAGCGGTCAAATGGAGGGCTGGAACCAGATACTCGATAAAGTTGCTACGGTTATTGCGGGGCTAGTCCGAAGTTCTTTGACCGATTTTACGCAAGCATAGACAAAGCAATGAGATAGGGGATTTAAGGTGTCGGGCTACTGCCTACGGCCGAGGGGGATCAGTTGAGGCGAAGGGTGACGCCGAGCAGATCGAAAGCTTGTTGCTGAAGTGTGGTTGGCGTGGTGAGCATGTCGAAGGCGGGAATCTTTTTGTCTTTGGGCAGGATGCGATTTTTGACGATTGTGGCCAGGTCCCCGAGCAGAGTTTGAAAGCTGTGAACTTTGAACCCGTCGACAGTCTTTTTGGTGGCGGCCTTACGGCGGGCAGCGTCCGAGCGTTTGGCGGGGGCGACGATGGAAGCGCGGGCGGCCCGGGCCTGGGGTTTATCGTGATCGTCGAAGAGAATGGGAGCCAGCAACAGGCGCATGTTCCATTCGACGTAATAAGCGAGCATGCAGAGCAGGATATGAGCGCGGACGCGATCCGGCAGGCGGTGATGAATGGGCCGCACATGCAGATCGACGGTCTTGAGACTGCGGAAGGCCCTTTCCACGCCCGACAGACTTTTGTAGCTCGCCACAACTTGTTCGCTGGATAAAGCGTCCGCTTTGACACTGGTGCGAATGACGTAAATGCCGTCAAGGTTTTGTTCGCGCTCGATGTTGGCTTGTTTACGCTGGTAGTGAAAACTGTCCTCTTCGATGCGAAGTTCAAAGTGCTTGCCCATCTTGTAACGGTTGAGGATTTTGCCCGCGCGCAGTCCGATATTCTGCTTGCCGCGCAAGGGCCGCTTTGCACGCTTTGTGGCGGCGGCAATCTTCTCCAGCTGCTTCTCGGTAGCGGCGAGCAACTCGGGCCGTTTCCGCGCACGTTCTTCGGCCAGCAGCGGATTGAAGCAGGCGACAAGTCTTTCACCGGGAAAATCGGGATGCGCGATTTCGACCATATCCGTCTTGTCGAAAAACGACATCTGCAACCGGCCATCGCGGGCCAGTTTCTGAATCTGGGTGGCGCGTAAAGCAGAGATCCACTCGATACCGTGTGAGGCAGGCAGGTCCTCG
>Ga0137403_10008499_pt1 | contig 11497 bp, 12 predicted proteins | sample CZOMad2_1_16fung_FD_122057 | JGI IMG/M metagenome (GOLD analysis project Ga0137403, IMG submission 122057) | Vadose zone soil fungal communities from Angelo Coast Range Reserve, California, USA - CZOMad2_1_16fungal (Hybrid Assembly) | ecosystem: Environmental > Terrestrial > Soil > Vadose zone...
TCGACCTGCTTGCGCCGGCCGAGCGCGTCCACCGTGACCACCGCGATCTTCTGCTTGCCCTTCTTGAGCGGCACTTCGGCGCGAAAGGTCCCGCCCGCCTCGACGGCGACCTGCTCGCCTTGGACGAAGACGCGGCTGCCGGGCTCGACGCGCCCTTCGATCGGGAAGGTCGCCTTGTTGGTTTCCCTCTGGTCCGGCCACTGCACGCTCAGCAGCACCCGCCGCAGCGCCGCGACCGGCTTGCTGGGCGTGGGCTCCGCCCGGGTGAGGCGCGTCACCTCGCCCTCGTTCAGCGCGACGGACTTGCCGCCGCCCGACACGTTCACGACGCCGGTGACGGAGGCCACCGCCACCACTCCACGCCCGTCGGCGGTGACGAAGAAATGGCCGCCGGCGCTATGCGCCGCGGCGTCGCTGTTCTCCATCTCGACGTCGAGACTGCCGACCTGGTCGACCTGGGACTCGATGCTGCCGCGCACGCGCGCGCGCAGGCCCTGCTTCGTCACCTGCTTCAGCTCGAGGCGGCTGCCTTCGAGGAGGCGCATGCGAACCCCGTCCACCGCGACGTCCGCCTCGCCGACCTCGGTGCGCAGCGCGTCCCGGACGGAGAGCCGATCGCCGACCTTCGCCTCGGAGACCGAGCCATCGGCGGCGCGCAAGACCTGGACCTTGCCGTTCTTGGCCGTGACCACCGCTTCGGACCCATCCGACGAAGTGCCGGTGGCGCCGGCGGTCGCGGCCGAGATGGACGTGCTCCGGCCGTCCCGTTTACAAGCCGGGAAGGCCAGGAACAGGGCCACGAGCGCGGCCGCGCGGATCATCCGGCGACTGTACGAATTGCCGCCCTCTGGAAGCAATATTTCCCATGAGGGTCAGGTGGGCTCTTCCCCTACAGCAGCGGCAGCTGCCGACCGCGCCCGGGGCGGCGGAACGTATCCTCGCGCACCTCGGCCTGAAACCCTTCATTCATCCCTAGCCGCTTCACGGTCGCCTCGAACAGCGCGCGGGAAGCGTCGGCGTATTGCCCATCGCCGCGGCCCCGGATTCCGAAACGCGAATCGTAGAGCTTGCCGCCGCGGGCCTCGCGGACGCGATTGAGCACGCGGTCCGCCCGCAGCGGCAACGTCTCGCGCAGGCGCTGCTCGAACACCTGCTTCACCGAGCCCGGCAATCTCAAGAACACGAACCCTGCGCGCCGCGCTCCGGCCGCGTGCGCCGCCTCCAGGATGCGCGGGATGTCCGCATCGGAGAGCCCGGGGATCACCGGCGCGACGTTCACGCCCACGCTCAGTCCGGCGGAGGCCAGCCGCTCGATGGTCTTCATCCGCCGCTGCGGAGTCGCGACGTAGGGCTCGAGGGCATGCGCATGCTCGCGGTTCCAGAGCGGCACGCTCACGCTGACGGACACGCGCGCGGTCCGCTGGATCTCCTGGAGCAGGTCGAGGTCGCGCTCGATCAGCGGCGACTTGGTGATGATTCCCACCGGGTTGCGGTACTCGGCGCAGACCTCGAGACATCCGCGCGTCAGCCGGTAGCTCGCCTCCAGCGGCTGGTAGCAGTCGGTCACACCGGAGAAGACCACCAGCTCGCCCTTCCACGACCGGCGCTCGAACGCCTCGCGGAGGAGCCGGGGCGCCTCGGGCTTCACGGTGATCTTGCGATCGAAGTCGGTGCCGGCGCCGAAGCCCAGGTACTCATGCGTCGGCCGGGCGTAGCAGTTGTGGCTGACGACCCCGTTTGCAATGAAGTCGCCCGTTCCGGTGGTGATGTCGTACATCGGGAGCTCGATCCCGAGGGGTTCGACGCTGATCACGCGCAGTCGGGCGGCATTCTTCAGCGCACGACCTTCGATGTCCCGCTTCCTCGTGATACAGGGCGCCGCGAGATGGAAGAAGCGCAGGTGCTCAGCGAGACCACCGCGCACTCGCACATTGCTGGCCCGGTGGTCGTAGCTGCCAGGCTCCAAGACCGCATCGAATCCGAGCGCCCCGAAGCAGGTCAGGATTTCGTCCAGGATCCTCCGATCCGTGTTCGAGATGCGGAGGATGCCACCGCTGTAGCTGCCCTCAGCGTCGAAGATTCCGGCGAGGAACCCGAGGCGCCAGCTTCGGGTGGCATCTGTCCGCCACGAACAGATCTGGCCACACAGGTAGCCCCGCTTGTAATCCACATCCAGCGGCGGTGACTGGGTGAATGCTCCGGTGCCCAAGAGGGAATTCCCTGCGGTCAGGTGCGGGCGCCGGCCGGCTCCACTAGTCCGGCCGGTGACGTATTTCCAACCGCGCTCGGTGAGGAACCGATGATCCCCGCTGGCGACCAGCGCAGTGCCGTCTTCCAGGGTGATGCGGAACGCCTGCTTCAGCGTCTGCCAGTGTGCCAGCACAGGCGTGCGCGCGTACCGCCTGTACATGCCACGCAGGACGGTCCCGTAGACCACGTCGCCAGCGCGGATGTCGGCCAGCGCCCGAGTCGTTCCGTCGCCCATCAGGATCGGCGTTTCGCCGGCCATGCAGTAGGCGCAGGCATGAAAGCATCCCCGGTATGGGTTGACGCTCCAGCTGAAGCCCACGTCGGGGCTGTCGTTGTGCGAGAGGATTTCGCGGGTATGGTCCTCGTAGACTTCCAACTCGGCGGGCGGGATCTCGTCGAGGTATTCCACCTCGGTGGAGAGCCAGGGGTTGGGCGGGTTCGAGAGCGGCCGGGGAACCATCCGCGAAGCATGTACCTGAACCTGCGTTCAGGCAACAAGCGGAGTTGCCACGATGCCCGCCATCTGCCAAAAGGCGCCGGCACAAGGAGGAGCGATCATGCAGAGCCGCGCAACGACGCAGTGGGAAGGCGATCTGATGTCGGGCAAGGGCAAGACCAGCGCCGGCAGCGGGACCTTCCGCGACCTGAACCTGAGCTGGAAGGCGCGCACCGAAGGGGCCGCCAGCAACACCACTCCTGAAGAGCTGCTCGCGTCGGCGCACGCGAGCTGCTTCAGCATGGCGCTCTCGCACGCGCTGGCGCAGGGGGGACATGCCCCCAAGCGTCTGGACACCACTTGCACGGTCGAGTTCGGGCCCAAGCAAGGCGGAGGATTCGAGGTGAAGTCCTCCTCTCTCGAGGTGCGCGGGCAGGTGCCGGGGATCGATCAAGCCGCGTTCCAGAAGGCGGCCGAGGGTGCGAAGACCGGATGCCCGATCTCCTCCGCCCTCAAGATCCAGATGAGCGTGAAGGCGACGCTCCAGTAACCGGGCTCAGTGCCTCTTCGATGAGCCGATCGGGGGGCCGACGCGATCCCACGCGTCCCTGGCCGCGTGCTGCGCGTCGGTCCACTCGAGCTTCGAATCGCCGCGTGCCTGCGGCCAGCCCGCCGCGAGGTTGGGCTCGATCTCCGCCCAGTCGGCGTCGGCGTGCATCATCCGCGCCTGCCAGCCGTACTCGTAGGCCGGCCGATACGTCTCGTACGACACGCCCGATCTCGCATAGGGACGATTGGAGTAATTCTCGCGCCACCACTCGTCCTCGACGGTGGGATTCACCGCCTCCGCGGCCGCCTTGCCGCCCAGTCCTCCTGCGACGGCGCCGACCGCTGCCCCGACCATGGCGCCGAGCGGCCCACCGACCGCCCCACCGAGCGCTGCACCAGCGACGCCGGCCCCGGCTGCGCCCGCTCCAACCCCGACCGGGTGCGCGCCGGGCGTGTGCGTGATCGGATCGCGGTGCTCGGGAGCCGCCTGCCCGCCCTTCTTGCGCTTTGCCATCGATAGCCTCCTTGTCCGTGTAGGTTGGACCCGGGACAACGCTGCCGGAAGCGACAGGCGGACATCCCCCGGCACGCAGGGTTGCCGGGAAGGCAAGGAGTGCAAACCGTCGGGCGCATGGCCCTTCGTGCGCTCATGGTCCTGGTGGTTCTCTTGGCGTGCAGGAGGGCGCCCGAAGCGCTGGTCGTCCCCCCTCCTCAGCTCGTCACCGACGGGGGGCCTGACTCTGATGCGGGCCCGCAGGACGCCGGGCCCGTCGACGCCGGGCCCGTGGACGCTGGACCGGATCCGCACCGGATGGGCGGCCTCGGTTTCGGTCCCTTCCCGCAGGATCCGGTGATCGTCTACGGGTCGGCGCAGGGGCTGCTCGAAGCGCCGATCTCCGCATCCGTCGACGAGGGCGAGAACCTCTGGGTGGTCACCGAGGCGGCCCTGTATCTGCTGCAGCCCGGCGCGAGGGTCTTCCGCCGGTATACGGCACACGATGGTCTGCATTACGGACCCGGTTTTACCGAGCCGCCCGACATCACGCTGGTCGAGGGCGGGACGAAGGGCGAGTGCTTTGTCGGGTATGCCGCGCGGGACACGAACGAGGCCATGTTCAAGGACGCGCACAGGTCCACGGACCCCTGGGCGCACATGGGCAAGATGGACCAGGTGCTGTTGCAGTCCGACGGGTCGCTGAAGGTCAACCGCTACGACCTGCGGAATACGAACGACGGCACCTACTATGAGACGCGGACCATCACGAGCATGGTCTACGACCACTTCCAGCACCCGGGAAACCTCTACGTCGGGTCGAACCACGGCATCACCCGCATCATCCCGGCAAAGTACTACCCGCCGCCGCAGCCGCTCCCGAACGACACGCATGACGAGCGGCACTGGTACGCCGACCACGTGCACCCCTGGGTCTGCATCGGCGGGCCGTGTACCCCCGACCTGGTCCCGACCTTCGGCGACTGGTTCGGGCTCACGTTGGCGGCCGACGGGCGCCTCTGGATGGGCGGCCTGACCACGGCGGGAGCGATCAACTACCGGGAGAAGCTCGAGGACTGGATCCTGAGCTTCGGATCGTTCAATCCCTTCTCGCCCGCCTTCGAGTGGCCGCCGGTGTTCGTGCCGCCGGCAATGGGCGACCCGGTCAACATCCGCGGCGTCGCGGTCACGCCCAACGGCGTGGTGTGGTTCGTGTCGGGGGAAGTGGAGAGCTGGCGCGGCCGCACGTACGGAATCGCTGCCTACGACGAGTCTTGTCCGAAGAGGCAGCCCGCCTGCAACATGCTGACCTACTTCGATCCCACGGCGCTCGGCGCCACCGAGTACAACATCCTCGAGGTGCAGGCGCTCGCCGACGGTCGGCTCGTCTTCGGATTCCCCAGCTCGGGCCTGCTGGTCTGGGAACCTGGCGAACCGAAGGGCCGCCGCCTCACCCAGCGCGACGGCCTTCCCGGCGAGAGGATCGGGCGCATCTCCCAGGATCACATGCACGACCCACCGCTCTTGCTGGTTCCGACCGACGGGGGCCTGGTCATTTTCCGAAACGTCCCCTGACGCCCGCGCTCATCGCTGGTAACCTGCGCGCCCATTTCTTCCACGGAGGCGCGGCACCGCGGTGATCGGTGATGATTCGAGACGCGAGGGACCCGGGGACATGCGGCGGGCCGTGCTCGCAGTCGCGGGGGCGGCCATCCTCTGGTCGACCGGCGGGCTGTTCATCAAGCTCGCGCCCATGCCGGCGCTGGCGGTCGCCGGCGGCCGTTCGCTGATCGCTGCCCTCTTCTACCTGGCGTTGTTGCGCCCGAACCTGCGCGCCGCCCGCTGGACCACCGCTTTGGCGTGCGCGGCCTGCATCGTCACGTTCGTGGCGGCGACGAAGCTGACCACCGCGGCCAACGCCATCTTCCTGCAGTACACCGGCCCCGCTTACGTCCTGCTCCTCTCGCCCTTCCTGCTCGACGAGCCCTTCCGGCCCATCGACGCGGTCTGCGTCGCGCTCTCGCTGGCCGGCATGTCGCTGTTCTTCGTCGGCAAGGTGGAGGCGGGACAGACGGTAGGGAACCTCCTGGCCATCGCCTCGGGCGTGTTCTTCGCGCTGGCGATCGTCCTCCTGCGCCGGGAGGCGAAGAGCGGCAACGGCGATGCGTTGCCCTCGACGGCGCTGGGGAACCTGATCGCGGCCGCGCTGACCTTGCCCTGGGCGCTGAAGGCCGCGCCGGAAATGCTCACCGCGCGCGGCGCGGGAGTGCTCCTCTATCTCGGCATCGTGCAGCTCGGGCTCGGCTATTTCCTGTTCGTGCGTGGCGTCCGGCGCGTTCCCGCGGCGGAAGCATCGCTGATCTCGATGCTGGAGCCGGTGCTCAACCCGCTCTGGGTGCTGATCGGATTCGGGGAGCGGCCCGGCCGGTGGGCACTCGCCGGCGGGGCGATCGTGATTGCGGCAGTCGTGGTCCGGACGCTGGCGCCGCAACCTCAGCGGGCGTCGACCACCAGCGTATAGAAGGTCCCGGCGGCGTCGTCGTACCACCAGTCCAGCGGCCTGCCGGAAGTTGGCGGAGGAGCCGCCTGCGCAGGCGCGCCCGCCGCTGCGCGAAGCCCTGCCTTGCCGACCGCGAAGTAGTAGGTGATCGGGCCGAGCTCCATCTTCCACGCGCTCCGCGAGACCCACTGCGGCCGCGCCTGCCGCGCGCGCGCCACCTTGTCCTGCGCGATCTCCTCGGCGGACTTTCCCGACCAGGCTTTCTGCAGCTCGTCGATGCGTGACTGCACCGCGGCGGGCGACTGCGGCTCCCAGGCGAGAGCAGGCAAGGAGAGCGCCAACGTCGCTAGAATTGCGGGCATCCAGACGGGCATGCGCCGATCATATCAGCAGCTCAGCGAAGCACGTTGCGCCAGACGACCTTCGTGCACCCGCGCGCGCCAGTGCCGCCGATGGCCGAGCCGTCCAGGCCCACGGAGACGTTGCTCACGCCGGGGAAGGTGACCGAGCCGCAAGAGGTTCCCTGCGGGGAAACGATCCCAATCACGTTTCCACCCTGCGGGAACAAGGCATACGCCTTGCCTCCGCGCACGGGCGCGAAGTCGGCCACATTGCCGAGCCACGGTGGAGCAGATCGCAATACCGACTCGCCGGGCTCGATCAAACCCGCCCAACGTCCGTCGATCTGCACCGCTACGCCTCCGCCGAGCAACGGGCGGGCGATGACGTCGCTCCCGCTACCGACGGCGAACGATTGCCCCGCGGTGCCCTTCGCCAGATCCACCCAGAGCCCGCTGATCGTCGTTCCCGATCCGGTGAGCGCGAGCACCGCGCCGCTCGCATCCTCGGCCGCAGCGCGTGGCGTGAATGCCCCGGCCACTATCGCGGACGCGACTTCGATCGCCCCCGCGTCGTGCTTGCGGACGGTGAGGGCAATGGAGCTGGAGGACAGCGAGACCACACCAGAACCAAAGGCTCGCCCAAGCACGACGGCGCCGGCCGTACCGACGGGCTCGGTATGCAGAGGGGTCCCACCGCTGTCCCACAGCGCCAGGTTGACCGGCGTGCCGTAGAGAAGTCCGATGAATCCTTTCGGTTGCGCGATGATCTCTGGCGCTTGGAACGAACCCCCGTGCTGCCCGTAGGGCGGAGAGAATTCGAACCACCGCTTGAGAGACTGGGACGCAGGCTGCGAATCGCCGGCGAAGACGCCTTCACCATCGCCGACTGCGGTGGTGCAGATCTCCCCCGGGTTTCCGGCGATGTCGAACGTCACGGCCGCACCGGGCGGCGCTGGCAGCAGGTCCGAGCAATCCGCCGTTGGTCCAGCGTCGGGTGGACCCCCGTCGGGAGTCGTGACCGCAGCGCTGCCAGAAGGCGACCCGCCGCCGCAGGCGACCGAAACCGAACAGAACACGCCCGTCCACCACCATCCTGCCCAGCGCATGCCTGTCCCCTCCGTCGCCGGAAGGGTGCGCATCGCGGGTTGGTGGTGCTAGACGGCGGCCATCAAGGAAACGTCCTCGCGTTCAATGAGTGGCAGATCGAGGAATGCGGCCAGCACGTGGGCCGCCTGCTGCCGGCGCTGCTCCTCGAAGTGGAGGCGCCCCCGCCAGCGCAGCTCCGCGCAGATGGCGTCGACGATCTGGCTCGGCGTCGGCTCCGCCGGCAGCCGCAGCCGGACCACGTGCCGCAGCTCTTCCTGGTCGTCCTCGCAGAAGGCGGCGCAGAGCACGGCGTAGATGGCGTTGTCGATTTCGTTCTCGGTGAGGAGGCGTGTCTGGGTCATGTCCCTGGTGTCCATTCCGCGGCTCGTTGCGAACCGCAGGCCAGGGCAGTCTGCTGCGAAACGGCGCGGTGCGCGCCTTTTTGGCGCGCCAACTCTGTAGAACGTAGAAATTCAGGAGCGTTAGGCGATCGCGAGCGGCTGGACCGGGCGCACCGCCGTAAAGCGGTTCTTGCCCGAGCGTTTCGCTCCATAGAGCGCGCCGTCGGCGGAGTGCACCAGGTCCTCGGGCGTCTCGATGTCGTCTGCAGGGTAGTACGCGAGTCCCAGGCTGGCGGTGATCCTGAACGACCTTCCCGTCTCGTCCTGCAGGATCACTTCGGAGATGTTGCGCAACAGGCGCTCGCAAACGCGCATGGCGCCTTCGGCGGGCGTCTGGGGAAGGATGACGGCGAACTCGTCCCCGCCGTACCGCGCCGCGATGTCGGAGACCCGCACGCTCTTGGAGATCGCGCTCCCCACCGCGCGCAGCACCTTGTCGCCCAGCACGTGGCCGAACTGATCGTTGATGGGCTTGAAGGCGTCGAGGTCGATCATGGCCAAGGCCAGCGGCTCGCCGTGCCGATCCGAGCGCTGCATCTCCTGGAGCATGCGGTCCATCAGGTAGCGCCGGTTGTGCAGGCCGGTGAGCGGATCGCTCACCACCATCTGCTCCAAGGTGGTGTGCAGCTTGCGGATGCGATCGTGCGCCTGCTTCGTGCGCAGGAGCGCCTTCGCCCGCGCCAGGAACTCCGCCGGATCGCAGGGACGGGGGATGTAGTCGTCGGCGCCCAACTGCAGCCCGCGCACGCGTTCCGCGGTCTCGCCGCGGTGCGAGGCCACCAGCACCGGCACGAAGTCGAGCTCACCTGACTTGAACCGGGGCAGGAGATCGAGACCGTCCATGTCCGGCAATGTGCGTCCGAGCACCACCAGATCCGGCCGATCGGTGGCGAGAAAATCCAGCGCCTCCGCGCCGCTGCACGCCTCGACGACGGACATGCCCGCCTCGGTAAAGAGCGCGCGCTGAAAGGCGCGCTCAGCCTGCTCGGCCTGCACTACGAGGACGCGAGTCGGTTCCGACATGAGAGCCCCCCGGCAAGCGGACGACTCCAGTTGTAGCAGAGGCGGGGTGGCGCCAGGTATCCCACCTCCAGCGATGTCTCACCTGGGCGCACCCTCGCAGGAGCTATCCCACCACGATCTTTCGCACGCCGCGGGCGGTCAGCAGCCCGGGCACGCGCTTGCGCTGGTCGCCTTGCAGCACGAGGGTTCGGTTCTCGACCGCGCCACCGCAGCCCAGCGCGTCCTTGAGGTCCTTGAGCCAGGCATCGAGCTGCCGGGCGGGAAGATCCAGCTGCTCGATCACGGTGACCTCCTTGCCGCCGCGTCCCTTGCGTTCCATCCGCACCACGGCGCGTGCCGGTCCCTTCGGCGGCGCAGGCGCGCGAGGCGCCGGTCCGGGCGGCAGGTCGGCCAGCTTCTCGCGCAGCGCGCCGAACGGATTGTGGAACGGCTTCTTCTCGTCGTCGCTCATGGCCGCGCACTCACGGACTTTCGCTCCCAGACGGCGCCGAAAAACCCGTCGGTGCCGTCCAGGTGGGGAAGCGTCCGGAAAGTCGTGGCGCGGCCGAAGTCCGGATGTGCGTGCTCGAAAGCGTCGGCCACTTCATCGTTCTCGGCGCGGTTGACCGTGCAGGTCGCGTAGACCAGGCGTTTGCGGGCGAGCGGGGCGGCCAGCTCCAGCAGCTGGCGTTGCAGGCGCGGAAGCGACGCGAGCGTGTCCGGGTCGATGCGCCAGCGCGCATCGGGGCCGCGGCGCAAGATGCCGAGCTCGGAGCAGGGCGCATCCACCAGGACGCGGTCGGCTGCCCGAGGGCGATCGAGGATCTCGATCTGGCTCGCGGCCCGAGCGCGGGCAGCGCGCGTGCGCAGCCGCTCGAGGCGTTCCCGGTCCACGTCGTACGCCAGCACGCGCGCTCCCTGCGCTGCGAGCAGGAGGGACTTTCCGCCCGCCCCGGCGCAGAGGTCGAGGACGGTCTCGCCGGGTTGCGCGCCGACGAGCAGGCCCAGGAGCTGGCTGCCTTCGTCCTGCGGCTCGAACAGCCCTTCGCGCCAGGCCTGCGTGCCGAACAGATTGGGTCGGGGAGTCGTGACCCGCAGGGCGTCGGGGGCCCGGGAGGTCATCGCGGTGGCGATTCCTTCATCTGCGAGCCGCAAGGCAAGCGCGTCGCGCGTGCAGAGGAGGCGGTTCGCGCGCAGGCAGACGGGACCAGGGACCGCGACGGCGGCGCAGAAATCAGCCGCGCCGTCGCCCAGCTCCGCGAGAAGGTGCGCCTCCAGCCAGTCCGGCAACGACCAGCGGTCAGCCAGGCGCAGCGGTGGCGCCTGCTTCGGCGGGGCCGTGGCGAGGCCGGTCAGCGAGACCGCGCGGTGTTCAGGGACGCTGGCGAGGTCGCGCAGGAGCGAAGCGAGCAGCGTCGCTGGATCCGGGGCACTGGCCGTTCCCGTCTCCCACGCGAGCCGGCGCCGCCAGAGCGCAACGCCGAAGATGGCCTCCACCGCCGCCCTGCGCTGGTCCGGCGTCAGGTCGCGGTTGGCCCGCAGCGCGCGGTCGACTTCCCGCTCGACCGGAGAGCCCTCCAGCGCCCTCGCGATCGCGGGCAGCGCGACGTCCGCGCGCAGCGCATCCCACGGCACTTCCTGGAGCCGCTCCACCGCGCCAGTATGTCGCATGCGCGACAGCCTGGCTGACCGTTCCTGCATGGCCGGGGCGCAATCCCCACCTTGCGGCGATGGACGACCCTCGCCAATTGCTCGAGGAGGGCAAGTTCGAAGAGCTGGCCCACGACGACCATCCGCTCTGGCGGGGCCTGGCGCTCCTGGAGCTGAAGCGCTGGGCCGACGCCGCCCGTACGTTCGAGGAGGCGCCGGAAGCAGGGCAGAGCGGGACCATGCTCGAGCTCGGCGGGGCGGCGCGGTGGCTGGCGGGCGAGCGGGAGGCCGGGGTCGAGCGCTGGATCTCCGCGCTCGAGGCCGGGTATGAGGGCCCGGCCAGCCGGCTCAAGCCGCCGGCGCTGCTGATCTACGCGGGAACGAGGCTAGGTGACGAAAGGTATGTGCTGCGCGGCACCCGGCTGCTCACCAAGAGCTGGAAGCCGAAGATCCAGCGCATCTGGCCAGGGCCGGTCGCCGGGTTCCTGCTGGGCCACATCGATCCGAAGACGTTTCTCGAGGAGGGATACTCGGACCCGGAGCTCGAGGCGCGACGTCTGACCTCCGCTCACTTCTGGGCCGCGCTGAGGGATCCGCAGAAGGCCCGCGAGCATTACCAGGCGGCGGTGGCGAACGAGGGCGGGGGATTGCTGGAAGTGGAGCACCACCTCGCGCACGGCGAATTGGCGCGCTGAGATTCTCGCCCGACGCTGCCCGGCAGGTTATAGTGAATTTGAAGTCGCTCCGGACCGCTCCAGGCACGACGAAGCGCCTTGCCGCACGGATGCA
>Ga0137403_10008500_pt1 | contig 11497 bp, 5 predicted proteins | sample CZOMad2_1_16fung_FD_122057 | JGI IMG/M metagenome (GOLD analysis project Ga0137403, IMG submission 122057) | Vadose zone soil fungal communities from Angelo Coast Range Reserve, California, USA - CZOMad2_1_16fungal (Hybrid Assembly) | ecosystem: Environmental > Terrestrial > Soil > Vadose zone...
AAGACCAGCTTGTAACGGCGCATCACCTCGTTTGGAGTGGTATCCTTGGGAAGATCGAATCGATCCTTGATCACCTTAAAAACGACGTCGTAGCTGGGCAAAGTGAAGACGAGCATGACCATTCCGGGCGTGCCTTCGGCCGTTTTGAAACGGTCGGCCGAGGCGTTGAGCTGCGCGACGAAATCGCGATAAAACTCCGTTTTGGCATGTCGGTTAAAACCGATTTCGTTGTAGAGATCGGCTAAACGTTTGCGCGGCATCAGCTGCCGCAAGGAATGCACCAGGGCGTGCGGACAATCGGCGTTTACTCGGAAATACGCACGCGTGTATGAGAAAAGAATCGACAGATCCGCTTCGCCGAAGAGCACGGCATCGAGCGTGATGCCGCGTTCACTTTCATGGCGCAGACAAAAGGCCACAGGTAACCCGACGCCATCGCCACCATCGCGAATCGCGCGACCGACAAGGTAGGCGCCGCCGCCCCGATAAAAAGCGCGGTTAATCATTTCGAGGCGCAGCTTGGAAACTCTCTGGCCAGCATCAGGAAATTTTGCCTCGACTCGCTCCGCCGCCAGGCGCACCGAGACACCCAGCTCGTTCCAGCATTCGGCTGCGAATCCGCCCGCTTCGGGGTCGGTTAGCGCCGCCGAGATCAATTCCGGAAGGGCTGCTCCGGAATAAATTCGACGAACGTCGAGAGGAGAACTCGTCGGGGGCGCGTCGAAATCGGAATCGACAAATTCGATTGCTTGATCCACACCTTCGGTTGCAAAAACGCGCCGGGTGAGTGAGTTGAAAAAACTTTCACCAATCTCCCAGGCTCGAGATTGCGCGACGAAAGAGGAATAAACGGCTTTGATCGCGGTCCAGACGTTGCGTTCGCGCAAGCGCGGGCCCATCAGATCCGTTATCTGTGTCGTTAGGTTCGCCAGCACGTTGCCATAAAGATGAAGCCTCTCGGCCGAATCCGCGTAGCTTCCCTTTAGATCATGAGCCAGAAAACGCTCTCGCGCGCGGCGAGTAATTTTATCAAAACGCCCTTGGTAATTGGCGAAGGCGTGCTGTACGGCCTCTGCGCAAAGCGCGGCCAGGCGGCTGTCGGTCAGCGTGGCGAGTGGCGATAAATCCGTGCTGCTCCTCATCTCAGAAATCTTCGCCGTGATACTCCGGACGGCCGAATCCTCTGTAATAACACCGAGTAGCCATCAGACAAACCAGGTAGCCATTGTCGGAGGCTTGGGTTCGGCGCCTAAACCCTTCCCTCTCGTGCGATTGATGATTGACCACTTGCCGGCTTATCGATATATCGAATAGCTGCAGCGGAGCCTCTGACCCCGCACCAGACAGAAATTCGAGGCGGCCCATAAGGAGTAGACATGGCAAACGGACAACGCCTAAGAATCTTCCTCTCACATGCTTCTGAGGATACTGACATAGCCCAGAAAGTGGCTCTCGCCCTCCTGCAGGAGGGACACGAGATCTTTTTTGACCGAAATAGCTTATCCCCTGGGGTGGGCTTTATCCGTGCGATCCGAGACGAGCTTTTCGAAGCGGACCTGTTCATCTTCTTGATTAGCCCCGCTGCGCTTGCCGAGGGCCGATACACGCGGACAGAGCTCAAACTTGCGCAAGAGAAATGGCCAGACCCCTCGGGTCGAATTCTCCCAGTCATCGCTTCAAAGACTGATTGGGAAACGATTCCTCCGTACCTGACAGCAGTTACAGTACTCAAGCCGGAAGGAAATCTTGCCGCGGAAGTTGTGGATAGCATTAAGCATCTCATCGATGACGGTCAGCCGACGACCGGTGAAAATCGCCCGGGGCGTTCTCCGGGAGTTCTTCGCGAAGGGTGCCGCGATTCACGAGTGGAATCAGTAAGAACCCAGCTGATTCAGCTAGGTCATGAGGAGATATCCCTCCGAAGCAGGGTCTTTCCAATCCTGCGTGGGTTGTTTGTGAGCCGGAATACCTTTGAAGAGAAGGTTGCGGAATGCCAAGACGAAGTATGGACGAGAAGACTCATCGCTGCGGTTGAGACAAGGCGGCTTATGGAGGCGTATCGACCAATCATGATCAGCTTGGCGAAAGCCGGAGACGAAGGATTGGTGCAGTCTTATGATCAGCTAAAACTCCACCGCTACCTGCAAGAACTGACTGGACTTTTCTCTCCCCGTCCTGAGGTCAGCGAGATTGCAGAGAGGTTAAGAGATGGAGATCTAGAGGCCCTGGAGAAGGAATTGCGGAAAGCGGAGATTCATCCGAAGGAAAGAATCGATCCCAACACTGTTAAGAATTGTGACGAGCGCCAAAGTGTGATGAGAGAGATCTGGGAGAAATGGCCAATTTTTTAGCGGCAATTCTATTAGCAGTCGTTTCTATTTGGCCGGAGAGTGCGTTGGCTGGATCCTTGAACATTCAGCAAGGAATGAGGGCGTCTGGTCAACTAACAAATTGCTAAAACTGCTCTTCCTCGGTGGAGCCGCGCAGAGCGGCGGTCGAGCTTTCGCCGCCCGCGATCACTTGCGCCACATCGTCGAAGTAGCCGGTGCCCACTTCGTGCTGATGCTTGGTCGCACTGTAACCATGCTTTTCGGCCGCGAACTCCGCCTCTTGTAGTTCCGCATAGGCTTCCATTCCTCGATCGCGATAGCCTCGCGCCAGTTGAAACATGCTGTGATTGACCGCGTGGAAACCGGCCAGGGTAACGAATTGGAATTTGTAGCCCATCGCCCCGAGTTCACGTTGAAACTTTGCGATAATTCCGCTATCGAGATGCAAGATTATCACTTCTTGTATTGGAGCAAGAAAGAATCAAGATCTATAACATGCGCCATTTCCGGAAGAACGTGAAGATTGAGGAGGGTCAAGAGCATTCGACGAATGCAGCGGTTTAGTTCAACGCGCGTTTATCCGCAATGGGTCCAGATCCCTCGGCAGCATAAGTTTTGGGGTACGAGAGGCAGATGACTCGAAGACTCGATTACCGCGACAGCGTGCTTAAGGCGTACCCCGAGGTCTACTCCCCGGCGGCGCTTGAGGCTTTGGAGGTTCTGGCGCCGCTCAACCGTGACCAGCACGAGCTGATGGCAAGGCGCATCGCGCGGCGACTGACGCGGGAGCGCGGCCGGCAGCGCATTTCCTTCCTCGATCCCCAGGCGCTGATTCCGCGCACGGGCATCCGCGTTCGGGACGCCCGCGACGGAAACTTCGACGGGAGCGAGATCCCGCCCGATCTGATGCGCCAGTGGATCCAAGGCACCGGGCCGGCCGCTCGGCCACGGGCGAGCACCGAGAGCGGCCTGCGCAACATCGCTTACGCTCTGCTCTCGGGCGCTGACGGCTGGATGTTTGATGGCGAGGACGCCCTCGGGCAGGTCGATACCATGTCGCTCGACAACCAGCGCAACCTCCAGCTCGCGATCGCCAAAGACCCACGCTTCCTGCGCGTCGCCGAAGAAGTTAGCGGCGAGATGAACCGGTGGGCGCAAGGCTTTTTCGGGCGACCCATCGTCGCCGACTGGCGCCAACAGCTCGACTTCACCACCAAGATCTTCCGCGCGCGCGGTCTGCACCTCGACGACCGCCACGTGCGCGAGAAGGACGGCACCGGTTTCTCGGCTTCGATCGTCGATCTCGCGCTCTACGTGGTCAACAACCACCAGCGCCTACGCGACTCGGGGGCATCGATCGTCCTCTACTTGCCGAAGATCCAGACCGCCGAGGAGGCAGCGCTGTGGAACGACCTGCTCGCGGCGCTCGAGCAGCACCTCGGGCTACCGATAGGCACGATCAAGGCCTACGTCCTCGTCGAGCACATCGAGGCGTCCTTTCAGTTGATGGAGATCCGCGCCGTCCTCGGCCGCCACTTCGTCGGCTTCAACACTGGGCGGTGGGACTACATCAACAGTGTCGCCGACGCGATGGTGTGGGACCGGGGCTTCGTCAACCCCAATATCGACGCCATCGGCATGACCTACGGCTACATGCGCAATTACGAGGACCGCGTGCGCCGGGCCGTGAACACCCCCGATCGGAACGGCCGCCGCGCTCTGTGGCAGGGCGGTATGGAGCCCAACATTCCGGTCGGCTCCGCGGCGGGCGTCGCCGCAGGCATGCGCAGGGCGAAGGCAGGGGGCGAGCGCGAGCAACTCGCGGGGGCGAGCGGCAAGTGGGTGGCGCACTGGAAGATGGTGCACATCGTGCGGCCGGTATGGGAGGAGGCCGGCGCGGACAACCAGCTCGAACGCAAGTTCCCGCCACTCACCTACACGCAGGAGGACGCCGACGGGCTGGTGCTGCTCGAACCGGCGCCGCGCACCGTCCGGGGCGCCCGCGACTTGCTGAGCGTCGCCCTGCAGTACGGCAACGCCTTCGAGCAGGGTTTCCAAGCCGCGGCGCTCAAGCCGGCGGACTTCTTCGGCAACGACGATGTGCTCTATTTAATGGAGGACATGGCGACCGGCGAGATTCGGGTCAGCATCCTCTGGGAATGGCTGCACAAGGGCGCGCAACTAAACGAGGACGACCCGAAGACCGGCGCCAGGGCCGGCGATACGTTCGATTTGGCGCTTTTTGTCCGCCTACTCGATGAAGAATACGAGAAGCTGCTCGCCGCCCGCGACCGCGACGTCCACGACGATTCAAAGACGACCACGCTGCCCATCGCACGCGAGATCGTCGCTACCTACGTGACCAATCGCACCAAGCTGCCCTGGTACATCGATCTCCTGAATCTGAACCTGAACAATCACGATCTCGCCAATGCCAGATCCCGCATCCGGTCCTACATCGAGGCCTTCGAGCGAGACGGAACGCGGATCACCGAGAATCTCGATTTTGTTGTCTGAACCAAGGAGTGCCCTTACGAGATCGTTCGAACAGGAAATCAACGAGACCCAAGAGTGGTTCGACAGCCCCCGATTCGCGGGGATCGTTCGCCCGTATACCGCGCGTCAGGTGGTCGAGCAGCGCGGCACCATCCGCCACGACTACACGATAGCGCGTCAGGCGGCCGCAGCGTTTTACGATCGCTTGTGCGAACTTTTCGCGGAGCGCAAGAGCATCACCACTTTTGGCCCGTACTCGCCGGGGCAGGCGGTGGCGATGAAGCGGATGGGGATCGAGGCGATCTACGTCGGCGGCTGGGCGACCTCCGCCAAGGGCGGAACGAGCGAGGACCCGGGGCCCGATCTCGCCAGCTATCCGCTCAGCCAGGTGCCCGACGAAGCAGCGACGCTCGTGCGCGCCTTGCTCTCGGCGGATCGCAACCAGCAGTATCTGCGTTCGCGGATGACTGAGGCGCAGCGCGCCGCGACGAAGGCCCGGGATTTTCGGCCGTTCATCATCGCCGACGCCGACACCGGCCACGGCGGCGATCCACACGTGCGCAATCTGATCCGCCGCTTCGTGGAAGCCGGCGTTCCGGGCTACCACATCGAAGACCAGCGTCCGGGCACCAAGAAGTGCGGCCATCAGGGCGGCAAAGTGCTTGTGGCGCAGGACGAGCAGAACAAGCGACTGAACGCGGCCCGCTTCCAGCTCGACGTCATGGGCGTTCCCGGCCTCATCGTCGCCCGCACCGACGCCGAAGCCGCCAACCTGATCGAAGGTCGCGGCGACGAACGCGATCAACCCTTCCTGGTTGGGGCGACGAACCCCAACGTGCCAGCCTACAAGCCGTGCTTCCTGGCGCTGATCCAGCATTTTCACGAGCTGGGAGTCGCCGAACTCACCGGCCATCTCCTGTACGCCATACCGGCCGGAGAGCACACCGTCGCCCGGGAATGGCTGGAGCGCCGGGGAATTCTGGCGCAGGCCGCCGACGCCGTGGCGTCGTTGCGGGAGGGGAAAGAGACCTCGATTGACGCGATGTTCGACCGGATCACCGCCAGCTTCCTCAACGCCTGGGAGGACGACGCCGAACTGAACACCTTCGGGGAGGCGGTTGCCGAAGTGATCGAATTCCGGTCGAGCGAAGGTGAACCGGTCGAGACAAGCGTCGACGACTGGCGGCGCTTCGCCGCGCGCGCCTCGCTCTACGCCGCCCGCGAGAAGGCGCACGAACTCGGCGTCGACGTGGACTGGGACTGCGAGGCGGCTAGGACGCCCGAAGGGTACTACCAGGTGCGCGGCGGTATTCCGTACGCCATCGCCAAGTCGCTTGCGGCGGCGCCCTTCGCCGACCTGCTCTGGATGGAGACCAAGACCGCCAACCTCGATGACGCGCGCGAGTTCGCCGAGGCGATTCACTCGGAGTTTCCAGACAAGATGCTCGCCTACAACCTCTCGCCGTCGTTCAATTGGGACACCACCGGCATGAGCGACGAGGAAATGCGAAGCTTTCCCGAGGAACTCGGCAAGCTGGGCTTCGTCTTCAACTTCATCACCTACGGCGGTCACCAGATCGACGGCCTCGCCGCCGAGGAGTTCACCTTGGCCCTCAAGCAGGACGGCATGCTCGCCCTCGCCCGCCTGCAACGAAAACTCCGCATGGTCGATTCTCCCTACGGGACGCCCCAGACCCTTGTCGGCGGACCACGCGCGGACGCCGCATTGGCCGCTACGTCGGGACGCACCGCGACGACCATGGCAATGGGCAAGGGCTCGACCCAGCATCAGCACCTGATACAGACCGAGGTCCCCAAGAAGCTCCTTGAAGAGTGGCTGGCGATATGGACGCAGCACTATAAGCTCCCCGCCAGGCTCCGCGTCCAGATGCGGCCCCACCGCGCCGGCTCGGAGTTACTCGAACTCGGAGTCTACGACGAGGGGGAGGAGAAGCTCGCCAACGTCATCTTCGCCCCCATCCACGACCGGCGTGGCCGCAGCATCCTCTCGGTGCGCGACCAGAATACCTTTGCGGACTCACTGCGCAAGAAGCGCCTAATGACCCTCGTCCACCTCTTCCTGGTGCACCGCTTCAAAGCCGCCTCGGTGCACTACGTCACCCCCAACGAGGACAACCAGTACCAGGTCGCAAAGATGAGGTCTCACGGCATCTTCAGCGAGGTCAACACCGAGGTCGGCCAAATCATCGTCGCCGACGTCAACCACCAGCGGATCTCCGAGTTTTTGGCGCCGGATCAGGAGGCGTTGCGGAGGCTGATTCGCAAGGAGAGATAGCGGTTTCGGCGCTCGGCGATCAATCGAGGTCGCCGGAACTGACGGAGGCGGCCATTGGACGCGGGTTTTCTCAGACGCGATGGAGCAACTTGTCCGGCGCTGCCTGTGACTTTCCGACGGGACCGCCGGAAGGTTAGCAACCCGCTAGAACTCGAAACCTTTGACGAGGAATCTTAGAGCCCGCTGATATAACACGATGCAAGAATTCTCCTTTCGCACGCAATTAGTATTGCCTCGAAAGCGCGACGAAATATTTCGGTTTTTTGCCGACGCGAGAAATTTGGAGGTGCTTACTCCACCCTGGCTAAGATTTTGCGTTCTCACGCCGCCACCAATAAAGATGCATCCTGGGACGCTCATCGATTACAAATTGCGCGTGCAGGGCCTTCCCTTGAAATGGCGCTCGGAAATTGCGGCATGGGAACCTCCAACGTGCTTCGTTGACGAGCAACGTCGCGGACCTTATCGCACATGGATTCACGAACATCGCTTTGAAGAGAGCGGCAAGGGCACACTCTGCACGGATTTCGTGCGCTACTCCGTGTTCGGTGGCGCGGTGATCAACTGGCTTTTTGTACGCCGCGATGTTGAGAAAATCTTTGCATTTCGAACCGGACAATTGCGGAAGCTCTTTCGCGCGCCGGCGAAGTGAAACGACGATGGGCGCCGTACGAGTAGAGGTCGATGATCTGATGCAGCAGAGCTACGTGTATCTGCTAACTGATTCCATCGGTCGAACGGCTCCAAGTCTCAGCGGGCTGGCGACGAAATTGAAAGCCTGCGCGGCATCGGCCCAAATTGGAAGAGCGGTTCGCAACGGCTCTGGTTTGCAACAAAAAGAAGGTGCAATCGGTTGCAAACTTATTTAGCTCGGGGCAGTGGCCTCGACTCCATACCCCCGGTTCGAAAAAACTAGCTCTCCTTTATCCCCATACGGGTTTTTGGAAACCTAGTTGGTTCCGAACGAAAAAATTCACCCTTGCCTGCTGGCACACTTGTACGGTAATCCTGCCACACCTAGCGGCGAGAGCGCCCGTTGATTTTCAACGCTTTATCGATTGTGGGAAGTAATCCCACCCCTTCTGCCAGTTCACCAGATTCTTCTGATGCAGCCCGCGCGCGTTTCCACGAGGTCATTTTGTCAAAATGATTTTGTCATGTTGAGCGCAGCGAAACATCTCTGGTTATGTCAGTGTCAGCCCTCGAGCAATAGTCAGAGATCCTTCGTGAAGCCTGTCCTGAGCGAAGCCGAAGGGCTCAGGATGACAGAATCGTTGCGTTTAGACAAAATCAGCGCTTAACGGCGTCTCTATTATGACCGTCCGAATGCCGGCAACGGGATGAAATCAGAGTTGCATCCCGTTTGTTCAACGGCAGCTTGCTCACTTCATTCTTTTCCTATGAACATACTTTCTCGAGCTTTCGCTCTTTGCTGTTTGATCGCGGCCAGTCTCGTTTCAATCACGGCCGTCTCCGCGCAAGACTTGCCCGATACTACGCGCTTGCTTCGTTTCCCAACGACGAACGGAACACAAATCGTTTTCTGTTACGCTGGTGAGCTTTACACCGTCGGGAAAGACGGCGGCACGGCGCGCCGCCTGACAAGCGGACCTGGCTACACTTCATTCGCGCGCTTTTCGCCGGACGGAACGCAGATCGCGTTCACGTCACATTACGACGGCAACACGGAAATTTACGTAATGCCAGCCGAAGGCGGCACGCCGAAGCGCTTGACAACTTCGGCCACGCTCGGACGCGACGACGTTTCGGATCGCATGGGTCCGAACAACATCGTAATGGCTTGGGAAAACACGAAACCGCTCGTCGTCTTCCGTTCGCGCATGAAGTCGTTCAACGATTTCATCGGCTCACTGTTCGCGGTTGGCCTTGATGCCGAATTGCCGCAGCAAGTGCCCGTACCGCGCGGCGGATTTGTTTCCTTTTCACCGGACGACTCAAAGATGGCGTTCAACCGCGTGTTCCGGGAGTTCCGCACATGGAAACATTATCGCGGCGGCATGGCGGATGACATTTGGATTTACGATTTCAACACCGGCGCCACCGAAAACCTGACCAACAATCCAGCGCAGGACATCTGCCCGATGTGGGGACCGGATAGCAAAATCTATTTCATCTCCGATCGCGACAACCGAATGAACCTCTTCGTTGTTGATCTCGCAACGAAAGCAACAAAGCAACTCACGCATTTCACCGATTTCGACATCAAATTTCCATCCATCGGCAAAGACTCGATCGTATTCGAGCAAGCCGGATACATTTGGCGCTACGATCTTGCCACAGGTCAAGCCGCGCCGGTGCCGATCGCAATCAAGGAAGATTTCGACAGTGGCCACGGCGGGCTGGTCGACGCATCCAAGCACCTCGAATCCGTAAACCTCGCGCCGGATGGGGAACGCACCGTTGTAGTCGCGCGCGGCGATCTTTTCTCCGTGCCTGCAAAGAACGGTACGGCGCGCAATTTGAGCAAAACTTCAGGCGCGCACGAACGCGACGCGGTTTGGTCGCCGGACGGAAAGTGGATCGCCTACAACTCGGACGCGAGTGGCGAGAACGAATTGTATGTGCGTTCACAGGACGGTAAAGGCGAGCCACAGCAAATCACGAACGGCGCCGACACTTACTACTACGCGCCGAAATGGTCCCCCGACAGTAAGAAACTGCTCTGGAGCGATCGGTTGCAGCGATTGCGTTACGTTGATGTCACAACGAAAGCGGTCACGCCCGTCGACCAGGATAAATATGGCGAGATCGAAAGTTATAACTGGTCGCCCGACAGTCAGTGGATTGCATGGGCACGGCCAGAAGAGAACGGCATGCCGCGCGTCTATCTTTACTCGGCCGGGAACAAACAGCAGACCGCAGTGACAGACAGCTGGTACGGCTCGGGCGAAGTGGTCTTTAGCGACGACGGCAAATATTTGCTGCTCAGTTCCGCACGTGATTTCAAACCGACTTTTGGCGACGAGGAATTCGCAAACGTCTATCGCGACATGGAGCGCGTTTATCTCGTCACGCTGGCCAAGGAGACTGCAAATCCGCTCGCGCCGAAAAGCGACGAAGTCGGCAAGGCGGAAGAAAAGCGTAAAAAAGAAAAGGCAAAAGAAGCGGAAGAGAAAAAGCCGGAGGCGAGCCCAAGCGCGACAAAGCCAGAAGAAAAAGCAAAAAAGCCAGTCGTCGTGAAAGTGGACACCGACGGGATCCAGAACCGGATTGTCGGTCTGGAAATTACGCCGGGAAATTATCGCAACATTCGAATGCTGGAGGACAATCGCATCTTCTACCTGCGCCGCACCGCCGCTGATGAAGTGGGCGAAGAGGAAGAAGATCTATTCTCCAACAAAGACAAGAAATCGCACCTGTGCGTTTACAACGTCGACGATCGCAAGGAGACCGTGCTCGGCGACGCGAACAATTACCAGATCACGTTCGACGGCAAAAAGATGCTGGTAAAAATCAAAAAGGACTACGCCATTATCGACGTCCCGAAAGACAAGCTCGAAACCAAGGATCACGAGCACAAGATCGAAGGCCTCGACATGCAGTTAGATCGGCATGCCGAGTGGCGCCAAATCTATTTCGAATGCTGGCGGCACATGCGCGACTTCTTCTTCTCGCCCACCATGAACGGTGTCGATTGGAAAGCAATGCGCGACAAATACGCCGCGCTACTGCCGTTCGTGAATCATCGGAACGATCTCACTTACTTGTTAGGCGAGCTCGTTGGCGAATTGAATAATGGTCATACCTACGTCGGCGGCGGCGAACGCCCGGACACGCCGCGCATCAAGCTCGGCCTGCTCGGCGCGGAATTTTCCCGCGACCCGGCCACGCGCGCCTATCGCATCGAGCGCATTTTACCGGGAGAAAACTGGAACAAACATACGCGCTCGCCGCTGACGGATGTCGGCGTGGACGTGAAGCCCGGTGATTACATTCTTGCGATTAACAACACCCCGGTCTCGAGCTTGCCGAATCTTTACGACGCGCTCATCGGCACCGCCGGCAAACAAGTGATCTTGCGCGTGAATTCCAAACCAACAGATGCTGGCGCTCGCGACGTGACCGTTGTGCCCACCGACAACGAGGCTCCCCTTTACTATATCGATTGGGTGCAAAAGAACATCGATTACGTCACGAAGAAGACCGGCGGCGAAGTCGGCTATCTGCACATTCCTGACATGGGCCGGCCCGGTTTGGACGAGTTCACGAAGCTTTACTTTCCGCAAATCCGGAAGCACGCGCTCATTGTCGATGTTCGAGGTAACGGTGGCGGATTTGTCTCGCCGCTGGTGATCGAACGACTGCGGCGCGCGCTCGTAATGATCGGGATCGCGCGCAACGGCATGCCGCAAAC
>Ga0137403_10008502_pt1 | contig 11496 bp, 5 predicted proteins | sample CZOMad2_1_16fung_FD_122057 | JGI IMG/M metagenome (GOLD analysis project Ga0137403, IMG submission 122057) | Vadose zone soil fungal communities from Angelo Coast Range Reserve, California, USA - CZOMad2_1_16fungal (Hybrid Assembly) | ecosystem: Environmental > Terrestrial > Soil > Vadose zone...
AATATTGTCGAGTACGATATCGTATTGGGCGTGGTTGCCGCCTCCTCTAAAAACACTGAACCTGACGGTACCAGCTTCATCAACCGCATAAAAATATCCGCTATTCGTTACTCCATACAAGAATCCTGCGGCTGGGTCATATGCTATCCCGGTGGGACCACTGTGTGGAGGGGTTGCCCGTAGGATTATCGCCCCGTTGCTTGTCGAAATTTCATCTACCTTCTGACTGTTATAGCAACTAACCCACACGGTGCCGGCCCTACCCGGAGTCATATAGACGGGTTGGCTGTCCGTAATAATGGTTCTCACCTGGGCGCCCGATACCGGGTCGAGGACTGTAACTGTGTTTCCATTCACATTTGGGACATAAATACGATTATCCGTTGGACTGAATGTTAGAAAATACGGGCCGGAACCGACAGGGAAAGTGGCCGTGGACCCACCGATGACGTTAATCCTCGTCACAGTATTACTGGAATAATTCGCGACCCAAATATTGTTTCCGTCAAATGTCACTCCTCTAGGATTAGCGCCGACGGGAAAGGTACCGACGACCGCCCCTGTACCTGCATTTATCTTCATGACTGTATTGCTTCCATAGTTCGCCACCCAGACATTTGTGCCATCGAACGCAACACCTAAAGGATTGATCCCGGTATTAATCACTCTCATCGTCGAGCAATTGCTCGCCGACAGCTCGAAAACCTGATTGCCATGAAACATCGTGACCCAAACGGATTGGTGAACTGTGTCGAGTGCCAACCCTGCCGGCTGAACGGGGCCGAAACTAACTTGGCAGGGCACCGTAACCTGGGCATGGACTCTGGAAACCAAAAACATCGATAGCAAGGCAGCACACCACACCAACACGCACTTTTTAAACATTGGCACTCCTTTTGTCTTTGTCTGTCTTCGAAAGGCCTGCGACGGCATGCTTTTCCGCATGACGACTGAGCCTGATATGTGCCAGTAAATATGTTGGTAAGTGAAAATACTGTTATATCTATCCGTGGTTATTTAACCAAGCATGCCATTCCAGTTTTAATCTCACCCTCACAACCGTTGTCGGGACTGCCGCTGTAAAGAGTCTCGATGGAGCAGGATGCGTGAACATGGTTTCCCAGTCGACGTGGCCCAAATAGGCGACTTTGAATCCGGCTGACATGAATCCTTCGTGATCCGAATCGTTCTGGTTACCTTCGCTACCATGAATGAGTGAGACTTGGGTTCGCCGCCGTGGAACATCGCAAAAGCTAGTTAGGAGAATCTATCGATACGATATACTCCAAAAGATTACGATACTCTTTCAATTAAATGTTTAGAGAACGTCAGATACCATTCGTTCGGGAGGTAGCCGATGAATCGCTGGTACTTACTTGCTGCAGGTGCTTCACTTTTCGCAGTAGTTTGTTTTGCGCAAACTAACCCGGGTGACTCTCAGATATTGCAGGCTCTGTTAGCGGAGGTACGCCAACTGCGCCAGGATTTGAAAACGACCACCATAGCCACGCAAAGATCCCAGATCCTCGTGTATCGGTTGCAAGGGCAGGAAGCCGCTGTAGGGCGTGCGTCTCAACGCCTCGACCAAGCGCGGGAGATGCTCGCCAGAACTCAAGATGAGCGTAAGCATGTGGTAGCTGACATCAAGCAGGACGAAGATGCTGCAGGTAGCGCGGAGAATTCCGCAGCTCAAAAGAGCTCCATTGAGAACACACTTGCCGAATTCAGAATGAGACTCCAATCGCTGGAAAGTGAAGAGCAGCAACATCAGGCGCGAGAAATTGAAGCTGCTCAGGAATTGCGGGCGGAACAGGCCAGGCTCAGCGACCTCCGCGATCAACTGGACTTACTCGATAAGGCTCTCGAAAATGCTGGCCGCCGAACGGATAGCGGCAGCCGATAAATGCGCCTATTAGGGAGAAGAGTGTTAGTGAATTCGAAGGAGAGGAATGCTGGCGATAGCCAGCGTAGGCCGGTTCCCTTTCGTGACGGCCAGACAGAGGCAGGAATGGCGGTGCCAGTCTTTGAGTAGGACCACTTTTTTGAGCAGGAATGGCTAGGAGGCCTTTTCTTGCGCGTAGGCGACGAATTCTTCGTAGGGGCCCTTGAAGTCGTCGATTTTGCCTTGGTGGAAGTGCCAGATGCGGGTGGCTACTTCGTCGATTACGTCGTGATCGTGGGTCACAAGGAGAACTGTGCCGTCGTAGCGCTGGAGCGAGATGTTCAGGGCGTTGATGGATTCGAGGTCCAGGTGATTGGTGGGTTCGTCGAGGACCAGGAAATTTGGTTTTTGCAGCATCAGTTTGCAGAAGATCAGGCGGGCGGTTTCGCCTCCGGAGAGGGCGCGGGTGGGTTTTAGGGCGTCGTCGCCGCTGAAGAGCATTTGGCCCATTAAGCCGCGGAGTTCCTGCTGGTTGGCGCTGGGATCGAATTGCCAGAGCCAGTCGATGCTGGTGGTGTTGTCTTTGGTGAAGGAGTCGGTATGGTCCTGGGCGAAGTAGCCCACCGCGACTTCATGGCCCCAGACTACCTGGCCGCCGTTGATGGGGAATTGTTTATCGGAATCGTCGATGAAACCCGGGGCGTTGCGGATCAGGGATCTCAGCAGGGTGGTTTTGCCGGTGCCGTTGCGGCCCATGAGCGCGATTTTTTCGCCGCGGGTTACGCTGGCGGTGAAGCGCGGAATTACTTTTAGCGTGTCGTAGGATTTCTCCAAGCTTTTCACTTCCAGCGGGTGGCGGCCGGAATTGCGCTTCATGTCGAACTTTATGTACGGGCGTTGAATGTTGGAGCGGGCCAGTTCGCTGGTGGCCAGGCGCTCGACTTCTTTTTTGCGGCTGGTGGCTTGGGCGCTGCGCGTGCCGGCCGAGAAGCGGGCGATGAAGTCCTGCAGCTGGGCGATTTTCTTTTCGCGCTGGGCGTTTTCGGATTCGATGCGGGAGCGGACTTGCGTCTTGGCGACGACCATGTCGTCGTAGCCGCCTACGTACATGATGACGGTTTCGTAGTCGATGTCGGCGGTGTGGGTGCAGACGGAATTGAGGAAGTGGCGATCGTGGGAGATCACGATCAGGACGCCTTCGTAGTCGGTCAGATATTTTTGCAGCCAGTGGACGGAGTCGAGGTCGAGGTTGTTGGTGGGCTCGTCTAGTAGCAGTGCGGTCGGCGTGCCGAAGAGGGCTTGGGCGAGGAGGACGCGAACTTTTTGACCGCCTTGCAGCTCGCTCATTTTGCGTTCGTGGAGGTCGATTTCGATGCCGAGACCGTCGAGGAGCGCGCCAGCGTCGGATTCGGCTGTGTAGCCGCCCTCTTCACCTACTACGCCTTCGAGTTCACCGAGACGCATGCCATCGGCATCAGTTAGGTCCTCGTGAGGCTTGGCGTAGAGGATGTCGCGTTCTTGCAGGGCCTTCCAGAGCGCGGTGTTGCCCATGATTACCGTGTCGATTACGCGAAAGTCGTCGAAGGCGAATTGGTCCTGGCGCAGGATGCCTAGTTTCTTGGGGCGAGTTACGGAGCCCTTTGTCGGTTCGAGTTCGCCGGTGAGGATCTTCATCAGGGTGGACTTGCCGGCGCCGTTGGGGCCGGTTATGGCGTAGCGGCGTCCGGCCATAAAGGTGGTGGTGACATCCTCGAAGAGGACACGGGGTCCGAAACGCATGGAGATATTGTTAATGGACAGCATAACCCTCCAAGTATAGCAGCACTTGGTTGAGATTCGATGAAAGGATGAAGGCTATCCGAGCGGATACGGTGCTATCAAAAAGGATAGATTTTTGGTGACGCCGGATGGAGTGGGTTCTCCGACCGGGGGTAGGTCGGCGTTCATGAGGCGCGCAGAAATCAGGTGGTGATCTCATTCATTTGTAAAGAGTTCAATAAGGCACGCCTGAGCCTCGAACGTTGGGCTGGCGATGCGGCATTCGAGATGCTTGGCTGTTAGCGAACGTGGTCAAATCTCGAGTGGAGCGGTGCTACCGCGAGGGTTGTGGGTGCTCGCAGCCAGTAGTACTGCTAGGACGGCTTTGTCCTTGACAACGTTGGGACATAGGCAGGACAATTCCGGCGCAATTGTGCTTGGTCGGCGCAAGGCGCAAGTCCCCAGTACCCTCGAAGACGGCACGTGCACACTGTTAGGGTCCCGCAGAGTACCGCTAACTGGACATTTGAACTGCGCCTCAAGGAGGCAGCAATGATGGTATGGAAGATGAACGTGCGCTTGATCGCACTGCTTGGATTGGTCTGTTGTCTGGCGCTCGCGACGCAATCGGCGAAGGGGCAAACCTATACCAGCGATTCTGACATCACACACTTCAGTTCGGGCATCGTTAGTTATGCGACTTTCAGTCACTACCATGGCATTCAAGGTTGCGAAGGCTCGACGTTTATGCCTACCTCGTCGGAGCTGGCGACGACGGGTTGCCGTGTCTTCGACGGCACGCTCACGGGCAACGGATTGTCTGGCAACAATAATTGGATCGAGGCGAGCTTCTCGAGCCCAGTATCGACGATCGTGGTCTTTCCGAGCATCGACCACGTCGGATCGCCTTATGATGGGTATCAGTACACGATTGCAGGGAGCAACGATGGCGTCAATTGGACTGTGTTGTTTGATGCGGTCACGGTGAACGGAGAAGGCGAGCCTTTCACGCTGGGCACGCTCACGGGCGCGGCGCCCACCAGCGTTAACAACGTTTTGACGCCCCAGAGCGTGGGCCTACCCGCCGGTTGTTCAGGAACAAGCACGCCGTGTGCGATAGGCTATATAGCGACGTTCAACTTCTCGACGGCCTATCAGTACTACGCCTTCGGTGCAAGCTCGGTGGCTGTAAACCAGGGCAATGCAGATCAGGAGTTGAGCGCAGTCGGAGCGGGCCAGACAGTTACCGAGCCGGTTTCGAAATCGCAACCCACCAGCTTTGATTTTAGCAACGGGGGTAACGTTCTGGATCATATAGTGGATTTCTCTAACAAAAGTCTGGATTACCCGCCAGGGATCAACCAGAACGCGGTGCAAATCCAGAGCACGAATAATCCTGTAGACCCGGCGACGTGGCCGCAATATGTGGTGGGAGGCCCGTTTGCGCCGTCAACGCTTTTTCCCCTGGCGCAAGATAATCCGAACGGTGGGACTAACGGAGGGCTGTTCGTGGATTTATGCTTTGATCCCACACAGCCGGGTACCAGTTTTGCCACGCCTTCGGATGCGAATTGTCCAAAGGCCAGCGACGGTGCGCCACTCTTGGCAATCAGCGTGACTGCGGACCTGGTGTCGAAGCCCCCGATCACACCGGGAACCACCACAGTTCTGGCTCACTTCGAGCCGAATACCACGGGTCAGACGACGTGGTCACCGACCATGGGAACGGTGAATCCCGCTTGCACCGACACGACAGGAACGACCAGCAATACAGCTCCCCAGAAATGCGACGTGCTGGATATTGAGCAGTTGATTTCCGGCGACCAGACCACGTCCAGCGGAAGGTCACGCGCGAAAGGGACGTTCGCATTTGCTTACGGAGTACCGATGCTGCTGTCCACGGTAAGTGTGAATGGCACGCAGGTGAACACTCCGCCGCTTCAAACGCCGTCGCCCAGCCCGTTGTGGTTCAAGTCGCCTCTAGCTTTGCAGTTTGTAGTCAACCCGGCTTCGATGAATCCTGTTATGAATAACTTCGTGCCGGCGCCGGTTGCTGGCGAGAGCTTTGCAATTTTCCCGGTCGACAGCACCCCAGTGCCACTGACCCCCATCGTGGCACCATCTGGTTTTACTACACAAGTTCCTGTTCCAGTGACGTTTAGTCCGTCTATGGTGTCGCTGCAGGACGGGCACTACACGTTGCAATGGTCCGCGATTGACAACGTGGGTATTCCAGAGCAAAACCAGCAACGCATCCTACAGCCGAGCGCCGGCAATTGCCCGGGCACCTCATCGCCAGTCTTGGCGGGAGGGTTTTGCTACGAAACAAGTCTGTTCAGCGCGCCATTGAACATTGACTCAACGCCTCCGACGATTACGCCGGTGTTCACGCCCGCATCGAATGGGAATATCTTCGCGGTGAATTCCACCGTACATGTGAGTTTCGGGTGTGCGGACGCGCTCTCGGGCATCGCAACATGCCTGAGCACAGGCGTAAGCGGACTGACGGACGGCGGGCTCATCAGTACGGTCTCGTCGCAGGCGGGAACACACACTTTCACGATTACCGCGACGGACAAGGCGGGCAACACCACAACGCAATCGGTGCAGTACCAGGTTGTGGCGTCGTCGGAACTGTTGCTGCTAAATCTTGCCCGACCGACGGTGAAGCAAGGCAGCAATCTGACGTACAACATCGCTGTGCTCAACCTCGGGCCAGCGGTTGCGGACAACGTAGTGGTAACCGACACGCTGCCGGCGGGGACGATGTTCGTCAGCGCAGGTTACGGCGTGGTGAGCTGCAACCTGGGCGGATGCTCGGATATGAACGGGCCCGGATCGGCCTGCTCGTTGAGCGGCAACACGGTCACCTGCAATATTCCGACTGTGGGATTGCTATTCAAGAGCTTTACCGACGTGTTGGTTAAAGTGACTGTTAAAGTGACTACCGCCGCGGTGGGCTCGGTCTTGAGCGACACGGCGATGGTGAAGGCGGTCAACACGGACCCCATCTCCTTCGACAACACGGCGACGGCGCGTACGGAAGTGTGCTCCAGCACAGGCAGCTGCCCGAGACTGCACTAGAGCGATACGGCCCGGCTGGGCCAAATCGGAAATCGACCTCAAAATGCCGGCGGTGCGGCGACGCACTGTCCGGCATTTTGTTTTGGTCGGTGCCACTCCAAATGGAGTCGGCGATCAGGTCGGCTCGATGCACGGATAATTGGCACGAATAATCGGAAGGTCGCTCGCTGACGACGTCAGTTGGACTTCTGCTGGGCACCGTTCGAGGCATCGTCGTAGATGGATTTCAGGTCGGAGCGCTCCAGCAGGTGTTCGGCGCCAGGATCTTTCTTGATCTCATCGAGGATAGACAGCGTTTGTTGGTACTGACCCGCTGCCCCGCCGACATCGCCGGATTGGCGCAGCGAAATTCCCAATAGATAGTGGATTCTGGCGATCTCCATGCGCACACCCAGTTTTTCACTGCGCCCCAGGAGTTGTTCCAACTCCTGGCGTGCGCGAGCATCGGGTTTCGAAGCGACGGCGGCTTCGGCCAAGGCAACCGAACACAATACCGACAGATATCTGCGGCCCGTGGCGTCGGCTTCGGTAACCAGCTGGCGCAATGAGCCGGCGGCCGCCTGCGGCTGGCGCATGGCGACGTCCGCTCTGGCGATGCGAAGCTTGGAGATCAGCATGCGGTCCTGGTCTTTCACGCGTGACGCGGACTGCAGACCTTGCTGGTAGAGCGTCTTCGCCGCCTTCGAATCGCCGCGATAAAACTGCACGTCGCCCTGAGTATTCAGAATATCTGCCATCACGTTATCGTTTTTTAGTTCGCGGGCGACGGATTGCGCTTCCTCCAATGGTTTGACGGCCTCCGCACCGCGTCCTGCCATGGCCAGCGCTTCCGCATAGTCGTTGACGATCTGAGCCATATTCCTGGAACGATCTTTGGCGTCGCGAAACCCGGTTACCGCTTCTTGCAGAGAGTTTACGGCGGCACCGTAGCGGCCTTCGTAGAGAAAGACCATTCCGGTGCTGTGGGATTCGAGGGCCGCGCCAAGGGCATCGCCGTTCTTGCGGCGAAGTTCCAGTGCACGCAAATACGAATTCATCGCGTTATCGAACTGCGCGATCCTGGCGTAACCCTCCCCCAGATTGTGCAGAGTTTCGGCCACGTCAATGGCCACGCCGAGTTTTTCCCGCACCTGCAGCGCTTGCTGATAGTAGGTGAGAGCATCGTCGGTCTTATTTTGCGCCAGGTAAACATTGCCGATGTTGTTGAGACAAACTCCTTGGTTAGTTTGATCGCCGAGATCGCGCTGCATTTGCAGGGAATCTTTGTACAACTGTAATGCCTTGTCGTATTGCCCGCGTCCCTCCATCAGCACGCCCATGTCGATATAGGTGTCGGCAATGCTTTTTTTCGCGCCAATCTCGCGATCGAGTTCGAGGGCTTTGCCATAACTTGCCAGCGCAGCGTCCGACTTGCCCTGGGAGGCCTGGACGTTGGCGATTTCGCGCGTGCTGGCGGCGATGCCACCTTTGTTACCAAGACCGCGATTGATCTCGATGGACTGCTGAAAATTGCGAAGCGCTTCGTCGAATTTATTCAGATATTCGTAGGCCATTCCGATGCCATGGAGAACTTTGGCCTTTTCTTCCTGGTTGTCGACTTCCACGGTAAGGCTAAGGGCGTGGTTCAAGGGTTCCAGCGCAGCTTGCGGCTTGCCGGCCCTGACTTCCATTTCTCCCATCGCGAGCAGAGCATTCAGGTTCTTCGGGTCGCCATGCAATATTTTCGACAGTTGGCTGCGCGCGTTACTGAAGTCGCCTTTGTCCGAATACAGATTCGCGAGCGCAAATTCCACGTCGGTGTTGTCCGGAGCACTCTTGGCGAGGTTCTCGTAGGCTTCGATGGCCTTGCCATTGTCCTTCATGATGCGTTGATGGTTGGCCTGAATCAGGTAGCGTTCCGCTTGCGGAAGCTGCTGGCTGAGATCGATGGCCTTGCGGGAGGCTTGCTCGGCGTCGCCGTCGTAGCCGAGCGCGGAATCGATTTCGGCGAGGCGTGAATAGGCGATGGCGAATTGGGGGTCTTCCTTGATGGCGTCCTGAAAGGCTTTCTGGGCGTCGAGATTCTTGCCGTCGCGGCGCAATTGCAAACCCTGGTTATAGTCGCGAAGAGCGACAACCGATTGGGAACTGGGTTGGAAAGAGCTGGCTTTCAGCTCTTTGAGGACGTCGGGCGAGACCGCCAGATTGGAACGGATGAGCTCCGCGAGCTGATCCATGGTCTTAGGAAATTCTTTCTCGCTCGGCGCGTTGATGGTCAGGGGCACGCGCCGGTCGCGCTTGAGGTCTTGCAACGTGGCATCGATGCGAATCTGGCTGTCGAACTTGGCGTAACGACCCCAGATGAGAATGTCGGCGTTGGAAAGGTCCGCGACCCGGCGTATCATGTCTGGACCGAAGTCGGCATTTGCGGGAGCGCGCAGATCCTTCAAAATCTGGAAAAGGCGATCGGAAGGAACGGTGTGGAGGCGAGCCGATTGGCCAACGTCGGTGCTCAGAATATTGGCGAGGCTGTTGCCGATCCAGTCGATGGATGCATCATTCGAAATGTTGCGAAACGGCAAGATCGCCAGAGCGATGGGCTGCACGGGTCCCGCAGAGTTTGACGGCCGAAGGGTAAATTTTTCGCGAAACTCATAGCCGCCGACGGCGAGCACCACGACGGCTCCGCCAACCACGAGCCATTTTTGATACGACGGCGCGTACCGAATGCGGCGCGAAGTCGGCACGATGGTACTGTGAGCCGCTCCGCCTTTCCACGCTTCCAGATCGTTGATAACTTCGCGCGCGGACTGATAGCGCTCTTCGGTCTTGATCTCCAGACATTTCGAAACGATGTCGCTGATGGCTCCAGGCACGCCCATATTGAGCTGCGCGAGAGGAGTGGCGCGCTCCTGGGTGCGCTTGAACATCATGGCCATGGCGGTGTCGGCCTTGAACGGCGAGATGCCGGTGAGCATCTCGTAGAAGATGATGCCCAGCGCGAACAGATCCGAACGCGCGTCCACCTTTTCGCCTTTGGCTTGCTCGGGCGACATGTATTCCGGAGTGCCCATCAGCGCGCCGGTCTGGGTCATGCCCTGGTGTTCCAATGAGCGCGCGATGCCAAAATCCATGACGTAGACGCGCCCGTCTTTGTCGGACATCACGTTCTGAGGTTTCAAGTCGCGGTGAACTACTCCCGCGGTATGCGCGGCTTCGAGGGCTGCGGAGATTTGCAGCACGATGGGAACGGCTTCATCAGCAGTGAGTTTCGTTTTTTCGTGGATCAAACCCTTGAGGTCGCGTCCCTCAACGTACTCCATGGTGATGAACTTGATGCCCTGGGCCTGGCCGAGGTCGAAAATGCGAATGACGTTGCGATGGGTGACCTCGCGCGCGAGGATCAACTCCTGTTTGAAGCGGCGCAGGATTTCTGGATGGCTGGCGAGTTCGGGGCGGATGAGTTTGAGCGCCACCAGGCGCTCCAGTTCGGTATCGCGCGCCTTGTAAACCGCGCCCATGCCGCCTTGACCGAGGAGTTGGAGGATTTCGAAGCGCTCGGCGAGCAGCGTTCCGGGCTCGAGCTGCCCCTTAGCGGCGGCTTCGCTCGACGGGCGCGGCGTGACTGCGACAGACCACGCTTGCGTTCCGCCGATCCCCGCGGTACCCATGGCCGTGGGCGAAATGGTCATGTCCGCCAACGGAAACGGGGTGCTGCACTTAGTGCAGTGGTCCGCGGTAGGCGGATTGTCGGCTTGACAGAGAGGGCATTGCATCGGGCTGGCGATCTAGGTCACCAGAATAACCCAATTATGATTGGTCGCCGCATAAATACAAGCCACGATGGGGGATGTAGCTGACAAGTTAGTAAGTTTCTAGCACTGAATGCGAGGGTGGCCGCAGGGGATTGCCGGTGGATCCGCAATGGCGCTTATGTCCCATAGCAAGCGAGCGTAGAAAGCCTTGGTTTAGTCCAAGACAGAAACTGTGGGCTTCGTCGGCGTCATTTTTTGAACGCTGCGTCGAGCGCGGCTTGCGCGATGGCCTCGTCGATTTCAGACTTGGCGCCGCTGGCGGCGATGCCGCCAATCGTTTTGCCATCCACCTTAATGGGCAACCCGCCCTGATTCGGGAAGAAATCCGGAAAAGCGAGAGCCTCAACACTTCCCTTTTTCACGTAGTCCGCTCCGTCTTTGGAAGGACTGCCGTAGAAGGCGGCGTGCCGGGCTTTCTTCTGGACAAATTGAATGGTGTTGAGCGATGCGCCGTCGGCCTTTTCCAGAAAAAGCAAGTTGCCGCTATCGTCGACAACGCAAATGGTCACTTGCACATTTCGATTTTTGGCTTCCGCTTCGGCCGCAGCGACCATCGTCTTGATCGTCGCGAGGTCCAGATATTTCTTGGTTGGAAGATCAGTCGCAGGAATGGCAGAGAAGAAGCTCAATATGACAAAAACTAGTTTGAACATGGCAGGATGCTATCAATTGCTTAATCAATTTGCCATATAAAGCGCTGGGATGTCTTCGGCCGAACTAGAGTTCAGACCCGTTTTAATCGCTGTGGGTAATTCCCGTTTGCACTCGCAGGAAGCGAGGGAAGTGGGATCGTTTTGCGTTCGGGAACAGAACGGACAGCAACCCGCGGGAAACGCTCGCGGGTTCATTTCGAAATCTCGACTATTGGGAAAGTGGTGCGCCCGGAGGGATCAGACTAAGAACTCTCCTCGCCATCGAGACGCTTGTCGAATTTCGCCCGAATGCCAGAGATGAGCAGCCACGAACCCAACACCGGCA
>Ga0137403_10008504_pt1 | contig 11495 bp, 8 predicted proteins | sample CZOMad2_1_16fung_FD_122057 | JGI IMG/M metagenome (GOLD analysis project Ga0137403, IMG submission 122057) | Vadose zone soil fungal communities from Angelo Coast Range Reserve, California, USA - CZOMad2_1_16fungal (Hybrid Assembly) | ecosystem: Environmental > Terrestrial > Soil > Vadose zone...
CCTCTTCGCGCGTCCCCGCCACCACCACGCCCTTTCCGGCGGCGAGGCCGTCGGCCTTGATGACGATCGGAGCGCCGTGCTTGACGACATAGGCCTTGGCGTCCGCAGCGCGCTCGAAGCTCGCGTGGCGGGCGGTTGGGATGCCATGGCGCACCATGAACGACTTGGCGAAATCCTTCGACGACTCGAGTCGCGCCGCGGCGCGCGTGGGCCCGAAGATCCTGAGACCGGCCGAGGAAAACGCATCGACCACGCCGGCGGCGAGCGGCGCTTCGGGACCGACGACGGTCAGCTGAACATTTTCCTTCCTTGCAAAGGAAACCAGGTCTGGAAGCGCGCTCAAGGCGACGTTTTCCACTCCGGGCTCGAGAGCGGTGCCGGCGTTGCCCGGCGCGACGTAGACCTTCTGCACGCGCGGGCTCTGGGCGAGCTTCCATGCCATCGCATGCTCGCGCCCGCCGGAACCGATCACGAGCAGCTTCATTTCAGTGGCGGAAGTGCCGCACGCCGGTGAGCACCATGGCCACGCCGCGCTCGTCGGCGGCGGCGATCACCTCGTCGTCGCGCACGCTGCCGCCGGGCTGGATCACCGCGGCTGCGCCGGCCTCCGCCACCACGTCGAGGCCGTCGCGGAACGGGAAAAAGGCGTCCGAGGCGACTACCGAGCCGGCAAGCGAGAGCTTCGCCGCTTGTGCTTTCATCACCGCGAGGCGCGAGCTGTCGACGCGGCTCATCTGGCCGGCGCCGACGCCCAGCGTCATGCCGTCGCGGCAGAAGACGATGGCATTCGACTTCACGAATTTCGCGACGCGCCAGGCGAAAAGTAGGTCGCTCCACTGCGACTCTGAGGGCTTCGCCTTTGTAACAACCCGCATTTCATTCCGCTGCGCGATTTTTGAATCGCTGCTTTGCACGAGCAACCCTCCGCCGACACGCTTGTAGTCATGCGCCTGCACGTCGTGCGACAGCGGCACTTCAAGCACCCGCACATTCGCCTTCTTCACGAATACTTCCTGGGCTTCCGGCTCGACCCGCGGCGCGACGATCACTTCGGCGAACTGCCTGCTTGTCGCCTCGGCGGTGGCGCGATCGAGCGCGCGGTTGAACGCGAGGATGCCGCCGAAAGCCGACACCGGGTCGGTCTTGAATGCCTTCTCGTAGGCCGCGGCCAGGCTCGCGCCGGTGGCGACGCCGCAGGGATTGGCGTGCTTGACGATGACGCAGGCCGGCTCGGTGAAGCTCTTCACGCACTCCCAGGCGGCGTCGGCATCGGCGATGTTGTTGTAGGAGAGCTCCTTGCCCTGCAGCTGGCGGCAGGTCGCCAGGCTGCCGGCGACCGGGCGCTCGTCGCGGTAGAACGCCGCGCTCTGGTGCGGGTTCTCGCCATAGCGCAGGTCCTGCAGCCTGGCAAACTGCAGGCTGAGCACGTCGGGGTACTCGCGCCGCCGCCGGCCCGCATCGAGCGAGGTCAGATAGTTCGCGATGGCGCCGTCGTAGGCGGCGGTGTGCGCGAACACTTTTTTCGCCAGCGCGAAGCGCGTGGCGTCCGAAATCTCACCGCTCGCGCGCATCTCTTCCAGCACCCGTGCGTAATCGGCCGGGTCCACGACCACGCCGACTCCCGCATGGTTCTTCGCCGCCGCGCGCAGCAGCGCGGGGCCGCCGATGTCGATGTTCTCGATGGCTTCCTCGAAGCTGCAATCGGGATCCGCCACCGTCGCCTGGAAGGGATAAAGATTCACGACCAGGAGATCGATCGGTGGAATGCCCGCGCTGCGCAGCGCCGCGAGGTGCCCCGCATCGTCGCGCCGCGCGAGCAGCCCGGCATGGATTTTCGGGTGCAGCGTCTTGACGCGGCCGTCGAGCATCTCGGGGAACCCGGTGTAAGCCGAGACCTCGGTGACCGCGATGCCTTCCTTCTCCAGCAGCTTCGCCGTGCCGCCGGTGGACAGGATCTGCACGCCGAGCGCAGCGAGTGCGCGGGCGAACTCGACAATGCCGGACTTGTCGGAGACGCTGAGAAGCGCCCGGCTGACCTTCGTCACTACCCTTTGATCCGCAGCTGCTGCATCTTCTTGCGGAGCGTATTGCGGGTGACGCCCAGCATCTGGGAGGCGAGCGACAGGTTGCCTGCCGCCTTGCCGAGCACCGTTTCGATCATCGGCTTCTCGATGTTCTTCAGCACCATCTCGTAGATCGAGGTCGGCTTTTCGCCGTCCATGTCCTTGAAGTAGCGCTCGAGCGAGCGCTTGACGCAATCCGACAGCTCATTGCTCCGTTTCATGCGGCGAGTCTCTCGAAATAGTCGTTCACTGCTGCGCACTGCGCCGCCGCGGCATCGATCCTGTTCACCGCGCAGCGCAGTGCCTCCCCACCGGGCAGCTCGCGCACCGTCCAGCCGATGTGCTTGCGCGCCACCCGGGCCCCCTGCTCCGACCCGTAAAGCGTGTACAGCCCCTCGAGATGCTCGATCAGGATCGCGCCCATCTCCGTGGCGGGCGGCGGCGCCAGCCGCTCGCCCGTCTCGAGGTAATGCGAAATCTCCCGGAACAGCCACGGCCGTCCCTGCGCCGCGCGTCCCACCATGACGCCGTCGGCTCCCGTGAGCTCGAGCACGCGCTTTGCGTCCTCGGGCGTGCGGACGTCGCCGTTGGCGAGCACCGGGATGCGCAGCCAGGATTTCACCTCGGCAATGGTCTCGTACTCGGCACAGCCTTCGAACATGCAGGCGCGCGTGCGGCCGTGAATCGAAAGCAGCTGCACGCCGGCCGATTCGGCGATGCGCGCGATGCGCAAGGCATTGCGCCGCTCCGGCGCCGGGCCGGTGCGGATTTTCAGCGTGACGGGAACACCCGCCGCCGCGACCACCGCCTCCAGGATGCGCGCCACCCGCGGCTCGTCCTCGAGCAGCGCCGAGCCGGCCGCGACGTTGCACACCTTCTTCGCCGGGCACCCCATGTTGATGTCGATGATGTCGGCCCCGCGCTCGACGTTGTGGCGCGCCGCCTCGGCGAGCAGGACGGGATCCGAGCCGGCGATCTGCACCGAAATCGGGCCCGGCTCGCCGCAATGGTCCGCTCTGAGGCGGGTTTTGCGCGATTCGCGCAGCTCGGGTCGCGACGACAGCATCTCGGATACGGCGAGCGCCGCGCCGTAGCGCCGAGCGAGCCGCCTGAACGGGCGGTCGGTGATGCCCGCCATCGGAGCGACGAACAACGCGTTGCGCAGTTGATGCGCGCCGATTCTCATTGCGTGATTGACGTTCGAGGGAAGGGGATTCTAGCCCGTTTCCTTCCGAAAAAGAATCACGTTTTTCACGGTAGCGCCGATGGACCGTAGATCATCCGGCGCGCGAAAAAACGCCGCGCCGGCGGAAAGACGTCAAGCGCCGCGAGAGCCGCGCCGCGCGCGCCGCGCGCGAATCGATTCGAGCCGAGGAAGGCGCCCGCCAGAAAATCGGTGACCCGGATGGTGGCGGCCGCGTCGAGGCGCCGGCGCGCTGCGTAACGCTCGAGCGTCGCCGCGTCGCCCGGGTCGCTCGACCTGCGCCAGACCTGCGCCAGGTCCCAGGCATCGCGCAGGCCGAGGTTGAGCCCCTGCCCGGCGACCGGGTGCAGCGTTTGCGCCGCGTTGCCGATGAAAACCGCGCGGGGGGCGATGCGCGCGGCCCGCACGCGCAGCACGAGCGGCTGCACCGCGCGCGCTTCGACCTTGACGGGCCGGCCGGGACGGTGGCCTGCGGCAGCGCCCAGCTCGGCGAGAAATTCCGCGTCCGGGGCAGCCGCCAGCGCCCGGGCTTTCTCAGGCCGGCGGCTCCATACCATCGCATAGCGGCCGGCGAACGGCAGGAGCGCGAGCGGCCCTTCCGGCGTGAAGCGCTCGAACGCTGCGCTGTGCGCGGGCGGGTCGGTGTGCACGAGCGCCACGACCGCGTCCTGCGCGTAACGCTTCTCTTCTGCATCCGGCGCCGCGCCTTCCGCATGCACCACGCATTTCGCCGCCACCGCATCTTTGGTAATGAATTCTTCGACTTGGCTGCGCAAGCTTCCGGCCAGCGTTGAATAATCCACGACGTAGCCCAAGGCCGGAACGGCGGCATCGCCTGCTTCGAGGCGCGCATGGCCGAAGCCGCCGGCCTGGGAGACGTGGATCGTTTCGATCGGCGTCGCGGTTTGCCATGCGCCGACGCGCTCCAGGATCAGTCGGCTGGCGTACGACAGCGCGATCGGACGGAACGAAGCGGCAAGGGAAGTCCTGTCGAGAACCGCGACGCGCAGTCCCGTGCCGCGCAGCGCCAGGGCGAGCGTGCAGCCGACCGGCCCGGCGCCGTGGATGAGGACGTCAGTCTCTGGCGCGGGCATCGCGCATCAGCGCCTCGATGTCCTCGATGCGCTTCGGCGCTTCGGCGGTAATCACCTCGCAGCCGCCCTCGGTGACGAGGACGTCGTCCTCGATACGGATGCCGATGTTGTGCAGCGGCTTTGGCACATCGCCGGCGGCACGGACGTAGAGGCCGGGCTCGACCGTCAGCACCATGCCCGGCGCGAGGCTGCGCCACTTTCCCGAACGCTTGTAATCGCCGGCATCGTGCACGTCGAGGCCCAGCCAGTGCCCGGTGCGGTGCATATAGAAGCGCTTGTAGGCTTCCTTCTCGAGGACCTCGTCGAGCGTTCCGGAGAGAAGCTTCAGGTCGAGCATGCCCTGCGCGAGGACGCGAACCGCCGCGTCATGCGGCTCGTTCCAGGCGACGCCGGCGCGCACTTTGCCGATCGCCGCGAGCTGCGCCGCGAGCACCACCTCGTAGGCGTCGCGCTGCGCCGCGCTGAACCGGCCGTTCACCGGGAAGCTGCGCGTCACGTCCGAGGCGTAGCCGTCGAGCTCGCAGCCGGCGTCGATCAGCAGCAGGTCGCCGCCGCGCAGCGGCGCATTGTTGGAGACGTAGTGCAGCACGCAGGCATTCGGCCCCCCGGCGACGATCGGCCAGTACGCGGGGAACTGCGCGCCGCTGCGCCGGAACTCGTGCAGCAGCTCGGCTTCGATCTCGTACTCGTTGCGTCCCGGGCGCGTTGCCTGCATCGCGCGCCGGTGCGCGCCGGCGGCGATGCGCGCCGCGCGCCGCATCACCGAGAGCTCGTGCGCGTCCTTGACCAGGCGCATGTCGTCGATCAGCCCGCGCACGTCGTGCACGCGATCGGGGGCCGCGACGCCTGCGCGCGCGCGGGCGCGCACGGCGTTCAGCCAGTTCATCGCCCGCGCATCCCAGTGCGCGTCGGCGCCGAGGGGGTAGAACAGCGCCGGCGAGTCTTCCAGCAGCGCCGCGAGCGCCTCGTCGAGTTTGCCGATCGGGTGCGCCTCGTCGAAGCCGAAGCGCTCGCGCGCGGCCTCGGGCCCGTAGCGGTAGCCGTCCCAGATCTCGCGTTCCTCGTCGCGGCTGCGGCAGAACAGCAGCGACTTCGGCGTGCTTCCGGCGACGATCACCAGCGCCGCGTCGGGCTCGGGGAAGCCGCTCAGGTAATAGAAGTGGCTGTCGAAGCGGTAGGGGAAATGCGTGTCGCGGTTGCGCACGCGCTCCGGCGCAGTGGGAATGACGGCGACCCCCGCCGCCATGGCTTCGGCCAGCCGCCGCCGGCGCTCGGAGTACATCGATATCGAATCAGTCGGTTTCATTTCGCGATGCCAGGCGCGCTCTGAGTTCGGCAAGCCGCTCGGCCGAGCCGACGTCCTGCCACAGGCCGGCGTAGAGCTCGCCGCTCAACAGCCCGCGCTCCGCCGCCGCGCGCAGGAGCGGCGCGAGCGGCGCTCTTTCGCCGGGCTTCACCTGCGCGAACAGCGCCGGCGACATGACCGCCACGCCTGCATAAGTGTAGCGCGGCCCGGCGCCGTTGCCGACGCGGCCGTGATCGAGCGTGAAGTCGCCCGCCGGGCGATGCGGCGGCTTGGGCACCAGCACCAGGTGGCCGAGCCGATCGGCGAGGGAATGCCTCAGCAGTTTTTCGAAGTCCATTTCGCAATAGACATCGGAATTGACCAGCAGGAACGGCTCATCGCCGAGCAGCGCGCGAGCCTGGGCGAGGCCGCCCGCGGTCTCGAGCGGCTGCGGCTCGCGCGAGTAGGCGATGCGCAGGCCGTAGCGCGCGCCATCGCCGACGCGCTCCACGATGCGCTCGGCGAGGTGCGACACGTTGATCACGGCTTCGCGGCAGCCGCCCCTCGCCAGCCGCTCGAGGTGCCAGGCGATGAGCGGCTTGCCGCCCGCCTCGACCAGCGCCTTGGGAACGGCGTCGGTCAGGGGGCGCAGCCTCTCGCCGCGCCCCGCCGCGAGGATCATGGCCTTCATTCGAGCTCGTCGAGCAGCCTGGCGAGCGGGGCGAGCGCGGCGTAGCGCCCGGACACTGCGCGCGCATAGCCGATGAAGCGCGGCGTATCCGCGAGATATTTCGGCTTGCCGTCGCGATAGTTGATGCGCGCGAAGATGCCGAGGACCTTGAGATGGCGCTGCAATCCCATCCACTCGAACGCGCGCCAGAACTCCGCGAAGTCGGGTTCCACCGGCAGCCCGGCGCGCTTCGCTTTTTCCCAGTACCGCGCGCTCCAGTCGAGCACCCGTTCCTCGTCCCAGCTGACAAAGGCATCGCGCAGCAGCGACACCATGTCGTAGGTGATCGGCCCGAGCACCGCGTCCTGGAAGTCCAGCACGCCCGGGTTCGGATCGCTCACCATCAGGTTGCGCGGCATGTAATCGCGATGCACATAGACCGCGGGCTGCGCCAGGGCGCTCTTCACAAGCAACCGGAAGATTTGCTCGAGAGAATTGTTTTGACTGTCTGACAAGCTGACCTTCAAATGCCGCGCTACATACCATTCCGGAAACAGGTTCATCTCCCTGCGCAGCAGCGCCTCGTCATAGGGCGGCAGCTCGCCGGGGCGCGTCGCGAGCTGCCAGCGCAGCAGCGCGTCGGTGGCCTCGCCAAGGAGCCGCGCCGCGTTGTCCGCATTGAGCTCCTGCAGGTAGGTCCGCGTGCCGAGGTCGCCGAGCAGCAGAAATCCCTGAGCGAGGTCCTCGGCATGCACCTCGGGCGCATGCACGCCGGCCGCGCGCAGCAGGCCGGCGACGTGCACGAACGGCCGGCAATCTTCCTTGCCGGGCGGCGCATCCATGACCACGTAGGAGCGGCCATCGGGCAGGGCGGCGCGAAAGTAGCGGCGGAAGCTTGCATCGACCGAGGTGGGGGTGAGGGAGAAGCGCTCGCCGCGCAGCTGCGCGGCGAGCCAGGATTCCAGAGCGGCGCGCCGAGAATCGGCGTGTATCATTGAAAATTCTAACATCAAGAGCATTGCCGCTCGCTCCATGGGGTACCGCTTCGCGACGCTGGCGCTCGCGCTCCTCGCTGCCGCGCCAGCCCTCGCGCAAACCAAGAGCGCGGACGAGCCGGGGCCGATGACCATCGACGCCGAGCACATCGAGGGCGTGAGCGAGATCGAGTTCACGGCGCGAGGCAACGCCGAGATCAAGCGCGACGAGCTTTCGATTTTCGGCGACGTCCTCAGGTACAACGCGGAATTCGGCCGCATCGAGGGCGATGGCGGCGTGCGCATGCAGCAGGGCGTGGATCGCTTGTTCGGCCCGCACCTGCTGTACAACACGCTCGACGATACCGGCGCGTTCGAGCAGCCCGGCTTCCTCATGCAGCGCGCTCTGCCGGCGCACGGCGGCGCCGAGCACATGGAGTTCCTCGGCAAGGACAAGTACCGCTTCAGGAACGCGACCTTCACCACCTGCTCGCCCGCCAAGGAAGACTGGCGGCTGGAGGCGGCGGAGATCGAGCTCGATTACGAAGCGGAGGAGGGCAAGGCGAAGAGTCCGCGCCTGCGCTTCTTCGATCACACGCTGATCGCGGCGCCGTTCGCCAGCTTCCCGCTCGAGAACCGCCGCCGCAGCGGCATTCTCGCGCCTTACTACGCCCATACCTCGACGCGCGGCCTGGAAATCGGCGTGCCGTACTACTGGAACATCGCGCCCGAGAGCGACGCGACGATCACGCCGGTCACCATGCAGAAGCGCGGCTTCCAGCTGAAGAACCAGTTCCGCTATCTCGAGCGCAGCTATGCCGGCGAGCTGAACTTGGAATACATGCCGGAAGACTCGATCCTCAAGGACAAGCGCTACGGTGCATCGCTGCAGCACGCGCAAACCTTCCGGCCGGGCTTTACCGGGAACGTGGATTACAACAGGGTTTCCGACAACCGCTATTTTGTCGACCTCGCGTCGCAGGTGAGGCAAGTCTCGGTCGGCAACCTGCAGCAGGACGCCTATGTCACCTACACCGGCTCGGCTGCGGAAAGCGGCTACACCCTGCAGGCGCGGGTGCAGCACTTCCAGACCCTGCAGGACCCGCTCGCGCCGATCGTCCCGCCGTACCATCGCGTGCCGCAGCTCAACCTCGGCGCCAGCAAGAACGACATTGGCGGCTTGCTCGACGGCGCGCTGGCTGCCGAGTACGTGTCCTTCCGCCATGAAAGCCTGATCCAGGGCGCGCGCTCCAGCGTCGGCCCGACCTTCGCTGCGCCGATCATCTCACCGGGGTGGTTCTTCACGCCTAAGGCGGGGCTGCGCTACGTCGGCTACCACCTCGAGCGCCTCGCTCCCGGCCAGGAGGCCGGGCCGCACGCCACGATCCCCTGGTTCAGCGCCGACAGCGGACTGGTCTTTGAGCGCGACTCGCGCTGGTTCGGCGAGAACCTGACGCAGACGCTCGAGCCGAGGCTGTTCTACGTAAGGGTGCCCTTCCGCAACCAGGACCAGATGCCGCTCTTCGATACCGCCCTCGCCGACTTCAACTATGCGCAGCTGTTCTCGGAGAACCGGTTCGCGGGCGGCGACCGCTTCGGCGACGCCAACCAGGCCACCCTGGCCCTGACGACGCGCTTCCTGCAGAGCGGCGGCCAGGAAGCCTTCCGCGCCACGGTCGGACAGCGCTATTACTTCGCGGACGAACGCGTCGGGCTGACGCCGGCCTCGGAGCTGCGCAACTATCACACCTCGGATGTCCTTGCCTCGGTGGGCGGGCGGCTGTTCCGCTACTGGACCTTCGACGCCACCACCCAGTACAACCCGCGCGATCAGCGCTCGCAGCGCTACACCGTGGCGACGCGCTATGCGCCCGAGCTGGCAAAGGTGGTCAACCTCAGCTACCGTTTCAACCGCGATCCGGCGACTCCGCTCAAGCAGGTCGACGTATCGGGCCAGTGGCCGGTCGCGGCGGGCTGGTACGCCGTCGGGCGGTACAATTACTCGATTCTGGACCAGCGCCTGCTCGAAGGCCTGGCCGGCTTCGAGTACAACGCCGGCTGCTGGGTGTTTCGCGCAGTCGTGCAGCGCATCCAGGCCGCGGCACAAGTGAGCTCGACAGGTTTCTATTTCCAGCTCGAATTCAACGGGGTTGGCCAGATCGGCACGCAGGAGGCCGTGACGCTGCTAAGGCGTAGCGTTCCCGGCTACTCGGTCACCAACCCGCGCGACCAGGCGCTCGGGCCGCCGGCCTCGCGGCCGCGGCTGCCGTTCGAACAGGTTTACTAGTCATGTCCACAGGCAGGTTTTTCGCGGCAGTCTTTCTCGCCTTGCCGTTTGCGGCGCCGGCGCAGAGCGTCACCGTCGTCGACCGCATCGTCGCGGTCGTCAACAAGGAAGTCGTCACGCTTTCCGAGCTGAACGACGCCGTCGGCCGCGCCGAGCGGCAGCTGCGCCGGCAGAATACGCCCGCGCCCGAGCGCGAAGTGCTCGAGCGCCAGATGCTGGAGCGCCTGATCCTCGAGAAGGCGCAGCTGCAGATGGCGCGCGAGACCGGCATCCGCGTCGACGAGCTGCAGCTCGACCGCGCCGTGCAGCGCGTCGCCGAGAGCAACAAGATGGCGCTGGCCGAGTTCCGGCGCGCGCTGGAGGCCGACGGGGTGTCGTTCGAGCTCTGGCGCGAGGACCTGCGCGAGCAGATCCTCCTGACGCGGCTGCGCGAGCGCGAGGTGGACGACAAGATCCAGGTGAGCGACACCGAGGTGGCCCTTTTTCTCGAGGAAATGAAGGCCGCGCCGGCCGAGCGTGTCGAATACAGCCTGTCGCACATCCTCGTGCGCGTGCCCGAGCAGGCAAGCCCCGAGCGGCTGGAGGCGGCGCGCGCTAAAGCCGAAATGGCGCTCGCCCAGGCGCGCGCCGGCGGCGATTTCGGCAGGCTCGCCGCCAGCTATTCCGATGCCCCCGACGCCCTGCAAGGCGGCTCGCTGGGCTGGCGCACGCAGGACCGCCTGCCGGAGCTGTTCGCCGCCACGCTGCTCAACATGAACCCCGGAGACGTGAGCGAGGTGCTGCGCAGTCCCGCCGGGTTTCACGTGCTGAAGCTGCTCGAGCGCCGCGGCGCCGCGTCAAGTGCGCCGGTGACGCAAACCCGGCTGCGGCACATCCTGATCCGCACCAGCGACACGGTGTCCGAGAGCGAGGCGCGGCGGCGCCTGCGCGATCTGCGCGATCGCATCGTCAACGGCAAGGGCGATTTCGCCGAGCTGGCGCGGGTGCATTCCGACGACGGCACGGCGAGCCGCGGCGGCGAGCTCGACTGGGTCTATCCCGGCGACACGGTGCCCGATTTCGAGCGCGCCTACGAGGAGCTGAAGGACGGCGAGATCAGCCAGCCCGTGAGGACGCCTTTCGGCTACCACCTGATCCAGGTGCTCGAGCGGCGCTCGGCCGAGATGAACCCGGAGCGCCGCCGGCTGCAGGCGCGGCAGGTGCTGCGCGAGCGCAAGTCCGACGAGGCCTACCAGGAGTGGCTGCGCCAGCTGCGCGACCAGAGCTACGTCGAAGTGCGGCTTGACGAAAGATAAGCCCGTCATCGCGCTCACCTCGGGCGAGCCCGCGGGGATTGGTCCCGAGCTCTGCGTCCGGCTCTGCGCAGAGCGGCTTGACGCGCGCGTCGTCGCCATCGGCGAGCGCGAATTGCTGCGCGGCTGCCCGCACGTCGAGCACGTGGCCTTGCAGCGCTCGCGCGTGCCGGGCAAGCTCGATCCGGCGAACAGCCGTTACGTGCTGGCGGTGCTCGAGCGCGCGGTGCGCGGTTGCCTGGAGGGCGAGTTCGACGCGATGGTGACCGCGCCGGTGCACAAAGGGGTGATCAACGACGCCGGCATCGGCTTCACCGGCCACACCGAGTACCTCGCCGAGCGTGCGAAAGCCGCGCACGTCGTGATGATGCTGGTCGGCGGCGGGCTGCGCGTCGCGCTGGCGACGACCCATCTGCCGCTTTCTCAAGTGCCGGGCGCAATCACAACGCAAAATCTGATCAGAACTCTCCAGGTCCTCGACGCTGACCTGCGGCGGCGTTTCCGCATCGCGCGGCCGCGCATTCTCGTCGCCGGGCTCAACCCGCACAGCGGAGAGTCGGGGCATCTCGGACGCGAGGACATCGAGGTCATCGCGCCGGCCATTGCCGCCGCCGCGGACGCGGGCA